>Ga0209024_1001074_pt1 | contig 28056 bp, 25 predicted proteins | sample AutmiccommunBRH5_FD_187380 | JGI IMG/M metagenome (GOLD analysis project Ga0209024, IMG submission 187380) | Deep subsurface microbial communities from Mt. Terri, Switzerland - Autotrophic microbial communities BRH/5 (SPAdes) (version 2) | ecosystem: Environmental > Aquatic > Deep subsurface >...
GGGGGGGGGAGTCATGGTGAACCTTCCCCTCTCCCAACCCTCTCCCCTGAAGGGGAGAGGGCTTTATATCACAACATCCCCAGTTCCAGCTTCGCTTCGTCGCTCATCTTCTGCGGGTCCCAGGGCGGGTCCCAGACGAGATTGACCTCGGCATGGCCGACGCCGGGGACGCTGCCGACCTGCAGCTCGATCTCGCCGGGCATCGATTCGGCGACCGGGCAGTGCGGCGTGGTCAGGGTCATGGTGACGATCGCGTGATTGTCGGGGGTGATCTCGACGCCGTAGATCAGGCCGAGATCATAGATATTCACCGGAATCTCCGGATCGAAGATCGACTTCAGCGTATCGATCACCGCCTCGTAGATATCGCCGCCGGCTTCGCCTGCCGGGGGCTCGGCCGGCTTTTGCGCCAGAAAGCCCTCGAGATAATCGCGCTTGCGACTGAGCTTGGCCGAATCGCTTTCCGCTTCATAGGGCGACGGCGCCATGACGGGAGCCGCTTTGCCGTTCGTGTCGAGCTTAGTCGAGACAGGTTGCTCGCCATCATCCGGTCTCTCGACTTCGCTCGAGACGAACGGTGTGTCATCCACCGCATCCTCGACCTTGGCCAGTTTCGGCTTCTCGACGCTGTCGACTTCTTCCACCAATATCTTCCGTTCTTCGTTCATATCGTCACCTTATCCGAAAATCTTTCTGACGCGTTCAATGCCGTCCACCAGGGCGGCGACATCGCTGTCATCGCTGTAAATCCCGAAACTCGCTCGCGCCGTCGCCGGCACGCCGAGAGTGTCCATCAGCGGCTGGGCGCAATGATGCCCCGCCCTGATCGCCACGCCGCCTTCATCCAATATGGTGGCGACATCGTGCGGATGCACGTCGCCGACCGCGAAACTCAATATGCCCATGCTCTTGTCGGGGCCAAAGACCCGCACCGAGTTGATCCCGGCCAGGGCCTCGCGCGCCTTGGCCAGCGTGGCATTCTCGTGATCCGAGATCATATCCATGCCGATTCCCTCGGCATATCGGATCGCTGCATCCAGCCCGACGACACCGGCAATATGCGGCGTCCCCGCCTCGAACCTGCCCGGCGGCGGCGCATAGGTCGTGCCGTCGAAGGACACGCGGTCGATCATCGATCCACCACCCTTCCACGGCGGCATGGCCTCGAGCGTTGCATAGGGTGCCCAGAGCGCCCCGATCCCGGTCGGCCCGTAAATCTTGTGGCCCGAGAAGACATAGAAATCGCAGCCCAGATCCTGCACATCGACCGGCAGCCGCGGCGCGGCCTGGCAGCCGTCGAGCAGCAATTTCGCGCCAACCCTGTGCGCGATTGCCGCCGCCCGTTTCGCGTCGAGCAGAGACCCGAGCACATTGGAGACATGCGCCAGCGCCACCAGCTTGTGCCGTTCGGTCAGGTTTTCCTCGATCCAGTCGAGATCGATCTGGCCGTCCCCGGTCAGCGGCGCGACATCGATATGCGCCCCTACCCGCCCGCCCAGCATCTGCCACGGCACAATATTGGAATGATGCTCCAGCTGCGACAGCATGATCCGGTCGCCCTTGGCGACAAATTTATTGCCCCAGCTTTCCGCCACCAGATTGATGCTGTCGGTGGCGCCGCTGGTAAAGACAATCTCGTTTTCGCTGGCGGCATTGAGGAACCCCGCCACACGCCTGCGTGCAGCTTCGTAGGCCAGGGTCATATTGGCCGACCGCGCATAGACGCCGCGGTGCACGGTGGCATAATCCGGGCCGTAGGCGCGGGCGATCGCATCAAGCACGGCCTGCGGCTTCTGCGCCGTGGCGGCGGAGTCGAGATAATGCCAGTCGGCGGGAATGCCCGGGAAGTCCGACCTGTGCGACACCAAGCTCCGTTCGTCCTGAGCTTGTCGAAGGACAGGTTGCGGCCGCTCAGGTGCTTCGACAGGCTCAGCACGAACGGTATCCGGGTCGGTCAGCTCACTCACGACAATCCCTCCAGAACCTCAAGCGCCTTGCCCTCGATCACTTCACGCGCCGCATCATCCTCAAGGCTCACAAAGGCATCGGCAATAAACGCCTGCAGCATCAGCTTTTTCGCCGTCGCCGGGTCGATCCCGCGCGAGGCCATGTAGAACAGGGCCTGCTTGTCGAGTTCGCCGACGGTCGCGCCATGGGCACATTTCACGTCATCGGCGAAAATTTCCAGTTCCGGCTTGGCATTGGCGGTGGCGCCGCGGTCGAGCAGCATCGCCTTGACCGACTGCGCCGCATCTGTCTTCTGCGCATGGCGGGCAACATTGATCCGGCCGAGAAAGCTGCCCGTCGCCTTGTCCGCCAGCACCGAGCGGACGACCTGATTGGAGGTGCCATCGGGTTCGGCGTGAATCACCTCGGTGACAATTTCCAGCGTCTGCGACCCCTTGCCCAGGATCGCGCCGCCGAGCTCGAAATGCGCGCCCTTGCCGAGCGTCGCCTTGACCTGGATCCGGCCATAATCGGCGGCATTGGCGAGGATATGAATGGCAAAGTGCGCATTGTCGCCAATGGTGACGTCGAGATCGACCATGCCGACGCCGTCGATCACCGGTAGTTCGGTCACCAGCCGGGACGCATTCTCGCCGGCGGGCACATCGATCCGTTCCGGACCGTCCAGTTGCGACCAGACCGGCGCCAGCGCCTTCAGGTCGGCGTAGCGCCAGGCCTCGTCGCGCTTGGTGGGGAGCGGTGCGTTCATGACACACCGTTAGTGGTGAGCTTGTCGAACCACGCCTCTCGACGATAGGCGCCCTTCGACAAGCTCAGGGCTAACGGAAAGAGAAAACGAGCCTGCATCATGCCGCCTCCGCGATCGCTTCATAGCCTTCATTCTCCAGCTGCAGCGCCAGTTCCGGGCCGCCGGTCTTGACGATTCGGCCGTCGGCGAGCACGTGGACAAAGTCCGGCTTCACCAGTTCGAGCAGCCGCTGGTAATGGGTGATCAAGAGAACCGCCTTGTCGGGCTTGCGCATGATCGAATTGATGCCCGCGCCGACCGTGCGCAGCGCGTCGATATCGAGGCCGCTGTCGGTCTCGTCGAGGATCGCCAGCCTGGGATCGAGAATGCCCATCTGCACCATCTCGTTGCGCTTCTTCTCGCCGCCGGAAAAACCCACATTCACGGCGCGCTTGAGCATATCCATGTCCATCTTCAGCAAAGCCGCTTTCTCCTTCGCCAGCTTGATGAATTCGGCCCCGTTCAAGGGTTCCTCGCCGCGCAGCTTGCGCTGCGAGTTGAGGCTTTCGCGCAGGAATTGCAGGTTGGATACGCCGGGAATCTCGACCGGATATTGGAAACCGAGGAAGATCCCTGCGGAGGCCCGTTCGTGCGGATCGAGGGAGAGAAGGTCGACCGGCGATTCCGTTAGCCCTGAGCTTGTCGAAGGGCGCTTCTCGTCCGAGAGCCGTGGTTCGACAAGCTCACCACTAACGGCAGGAGCAAAGCTCACGCTACCCTCGGTAATCTCATAGCCAGGCCGCCCGCCCAGCGCATAAGCCAGCGTCGACTTGCCCGCCCCATTGGGCCCCATGATCGCATGGATTTCGCCCGCGTTTATTGTGAGGGAAAGTCCCTTGAGGATTTCTGTGTCGCCGACCGAGGCGTGAAGGTTTTCAATTTTTAGCATCTATTTCACTTTAAGTTGGGTGTGATCGTAACTGCACGAGGGTGTGCCGAATTAAGCCCCTCCCCTTCAGGGGAGGGGTTGGGGTGGGGGATGTCATCTGAGCGCAATGCCCGCGATATACACGCCAGCACGCCATCCATATTGGTCATAACATCCTGATTGGTGACATGAAGCACGCGATAACCCCCGCCGCTCTAATGCAGCATCTCGCCGGGCGTCCTTCGCCGGATCATCATGCGTATCGCCATCAACCTCGACAATAAGCTTCCTGCTTGGGCAGAAAAAGTCGGCAATGGAAAAACCGATGACCGACTGCCTGCGGAATTTGCAGCCGTCCAGCTGGGAGTTGGACAGGCTTCTCCACAATCTCTTTTCCGGTTCGGTTGGGTTTTTCCGCATTTCCTTGGCGCGTCTATGGAGTTCGGCGAGCTGCTCGTTTGACAGGCCCCACCCCTTGCCCCTCCCCTGAAGGGGAGGGGAATCAGGACGCCAGCCCTTGTCTGAGCCCCTCCCCTTCAGGGGAGGGGTTGGGGTGGGGAAGGTTCTCATCCAACCGACCCCTCAAGACTGATCGCCAGCAATTTCTGCGCCTCGACGGCAAATTCCATAGGCAGCTGTTTCAGCACATCCTTGGCAAAACCGTTGACGATCAGCGAAACCGCCTCTTCCTCGTCCAGCCCGCGCTGCTGGGCGTAGAACATCTGGTCGTCGGATATCTTGGACGTGGTCGCCTCATGCTCGATCTGCGCGGTCGGATTCCGGACCTCGATATAGGGCACGGTATGCGCGCCCGACTGGTCACCGAGCAGCAGACTGTCGCATTGGGTGAAATTGCGGACATTATCCGCATTCGGCCCGACCCGCACCAGGCCGCGATAGGTATTGTCGCTGTGGCCGGCGCTGATCCCCTTGGAGATGATCGTTGAGCGGGTGTTCTTGCCATTGTGGATCATCTTGGTGCCGGTATCGGCCTGCTGGTAATTGTTGGTCAGCGCCACCGAGTAGAATTCGCCGACGCTATTCTCGCCGTTCAAGACGCAGCTCGGATATTTCCAGGTCACCGCGCTGCCGGTCTCGACTTGGGTCCAGCTGATCTTGCTGTTCCTGCCCTGGCACAGGCCGCGCTTGGTGACGAAATTGTAGATGCCGCCCTTGCCGTTCTCGTCGCCGGGATACCAGTTCTGCACGGTGCTGTACTTGATCTCGGCATCGTCCATCGCGACCAGTTCGACCACCGCCGCGTGCAGCTGGTTCTCGTCGCGCATCGGCGCGGTACAGCCTTCAAGATAGGATACATAGGATCCTTCCTCGGCGATAATCAGCGTCCGCTCGAACTGGCCGGTATTTTCCGCGTTGATCCGGAAATAGGTGCTCAGCTCCATCGGGCATTTCACGCCCTTGGGGATATAGACAAAGGTGCCGTCGCTGAACACGGCGCAGTTGAGCGTGGCGAAATAATTGTCATGCATCGGCACAACCTTGCCCAGATATTGCCGGACAAGGTCAGGATATTGCTTGATTGCTTCCGAAATCGAGCGAAAAATGACTCCTGCATCTTCCAGCTCCTTGCGGAAGGTAGTGGCCACCGACACGCTGTCGAACACCGCGTCGACCGCGACCTTGCGTGCGCCCTCGACACCGGCGAGCACTTTCTGCTCCTCGATCGGGATGCCGAGCTTCTCGTAGACGCGCAGGATTTCGGGATCGACCTCGTCGAGCGAACCCAGCTTTTCCTTCGGCTTGGGCTCGGCATAATAATAGGCATCCTGATAGTCGATCATCGGGATATCGAGCTTGGCCCAGTCGGGCGCTTCCATCTTTTCCCACAGGCGGAAGGCCTTCAGCCGCCAGTCGAGCATCCACTGCGGTTCGCCCTTCTTGTCGGAGATGAAGCGCACGGTGTCTTCGTTCAGCCCCTTGGGCGCGAAATCCTGCTCGATGTCCGACGACCAGCCGAACTCGTAGGTGCTTGCCTTGTCGACGGCCTGCTGCGCCTCGGCATTCATCGCCTTGCGCTCTGCATCATAGTCGGACGTTTTCACTGTTTCAGTCATAGCATTATCCCGCCATTATCCCGTTCGTGTCGAGCGAAGTCGAGACACCCCGCCCGTTGTCACCGTCTCTCGGCTGCCGACCAGAAGTCGGCAGTTCATCCTGAGCCCGCCGAAGGGCGCGAGACGGACGGTGACCCATATGTGGTGATGCCATGTTCGACAAGCTAGCCAAACTGACATCATTCAGCGCCTTGTGGATCGTGCGATTGACCACGCCCCAGTGCGGCTTGACCGTGCAGCTGGCTTCCAGCGCGCAATCATGGTTGCCGTCAATGGTGCAGCAGGTGATCGCCAACGGCCCCTCGACCGCCTCGATAATATCGGCAAGGCTGATCGAAGCCGGCGGCCGGGCCAGCCGGATGCCGCCACCAATGCCGCGCGTCGATTCGAACAGGCCGGCAGCGGTCAGCCGGCTGACCAGCTTTTTTGCCGTCGGCAGGGGAACGCCGGTTTCCTCCGCAAGCTTGCCTGCGCTGAGCCTGCCCTCTGCGAGCAGCGCACCGCCACAATGGCGCGCGGCGGCGGACATCAGGACAACGGCATAATCGGCGAGGTTGGAAAGGCGCATGTTTCTCGAATCGCTAGGGTTGAATCTGTAAACAAGACCAATTTAGTCTCATTTATCCAACATTGCAAGCCCTGCGCGGCTTTCCAGCGCCCGGACAAGCCATGAACATGCTTCCAGTTCTTCCAGTCACGTATCCGAAATTAGCGGCGCAATCTTGCCTCGCAGATCAGCGCGCTGGTCGATCAGCCGGGCGGTCTCGCCCTCGCCGACCCGCAGCTGGGTCGGGGTCACCCCGGCGAAGAATTTTACTTCCCGGATCATGTGCGACTGGTCGTAAAAGGCATCGACCAGTTCGAGCAGCTCTTCCTCATTATGCTCGGCATAGGCCCGCGCCGCCCGCAGCGCGCGATATTTGCGCGCCAGATATTTGGGCGGCATGCCATAAAGCTTGTTGACCGTGCGCAGCACCTGCCGCGAACTTTGCTCGGAACGGTCCATCAGGCTGGCGACCGGGGGCGAAGGCTCCGATGACAGCCATTCGTCGACCATCCTGGTGAACGCCGCCGTCTCCGGCTTCAGCCGCGGTTTCAGGGCCCGGTAGATGCTGTCCGCCCAGGCCACCATCTGCTCGGGAGACTTGCAGCCGCGCAGATATTCAAGATTCTTGTCGATTTCCTGAGTGAAGACTTCATTCGCGGGAACCGCCCGGTCGGTATAGTCTGCCGCCGACTTGCCGGTGGCAATTGCCCATCCGGAGGGCAATATGCCAATGCCGAACATCCGGAACGGTCCTGTCACATCAAAATGCATCGATCCCGTCGATGGCCCCTGCAACATCGCATCCTTTGCGGGAAAGCTGCTGCCATCGGCAAAGCTGATAACCGCGCTGCCTTCCAGCAGGAAACGCAATTGAGCGATCGCGGCTCGTTCATTGTCGGCAAAGCGCGGCTGATCGACCTCAAACAGATAATAGACCGAGACCAGATCCCGGACATCCTCTGCAGGCGCAAAATATCTCAAACTAACCAAGCGACGACCCCCAATCTGCTCCCCCCTCAAGGTTCAGATCATGTATGGATGCGCCTTTATAGCTGAAAATCAAAGATAAAAAAATGGCCTGGCCAAATTAATAGCCAGGCCGATAAGGAAAAGAACTCTGTCGCCATCGATTTTCCGATGGCAGGAGCCCTTCGGGTCGCACCGTCCCTATCAATCTTATTAGTCGAGATTAATTGGACGGAAACGACAGATTGCCTTCATATGTTTGACAATTCAGGACATTCGGGGAGAAAGACTCTCATTTGCTCGCGGCAATCCAGGCATCCACCCGCTCTTCGAGGATGTCGAGCGGCACCGGACCACTGTTCAGAACCACATCATGGAAACCACCCATGGTGAACTTGTCGCCGAGATCCTTCTGCGCCCGCTCCCGAAGTTCGAGTATTTTCAGCTTGCCGATCATATAGGCGGTCGCCTGCCCGGGATAGACGATATAGCGTTCGATCGCCTTGCGGATATCACCCTCCGGATTGGGCGTATTGTCGGTCAGATATTGGATCGCTTCTTCGCGGCTCCAGCGCTTGTGATGGATGCCGGTGTCGACCACCAGCCGGGCGGCGCGCCACAATTCCATCCCGAGCCGGCCGAAATCGCTATAGGGATCCTGGTAAAAGCCCATATCCTTGCCGAGCTCTTCCGAATAGAGACCCCAGCCCTCGGTATAGGCAGTCCATCCGCCAAATCGGCGGAATGGCGGCAAATCTCCGAGTTCGGTCTGGATCGTTCTCTGCAGATGGTGCCCGGGCAGGCCTTCGTGATAGGCCAGCGCTTCCAGTTCGGTTTTCGACATGCTGCGCAAATTGTAGAGATTGACATAATAGGTTCCGGGGCGAGAGCCATCCGGTGCCGGTCCGTTATAAAAGGCCTTGCCGGCCGATTTCTCGCGAAAAGCCTCGACCGGCTTGATGACCAGAGTCGCCTTCGGCAATGTATTGAAAAATTCAGGCAGCTTCTCTGTCATCGCGGCCAGCTTGCTGTCCACTTCGGCGAGATAGGCTTCGCGCGTATCATGGTAGAATTTATCGCTGGTACGCAAATGCCGGAAGAAGTCCTGCAAGCTGCCTTCAAATCCGACCTCCGCCATGATCTCGCGCATCTGTCCATGGATTCGCGCGACATTGTCGAGGCCTATCTGGTGAATCTCGTCCGCGCTGAGGTCGGTCGTCGTGTAATTCTGCAGTCGCTCGGCATAATAGGCCGCTCCGTCCTTGAACCTCCAGATACCGTCACCGTCGACCGCCATCGCCTGTTGCCGCTCCATTTCGGCGATCAGCTTCTCATAGCTGGGCTTCAGACTGTTGACCATCGCCGTTGCGCCGCGCGCGATCAGATCCGCCTTTTCCGCCTCGGGAATATCGAGGTCCGCGACCTTCTTTTTCAGATCCGCATAAATAGGCGAGTCCTTGCCATCCTCGAACGGCGCACCGCTGATCACATTCCTGGCATCGGCGATCACATAGGGGAACACCCAGTCGGGAACGATAATGCCGTCATCGGCTCGCTCAGCCGACTGTGCCACCAGCGTGTCGATCAACGGACCCGCAGCACCAAGTCGGCTGACATAGGCTTCGGCATCCGCCTTGCTTGCGACCCGGTGAATATTGATCAGGAAAGCCGGAATCTGGCTTTGCGCTCCATTCATCTGGTCGAAAATATAGGCGTTGCGGCGGAACGGGAAAGCCTTGTCCGCCCGTTCGGCGCGTGCCTGAAACAGCCGGTAGCTGAGCTGGTCGGCATCGCTCAGCTGGCTCTGGTCAAACTCGGATTCCATCCTGGCCAGTGCGACCTGCCCGCGCCGATATTGCGCCACCTCGGCAGCCTCGCTGGCATCGTCCCATTTGCCATAATCGTCATCACGAATGCCGCGATAGGCCTTGGAGACGGGAGAATGGGCGAGCTCCTGCTCGTCATATGCTTCGAAAAATGCGGCCAGTTGTTCCTCGACGGCCGCCGTTGCCGGAGCTTCGGTTGGAACGGTCTGCGCCTGGCTTGCAGGCGCGACGGCCACTGTCGTCAATGCCAGGACAGAGGCAGCGGTCAGCAATAAATTTCTCATCCAAATCTTCCTTTTCTGATACGAATTGTTCCGGTCCTATCACCCCGCTGGCATTTGCACAAATCTGCTTTTCCGTTCGCCTCGTCGTCGACCGTTTCGCGACGGTCTTCGGCACAATATGGTTGCTGGCGATATTATCCGCCGTTAGTCGCCAGAAGATGCAAGCCCATTCCCTCGACGCGTTGATCATCGGCGGCGGCCATAATGGTCTGGTCTGCGCCTATTATCTGGCGCGCGCCGGGCTAAAGGTCCGCATATTGGAAGCGCGCGACGTGATCGGCGGCGCGGCAGTGACCGAAGAATTTCACCCCGGCTTCCGCAACAGCACCGCCAGCTACACGGTCTCGCTGCTCCAGCCGAAGATCATCGCGGACATGGGACTAGTGGAGCGCGGCTATCGGGTCGTCGAACGCCCCCGAAGCAACTTCCTGCCGCTCGGCGATGGCAATTATCTGCTGGTCGGTGGCTCGCTGGAAGCGACGCAGCAGGAGATAGCGCGCTTCTCGCACGCCGATGCCGCGCGCCTGCCCGGCTATTATACGATGCTTGAATCGGCGGTACAGATCTTGCGCGATCTGGCGCTGGAGATTCCACCCAATGCCGGAGGGGGAGTTCTTGCCATGCTCACGGGCGTCAGGACCGCCCGTCGATTCGCCCGACTGTCGGCGTTGCAGCAGCACGAGATCCTGAAGCTGTTCACGCTGAGTGCCCGCGAACTGCTCGACCAGTGGTTCGAAAGCGCGCCGATCAAGGCGGCCTTCGGTTTCGACGCCATCGTCGGTAATTACGCTAGCCCCGATACCCCGGGCAGCGCCTATGTCCTGCTCCATCATGTCTTTGGCGAGGTCAACGGCAAGCAGGGCCAGTGGGGCCATGCGATCGGCGGCATGGGCCGGATCACCGAGCTTATGGCTGATGCCTGTAAAGAGGCGGGTGTCGACATTAGTCTCGAGACGCCGGTCGAGGTCGTGTTGGTCGAAAAGAGCGCCGCCATCGGAGTGAGAACTGCGGATGGCGAACATATCCATGCGCCGAAGATCATCGCCGATATCGGTCCCAAGCTGCTCTTTGACCGGCTGATCAACCCGACAGATCTGCCCGCCGATTTTCGCCAGATGATGGCCGGTTATCAATGCGGTTCCGGCAGCTTCCGGATGAATCTGGCGCTGGCCGGCCTGCCCGATTTCACCGATCTGCCCGGAACGGGCGATCATCTGAGGTCCGGCATCATCATGGCGCCGTCGCTGGGTTATATGGATCGCGCCTATCTGGACGCGCGCCAGTACGGCTGGTCGCGCAAGCCGGTGGTCGAAATGCTGATCCCCAGTCTCGTCGACGACAGCCTGGCCCCCGTCGGCCAGCATGTCGCCAGCCTGTTCTGCCAGCAATTTGCGCCGCAGCTGCCAGACGGTCGCAGCTGGGAGGAGGAGCGCGATGCAGCGGTGGCATCGATACTCGATGTAGTGGAACAGCATGCTCCGGGTTTCCGCAAGCTGATCCTCGGCCAGATGGCGCTCTCGCCGCTCGATCTGGAACGCAAATTCGGCCTGGTCGGGGGCGACATATTCCATGGCCGGATGTCGCTCGACCAGCTGTGGGCGGCGCGGCCCGTCGTCGGCTCGGCCAGTTACAAGGGTCCTCTCAAGGGTCTCTACATGTGCGGTTCGGGGACCCACCCGGGCGGTGGCGTGACCGGTGCGCCCGGACATAATGCCGCCAAGGCGATACTGCGGGACCGCGGCTTGCTGTCCCGATGGTTCGGATGACGCTACGGCGGGCTTGTCGAATCAGCAGCCTATTGCACCCAAAGTCGGGGAGGGATAGTTTCCCGAAATCGGGATGGGAGATTCACTATGCGCAAACCAATGATGCTGGCCGTCTGCACGGCTGCCTTGGCCATTTCGGCCTGTTCGGCAAATCGGGATGATGAGAGCAGCCGCACAGAAGTCACCAACACCGAATATCCCGAGCAGGTCTTCTGGGGTGACACCCATCTTCATACCGACAACAGCATCGATGCCTTTGGTTTCGGCAACCGGCTGGACGCCGAAGCGGCGCTGCGATTTGCGCGCGGCGAGGAAGTCACGGCCACCAAGGGCGCCAAGGCAAAGCTCTCGCGACCGCTCGATTTCCTGGTGATTGCCGACCACAGCGATGCCATGGGCGCGACCAAGGCGATCATGGAAGCGCCGCGGATCGCCTTGCTCACCAACAAGTTCCTGCTCCGCTGGCACGACATGATGAACGAGAGCGAAGAAGGTTCGTTGCAGGTGACGAGTGAGTTGATCGATGGCGCGGCCAGGGGCACCTTGCCCGAGTCCCTGACCGACCCCGAGGAAAGCCGAGAACGCACCGCCGATCTCTGGACAAAACATGGCAAGATCGTGGATCAGTATAACGAGCCGGGAAAATTCACCGCCTTCATGGGCTTTGAATATACCTCGATGCCGGATGGCGACAATCTGCACCGGGTCGTGATGTTCCGCGACAGCCCGGAGAAAATGGGAGATACCCTCCCCTATGGCGCGCTGGGCTCACAGGACCCCGAGAAGCTCTGGGCCTATATGGCCGCATACGAAAAGAATACCGGCGGCAATGTGCTCGCCATTCCGCACAACAGCAATGTCTCGAACGGCCGCATGTTCGCGATGAACAAATTTGACGGCAGCCCGATCGATGCCGCCTATGCGAAGACCCGGGCACTGCGCGAACCGATCGTCGAGGTTACGCAGATCAAGGGCGACAGCGAAGCCCATCCCTTTCTCTCGCCCAATGACGAATTCGCCAATTTCGGTGATGCTGGCTGGGACAAGTGCAATCTGAGCTGTACCCGGGACATGCCGCCGGAAAGCTATGCCGGCAGCTATGCTCGCGAAGCGCTGAAACGCGGCCTGGAGCTGACGCTGGCCGTGGGGGCAAATCCGTTCAAATTCGGAATGATCGGTTCGACCGACAGCCACACGTCGCTGGCGACCGCGGACGAGGATAATTTCTTCGGCAAGCATAGCGGCAACGAGGCCAACAGCAGGAATCGCGCGCTCGAACCGCAGAATCTCGGCACCCGCGAGGGCCGCTTTGGCTGGCATTATCTGTCCAGCGGCTATGCCGCGGTCTGGGCGACCAGCAACACGCGCGAAGCCATTTTTGACGCGATGATGCGCCGCGAAGTCTATGCGACCACTGGGCCGCGGATGCAGGTGCGATTCTTTGGCGGCTTTGATTTCACCGCCGACGACACCGCTGACCTGGTCAAAGCCGGCTACACCAGGGGCGTGCCCATGGGCGGGGATCTCACCGGCGGCGATGGCGAAGCGCCAAAATTCCTGATCAGCGCGCTGATGGACCCGGAAAGCGCCAGTCTCGACCGGATCCAGGTGATCAAGGGCTGGGTCGATGCGACCGGCAGGAGTCAGGAAAAAATCTACAATGTCAGCTGGAGCAATGGCGATACCCGCAAGCTGGGGGCCGATGGCAAGCTGACCCCGCTGCCCAATAGCGTCGACCTGACCAAGGGCACCTGGGACAATGCGACCGGCGCGCCGGAACTGGTGACCTTCTGGCAGGATCCCGATTTCGACGCTGACCAGAATGCCTTCTATTATGTGCGCGTGCTGGAAATCCCGACGCCCACCTGGCCGGTCTATGATGCGCTGAAATTCCGCCTGACCCTGCCTGACGAAGTCATCAAAATTCAGCAGGAACGGGCCTATAGCTCGCCGATCTGGTATACGCCGTCGGCCTGACCTGATCTTCCGCGCCTCGCCCGTTGCCGGACTGGCACCGCAACCGGACGACAGACCGAGTTCAAACATCATGGGTGTCACGATATATGTTGCGTAAGCTGATCCGGGAGCCGCTGGTCCATTTCCTCGGCGGCGCGCTGCTTGTCTTTGCCTTTTTCTGGGCCACCGGAACCGGTCGTGACCCCGCGGACTATGTGATCCGCATCGACGAAACGGATATCGAGCGGCTCACCGCCGACTGGCAGCGGAATTTTCGCCGAGCACCGACGCCGGCGGAACTGGACAGCCTGATCGACCAGGAGATCGCCGAAGAAATTTACTACCGCGAGGCGCTGCGGCTGGGACTGGACAGGGATGATCCCGTCATCCGCCGCCGGCTGTTCACGAAGATGCGCTTCATCGATAGCGAAAATGCGGAAAATGTCGCGCCGACCGATGCCATGCTTCAGCAATGGATGGCCGAGCATCCCGGCCGATATGCCCTGTCGTCGCTCCATGATTTCGAGCAAATCTATCTTGCCCAGATCAGTGCGGCGGTAGCCGGAGACATCATCGCTCAGCTGAATCGTGGTGTCCGGCCTGCTGCTTTTGCGCAAACCCTGTCCCTGCCCGACGAGTTGAAACAGGCCAGCAATGCGGAGATTTCGCGGCAATTCGGCGATCGGTTTGCCGCGCAGTTGCAGACGCTGGAGCCGGGTGCGTGGAGCGGTCCGGTATCCTCCGGTTTCGGCCTTCACGCGGTAAGAATCATCGCCAGGCAGCCCGGCCAGGCGGCGACCCTCGATGATGTTCGTCAACAGGTGGTCAATGATTGGCATGCGGCTCAGCAGGCCGAACAAAAGGAAAAGGCCCTGTCCCGCTACCGGGCCCAATATGATATTTCGATAGCCGGCCGGCCATGAGCCGCTGGTGGGCCGCCCTTTGGGTCTGTTTCGCGATTGTCCTTCTTCCGGCCAGCGCGCAAGCCGATGAACTGCGCCCGGCCTATGTCGAAATGACCGAGCAGGCGCCGGACCAATGGGCGCTGCTGTGGAAGGCATCGGCCAATTCGCGTCTGGGGCAGACGGGCGCAATCATGCTGCCGCAGAATTGCGCGATCGAGGGCGAGCGCCAGCGCGAATTTGTCGGCAGCAATATTCTCACGCGCCTTGCACTGCGCTGCGATGGCCCGTTGCAGGGACAAAGGATTGGCCTCAAGGGTCTGGAACTGTCCACCACCGACGCGCTGGTTCGCATTGCGCCTCTGGACAGCCCGATGCAGACGGTGCGCCTGACCCCGGACCAGCCGGCCACCACCGTGCCCGGGCCCTCGGTGATTTCCAATGTCGCGGCGACCTACACGCTCCTCGGGATCGAGCATATCCTGATGGGCTTCGACCATCTGTTTTTCGTGCTGGCGCTGGTGCTGCTGCTCAAGGGCGGCTGGCTGGTCGCGAAAACCGTTACCGCCTTTACCATCGCCCACAGCCTGACATTGGTCGGAACCACGCTAGGGTGGATGGCGCTGCCATCGCAGCCGGTCGAAGCGGTGATCGCGCTGTCGATCGTCTTTCTGGCCGTCGAGGTCGTCAAATCCAGGCCCGATGACCTTCGGCTCTCGGAGCGCTTCCCCTGGGTGGTGGCCTTTCTGTTCGGTCTGCTCCACGGTTTCGGTTTCGCCGGCGCGCTCGCCGAAATCGGCCTGCCGGACGGCGATGTGCCCCTCGCCTTGCTGACCTTCAATCTGGGCGTCGAAATCGGCCAGCTGCTGATTGTCGCGCTTGCTCTGGCGGCGCTGTACGGGCTGCGGCAATTGCGTCAGCACTGGGTTCAGCCGGCGAAAACCGCGATGGCCTATGGCATCGGTATTATTGCAACCTACTGGTTTATCGAACGCACAATCGCCTGATGCAAAAGGCATCGGGCCCTTGCTCCCGCTATGGAAACAAGGGCCCGACGCTTAATTCCCGGTAATGTGGTACGGAAATTATCCCGCCGGCGGCCTATGCGCGTCTTCCGACCAGTCCTGGCGTGCCGCCCATTCTTCCAGCGTCTCGAATTCTACTTCCGGCAGCCGCTGCTGCATGAAGTCGGTGTCCACCTCGAACGGCCGTGTGACATTGTTGTTGTTATATTCGTAGAATGCGGTGATCCCGGCCGCCATGGTCTCGCGATTTTCCGGCGGCACGTCATCACCGAACGCCTTGACCAGATAGTCGCCAAATTCCTTGGGCGTGCAGGGGTCATATTTGATTTCATGCCCGAACACGCGGGACAGGGTCTCGGCCACTTCCGGTGGCCTCAGGCGCTGGGGTCCGCCGATGTTGAGCCAGGAGCCCTCGAAGTCGGGGCGATCCATCGCCGCGACCATGCATTTGCCGACATCATCCAGGCTGATCCAGTTGGCCTGAAGATCCGGATTGTGCGGATAGACATAGCGCTTTTCGTCGACGATGAACGGCCGCGCCCAGTTGGTCAGCAGATTGTCCATGAACAGGACCGAACCGAAAACGGTGGCCGGCATGCCGGACCGGAAAATCTCGTTCACCGCGATCGTGTTGTTGCCATAGGTGAACGGATCACCAGGACGCTCCGGAATCCAGCTCGACGTGTTCCAGACAAAGCGCTCTGTACCGGCTTCCTTGGCCGCCGCCGCCACCCGGCCGACCATCGAGGCGCGATCTTCGCGCGCCTGCAGCGGATGCGTATAGAATACGGCGTCCGATCCCTCGAACGCGGGAACCCAGGTGGATTCGTCGGTCAGGTCGATGATGCGACATTCGTCTGCGGCATTGGTGCCACCCAGATCGGGACTTTCGCTGCGCGACAAGGCGCGAACCTTGTGTCCTGCGGCTGCCAATTGCCGTATTTGGGCGAGGCCTTGCCGGCCCGTTGCACCCACGACTGATACCAATGCCATGATTTTCTCTCCTTTTGCGTTTGCAGAGACGCTAGAGGTGAAAATGGCGGGTCCCAATGCTCCATTTTGTCAGGACATTATTGATAGGGACCAGTCAGGACGTCCCGGCGGCCAGCATCGCCTGCCAGCGCTGCATGCCGGAGATCCAGCGCTCGGGATCGGCTCCCTTCTGCTTGATATAGTCGCCTACCACCGGGTGCGGCAGTATCAGGAAACGCTCGTCGCCGATTGCCTCGACGCAAAGATCCGCGACATGCTCGGCGGAGACGATTCCGTCCTTGGCCACTGTGGCCGTATCGACCCCGGCAATCATCGGCGTGTCCACGCCCTGCGGACAGAGGACCGACACCTTTAGCCCTTCCGCTCCGTGGGTAATCGCCAGCCATTCCGCAAAACTCACCGCCGCATGTTTGGTCACTGAATAGGGCGCCGAGCCGATTTGCGCCAGCAGTCCCGCCGCCGAAGCGGTATTGAGCAGATAGCCGCCGCCCCGCTCCAGCATCTTCGGCACCAATATCCGCGCCGCCCGGATATGGGCCATGACGTTGATGTCCCAGATATTCTGCCAGATCGCGTCATCCACTTCCGCTCCGCCGCCGGTGATGATGCCGGCATTGGACACGAACAGATCGATCGGCCCGATATCAGCTTCGACCGTCTCGATGAGGTTGCTGATATCCTCGGCCAGAGACACGTCGGTCTTGATCGCTACCCCGTCAATTTCGTCGGCAACCGCCTGGGCGCCTGCCAGATCGCGGTCCGCGCACACGACCTTCTTCGCGTCTTCCGCTGCGAAGCGGCGGGCCATGGCTGCCCCGATTCCGCTGGCGGCGCCGGTGATGACGATAATCCTGTCTGCCAAATTCATTTTGATCTTGTCCTGCTTGTATAAATTAATCACTCGCTTAAAGATGCGGACCGGTTAGAACAAGAGCTACATTGCCATCGGGCCGGTACGCACGCAGAAGTCTGGCCTGGAACAAAGGAGAAGAAGATGTACAGTCACATGATGGTCGGTTCGAACGATATCGACCGCTCAAAAAATTTCTATGATGCCCTGTTCAAAAGCGTCGGTGGCCCGGAGGCCATGGTCGATCCGAAAGGCCGGCTGATGTATATTCACAATGGCAGTATTTTCATGGTCACGCCGCCGATTGACGGCAAGCAAGCCACATGTGGCAATGGCATGACCGTGGGATTTGCCATGGAAAGTCCCGAGCAGGCCGATGCATGGCACAAGGCGGGCGTGGAAGCCGGCGGCACCACCATCGAAGACCCTCCCGGCGTCAGGGACAATCCGGGCATGAAACTCTATCTGGCCTATCTGCGCGATCCCGACGGCAACAAGCTCTGCGCCCTGCACCAGATGGGTTAATGCATATGCCGACCAAGAGCATCCGCATCGGCGGTGCGAGCGGCTATTGGGGCGAGAGCGCCATGGCCACGCCGCAGCTGCTCGATGCGGGTGTGGACTATCTGGTCTATGATTATCTCGCCGAGATCACCATGTCGATCATGGCGCGCGCTCGCACCAGGGATCCGGCGGCAGGCTATGCCGGCGATTTCATCAGTGCCGTCCTGAAACCCCATGCGCGCGCCATCGCCGTGCAGGGGGTGAAGGTCATCGCCAACGCCGGCGGAGTCAATCCGGCAGCCTGCGGCGATGCCGCGCGGGCCCTGCTGAAGGAGCAGGGCCTGGACCTCAGGGTCGCGGTCATCACCGGCGACAATCTGCTGGCCGAACTGGACAGGATCGCTGCCGAAGCGCCGACCGAAATGTTCACCGGCGCGGCCTTTCCGGACAAGGACCGAATCGCCAGCATCAATGCCTATCTCGGCGCCTTTCCGATCGCCCGGGCGCTGGCCGAAGGCGCCGATATCGTGATCACCGGCCGCTGCGTCGACAGCGCGGTGACGCTGGGGGCCTGTATCCACGAATTCGGCTGGTCGCCGGATGACCATGACCTGCTCGCCAGCGGCAGTCTGGCAGGCCACCTGCTCGAATGCGGGCCGCAGGCGACCGGCGGCAATTATACCGACTGGGAAGAAGCAGGCGATATCGCGAATATCGGCTATCCGATCGGCACGGTGTTGCCCGACGGATCGTTCACGGTGACCAAGCCCGAAGGCACCGGCGGCTGCGTGACGGTCGGCACGGTGTCGGAACAGATGCTCTACGAAATCGGCGATCCCCAGGCCTATATCCTGCCCGATGTGATCTGCGATTTTTCCGAGGTCGAGATCACCCAGTCTGGCCCGGACAAGGTCCAAGTCTCCCCGGCCCGGGGCTATCCGGCACCAGACCATTACAAGACCTGCCTGACCTATGGCGAAGGCTTTCGCGGCGGAACCTATGTCAGTTTCTACGGCTTTGACGCCGCCCGCAAGGCGCAGAAATTCTGCGACAATGTCTTTGCCCGTGCCAGCAGGATCCTGCGCGGCCACAATCTCGGCGACTATAGCGAAACCAGTGTCGAGATCATCGGCGCGGAAAGCCAGTTCGGGGATTTTGCTGCCGATCACGCTCCGCGCGAGGTCGTCGCCAAGATCGCCGCCAAGCACAGCGAAGCGGCAGCGATCGGCATTTTGCTGCGCGAACTCACGGGACTCGGTCTCGCGACACCGCCCGGGCTGAGCGGCTTTTCCGGCGCCCGCGCCAAGCCCTCTCCTGTCGTCCGGCTGTTTTCCTACCTCACGCCCAAGGAAGAGATTACCATCCGGATTGATGTCGATGGCCAGTCGATCGCATTTTCCGACAGCCCGGGACAGGCGTTTGATCCGTCTTCCATCACTCGCCCGACCGATCCGGAATTGCCCGGCATATCGGACGAAATCGTCTCGCTACCCCTGATCCGGCTGGCCTGGGCGCGGTCGGGCGACAAGGGCAACAAGGCCAATATCGGCGTGATCGCGCGCGATCCGGCCTTTCTTCCCTATATCTGGACGGCGCTCACCCCGGATTCCGTGGCCGAGCGCTTCGGCCATTTTATCGAAGGTGGCGCCGATGCCGCAAGCATCGAAAAATTCCATCTGCCCGGCTCGCACGCGATCAATTTCCTGATCGACGCGGTGCTCGGCGGCGGCGGCGTGGCCAGCATCCGCAATGATGCCCAGGGCAAGGGCTATGGCCAGATATTGCTCGCCCATCCGGTTGCGATCCCCGTAGGGATGGCGGATAAGCTCAACGACCAAGAAGGACAGTCTCGATGATGCAGGAAGCCCGTGATTTCAAGGAGGAGAGCGATACGCTCGCAGCCGTGCTTGCCGATGCGGATGAATCGGTCTTTGCCACCGTCACGCAGTTCAAGAGCTGGACGATAGAGGATGTCATCGGCCATCTGCATATCTGGAACGTCGCGGCGCTGATGACCCTGCAGGACCCGGATGCCTTCAAGCGGTTCATCCGGGATCTGATGGGCGCATTCCAGACCGGCAAAACCCATGTCGATGTCCAATATGAATGGCTTGACGCCCATGCCGGCGGAATCCGCGGCAAGGCTCTGTTCGATGCCTATTGCGACTATTATCCGAAGCTGGCCGCTGCCTATGGCGACGCCGACCCGGAACATCGCGTGGCCTGGGCGGGGCCGGACATGACGACCAGATCGAAAATCATAGCCCGCCAGATGGAGACCTGGTCGCACGGCCAGGAGATATTCGACATATTGGGCCAGGAGCGCCAAGACGGCGACCGCATCCGCAATATCGCCCATCTCGGCGTCACCACCTATGGCTGGACCTTCCGCAACCGCCGCCAGGAACCGCCCGCTCCCAAGCCTTTTGTTCAGCTGACCGCCCCCTCGGGTGCCGTCTGGGAATGGAATGATCCGCAGGAAGACAATCTGGTGCGGGGCAGCGCCGTCGAATTTGCCCAGGTCGTGACCCAGACCCGTAATATCGATGATACCGCGCTGGAGACGGTTGGCGAGACCGCCCGCCAATGGATGGAAATCGCCCAATGTTTTGCCGGCGGCCCGGAAACGCCACCAGCCAAGGGCACCCGGAGCATAGTGACCGGCTAGGATGGAAGAGATGATGACCGCCAGCGAACGTGTCGCCATGCTTGCTTCGTTCTTTTCCTGCTCGCTGGAAGAAGCCGGGAAAGTCGACGCCGCGACCCGGCTGGTGCACTACCGGCACAAGGATATTCTCGTTCACCAGGGCGATCTCGGGGCCAAGCTGTGGATCGTGCTTGCCGGCCGGGCGCAATTGCAGATCATCGGCATGGACGGCCAGACCAAATTGCTCGCCTCGCACGGCCCGGGAGAATTATTCGGTGCCTTTCCGAACGAACGAATCGTGATTTCCGATGTGGTGGTTCAGAACCGGCTCTCGGTCCTGGAAATAGCGACCGCGAACATGACTCGCCTGTTGCAGAAGGAAGCCCGGATTGGCAGCGGCCTGTCCAGAATATTGGGAAAGCAATATAATGGCGTGCTCGACCGGATGGCGGCGCGTATCACCCTGACCGCCAACGGCCGCGTCTATGCCGAATTGCTGCACGAAGCGGGGGAGGACGGCACCATATCGCCGCCCCCGGTGATATCGGCGCTGGCACTGTCCGCTCAGACGACCCGCGAAACCGGATCGCGGGCGATCAATGCCCTGGAACGGCGCGGGATCATCCGGCGTGACGATGAACAGCTGGAGATCCTGTCGCGAAGCCTGCTCGAAGAACTGGTGATCTGATCCGCCCGGCCTGGACCCTTTTAGGCAATCGTCCACAGCGATAGCGGGCCAGAGGCGGTCTGCAATTCGCCGATTTCCTCGATCGCCTGCCCGCCCGACTGCAGCAGCATCACCATCGCGGATTTGAAATCGGTCAGAACCACGCCGCCGCTTGACGCGCGCGCTATATCGCCGGCCTGTTCCAGCAGCGAAGCCGTCGGCACCTGAGGGTCCATGATATCAATCACGAGGCTCGTCCGGCTGTCGCCGTCCCGCTGCATCAGCGCGCGACTGGTCGCGATCAGTTCCGCCGGATCGCTGGAGATCCGGTAATGTCCATCGCCGAACGGCTGAAAATCGCCAGCGCCATCGGCAAGCACCGACAGCGTGTCCCGGTCCGCATCTTCCACCCAAAGGATGGCAGAAATCTGTGTGCTGTCTGGATTGGGCGATATGATGGTCGACTGGTGATCTGCCTGGCGGACCATGTCGATCTTGAACTGATCGTGGCCCGTATCGGCCCAAACCAGGTGCTGGCGGCGCGGTTCATCACCCCGGCCCGTGATCTTAAGCGCCTTGGGTCGGCTTTTCAGCACCCCGGCATTGCGGAGGCACTGGCCCATCGCGACCAGATCCGCCAGTTCCACGGCGACCGCAAGCGACCGCTCTGCTTCGTCGGGCCATTCGGTCAGCACTTCCAGCCTGGCTGCTGCTTCGACCAGCGTCTCAAAGCGGGGAACCCAATGGTCACCATAAGGCGCGACCGACAGTTCGCAAAACCGGTCCACCGGATAGGGCAGGGTGATATGGAGTTCCGCACCCGATTTGTGCAGCGCCTCGGCGATCAGGATATCGGCGCCGGCGGCCAGCGCTCCGAAACCGAAACCCGGCCTTTCGCGCTCGATGATCGCATCAATATCCTGTTGAATTTTTGGGTCTGCCTCGTCGAGTCCGATAATGCCGCTGAAATAGAGACTGGGTGGCGGGCGGTGCCGGTCGAGCCAGGCCATATCCTTGCCCTGTTCGGCAAGGATCATTTCGAACTGGCCGATGGTCGCCGCATGATCTTCCCATGCAAAAGGCAAAATCGCAATCCCGTCGGCAAGCGCCGCCCGCGCGCCCCTCTCGTCGCCCGTCAAAAGCAGGGCCTCCGCCCGTGTCGCCGCCCGCCAATAGGCGTTTTCACCTTGCGCGGGGTCGCTGTCAATCAGCGCCAACGTCTCTCTGGCCAGAGTAGCAGACCGCTCGTTCTCGCCGCCCAGCAACGCCAGTGCCGCGGCATTGATCAGCGGATAGCTGTCCCGCTTCCGTTCGGCTGCTGCAGCATATGCCTTCGCCGCCAGGCCATAAAGCCGGACCCGTTCGGCACCTTCGGAAGCTTTCGCCTGATCCTTGAGCAGGCGGCCCTTCAGGGTCAGCGCCTTCGCGTCATCCTGCCGCGCATCCCAGCCCGATGAATGAAACAAGGCCCATGCCCGCGCCGGATTTCCGGCACGGGCGAGGGAGAGAATTTGGGCAAGGGAGGTCAAGGCCCGGAATGCTCAAGACAAATCCGGGGGTGGCACGGGTGGTCCGTTATTGTCGCCGCCCGGATCGAAGATCAATATCGCCTCGGGGAACCCGGGCCCGAAACTGAATTTGGTGTAGAGATCATATTTGAAGGATTCCCTGAACGTCGGGCGGTCCGGTTTGGGCGGCCATTTCCCGTCCTTGTTGCGAAAATGATTGATGCAGTAAAAAATTGTGCGCTGCTCGCCGCCAATGGAAATCGGTTCGACTGCCCCATCAAAAAAGCTCATGTTCTTGCCGGTCGGCTTGTCACCGATATATCGGCGAAAAACAGCCGGCGGCAGTGCGGGGCTGCTCTCCGGATCACAAAAAGACCAGTTCGGATGATCGATGACGAAGGCAAGATAGCATAGCCGATCCCAATGATTGCCCTGATGGTGAAAATTCGCTCCGAGGTCAGCCGAAGGACTTGGAGACGGCAAGTTTCCGGCAAGCAGGCCTTCGACGATGGCGGGAACGTCGGCATGGTCTATGCGGGGCCGGTCTTCCGGCTTTCCCGACGGCGCGTCATCATAATATAGCATGTGATCGACCCCCAGCTGGCCATCTTCACCAAATCTGATCCGGTAGAGATAAATATAGGCGGGGAGCTCCTTGAAATCGGGTTGCCCGCGTTTTTCATCCATGACGTCGGTGGACGGATTGAGCAACGCGGCTCGACCGGTTGCATCCAATTCGGCGGATTTGAACTCTTCCAGCGAAAAAATGGCTTTCAATGGCAAACTAGTCACAGCTCGATCTCCCTGTTTCCCGTTTTGTGATATTCGATCTTGCGGGCCATTTCGGCCCAGTCCCTGTTGGCCGGATCGATGGCGACCAGCCTTGACAGAATATTGTTCGCCTCGTCCAGAAGTCGTCGGGCTTTTTCTTCCTGGCCGAGTTTTCTGCGGCCTATCGCAACCGCAAACTTCGCTTTGGCGACGGCATATTGCGCCGCCGTGCTTTTGCTATCGATGCTCAGCCAGCGCTCTTTCGTTTCCAGTTCTTTCTGCCGGGCGGTCAGATAGCTTTGCCAATCATCCTCGAGGAAATATCCGTCGGCCAGCCAGGCATGGGCGTTGCCGATCTCCTTGAATATTGCCGCATCATCCGGTTTTCTGTCTGCGGCCTTTTCCATCCACGATATCGCCTGCTCAAAATTGTGCTGCCCGTGATCCTTGCCCGAACCGGACTTGAATTCAAGGATGCCCAGATTCAGGAAGCCCCAGCCCCTTTCCATCAGAAAATCGGGATTGCCGGAATCGATCGCCACCAGTTTTTCTGCTGCATCCGCATAAGCCCGGTATCGCGGCAGGGCCGATTGCCACTGGCTGCGCAGTTCATGGACTCTGCCGACCCAATATTCACTCTGCGCATGCGCGAAAATCCGGTCCGCATTCTCCGGATCCCTCGCCAGCAGCGCCGCGGTCACCCGGTGCGCTTCGGCAAACTTGGCGAGCGCCGGGCCCAGGTTGCCGCGCGTCTCGTCATCCTCGCCCATCGCGTGCAATATCCGCGCACGTCGCTCCAGACTCTCGGCAGGCATATCGGCCAGGTCGCCCTGCCCTTCATAATAGTCCATCGCCCGTTGGTTGACGTCGGTCATCACGTCGAGCCGGCCGACGCCTTTCAGCTCGGTACGCAGGTCGGTCAGCATATATTCGACCAGTCCTTCCGCTTCGGCCTGCTGCCTTTGCGCTTCGTTGCGCGACTGAAGGGCGAATATCGTCATCCCGATCATCGCTAGCAGCGCGACCAGGGCACCGCCCGTGACCGCCATCACACGGCGGAGGCGGCGGGCGGCGTCGCGCTGGACCAGCGCGTCGAGCGGGACATCGGCGATACCGGCGACGATCTTCAGAAAACCCAGCCGCCAGCCATCACCCTGCTTGCGCAAATCCGCCGCGAGCGGCTCCGCGCCGTCCTCCAGCAGGAGCGCGGGGAAGGACTCCCGCGGCTCGCCGCGCACCAGCGCCGCCAGTATCGGCCGGTCGGGGTGCAGCGCCCGGAACAGTTCGATCTCCCGTGCCACCCAGATCGATCCCCTGGCATCGGGAGAGCAGATAACCACCAGCACCTGCGATTCCGCCAGAGCCCGCTTTACCGTTGCAGAGAGGTTCCCGGCAGCCGGCAGGTCCTCGCGATCCCGAAATATGCGGCCGAGGCGGCCATCGTTCGCCCCGGTCCCGGGATCGACCCCCAGATGGGCCGGCAGCCGGTAGGTCTCGATTTGCCGGTGGAGCTTTTGCGCGATCGCGGCATCGGCATGGCTGTAGCTGACAAAGGCGCGAAAACGCGCCGCTTGCGGCTCAGATTGCTCCGTTTCTGCCAAATTGGCCCCCGCGATCGTGTGGACAGATGATCTTTGCCCGATATTTGCCCGATTGCTTCAGGACAAAATCGTATCGGGATTTGGGATGGCTGTCACGGGGTAAGTTTTTAGGATGAGCCTCCCGGTGCAAGACTGAAGCATATTCTGTTCACCGAACTGTGTAGAAATGTAGGGTCTCTTGAGACATCTTCTGAAAATTCCTTTAGCATGAAAGAGATGTATCAATGACCAGGGACGACGAGCGCGAAGTACAGCGCAAATTGCCGATATTGCCGCACGTAGAGAAGATAGGGCATTTTGCGAAGCCCTGCCGCTATTCTGGCATTGCCCTGGCCAGTTTCTGTAGAAGGAAGCGCACCTATAAGCGCGATGGTGAGGCTGGGCTGGCCAATGCCAAAACCATTCCTGACGCACCCTGGGGCCGCAGAAAAGGTACTGCCTCTGCGCCGCCAATATTACCTCTGGTCATAATGGATTACGTGGTAACAGGTCCCCGGTCATCAATTCCAGATGGACGTCAAGTTCCTGACTTTTCTTGGGCATAAGGGTCGGAGGATACAGCACTTCCAATATACGGCGATCGATGACTCAACCCGCATCCGCGCTCTGAAAGTCTATAAAGAACAAATCCAATGGACATGACTTTGTCTATCACATTCTCGAAACGTTCCCGTTCTGTGTCAGAGAAATCACAATCGATAACGGTCAGGAGTTCCAAGCCGAGTTCCATTGCCACGTCGAAGACCCGGGTATCCGACATGCCTATATCAAACGCGATGACCCGCAAAGGGAGAGGTGGAACGATCGCATCGGTCTGACAGCCAACAATTTTTCCAGCTACTAGGCTATAAAGGTGACGTGGATCTGGAAGTCAAACTCGACCAATGGGAGCGCTTCTATATCTTCTACAGACCGCATGGCGCGTTCAAAGTAAAAAAGACCTTATGAAGCTCTTCGCGAAAGCCTATAACGCCATGAATTGAATGTCTCACCAGTCGCCCGATGATAAATCCATTTCACCGGATTATTAGCAGCGTGATGTCGGACCAAGCCACGCCGCTACTGATCGAAATTTTCGGATATTACTGGATCTTCAATAGAAACTGACATGCTACGTTTTGACGCGAACTTCACCATGCAGCACCTTGAAGCGGTCTTTTAACGCCGAGACAGTATGATAACGGTGATGAAAATCCGTTTGGCTGCCGCGTGATTATGGCATAAATACTATCTTTCAGAAAATAACTTCGCCTGCGAACTGGCCTTTTCTGAAGGATAGTGCTGATCGAACACAACGACTGAGGCTTTCTAACAGTTACGTGCTGGTGGGTTTCCTCCAAAGATGAGACACTAAGCACCTAACTTTGCTCTGGATGCATTGGATCAGGTCTTACATGATCGGCGGCCCCCGCATCGCGGCGGCTTCATCCATTATAGCGATCGCGGAAGCCAAAATGTGTCGATCGAATATACTGACCACTTGGGCGAGGCCGGTATCGAACCATCGGTCGGCTCCACTGGCGGCCGCTACGAGAACGCTTTGGCTGCAATCTAGGACCTTTGCAAGGCAGAGGTAATCCACCGGCACGGACGATGGCGGTCATTTCAAACCGTCTATAATGCCAAGCTGGCATGGGTAAACTGGTTCAACAATAAAAGGCTGTTGGAACCCAACGGCGATATCCCGCCCATGGAAGTTGAGAACCAATACTAAGCCATGCTGGACGAAACAGGCATGTCCTGTCGGATCAGTGTAGGGATATGTCAAGCAATTAAAGACAAATTGTTTCGGTTGCATCTCGGCTGAAAAACTGGCTTGTAAAATATAATACTTGACCTGCCAATTGCGCTAAAATCGATATTTGGAGATTCGGAAATTGCTGCTCACTGACATCAAAAACTACGATAATTTACAATGGCTCGCAAAAAGCCAGATAGCACAAAAGTGGTTAACGCACCCCCGCCGCTGGTTGGTAACAGGAGCGGCGGGGTTTATCGGTTCTCATTTGGTAGAAGCTTTATTAAGATGCGGTCAGAAAGTTATCGGTCTTGATAATTTCTCGACCGGATCGCCGAAAAACCTGGATGACATTGCTGCTTGCGTTGGGGGCGAGCTATGGGAAAATTTTACTTTTGTGGAAGGGGATATTCGCGATCTTGCGACTTGTGAGATGGCCGTTGGCCAGAGTGAACATGTGTTGCACCAAGCAGCGTTAGGATCCGTACCTCGCTCAATTGTAGATCCTCTGACAACGAACTCAGTCAACATATCAGGGTTCCTTAACTTGTTGGATGCCGCCCGCAGAGCTAATGTAAAAACATTTATATATGCAGCCTCGAGTTCGACATATGGAGATGAACCAAACCTACCAAAAACCGAAGACAGAATTGGCAATCCACTTTCCCCCTATGGTGTAACCAAACAGGTTAACGAAATTTATTCAAGGGTCTATAGTACAACATTTGGTTTCGATGCGATCGGGCTGAGATATTTCAATGTCTTTGGTCCCCGTCAAAACCCAAATGGTGCTTACGCAGCGGTTATCCCTAAATGGATTGGCGCCATGACAAACGATGAGATAGTTGAAATTAATGGCGATGGAACCACAAGTAGAGATTTCTGTTATGTGTCCAACGTAGTACAAGCCAATATTCTATCTACTATTTATGGAAATTCAATCGGTACATCTGTCATCAATGTAGCTGTTGGTGAGAGCACCACTTTGAATACCCTATTTTTGTTACTGCGTACGGAATTGGCGAATTTACAAATTATATATGAAAGGGAGCCAACTTTTTGTAAATCCAGAAAAGGAGACGTGCTGCACAGCTTAGCGGATATTTCTCGTGCACGAAATTTACTTGGTTATTCCCCAACTCATGATATTCGCGAAGGTCTGATTAGCACGCTTCAATGGCATGTGAGAGAAAACTCCTAGGCTCAGGACCTATTATATTGCTTGTATTGCCGGAGCGAAGCTGATTCAATGGTGGCGCGATGAGGCGTTGCCATGAGTAATCTGGTCTGGTTGCCTAAGGCAAAGATGCCCCTGATTGAGCCGTAATTTCCATTGTCGCACAGGGGTCACGAAGAACGATGACCGGCGGATTATCAGCGGTATCGTGATTAGGAATGGCCTGCGCTGGCGTGATGCGCCTGCCGTGTACAGCCCACACAATACAATCTACAATCGTTTCGTCCGGTGGAGCCGCATGGGCGTGTTCAACAAGATCTTTGCAAGCCTGACGGCCAAGGCAGGCAAGCCGGATCAGCTGATGATCGATGCCACCCGCTTAAAGGCACTCAGCACAGCGGCGAGCCTCTTAAAAGGAACTAAGCGGTTTAGGAATCCTCATTGTCAACACATCCTAGGCTTGTTCCGCGCCAGTTTTCGCCGGTGGCAAAGAACGGCTTGACTGAACCGCCCCGGGATTGCCGGAGGCTCCAACTCTTGAGTAGAAGGAGCTATTATGAGCAAGACCACAAACAAGTTTTCACCGGAGGTTCGCGAACGGGCGACCCGCATGGTGCTGGAGCACAGACA
>Ga0209024_1001078_pt1 | contig 27984 bp, 25 predicted proteins | sample AutmiccommunBRH5_FD_187380 | JGI IMG/M metagenome (GOLD analysis project Ga0209024, IMG submission 187380) | Deep subsurface microbial communities from Mt. Terri, Switzerland - Autotrophic microbial communities BRH/5 (SPAdes) (version 2) | ecosystem: Environmental > Aquatic > Deep subsurface >...
GGCCGCCATCAACCGCTTCGTGCGCGAGCACAACAACGAACCCAAGCCCTTCACCTGGACTGCCGACCCCGACGCCATCATCGCCGCCGTCAGGCGCGGGCATCAAACGTTGGATTCAGACCACTAGGTCGAAGACCCTTTGGCATAGTGGCTCGCGTAAGGAAGTTATGGACATACTGACCGAGCTCTGGCGCTCGCTCGACGAGGCAGGCCGGGAGCGGTTGGCAGCAGAGCTTCTGAGCGGCCCGCCGGACGCGATGCTTGCGCATATCGAAGATGCGGAGCGTCAGACTTCTCGTGACCGGCGCGTATATGATCGCATTGCCGTTCTTGAAGGCCTGGAGCATCCACCTCTCACCACGGCCCTCGCCGAACATGTGGCTGCACTCAGGGAAGCCTATCCTCACTGGCGCCCCTCAACAGGGGAGCGCGCGCATTTCAGCACGTGGATGGAGGTTCGCTGGGGGCCAGATGCGCGATTGAGCTCCGATGACCTAGCGCTGATGAAAGACCGTGAGTTGATCGAGACCCTGCGCACTGATCAAGACCGCCGCGAAGGTCTTCTAGACTCATGGCGGCAGCTAGCAACCGCACAGCCAGAACGTGTCACTGCAATTCTAAAACAAATCGCCGATTCTGGTGATCCGGGTCCAGCCGACATCTGGGAGTCCGGCTGGTATGGCCTGCGCAATGCGGAAGGAGAACACGCCGTCGCTACGACCGACCAGATGGTGACACTTCTTAGCAGTGTTCCAGGTCAGCTGTTCAGGACTGTGGATGTCGTTCGTTGCGCCGCCGATATTCTTGAGGCAAAAAGCAAGGGACTAGGGGAAGGGCCGGAGCCGGGAAATTTCTGGTTGCTGTTTGATAGGACGCTGGCGGCCGTCAGGGAAGAACCGGCAGTTCAGCCGATGGCCGACAGAGGAACGGAAGCAGATTGGGTTACGGATGCGATTAACCATCCGCTGGGCGTGATAACCACAGCGATAATCAATATTCTGTTCGCGCGGCGGCCCAAGGTGGGAAGCGGGATACCGGTCGCTCTCAAATCGAGGCTGGACGCGCTAATGAATCCCGACGACTCGCGTCACAGATTGGCGCGCGTGATTGGAGCAAGCCGCATTTCTTATCTTTATGCGGTCGACCCAGAATGGACGCGGATTAACTTAATTCCATCCTTCAGCTGGCGCGACGAAGAAGAGTCGATCGCTATCTGGCAAGCCTATGCGTGGCAGGCCCGAATGGACCCGCAGCTTTGGGCTGCATTGAAGCCACATTTTCTGTCATTGTTTACATCTCAGAGGCTGGCGCGGATAGGCCACTGGGGTCGAAGCATCGCCCAGTCACTCATGCTGGTTGGTGTCGCGTTTGGGCCAGACGAACTCAAGCGCGATGAAGTGCGTGAAGCCATACGCGCCATGCCCGAACCGATGCGGGCTGAAGCCGCCGCTTGGATCGCAAGTTACATGAATGTCGACGATGAGGCGGAACAGCGAAATGATCAGGGCGAGCCGCTTGAGGACGCGCCCGACGTCCGCTGGAATGATCGAGTCTGGCCTTGGCTGAAGAGGGTTTGGCCGACCGAGAAAGCACTTCGATCTACCGACGTCTCAGAGCAGTTCGCGATGGCAGCCATCGCGACTAGGCATGCGTTTCCCGACGCGGTAAACGCGGTGCGTACCTTCGCCATGCTGACAACCTCTTTTCAGATAGCGGCCGCTCTCAACGAGTCCGACCATCCCACTGACCATCCGGCAGCGACGCTCGCGCTCATCGACGCTTTCATTGCTAAAGATCCTATCATTTTGATGGCCGACGAGGCGATTCGCTCAATCGTCAAGCGGATTGGTGCGGCAGACCCACGCATGCTTCAAGATAATCGCTATCGACTCTGGTTGGAATTTTGCGAGATTCGCAGCGCTCATTGAAGGCATGCACAGCACCTAGTTGTTCTTGGCGCAACTGCCCACCCGCTCCCCTCAAACCGGCCTTCGCGCCTTGAACGCCGCGGTCAGCGTCCCGTCGTCGAGATAGTCGAGTTCGCCGCCCACGGGGACGCCGTGCGCCAGGCGCGTCACCGCGACGCCGCTGTCGGCGAGGCGTTCGGCGATGTAGTGGGCGGTGGTCTGGCCGTCGACGGTGGCGTTGGTGGCGAGTACCACTTCGGTCACGGCGCCGGAGGCGATGCGGCCGAGCAGGGCCGGGATGTGCAGGTCCTCCGGACCGACGCCGTCGAGCGCCGAGAGGGTGCCGCCGAGGACGTGGTAGCGGCCGCGGAAGCCGCCGGCGCGCTCCAGCGCCCACAGGTCGCCGACGCCCTCGACCACGCAGATCGCGGCGTGGTCGCGCGCCGGGTCGCGGCAGATGGTGCAGGGGTCGGTGGCGTCCAGGTTGCCGCAGACCGAGCAGGTGCGCACCGACGCGGCCGCCTCGGTCATGGCGCGCGCCAGCGGCTCCAGCAGGGTCTCGCGCCGCTTCAGCAGGTGCAGGACGGCACGGCGCGCCGAGCGCGGCCCGAGGCCGGGCAGGCGCGCCAGCAGCTGGATCAGCCGGTCGACGTCGGAGAGGGCCACGCGGGGTCCGCCACCTCTACGGGAGCGCTCGGGACGGCCCGCCTCAGAAGGGCAGCTTGAAGCCGGGCGGCAGCGGCAGGCCGCCGGTGAGCTTGCCCATCTCCTCGGACATGCGCGCCTCGACCTTGACCCGGGCGTCGTTGAAGGCCGCGGTGATCAGGTCCTCCAGCACCTCGACCTCGTTCGGGTCGACGATGGCGGGGTCGATCTTCAGACGGCGCAGCTCGCCCTTGCCGTTGAGCGTGACGGTGACCATGCCCGCCCCGGAGGAGCCGGAGACTTCGGCGGCAGCGAGCTGCTCCTGCATCTCGCCCATCTTCTGCTGCATCTCCTGCGCCTGGCGCATGAGATTTCCGAGATTCTTCATGTGTCTTCCTCGTCGAAGCCGTCACTGAAATCGAGATCGGCCATGTCCGCGTCGATCGGCGCGGAGGGCCGGCCGTCGGGCATGGAATCGTCTTCCGGCAGAACGTCGGTCCGCGAGCCGTCGGCGGGCACGGGCTCGTCGGCCGGCGGGCCCGGCTCGCGCACGGTCGCGATCGCCGTGCCGGGGAACGCGGCCATCACGGCCCGGACCAGGGGGTGTTCGGCCGCGGTCTCGCGCAGGCGCTGGAGGCGGGCCTCCTCCTGCTGGGCGAGCGTCGGCTCGCCCGCGTCGCCGGAGACGCTGACCACCCAGCGGGTGCCGGTCCACTGCGTGAGCTTCGACGCCATCGTGCCGGAGAGGTTCTGCGGCGCGAGCGCGGTGGGGCGGATCTCGATGCGGCCGGGGCGGAAGGCGACCGGATGGACGTTCCGGCAGAGATTGGCGTGGAGCAGCATCTCGCCGTGGCTGGCGAACATCGCCACCGCCTCGGCGAAGGAGGCCGGGCCGACGGGGGCGGCGGGAGCCTCCGGGGCGGGCTGGGCTGCGGGTTCGGCGGCGGGGACGAACGGCGGCGGCTCGGGTGGCCGGCGCGCGGGCTCCGGGTCTTCGTGGCGGGGGGCCAGGGCGGTGCGCGCCTGGGCGGTATGGGCAGGCGCGGAAGCGCTCGGACGCGGCGGCTCGGGTTGCGCCGGGGTGACCAGGGGCGGCAGGGGGCGCGCCTCCCGGGCCGGGGCGGGCGGCGCGGAAGCCGTCGGGGCGGAGGCCGTCGGGGCGGTCGCTGCCGGCCGGTCGGCGGCGGAGGCCGTGGCGCGGGCGGTGGGATGTGCCGCCGTCTCCACCGCCGGGTGGGCCGCGGGCACGACGCCGCGGGTTGTGCCGCCACCGCCGGAGCTGCCGCCGGCCGGGCCGGCCCCGCCCTCGCCGGCGAGCTGCGCCACGATCTCGGCCGGCGTCGGCAGGCTGGCGGCATAGGCGATGCGGACGAACAGCATCTCCACCGCGAGGCGCGGCGCCGGCGCGTGCTGGGTCTCCGACAGGCCCTTCAGCAGCAGCTGCCAGAGGCGCGTCAGGACCGGCATGGAGAGCTGCGCGGCGAGGCCTTTGCCGCGCACCCGCTCGGCCTCGGCCACCGTCATGTCGTCGGCGTCGTCGGGTGCGACGCGCAGGCGGGTCAGCCAGTGCGTCAGCTCCAGCAGGTCCTGGATCAGCGCCACCGGGTCGGCACCGGCGTCGTGCATGTCGGCGAACAGCACCAGTGCTTCGCGCGCCTCGCCGCGCAGCAGCGCCTCGGCCAGGTCGAAGACGCGCGTCCGGTCGGCGAGGCCCAGCATCTCCCGCACCTGGCCGGCCGAGACGGGCACGGGGCCGGCATGGGCGATCGCCTGGTCGAGGATCGACAGGCCGTCGCGCACCGACCCGTCGGCGGCGCGCGCGACGAGCGCCAGCGCCTCGGGCTCCAGGGTCACGCCCTCGGCGCGCGCGACGCGCTCGAAATGCGCCATCAGCACCTCGGAGGCGACGCGGCGCAGGTCGAAGCGCTGGCAGCGCGACAGGACGGTGACCGGGACCTTGCGGATCTCGGTGGTGGCGAAAATGAACTTCACATGCTCGGGCGGCTCCTCGAGCGTCTTCAGCAGGCCGTTGAAGGCCTGCGTCGAGAGCATGTGCACCTCGTCGATGATGTAGACCTTGTAGCGCGCCGAGACCGGGCGGTAGCGCACGCCCTCGATCAGCTCGCGCACGTCGCCGATGCCGGTGCGGCTGGCGGCGTCCATCTCCAGCACGTCGACGTGCCGGTCCTGGGCGATGGCCACGCAGTTGTCGCACACGCCGCAGGGCTGGATGGTCGGGCCGCCCCTGCCGTCCGGTCCGGTGCAATTCAGGGCGCGGGCGATGATGCGCGCCGTGGTCGTCTTGCCGACGCCGCGCACCCCGGTGAGGATGAAGGCGTGCGCCAGCCGGCCCGATGCGAGCGCGTTGGACAGGGTGCGGACCAGCGCTTCCTGGCCGATCAGCTCGGAGAAGGTCTTCGGCCGGTACTTGCGGGCGAGGACGCGATAGGGCTGCACCGCCTCGCCGGAGGGCGCCGGAAGGCCGGGAAGGCCCGGTTCGGTGGGGATATCCGGGGCCGGCGACTGGCCCGGTGCCGACTGATCGTCCATCGTGGCCCGTGGCAACTCAAGAATGCGGCGGCGCGGAATGAGGTGGGAGACTGGACGGCGACCCGAGCCGAAACTCGTTACGGCTGCTTCCTTCCGGACCTGACCGGGTTGGCGAGGGACTCGTCCGCCGCCAGCCTCCCACGGCACTATATCAGGAGGCGGGGTACGGGTCGCAAGTCTCCCAAGCGCTGCACGGCGCGTTCAGCGATCGTCAATCTCATAGCGCCTAACCTGCGATCCGCGGCCGCCGTCCGGCAGCCGCCAATCGTCTCCGGAGAAAAATTAGATGTTGCGTCGGTTCGTCACTGCCGGCCTGCTCGCGCTCGGCCTGTTCACCGCCGCGGGCGCCCACGCCCAGGGCAAGCAGGATTTCGTGCTGATAAACAAGACCGGCTATACGATCGAAGAGGTCTATGTCGGGCCGACCAAGTCGGACGAGTGGGCCGACGACGTGCTCGGCAGCGACGTTCTCGAGACCGGGCAGCGGCTGAACGTGACGTTCCCGAAGCGGGCGGGCACCTGCAAATGGGACGTCAAGGTCGTCTACGACGATGCCGAGGAAGCCGAATGGTACGGCTTCGACCTCTGCACGGTCTCCAAAATCACCCTGTTCTACAACCGCAAGTCCGGCGAGACTTGGGCCGAGTACGAATAGAGCGCGGCAACGGCACCAGGGGCGCCGCTGCCGCCGCGGGAGCGGACGAGAGCGGGACATGCGCATAGGGGTGCCGCTCAACGCGCTGCGCGCCTTCGAGGCGGCGGCGCGGCACGGGTCGGTGAAGGCGGCGGCCGAGGAACTGGGCGTCACGCCGTCGGCCGTCAGCCACCAGCTCCGCGTGCTGGAGGAGGCGCTGGGCGTCGATCTGCTGCGCCGGTCGGGCGCCGGGCTGGAGGCGACGCCCGCCGGGCGGGCGCTGGCGCCGGACCTGACCGCCGGCTTCGGGCGCATCGCGGCCGGCCTCGCCCGGCTGACCGAGGCGCGGACGGCCGGGCCGCTCCGGCTCAGCATGCTGCCGACCTTCGCGGTGCACTGGCTGTCGCCGCGGCTGGCGACGTACCCGTTCGAGACGGCGGGGAGCGCCCTGCTGATCTCGGCGACGCAGGAGGCGGTGGATCTCGCCGCCGGCGACGCGGACGTCGCCATCCGGCATGGCCGCGGAGAATGGCCGGGGCTGGAGGCGGAGCTGCTGTTCGCCGAGACGGTGACGCTGCTGGCGGCGCCCGGGTTCGGTGCCGGTGCAGACCCGCGCGCGGCGGTGAACGGCGCCAACCTGTTCCTGTCGCAGCACCGCCGCGCCGACTTCGAGGCCTGGAACGCGTCGCTGCCGGGCGGGCCGCTGCGGCCGGCGGCGGTGACCACGGTCGATTCCGCCGGCCTCGGCCTGCGCGCCGCCATCGACGGCGCCGGCGTCACCCTGGCGGGGATGGAGATCGCCGCCGCCGACATCCAGGCGGGGCGCCTCGCGGCACCCTTCGATCACCGGCTGGCGACCGGCGGCGCCTACTGGCTCGTCTACCCGCCCGGCCTGCGCCGCGACCGCCGGGTCAGGCGCCTGCGCGCGTGGCTGGCGGCACAGGTCGGGCCTCCCGGCCACCACCGCCGGCTCGACCCCTAGCTCGCCGCGCTCACGCGAACCCGAACCACCAGACCGCACCGGGAACGGCCGCCGACAGCAGGGTCGCGGCGAAGACCAGGGCGCCGTCCCGCATCAGCATCCCCGCCGCGAACAGCGCCACCACCGTCGCGGCGATCGAGCCCGACGTCGGGACCACCTCCATGAAGGGCATGAACAGGGCGATGCAGAGCATGAGCGACAGCGGCAGATAGAGCCACGGGCGCTTGATCAGGAACGTCATCCGCGGCCGGAGCACGCGCTCGACCGCATGTACCGGCCTGCGCAGCCAGCCGATCGCCTGGCACACGCGCTGCGACGGGATGCGCCGCCCGGCGAGGAAACCGGGCAGCCAGATGCAGTCGCGCCCGGCGAGCATCTGGACGACCATCACGGCGACCGCGAGGCCGACCGTCGCCGTCAGCCCCGGAACGGCACTGGCCGGAGAAGCCGCGAGCAGCGCGAAGATCATGATCATCGCGGCGAAGGATTTCCTGCCGAGTGCGTCCATCATGTCCTGGACGGTGATGCTCCGGCCGTGCACCGACCGCTCCAGGTGTTCCAGGACCTCGCTGAGCGCGCGTGTGCGTTCTTCCGGCATGGGGGCTCCTCGGCGCCGACGGATCCGCCCCGTTTCCGGATCGGCGCTTGCGGCGGTCGGCGGAAAACGCCCGGCCGCCACGCGCGGTTCCGGCGGTTGCGGCGAGTCTCCGCAGGGAAAGCCGGCGTGGCTGATGGTGCTCGTCGCGGCAGGCGGACTGACGGATCGGGAGTCGGATGCCGCATTGCGGGGCTACCGAGCGCTCTTCTGGGCCGGCATCGCCGTCATGACGAGCCTCGTGATCTGGTACGACCGCGCGCTGTTCAGGACGGGATCGCCCGTCCTGAACCAAATGCCGCCAACGCCGGAGCGACGGATCTTCCGCCCGAGCGGGCTGGGCCTCGTCTCCTGCTTTATCGGCATCATCGCCTATGCGACCGCGAGCGTTGCCGCAACGGCATGGCTCTGCCTGACCCACGGGATGGGCGGAGACGGCCGGCGCGCCTTCACGATGATCGCGGCGACCCTGTTGAGCGCGCTGCTCTCGGCGCTGGCCGTCGTCGTCCTTTGGCGGGTGGGAAGCGATCCGGACCGCGCCAGTCGCCAGGCCCTGATCCTCGACCGGAACGGCCTCACGATCGACGGTTGGAAGCCGCAGCGGTTCGACTGGTCGGACGTGACGGACGTCCGGCATTTCATCCTGTCTCGGAAGGGCTTCAGACAGCACCACCTCGAAGTGCGGCTGCGCGACGGCGCACCGGGGTTACGGCGCCGCTGGTGGAGACGGCAAAACATCGTCCGGCATCCGCTGGCAAACCTGCCGGAGTACCCCGACCAAATCGTCGGCGAGGCGAGAGCCTTCCTCGACCGTGCCCGGCGGGAGCAGGCCGCCGCGCCGCCTCACCCCTCCCCCTCCCAATAGTCCACGCCGTCGCGCGTCCGGACGTTTAGCGCCACGCGGCGGGCGGCCTTGTCGCCGCCGGGGGCGGCGCCGGCGAAGACGGTGAGCTTGCCGGAGTCCGGGTATTCCATGACGTCGGGCTCGTTCATCGTGCTGACGGCGAGGTAGCGCAGCGGCTCCGGCCCGAGGGCGGCGATCTGGTGGGCGGTCTCGGGGCCGCCCGAGGGACAGACGACGACGTCGCCGGCGGCGACGGCGTGGACCTGCCCGCCGAAGCGCAGTTCGCCGCGGCCCGAGAGGATCACGAACATCTCGTCGTTGGCGTGGTGGCAGTGATACGGCCAGGCCTTCTTGCCGGGCGGCACCTCGACGAGGCGGGCGCCGAGGCGGCGGGCGCCGGCCGGTGCCGCGACGGGCGCCATGCGCGCCTCGAAACTGTCGCCGTGCGCCTGGGTCTGCAGGGGGAGGCCGGCGAGCGTGACGACGGGGGACGGCGGCATGGGAACCTCGCAGGGGCTTTTAGGTGGGGTGGCTGTGGGCACGGCGCCCATGGGAGCGCCGGCCGCCGAACACCGCAACTGAGAAAGGCTCAGCCGGACCGGCATTCTCCTCAACCCGTCCTGGTCAAGGTTCCCTGGCGCCCGGTCCTATCGGTCGTACAGGAGCTTGCGCCGATAGGCCTCCGCGGTGCCCATTCCCAGGTTGGCGATGTTGATGAGGCACGCGGTCAGGAACCGCTCGCGCGCCACCACGTCGCGATTGTCGGTCGCGGCGATGGCTTCCTGGTTCTTCAGGTTCGCACTGTTCCAGATATCGTTGCCGACATAGTCGGCGAGGCCGCGGAACGTGGCGTCCTGCACCTGGTCGAGGACCTGGATCCCCTTCGCCGTCCGGGCGAGCCGCGAGACGGCCTCGTAGTCCCGCTTCGACATCAGGCCGACCTGCTCCGACTTCAGCGCCTGCTGCGCGACGAGGTGGCAGTAGAGCATGTCGTCGGGACGCATCATGTGCATCTTCTCGGGTTCCTGCTTCTCCGCCTGTTGTTTCTCCGTCTGTTGTTTCTCCGCCTGTTGCTTTTCCGGCGGCTGCTGAGCGACCGCCGTCCCGGCCAGCGCGAGCAGCACCACGAGCCATCGGTACATCGTCCACCTTTCAGCGTCTCATTCCGGACCGGCGTTCGTCCCGAGGCCGTTCGGGACGAACCACAGGCACAACGCCGGAACGGCCGTCGCGTCACCAATTTCGTCCGCGCCCGTCATCGGCACGGCACGTGACGGCTTTTCTGGCCTGCGTCACGTCGTCTCGCTAATATCGCGTTTTTCCCGCCCCCGCGGAGACAGGCGCGATGCGCGATTTCCATATTCCCGGCCGCTCTGCGGCGCGTTCCACGAACGCCATGGTGGCGACGTCGCAGCCGGCGGCGACCCTGGCGGCACTCGACGTGCTGCGCGCCGGCGGCAACGCCGTGGACGCCGCCGTCGCGGCCTGCGCCGTGCTCTGCGTGGTCGAGCCGGAATCGACCGGCATCGGCGGCGACTGCTTCTGCCTCTACGCGCCGGCGGGTGCGGGAAAGGTGATCGCGATGAACGGTTCCGGCCATGCGCCGGCCGCCGCGACCGCCGACTGGTACCGCGAGCGCGGCATCAACGCGATCCCCGACATGACGCCGCACTGCGTGACGGTGCCGGGCGCCATCGACGCCTGGTCGCGGCTGGTGGCCGACCATGGCCGCAAGGGCCTGGGCGAGCTGCTGCAGCCGGCGATCCGCTATGCCGAGCAGGGCTTCGTCGTGCACGGCCGCGTGGCGCTCGACTGGGCCGGCGAGGCGGCGAAGATGCGGAAGGACGAGTCCGCCGCGCGCCTGTTCGGCACGCCGCTGGCCGAGGGCGAGCGCTTCGTCCAGAAGGAACTGGGCCGGACGCTGCGCATGGTGGCCGAGGGCGGCCGCGACGCCTTCTATACCGGCGAGATCGCCGAGGACATCGTGGGCTACCTGCGGTCCAAGGGCGGGCTGCATACGCTGGAGGATTTCGCGGCGCAGCAGGCCGAATATGTCGAGCCGATCACGACCGACTATCGCGGCTATACCGTGCACGAGTGCCCGCCGAACGGGGTGGGCATCATCGCGCTGCTGATGCTGAACATCCTGGAGGGCTACGAGCCGGCGCCCGGCGGGCCGCTGTCGGTGACGCGCCTGCACCGCCTGATCGAGGCGACGCGCCTCGCCTTCCGCGACCGCAACGCCTTCGTCGCCGACCCGCGCATGGCCGACGTGCCGATGGCCCGCCTGCTCGACAAGGCCTATGCGGCCGACCTGCGCGGCTTCATGAGCGACGAGCGCTCGATGGCCGACCTGCCGCCGGCCGGGCTGCCGCCGCACGAGGACACGGTCTATCTCTGCGTGGTCGACGAGGACGGCAACGCCTGCTCGTTCATCAACTCGCTGTTCAAGGCGTTCGGCAGCGGCATCATGGCGCCCAAGTCCGGCGTGATGCTGCAGAACCGCGGCCTGGGCTTCGTGATCGACCCCGACCATCCGAACTGCATCGCGCCGCGCAAGCGCCCGATGCACACCATCATCCCCGGCATGCTGACCAAGGGCGGCGCGGCGGTCATGCCGTTCGGCGTGATGGGCGGCCACTACCAGCCGGTCGGCCACGCCTGGGTGCTGACCAGCATCCTGGACTACGGCATGGATCCGCAGGCGGCCATCGACCTCGCGCGGCTCTTCGCCTACGAGGGCCAGGTGGAGGTCGAGCGCGGCATCGGCTTCGAGGCGTGCGAGGCGCTGAGCCGCCTTGGCCACAAGCTGAAGCCGATCGACAAGCCGCACGGCGGCGGACAGGCGATCTGGATCGACCGCGAGCGCGGCACCCTCACCGGCGGGTCGGACCCGCGCAAGGACGGGCTGGCCCTGGGCTACTGACCCGCCGATGACGACCGCAGCAGCGCCGGCCGCCGGCCGCGAGGTCCGGGCGATCGGCCTCGTCACCAGCGCCCATTTCCTGAGCCATTTCTATCAGCTGGCGCTGCCGCCGCTGTTCCCGCTGATGGCGCAGGCATACGGGCTGAGCTTCCTGCAGCTGGGCGTCATCATGACGGTCGCCGGCGTGTCGACCGGCCTGACCCAGACGCCGGTGGGATTCCTGGTCGACCGGATCGGCGCGCGCAACCTGCTGATCGGCGGCCTGTCGCTCTATGCGGTCGCCATCGCGGGGTTCGGCCTGACCGACAGCTACTGGATGATGATCCTGCTGGCGGCGATCGGCGGGATCGGCAATTCGGTCTTCCACCCGGCCGACTTCTCGATCCTGTCGGCCTCGGTCGACAAGGGGCGGCTGGGCCGCGCCTTCAGCTATCATGCCGTCAGCGGCAACCTGGGCTGGGCGGCGGCGCCGATCGTGATGATCGCCCTGGCGCAGCTGTTCGGGCTGCACGTCGCGTTCCTGGCGGCGGGGGCGGCCGGCCTGATCGTGGCGGCACTGCTCGCCAGCCAGTTCAGCCGGCTGGCCGAGGAGAGCGGGCGCAAACCAAAGGGTGGCGCGTCGGCGGGTGGCTCCGCGGCGGGTGGCGAGGTCAGATCCGGCGTGGCGCTGCTGCTGTCGCGGCCGGTGATGATGTGCTTCCTGTTCCAGTGCGTCTTCGCCATGGCCTTCGGCGGCATCCGCAATTTCAGCGTGGCGGCCCTCGACGTGCTCTACGGCGTGCCGCTCGCCGTGGTGACCACGGCGCTCAGCGCCTACCTCGTCGGCAGTTCGTTCGGCAACCTCGTCGGCGGCTGGCTCGCCGACAAGACGCACCGGCCGCTGCTGCTGTTCGTCGCCATCGTGCTCGCCGTCTCCGCGCTGACCGGGATCGTGGGCGCGATCGCCATGCCGTTCGCCGTGCTGACGGCGGTATTCGGCCTCGCCGGCACGCTGCAGGGCAGCCTGCTGCCGTCGCGCGACCTGCTGGTCCGCTCGGTGGCGCCGCCCGGCCAGATCGGCAAGGTGTTCGGCTTCGTCTCCAGCGGCCTCGGCCTGGGCGGCGCCGTGACGCCGGTGCTGTATGGCTGGATCATGGACAATGGCGACCCGCGCTGGGTGTTCTACGGCAGCGCGCTGTTCATGCTCCTGGCGCTCGCGACCTATGTCGAGACGAACCGGCAGGTGGTGGCCGGCAGGTGACGACTGGCCGGGAGACGACTGGCCGGGAGACGACTGGCCGGGAGACGAAGCCGGGGTGACGCGGCCGCCCCGCCTACCCTAAGCTTCCCCCTTCCGATCCGCGCAAGACGGATCGCGACGGGAGGAGACAGACCATGACCGCCATACCCCGCCCCTGGCTGCTGGCCGGGGCGATCGCCCTGGCCGCCGCGGGCGCCACCTGCAGCGTGCAGGCGGCCGAGAAGATCACCTGGAACCTGTCGACCTGGGGCCCGCAGCGCGCCTACACCGCCGGCATCGAAGCGATGGCCGCGCAGGTGGAGAAGGCCAGCGGCGGCAACTTCACGATCCGGATCCACTACAGCGAGGCGATCTCGCCGGCGAAGGAGAACCTGGACGGGCTGAAGATAGGCGCCTTCGAGATGGCGACGATCTGCACCGCCTATCATCCGGGCAAGAACCCGGCGATGACGACACTGGACCTGCCGTTCCTGCCGCTGCCGACCCTGAAGATCCAGCAGGACGTGTCGGAGGAGCTCTACAAGGAAGAGGCGATCAAGAAGGAGATGGCGCGCTGGAACGCCGCCGTCACCTTCCGCTCGCTGCTGCCGCAGTCCGAGTTCATGGGCAACGGGCCGGCGCCGCTGAAGCTGGAGGACTGGAAGGGCATGCGCGTGCGCGCCCTGGGCGGTACCGGCCAGGCGATGACCAAGCTGGGCGCGGTGCCGACCACCGTCCCGGCGCCCGAGGTCTATACCGGCATCGAGCGCGGCATGTTCCAGGCGGCGGCCTTCCCGTTCAGCTACTCGCACGGCGCCTACAAGATCCACGAGGTGTCGAAGTGGTACACCTTCAACATGGCGCCGGGGTCGAACCACTGCCCGACGCTGCACAGCATCACCGCGTTCGAGGCGCTCCCGGCCGAGTACAAGGAGATGCTGATGGCGACGAAGGAGCCGGCCTACGAGGCGCTGATCGCCGGATACAAGGCGGCCGACGACAAGTGGATCCCGATCTTCGACAAGGCCGGCCTGACGCGCATCACCTATGACGACGCGCAGCTGGCCGAGCTGCAGGAGAAGGGCGCAAAGCCGGTCTGGCAGGACTGGGCGAAGGAGATGGACGGCAAGGAGGTCCCCGGCCAGCACCTGCTGGACGTCGTGCTGAAGGCGGCGAAGCAGGCCTCGGGCTCCTGACCCGGCCGCCGCCCACGTTTACTTCGGCAGGGGCGATGCATAGGTAGCCCGGACCGATCCGAGGAGCCACGCCATCGCCTCCGCCGCCCGCACAGCCGCCCGCACGCCCCGCCGATGCATCCGCGCGCTGGCCGCCTTGGCGATGGTGGCGGTCTCGGCCGCGAATCCGGCCGGTGCCGCGGAAACGATCGAGGTCGCGGACGGCCGGCCGGTGGCCGTGCACCGGCCGGCGGACGCCCCCGACACCCCGATGCCGCTCGTCCTGGTGCTGGCGGGCGGCGGCGATACGGCCGAGGACGTGCTGAAGCGCCAGGGCTGGACCGGCACGGCCGACGCCTCCGGTTTCGTCGCGGCCGGCCTGGAGGCCATGCCCGCCGACCCCGGTGCCCCGGCACAGCCGCTCCGCAACCCGCGCGTCTGGACCGACGGCTCGGCGCCGCCCGCCGCAAAGCCGCGGCCGGACGACGTGGCCTATGTGCGCGCCGCCATCGAAGCGGTGTCGCGGCGCCACCCGATCGATCCCGGCCGCATCTATGCCGTGGGCTTCGCCGACGGCGGCGGGATGGTCCAGCGGCTGGCGGTCGAGATGCCGGGCCGCCTCGCGGCGGCGGCGTCGGTCGCCGGCCATCTCCACGTCCCCGGCAACGGCGAGCGACCGCCGCCGCTTCTCCTGATCTTCGGCGGCAGCGACCCGCTGGTCCCGCTGAACGGCGGACAGGTCTCGGCGCCCGGCATCTCCGACCACCGTCCGCCCGCGGTGCTCGCCACCGTCGGCCGCTGGATCGCCGCCCTCGGCTGCCCGGACGCGCCGGCCGCGGCGGTCGACGGGCCGCGCGTCGAGCGCCGGCTGTGGGCGCCCTGCGCCGGCGGCGGCGAGCTGGCTGTCGTGCTGGTGCGCGACCTCGGCCATCACTGGCCGGGCAGCGGCGGCGGCGGTCCGCTACCGGCCCGCCTCGCCGGGCCGACCAGCGACGCCGTCGACGGCACCGCCGAGATCTGGACGTTCCTGCGCCGGCACGCGCGAACCGGGGGCGCGGCCGCGCGTTGAAAATGCGCCGGCGCGTAGATCGAATCAGTCGCTGGCGCCAGACCCGTAGGCTATAACCGCCGCCATGCGCACCGAGACACGCACCCGCGCCGAGGAGATCCGCCTGCGGCTGGCCGACGATATCGTCTGCGGCCGGCTCGCCCCGGGCATCGCGCTCGAGGAGGAGGAACTGGCGCGCCAGTTCGGCGTGTCGCGCACGCCGGTGCGCGAGGCGATCCGCCAGCTGGAGGCGATCGGCCTGGCGGTGGCACGGCCGCATCGCGGCGCCGTCGTGGCGCCGATCACCGGGGAGCGCCTGGACGAGATGTTCGCCGTACTCGGCGAACTGGAGGCGGTGTGCGCGCGAGAGTGCGCGACGCGCATGACGGGCGGCGAGCGCAGCGCGCTGTCGGCGCTGCACGAGCGCATGCGCCGGGCCGTGCGGGACGGCGAGCTGGAGGCCTATGCCGGCCTGAACGACTCCTTCCACGACGCGATCGGCAACGGCAGCAGCAACGGCTTCCTGACCGACCTGACGCTGTCGGTCCGGGCGCGGCTGCAGCCCTTCCGCAAGGCACAGTTCTACGCGTCGCTGGAGCGGCTGAGCCAGTCCTGGGCCGAGCACGACCGGGTGGTCACGGCCATCCTGCAGGGGTCCGGCCCGGCGGCCGAGAACGCCATGCGCGACCACATCCGCACGTCGCGCCGCAACTACGACGTGATCGCGCCGCGCGCGGTGAGCCGCATCTGAGAAGTGTGGGCCGGCTTGCCATCGAACGGCGGGGTGCGCTATGGCAGCAGGCGTCGATGCGGACGTGGCGAAATCGGTAGACGCAGCAGACTTCAATTGGAGTGCCCGCGGGGAAATCCGCGGCGTAGAACCGCTCAAAGTCGGGGAAAGCTGACGGGCTGCGGCCCGATGCCGATCCCGAGCCAAGCCCCGGCCGCGCCGCCGGGGAAGGTGTAGAGACTGGACGGGCGGCGCCTAAAGCCGATGCGACGCGCAGCGGCCAGGGCGAAGGGACAGTCCAGACCACGAACGCCGGCCGCACGCGCCGGCGGCGGCGAAAGCCGAAGTGGTACGAAAATCTGCCTCTCTCAGAGAGTACGGGTTCGAGTCCCGTCGTCCGCACCACGTTTCCGCCGCACCTACGCGAAGTAGTGCGGCACGAAGCGGCTGGTGTTCTTGGTGACGGCGTCGTCGTCCTCGCGGATGCCGATGCCGGCGGGCTGCGAGGCGATGACCCAGGAGCCGATGACCGCGCGGTTGCCGCCGAAGTCGGCGAGCGGCGCGAAGCCCTGGTAGACCTCGCCGGGGCGGGCGTCGGTCAGGCCGCCCGGGTGGACGACGACGCCCTGGCCTTCCCGGCCGAGGGCGGGCTTGGCGACCACGGGTCCCGCTATGTCGCGCGGGTCGAGCGAGGCGGGCAGCAGGTTCGGGTGGCCCTCGAACATCTCCCACAGGATCGGCAGGATCGCCTTGTTGGAGAGGACCATCTTCCACGGCGGCTCGATCACCTGGAGCCGCGACGGGCCGATATAGGCACCGAAATTCTCCTCGATCAGCCACTCCCAGGGATAGAGCTTGAAGAGGCTGCGGATGTGGCGGTCGTCGGCGTCGACGAAGCCGAGCCCGTCCCAGCCGATCTCGTCGATGAAGAGGAAACGCGTGTCGAGCCCGGCCTGCACGGCGGTGTCGCGCAGATATTCGGTCGTGCCGAAATCCTCGTCGTGGTCGCGCACGCAGGTGAAGTACAGCGTCTCGGCGATGCCGTACTTGCCCCAGGCCTCGACCAGCTTCTCGTGGATCGAGTTGAACTGGTCGTCGTCGGGGCGCAGGGTCTGCAGCCACTCCCACTGCACGACGCTCGCCTCGAACAGGGCGGTCGGCGTGTCGGCATTGTATTCGAGCAGCTTCGGCGGCCCGCTGCCGTCGAAGCTGAGGTCGAAGCGGCCGATCATGTTGCGGTCGAAGCGGCGCCAGCTCTCGTCGATCAGGCCGTGCGCCGCCTCGGGAATGGCGAGCCGGGTGTAGAGGCCCTCCTGGACGACGCGGTCGACCGCCAGCAGGCAGATGCGCTCCAGCTCCGCCGTGGCGTCCTCGATCGCGTCGATCTCGGCCGCGGAGAAGCGGTAGCAGGCGTCCTCGGTCCAGTAGCGCTGGCCGTCGATGGTGTGGAAGCGGAAGCCCATCGCCTCCGCGCGCTCGCGCCAATCGGCGCGCGGTTCGATCGCGATCCGCTCCATGCCGTCCCGCTCCCTGGCTTATCCGCTCTCGGTCGTTCCGCCCCCGCCGGTCAGCTCGACGAGCTGTAGCCGGACCGGCCGAAGCCGCCGCGCGCCACGTTCTGCTGGCGCGCCATCTCGAACTTCGGCACGCCGACGCTGCCCGCGGCGCGCGCCGGCGGCGGCATGCGCGCGCTGTCGAGACGGCCGACGGTGCGGTCGCGGCCGGTATAGGCGTTGTTCTGGGTGTCGCGGTAGATCGGCGCCGCGGCATAGCCGCCGCCCATCATCCGGCCCATCATGAAGCCCATCATCGCCGGCATGAACCAGCTGCCGCCGCCGGCGTTCGCCTGGGCCGGGTCGCCCTCGGCCGCGGTCTGGCGCGGCGCGGGGGTGCAGTTCTCGACCCCGAACTCCGCCTCGCACTCCTCGCGGTTCGCGAACTTCGGCGCCGTCTCCACATGGGCGGTCTCGGCGCGCTTGTAGGCTTCGAGACACTCCTTCTGGTCGTAGGAGGATTCGCAGGCCTGTGCGTCGGTGAAGAGCTGGCCTTTCGTGGCCACGTCGACCGGATCGTCGCAGCCGGAAAGCATGAAGGCGCCAGCACTGCCCAGCAGCACGAGACGGATGGAGCGGGAGCGTTTCATGCGGTTTTCCTGCCTTCTGTCGAGCCTGACGGAATGTGGTGCGGCAACACGCGAGATTGAAGGTTCGCCGATACCTACCATGTCTCTGCCCAGGGCGATGCTCCGACCATGTGCGTCGGCGGACATTTCGTGCCGGGTGGCGTGACCGCTTCACCGCACGCGCTCACCGGCACAGGAGTCTGGCACTCGGGATGCGAGAGTGCTAAAAGCTGCGCCAGCGATTTCAGATCGTGAGAAGGAGACACCACATGCCGGCATTCAAGCCGTTGCACGACCGCGTACTCGTGAAGCGCATCGAGCAGGAAAAGAAGACCTCCGGCGGGATCATCATCCCGGAGACCGCCCAGGAGAAGCCGCAGGAAGGCGAGATCGTCGCCGTCGGCCCGGGCGCCCGCGACGAGAGCGGCCGTCTGCAGCCGCTCGACGTCAAGGTCGGCGACCGCATCCTGTTCGGCAAATGGTCGGGCACCGAGGTGAAGATGGATGGTCAGGAATTCCTGATCATGAAGGAGTCGGACATCATGGGCGTCGTCGCCTGACCGGCTGACCGACCTCCCGTTCCGGCCCTCTACTCTACAATCCAAGGACAGAAACACATGGCAGCCAAAGACGTGAAGTTCGGCGGCGACGCGCGCGACCGTATGGTGCGCGGCGTCAACATCCTCGCCGACGCCGTCAAGGTGACGCTCGGCCCGAAGGGCCGCAACGTGGTCATCGACAAGGCGTTCGGCGCGCCGCGGATCACCAAGGACGGCGTCAGCGTCGCCAAGGAAATCGAGCTTTCCGACAAGTTCGAGAACATGGGCGCGCAGCTCGTCAAGGAAGTCGCGACCAAGACCAGCACCGAGGCCGGCGACGGCACGACGACCGCCACGGTCCTGGCCCAGGCGATCGTCCGCGAGGGCGTGAAGGCGGTTGCCGCCGGTATGAACCCGATGGACCTGAAGCGCGGCATCGACATGGCCGTCGAAGCCGTCGTGAAGGACCTGCAGTCGCGTTCGCGCAAGGTCTCGACCAACGACGAGATCGCCCAGGTCGGCACGATCTCCGCCAACGGCGACCGTGAGGTCGGCCGCATGCTCGCCGAGGCGATGCAGAAGGTCGGCAACGAGGGCGTGATCACGGTCGAGGAGGCCAAGAGCCTCGAGACCGAGCTCGACGTCGTCGAGGGCATGCAGTTCGACCGCGGCTACCTGTCGCCGTACTTCATCACCAACGCCGAGAAGATGATCGTGGAAATGGAGGACTGCTACATCCTCCTGCACGAGAAGAAGCTCTCCGGCCTGCAGCAGATGCTGCCGGTGCTCGAGGCCGTGGCGCAGAGCGGCAAGCCGCTGCTGATCATCGCCGAGGACATCGAGGGCGAGGCGCTGGCGACCCTGGTCGTCAACAAGCTGCGCGGCGGCCTGAAGGTCGCGGCGGTGAAGGCCCCGGGCTTCGGCGACCGCCGCAAGGCGATGCTGGAAGACATCGGCGTCGTCACCGGCGGCGAGGTCATCTCCGAAGACCTCGGCATCAAGCTGGAGAACGTGACCCTCGACATGCTCGGCCGCGCGAAGCGGGTGCGCATCGACAAGGACAACACGACGATCGTCGACGGCAACGGCGGCACGGACGACATCCAGGCACGCTGCACGCAGATCAAGGCGCAGATCGAGGAGACCTCCTCGGACTACGACCGCGAGAAGCTGCAGGAGCGTCTGGCGAAGCTCGCGGGCGGCGTCGCGGTCATCCGCGTCGGCGGTTCGACCGAGATCGAGGTGAAGGAGCGCAAGGATCGCGTCGACGACGCGATGCACGCGACCAAGGCGGCGGTCGAGGAAGGCGTCCTGCCCGGCGGCGGCACCGCGCTGCTGTACGGCACCAAGGCGCTGGACGGCCTGAACCCGGCGAACAACGACCAGAAGGTCGGCGTCGACATCATCCGGAAGGCACTGCAGGCTCCGGCCCGCCAGATCGCCGAGAACGCGGGCGCCGACGGTGCGGTCGTCGCGGGCAAGCTGCTCGAGCAGAACGACACGAACTTCGGCTACGACGCCCAGACCGGAACCTATGGCGACCTGGTGAAGGCCGGCATCATCGACCCGACCAAGGTCGTGCGCCTCGCCCTCCAGGACGCCGCGTCGGTGGCGGCCCTGCTGGTCACCACCGAGGCGATGGTCACCGACCGTCCCGAGAAGAACGGCGGCGGCGCCGGCGGCGGCATGCCCGGCGGCATGGGCGGCATGGGTGGAATGGGCGACATGGGCGGCATGGGCTTCTAGGCCCGGCGCTCAGGTAACCCGGCCACCCGGCCCGAGCTCACGCTCGACGCCGGACCACGACGAGGAACCCCGCCGCCGTACCCACGGCGGCGGGGTTTCTTTTTGCGTGGCGGCGCGGCCGCGATACCGTCCGCGACTGCGGCCCGCGCCTTCCATCCCACCCGATCGGTCCCTTCCGATCGATTGGCCGGGGCGACCCTTCCGCCAGCCGAGGCGTTCGCCCGAGATGCTGTCCGTCTTCGACCTGATCGCGATCCTGCTGGTGCTGACCGCCCTGTTCGGCTGGGTCAACCATCGGCTCATCCGCCTGCCGCACACCATCGGCCTGCTGATGATGGGACTGGTCGCCTCGCTGGTGCTGGTCGGCGTGGAACTGCTGTTTCCCGACGAGACGGTCTACGAGCAGCTGATCGACCTCCTCCGGCGGATCGACTTCCAGAGCACCGTGCTCGAAGGCATGCTCGGTTTCCTGCTGTTCGCCGGGGCGCTTCACGTCGACCTGGCCGTGCTGCGCAGCCGTGCCTGGGCCGTCGGATCGATGGCGACGATCGGCGTGCTGATCTCAACGGCGATCGTCGGCGTCGGCTTCTGGCTGGCGGCCGGCGCGCTCGGGGTGGCGCTGCCGTTCACCTGGGCGCTGGTCTTCGGCGCGCTGATCAGCCCGACCGATCCGGTCGCGGTGCTGTCGACCCTGAAGGCAGTCCGCGTCCCCGAAACCCTCGAGACCGACATGATCGGGGAATCGCTGTTCAACGACGGCGTCGGCGTCGTGATCTTCACGGTGGTCCTGGCGGTGGCCGCCGGCGCCGCCGGCGAGGGCATCGATCCCCTGCATGTCGCCGAACTGTTCTTCGTCGAGGCGCTGGGCGGTGCGCTGCTGGGTCTCGCCGCGGGCTACGTCGCGTACAAGGGGATGGAGGCGATCGACGACTATCCGATCGAGGTCCTGCTGTCGCTCGCCCTGGTGACCGGCACCTACGCGCTGGCGACGCACCTGCATCTCAGCGGGCCGATCGCCATGGTGGTCGCCGGCCTGCTGATCGGCAACCACGGCCAGCGCCATGCCATGAGCGACCGCACCCAGCGCTACCTCTTCGGCTTCTGGACGCTGATCGACGAGATCCTGAACTCCGTGCTGTTCCTGCTGATCGGCCTGGAGGTGCTGGTGCTGCGGTTCGACCTGTCGTTCCTGTGGCTCGCGGCGGCCGCCGTGCCGCTCGTCCTGTGCGCGCGCCTCGCCGCCGTCTCGGTGCCCGTGGGGCTGCTGTCGCGGACCCAGCGGTTCATCCCGGGGACGATCCCCTGCCTGACCTGGGGCGGGCTGCGCGGCGGCATCTCCGTGGCACTGGCGCTCTCCATCCCGGAGGTCGCCGAGAAGTCGACGATCCTGGCGGCGACCTACACGGTGGTGATCTTCACCATCGTCGTGCAGGGCCTCAGCCTGCGCTCCCTCGTGGCCCGCGTCGTCAGGTCCGACGGATGACCCGCGGCCGGCTGGTACGCTTCGCGCGGGAACTCTACGAGGGCGGCACGCCGCGCGCGCACGCCTTCCGCTACGGGCTGCTCGTCTTCGACATCGTCACCATCCTGTTCGTCATCGCGACGTCGTTCCTGCCGCACACCGCGACGACCGAGGCGCTCGACGCCGTCTTCGGCCTGCTGATCCTCGCCGACTTCACGGCGAGAATAGCCATCGCCCGGCGCAGGACGGCGACGCTGCTCCACCCGATCAGCGTGGCCGACATGGCAGCGATCGTGTCGTTCCTGATACCCTTCACCGGGGCCGGCCTCGGCTTCCTGCGCGTCCTGCGCACCCTGCGCCTGCTGCACACCTACCAGATGCTGGGCCGGCTGCGCGGCGACTTCCGCTTCTTCCGCCGCAACGAGGAGATCCTGGTCGCCGTCGTCAACCTGCTCGTCTTCATCTTCGTCATGACGGGGCTGGTCTACGAGACCCAGCACTGGAGCAATCCCGACATCGCCAACTATGCCGACGCCCTGTATTTCACCGTCACGGCGCTGACGACGACGGGCTTCGGCGACATCACCCTGCCCGGCACGGGCGGACGGCTGATATCGGTCGCGATCATGATCGTCGGGGTGACGCTGTTCCTGCGCCTCGCCCAGGTGCTGTTCCGGCCGACCAAGGTGCGGCACGAATGCCCGACCTGCGGCCTGACCCGCCACGACCCCGACGCGGTCCATTGCAAGCATTGCGGCGAAACCCTGCACATCGAAACCGAGGGTGCGCTCTGAGAATCGGGCGGTAGCCGGCCTGCGCGTCTCGCGACACCGGGGTGCCGATTGACACCGCGCTCGATTGGCCGACACGATGTCCGGACAAGCAAGATGTCCGCACGGTTCACGCGCGGACGACAAGACATCAGGAGGAGACGCGGATATGCTGCATGGACTCATGCGAGTGGCCGCGCGGGCGGTGCTTCCGGCGGTCGCCCTGGGCATGCTGTCGACCGCCCAGGTCTCGGCGCAGACGCCGGCCGTGCCGGACTATTATCCCGCCGACTACGCGAAGATGATCGAGGCGTCGAAGAGCGAGGGCGATCTCCTCGTCTACTCGATCATGGCCCAGTACAACTGGGCGCCGGTCCTGGAAGACTTCAAGAAGCTCTATCCCTGGATCAACGTCAGCACGCTCGACCTCAACAGCAACGAGGTCTTCACGCGCTACTATGCCGAGCGCAGTTCCGGGGCGAAGACGACGGACCTGATCGTCAGCGCCAACGTGGACGGCTGGCTGGAGTTCTTCGACAAGGGCGCGGTCGAACCCTACGCCTCGCCCGAGGAAAGCAAGCTGCCGAAATGGGCGAAGCCGCACGACGGTGCCTATGCGGTCTCCACGACCCCCTTCACGATCGTCTACAACAAGCTGGTCCTGCCCGAGGACAAGCGGCCGCGCGGCATCCAGCACCTCGCCAAGCTGATCGAGGAGAACCCGGCGCTCTTCAAGAACGCCATCGGCGGCTACAACGTCGAACTGTCGCCCTTCGCCCAGGCCGTCAGCCTGGCCTATCTCGCCAAGACCGGCGAGGCCGGGCAGAAGGCGCTGGAGACCGTCTGGAAGCAGACGCGGCCGGAGATGTCGACCGGGCCGATGATGGCGAAGCTCGCCAGCGGCGAATACAAGGTCCTGTACTTCGGCTCGGGCGTCGTCGTCTTCCCCAAGATCAACGACGCGGTCAACAAGAAGGTGATGGGCTGGAACTTCATCGAGGACGGCACACCGTTCTTCCTGCGCCTGATGGCGATCCCGAAGGGCGCGCCGAATCCGAACAGCGCCAGGCTGCTGCTCGACTTCATCCTGTCGCACACCGGACAGGCGGCATTCGGACGCGGCGGCCTGACACCCTACCGGCCCGGCGTGAAGAAGGAGGAGGTCGCCTTCTACACCTACGAGTCGATCCGCGAGGAACTGGGCGAGGAGAACCTGTCCTTCATCGACTACGACCCGGCGATGGTGAAGAAGATCCCGGGCCTGGTCGAGCGCTGGAAGCAGGTCACGCAGTCCAAGTGAGACCGGCCCGGTCCGGGGGCTGAGCCGCCGGACCGGGCATCGACCTGGCCCGACCGACAACGGGAACGCAGATGGCCACCATCGCCGAAGCACCGGCGGCGAACACGCCGGTGCCGATGTTCGACCGCAACGTCGCGATCCAGTGGGGCATTGCCGGCATCACGCTGCTGCTCGTCGTGCTGCCGCTGCTGCCCGTGCTGTACCAGGCGTTTCTCGACAAGCCGCTCTACGACGAGACCGCGACCCTCTCCCTGAGCAGCTTCTCGCGGCTCGTCTCGGCGCCCGACTTCGCCGAGATCGTGACCAATACCGCCTGGTTCGCGGTCGGCACGACGATCATCGCCCAGGGGCTCGGCATCCTGGGCGCCATCCTGATCGGCCGCACCGACGTCCCCGGCCGCGCCTTCTTCGGCGACCTGCTGCTGTGGCCGGTCTTCCTGTCGCACCTGGTCATGGCCTTCGGCTTCTTCAGCATGTACGGCCCGTCCGGCTACGTGACGCTGTTCGTGCAGAACCTGATCGGCTTCGAGCCGTGGAACCTCTACACGATCGGCGGCATGGCGGTGGTGGCCGGCATCGCCCAGGCGCCGCTCGCCTATCTCTACTGCATCGCGGCGGCGAGTTCGGCCGATCCCAACCTGGAGGACGCGGCGCGTTCGGTCGGTGCGGGCACCTGGACCGTGCTGCGCAGCATCACCCTGCCGCTGATGCGGCCGGCGATCATCTACGGCACGGTGATGAACTTCGTCATCGCCATCGAGATGCTGTCGATCCCGCTGGTGTTCGGCGGGCCGGTGCAGATCGAGACCTTCACGACCTGGCTCTATCACAAGGTCTTCATGGCGGCGACGCCGGACTATGCGCTGATCGCGGCCGCGGCGTTCCTGCTGCTCGGCGTGGTGGTGCTGCTCCTGCTGCTGCAGGGCCGCCTGATGCGCCATGCCGGCCGGTTCGTCACCGTCGGCGGCAAGGCGACACGGCCGCGGCGCTTCCCGCTCGGCAAGTGGCGCTGGGTCGCCTTCGGCGGCCTCGTCTTCTACGCCGTCTTCGGCATCGTCGTCGTCCTGGGCGGGCTGGCCCTGCGCTCCGTCACGGTGCTGCTGACGCCGCTGCTGCCGATCTGGGACATGTTCACCTGGCAGCATTACGAGGTGATCTTCACCTACCCCGTCTATATCCGCTCCATCTACAACACGATCATCATCGCGCTCGCGGTCGGCCTGATCGGCACCTTCCTGATCGCCCTGATCGCGCTGGTCGCCAACCGGTCGCAGTTCCGCTTCGGCCGGCTGCTGGAATATGTCGCGATCACGCCGCGCGCCGTGCCGGGCATCATCGCCGGCATCGGCATCTTCTATGCGATGGGCCTGTTCCCGCCGCTGGGCTGGCTGCGCAACACGGTGGCGCTGCTGGTGATCGCCTACCTGATGCGCTACCTGCCGACCGGCTTCGGCGCCATCGCGCCGGCCCTCACCCAGATCAGCGCCGACCTCGACAACAGCGCCCGCACGGTGGGTGCCGACTGGTGGCGCGTCTGCCGTTCCATCCTGTTCAAGCTGCTGAAGCCGGCGATGTTCTCCTGTTTCGCCCTACTCTTCATCATGAGCCTGAAGGAGTATGTGACGGCGGTCTTCCTGTTCGCGCCGGGGAGCGAGGTCATCGGCACGACCATGCTGCAGTTCTGGGTGAACGGCGACAACGGGCCGGTCTCGGCGCTCGCCACGATCCAGATCCTGATCACCGTCCTCTTCGTCTACGGCGCCCGCAAGCTGATGGGAGTGCGCATCTATGGCTGAACTGCGGGTCGAGGGTCTGGTCAAGACCTTCGGCGAGGTGCGGGCCGTCGACGACGTGTCCTTCACCGTCGCCGACGGCGAGTTCCTGACGCTGCTGGGGCCCAGCGGCTGCGGCAAGTCGACGACGCTGGCCGCCGTCGCCGGCCTGGACCGGCCGGACGAGGGGCGGATATCGCTGGGCGGCAAGGTCTTCTTCGACGGCGCCACCGGCCGCTTCATCCCGCCCGAGGGGCGCGAGATCGGCCTGGTGTTCCAGTCCTACGCGCTGTGGCCGCACATGACGGTGCGCGAGAACCTGGAGTTTCCGCTGAAGCTGCGGAAGGTCTCCAAGGCCGAGCGCGACCGGCGCATCGACGAGGTGCTGGCCCTGGTCGAGATGCAGCCCTATGCCGCGCGCTATCCGCACGCCCTGTCGGGCGGCCAGCAGCAGCGCGTGGCACTGGCGCGGACGCTGGTCTACCGGCCGAGCCTGCTGCTGCTCGACGAGCCGCTGTCGAACCTGGACGCCAAGCTGCGCGAGCGGGCACGGACCTGGCTGCGCCACCTGCAGAACCAGGTCGGGGTCACCACCGTCTACGTCACCCACGACCAGAGCGAGGCGCTGGCGCTGAGCGACCGGATCGCGGTGATGAACGCCGGCAAGATCGTGCAGCTGGCCGACCCCTGGACGATCTACGAGCGGCCGCTCGACCCGTTCGTGGCGGACTTCATCGGCTCCAGCAACTTCTTCCAGGGCGAGGCGCTGGAGGCGTCGGACGGCAGCGTGCGCGTCGCGATCGCCGGCCTGCCGCCGCTCTCGGCGATCACGCCGCACAGCATCCGCGCCGGCGAGCGCGTCACCGTCTCCGTCCGGCCGGAGCGCATCCTGCTGGCAGGCCTCGCGAACGCACCCGGCTTCGACGGCGGCACCGTGTGGCAGGTGCGCATCGAGGAGCGCACCTATCTGGGCGCGCGCCACCAGACGCTGGTCCATGCCGGCGAGCACAGCTTCCGGGTCGAGGCGGACCAGGCGGCGACCGGCGAAGCCGGGTTCGCGCACATTCCGGCGGAAGCCTGTATCGTATTCCCGGCCCGCCTGGCCTGATCCCACTTCACGCGAACGACCGGACCCACCGATGCCCCTGCCGAAGATCGAATTCGAACCCGATGCCGCGGGGCCGCTGCGCGGCATCCGCGTGCTGGACTTCTCCCGGCTCGTCGCCGGCAACATGGTCAGCCTGCAGCTCGCCGACTACGGCGCCGAGGTGGTGAAGGTCGAGGCGTGCAAGCGCGGCGACACGCTGCGCGACTGGAAGGAGAAGGGCCTTTCCGTCCACTGGAAGGTCTATGGCCGCAACAAGAAGAGCATCACGCTCGACCTGAAGTCGCCGCAGGCGCGGCAGGTGATTCTGGACCTGCTGCCGAAGTTCGACGTGCTGATCGAATCCTTCCGCTTCGGCTACATGGAGCGGCTCGGCCTGGGGCCGGAGCAGCTGCACGCGGTCAACCCGAAGCTGGTGATGGTGCGGGTGTCGGGCTTCGGCCAGACCGGACCCTACTCGCCGCGGCCCGGCTTCGGCACGCTGGTCGAGGCGATGTCCGGCTTCGCCTCGCGCAACGGCTTCGAGGATCGCGAGCCGGTGCTGCCGCCGCTCGCCATGGCCGACATGATCGCCGGCCTCTACGGCGCCATGGCGACGGTCATCGCGGTGCGCGACATCGAGCAGAACGGCGGCACGGGCCAGGTCATCGACCTCAGCCTGCTGGAATCGATCTTCTCGATCCTGGGGCCGGAGGCGGCGATCCACCGGGTCACCGGCAAGAAGCGCCGCCGCGTCGGCTCGGCCTCGGAGCAGTCGTCGCCGCGCAACGTCTACAAGACCAGCGACGAAGGCTGGGTCGCGATCTCGGCCTCGACCCAGTCGATGACCGAGCGCCTGTTCCGCGCCATCGGCCGCGACGACCTGAACCGCAATCCGGAGTTCGCGACCAACGCCGAGCGCATCAAGCGCCGCGACGTCGTCGACGGCATCGTCGGCGGCTGGATCGGCGCGCGGACTCTGGACGAGAACATCCGCTTCTTCGAGGAGCAGGGGGTCACCGCCGCCCCGGTCTACGACATCGCGCAGTTCATGGAGGACCCGCACGTCCAGGCGCGCGGCATCCTGGTCGAGGCGCCGGACGACGAGATGGGCACGGTGCCCATGCACCTGCCGGTGCCGCGCCTCAGCGGCACGCCCGCCAAGCTGCGCACCCCCGCCCCCGACCTCGGCCAGCACAACGACGAGATCTACGGCCTCGTCTACGACGCCGACCGCATCGCCGCGCTGAAAGCCGACGGCGTCATCTGATTTCAGGAGCCGCTCCGATGGATCCCTACAAGAAAGACCTCCCCCTCTGGCGCTCGCTGCTGTTCGTGCCGGCGAACGTGCGCGCCTATGTCGAGAAGGCGCACACGCGCGGCGCCGACGGCATCATCCTCGATCTGGAGGACAGCGTGCCGCTGGCCGAGAAGGCCAATGCGCGCGGCATGGTGGCGGAGGCGGCGAAGCTGGTGTCGCGCAACGGCGCCGACGTGCTGGTGCGGGTGAACGCGCCGCTCGAACTCTGCGTGCGCGACCTGGAGACGGTGGTCTCGCCGGAGATCTGCGCACTGCTGCTGCCCAAGATCGACAGCGCCAGCCATGTGCGCCTGCTCGCCGAACTGGTCGACCGGATCGAATCCCAGAAGGGCATGCCGATCGGCCACACCAAGTTCTCGATCCTGGTCGAGACGGCGAGCGCCTTCGCCCGCGTCGAGGAGATCGCGATGGCGCATCCGCGCATCGTCGCGGTCGGCCTGGGCAGCGAGGACTTCGCCCTCGACACCGGCGGCCTGCCCGATCCGGACGTGCTGCTCTACCCGAAGCAGCGCGTCGCGATCGCGGCGCGCGCCGCGGGCGTGCTGCCGATGGGCATCATCGGCACCGTCGCCGACTTCAACGACGAGGAGGGCTATCGGCAGGTGGTGCGCAA
>Ga0209024_1001081_pt1 | contig 27810 bp, 28 predicted proteins | sample AutmiccommunBRH5_FD_187380 | JGI IMG/M metagenome (GOLD analysis project Ga0209024, IMG submission 187380) | Deep subsurface microbial communities from Mt. Terri, Switzerland - Autotrophic microbial communities BRH/5 (SPAdes) (version 2) | ecosystem: Environmental > Aquatic > Deep subsurface >...
CGGGGATTGCGCTTGCGGATCAGGACCGGATTTTCCAGGAGTTTCACAGGCTGGATGCGCATGTGAGCGCTGCCGAGGGGATGGGTCTTGGTCTGGCTATCGTGGACCGGGCCTGTGCGCTCTTGGGGCATCCGCTGGAGTTGCGGTCTGATCTGGGCTGTGGCGCTTGTTTCAGTGTGACCGTGCCTTTGGTTTATTCCTTTTGGTCAGGTCAGGACGCGCGCAGTCTCAATCCGCATGGCGGAGCGCGGGCATCGCTGGAAGGGCGCATTGTTCTATTGATCGAGAATGACCCTGATTTGCGGCAGGCGATGACCTTGCTCTTGCGCAGTTGGGGGGCGGATGTCGTGGACGCGGCCAATCTGCCCGAAGCCTTGACGCAACTGGCCGATCTTGGGCTGAGCCCGGATGCGATGCTGGTGGATTACGAGTTGGATGGCGGCGTGCGGGGGCCGGATGTCGTGGCGCAGATCATTGCGCGGCACGGCTCGATTCCGGCGCGGATCATCACCGGGCATCTGAGCGCCGATGTGCGCGTGCATTGCCAAGCGAGCGACCTTACCGTGCTGTCCAAGCCGATTGATCCGACGCAGCTTGAGGCGTTTCTGATGGCGTTCGAGCGGTAGAGGCAGTGCAGCCCGACAAGGGAAAGGACCGCCCGGAGGCGGCCCTTTGAGACGCGTCGGACAGGCGATCAGAGCGTGAGGCTGGGGATGATCTGTTTTTTGCGGCTCATGATGCCGGGCAAGACCACCGCGTCACCTGTGACGGTCGCACCAAAGCTCTTTTCCGCCAAGGTTTTCACCAGATCGTTGGGGACGAGCAAGGTGGCTTCTTCTTTGAGGATGTCGACCACAAACAAGAGCACCTGATCAACGCCGTCCTCGGTGGCGACGGTTTTCATGCTGTTCATCAGGCTTGCCGTGCGGTCGAGCACGATGGCGGGCGACGTGGTTTCCAGAACCGAGACACGGAATTTGGTGCCTGCGACCTCGTATTCCTTGGAATCCATGCGCAGCAACTCTGCGTCGGAAAAGGCCGAGACATCTGATTTGGCTGCGAACATTTCGGCCGCGTAGTCGGGAATGGAGATCCCGAGATCGGCTGCGAGCTTTTCGGCTACGGCGCGGTCATGCGGGGTGGTTGTCGGCGAGCGGAATTCAAGCGTATCACTGAGGATGCAGGTCAGCGCCGTGGCTTTGGCCCAGTCGGGCATTTTGGCTGCGTCATCGCCCATCAGGTCGAGCATGATCGTTGCGGTGCAGGCCAGCGGCCGCACGGTGATGTCGATCGGGCCTTTGGTTTCCAGACCGCCGACCAGTTTGTGATGGTCGATGATCGCCTGAATATCGGCATTGTTCACATTGGCGGGCAGTTCCGCCGGGTTGTTGGTATCGACAATCACGCAGGCCTGACCGGCGTCGATGTCGGAAATGATGCGCGGCTTGGGCAAGTCCCATTTGCGCAAGAGAAAGGCAGCCTCGGTATTGGGTTCTCCCAAGAGCACGGCTTCGGCCGCAGTGCCCTGTACCTCGTTGAGATACCACGCCCAGAGGATGGGCGATCCGGTGGAGTCGGTGTCAGGGGATTTGTGGCCGAAAACGAGGGTGGTCATGCGGGGATTCCTGTGGTTAAGACGGGCTTGCGCGCCTTATAGGGGGCCGCGCAGACTTTGTCACCCGGTCGATGCTGCGCTGCGGCATAAAATCCCAAGGATGCTGGTGGCCAAAGGCATGATTTTATCCATCAAAGCTGTTGACTCCCTCGGGCGCACTCCCTAGCTATGCGGCGTTAGCACTCGAACCCCATGAGTGCTAATGATCTCCGTAGAGGGATCACTAGGGAGTAACTTTGAGCCAAGGAGCCTCAGAGATGGCATTTAAACCGCTGCATGACCGCGTGCTTGTCCGCCGCGTTGAAAGCGAAGCTAAAACCGCGGGCGGGTTGATCATTCCCGACAGCGCCAAAGAAAAACCGAGCCAAGGCGAAGTTGTTTCCTGCGGCGATGGCGCACGCAAGGACAATGGTGAGCTTATCGCAATGGCCGTAAAGGCCGGCGACACCATTTTGTTCGGCAAATGGTCGGGCACAGAAGTCACGGTTGATGGCGAAGAGCTATTGATCATGAAGGAAAGCGACATTCTGGGCGTGATCGCGTAAGGGTATTCCCCCTCACGCTGATCTGACCGGAACTCAAACACGGGAGCACCTTATAATGGCTGCAAAAGACGTACGCTTTAATACAGACGCCCGCAATCGCATGCTCAAGGGCGTGAACATCCTGGCCGACGCGGTCAAGGTGACACTGGGGCCCAAGGGCCGCAATGTGGTTCTGGACAAATCCTTTGGCTCTCCGCGCATCACCAAAGACGGTGTATCGGTTGCCAAGGAAATCGAGCTGGAAGACAAGTTCGAGAACATGGGCGCGCAGATGGTGAAAGAAGTCGCCAGCCGCACCAATGATGAGGCCGGCGACGGCACCACCACCGCGACGGTTCTGGCGCAAGCCATCGTCAAGGAAGGTATGAAGGCGGTTGCCGCCGGCATGAACCCGATGGATCTCAAGCGCGGCATCGACCAGGCAACGAGCAAGGTTGTAGAGGCCATCAAGGCCGCATCGCGCCCCGTGAACGATAGCGCCGAAGTTGCGCAGGTCGGCACGATCTCTGCCAATGGCGAGTCCGAAATCGGTCGTCAGATCGCAGAAGCGATGCAGAAGGTCGGCAACGAAGGTGTCATCACCGTCGAAGAGAACAAGGGCCTCGAGACCGAGACCGATGTGGTCGAAGGCATGCAGTTCGACCGTGGCTATCTCAGCCCCTACTTCGTGACCAATAGCGACAAGATGATTGCCGATCTGGATGATTGTCTCATCCTGCTGCACGAGAAGAAACTGTCGAGCCTTCAGCCGATGGTGCCGCTGCTCGAGCAGGTGATCCAGAGCCAGAAGCCGCTCTTGATCATTGCCGAGGACGTCGAAGGCGAAGCGCTGGCGACTCTCGTGGTCAACAAGCTGCGTGGCGGTCTCAAGATTGCTGCTGTCAAGGCCCCCGGCTTTGGCGATCGTCGCAAGGCGATGCTGCAGGATATCGCAATTTTGACCGGCGGTCAGGTGATCTCTGAAGATCTGGGCATGAAGCTCGAGAATGTCGGTATGGACATGCTTGGCTCTGCCAAGAAAATCTCGATCACCAAGGATGCGACCACCATCGTTGATGGTGCAGGCGAGAAGGCCGAGATCGAAGCACGGGTCAGCCAGATCCGTCAGCAGATCGAGGACACCACGTCTGATTACGATCGCGAAAAGCTGCAAGAGCGCGTGGCCAAACTGGCCGGTGGTGTTGCCGTGATCCGCGTCGGCGGCATGACCGAAACGGAAGTGAAAGAGCGCAAGGACCGCGTCGATGACGCGCTCAATGCAACGCGCGCAGCCGTGCAAGAAGGCATCGTTGTCGGCGGTGGCGTGGCTCTGGTTCAGGCTGCCAAGAAACTGGCTGGGCTTGAGGGTGAAAACAGCGACCAGAACGCCGGGATCGCCATCGTGCGTCGCGCGCTGGAAGCGCCGCTGCGTCAGATCGCCGAGAATGCTGGTGTTGACGGATCTGTTGTCGCGGGCAAAATCCGTGAGAGCGAAGATCCCAAGTTCGGCTACAACGCCCAGACCGACGAATATGGCGACATGTTCAAGTTTGGCGTCATCGACCCGGCCAAGGTTGTCCGCACCGCGCTTGAGGATGCCTCCTCGATCGCTGGCCTGCTGATCACCACCGAAGCGATGGTGGCCGACAAGCCGCAGAAGGAAAGCTCTGGCGGCGGTATGCCCGACATGGGCGGCATGGGCGGCATGATGTAAGCCACTCTTGGCAACATGCTAACGGATCGGGGCTGCCTTCGGGCGGCCCCTTTTCTTTGGACGGTGGCATGGCATCAAAGATGTGACCCAAACACCGAAAATTCCCCATTCCACAGATCGAAATCCGCGATACTCTACGCCTGTTAAACAAGTTCAGCAGGTGGTTTCCAATGCAAAAGCAACTGGCCGAGTTCATCGGCACTTTCACTCTTGTTCTCTTTGGCTGTGGGGCGGCGGTGCTTGCCGGGGGCGATATCGGCCTTGCGGGCATCAGCTTTGCCTTCGGCTTTGCGCTGATTGGCATGGCCTATGGCATCGGTCCGGTGTCGGGCTGCCATATCAACCCTGCTGTCTCCTTGGGGGCGGTGGCGGCGGGCCGTATGTCTCTGTCCGAGGCGGCGGGCTATATCTTGGCGCAGATCCTCGGCGCTTTGGCAGGCGCGGGCATTTTGATGCTGATCGCCAGCGGCAAGGCGGATTACAGCGTCGCACAGAACGGGCTGGGCCAGAATGGTTGGGGTCCGGGCTATCTGGGCGAATACGCCATGACCGCGGCCTTCATTTTCGAGGTGGTGGCGAGCTTTCTCTTCATTGTTGTGATCCTTGGTGCCACCGGCAAAGGCGCGCCGGCCCATCTGGCGGGGCTGGCCATCGGCATTGCCCTTGTGGTGATCCATCTCGTTGGCATCAACGTGACGGGTGTTTCGGTCAATCCGGCGCGCTCGATCGGGCCTGCGGTATTCGTAGGCGGCACGGCGCTGGCGCAACTGTGGCTCTTTATCGTGGCCCCGGTGATTGGCACCGTGGCGGCAGGGCTGCTGTTTCGCAGCGGCCAGTTGGATGCGCAAAGCTGAGCCACCGGTATCTGGGGTCGCCCAAGGGCGGCCCCATCCCGGCACCGGCATGATCCGGCGGCAAGGTCGGAATTTGAGTATTTGCAGAACGATGAAGGCGGGCGCTTTCACGATCATCTGACTATACCCCGCGCGCGAGAGCGGGTAGCAAAGGGCCATGCGCCTCTTTCTCTTGACCGCCCTCACCCTGATCGCCTTTGCCGCCAATTCGGTGCTGAACCGAATGGCCTTGGCAGGGGGAAGCATAGATGCGGTCAGTTTTGGGGTTATTCGCCTTGTCTCAGGCGCGGTGATGTTGGGTGTCTTGTGTCTGGTGTTGCGTGGTCGGGTGCAGCTTTTGGGGCCGGGGCGTGTGGTTGGGGTGCTATCGCTTCTTGTCTATCTTTATGGGTTTTCCTTGGCCTACCGGGCGCTTGATGCCGGTCTGGGGGCACTGATCCTGTTTGGCGTGGTGCAGATCACCATGTTTGCAGGCGGTCTGCTCGCGCGCGAGGCGATGCCGGTCCGCCGCTGGATCGGGGCCGGGCTGGCCTTTGGCGGGCTTGCGTGGCTGCTCTGGCCCGGAGCGGGACCGCAGGTGAGCGTCTTCCATGGCCTCTTGATGGCGGCTGCGGGCGTCGGTTGGGGTGTCTATTCGTTGAGCGGAAGACGGTCGGGCGACGCGTTGATGGCCACAGCGGCGAATTTCATCTGGGCTGCCCCCGTGGGCCTATTGGTCGGCTGGTTGGTGCCCAAGGGCGCGGAAGGGATCGTGATCGGGGCTCAGGGCGTTGTGCTCGCGGTGCTGTCGGGGGCGGTGACATCCGGTCTGGGCTATGCGCTCTGGTATAGTCTCTTGCCACGGCTGGCCGCCTCGGTTGCGGCGGTGGCGCAGCTGACCGTGCCGGTCATCGCCATGGCCGGTGGAATGCTCTTTCTGGGCGAGGCGCTGAGCGCGGAATTCGTGCTGGCAAGCGCGTTGGTGCTGGGCGGCGTCGCGGTGTCGGTGATCCCAAGGCGTGCTCAGGGGCCGACGATTTCCTCGAGTGGATCGTAACCCATCCCGCGTTGAAAGGCGACGCGCGCCAGACTGTCGGGCTTGACCCGCAAGTCCCCCATGTCAGTCTCTGTCACCCAACGCCTGCGGCTGACGATGTGTTCGGGATCGTGCCAGTCGTCCGAGAGCGTGCCTGCAACCACCGTGCAGCGAAAGAACACCTCGACCTGATGAAAGCCGGTGCTGGGCGCATGAAACTCGTTGATCAGGCAGGGGGTGCCGACGCGGATTGTGAGGCCGGTTTCTTCGTGAACCTCGCGCATCAGGTTGTCGGGCAGCGAGGTGCCCGCTTCGACCCCACCGCCCGGCGCGCACCAGAGCGTGCTGGCGGCATCGGCATAGGCATTGACCAGCAACAGGCGCCCCTGATCCACAATCACGGCGCGGGCGGCGAGGCGAGGCGAGGGCATGGGCGGACCTGACATATGGGGCGTTGCGGTCTGAGGGTATGCGGCACGAGGCCGGCTGAAAAGGGGTTGTGTTTGGACCCGGCCTTGGTCCAGCTTGCGCGCAACACATGGAAAGGATCCGGCATGGCAAAGAACACGCGCAATGGGGGGCAATTGTTGGTGGAGTGCCTGTTGGCGCTTGGGGCGCGGCACAGTTTCGGCGTGCCTGGAGAGAGCTATCTTGCAGTATTGGATGCGTTGCATGACACCGCCGGGCGGCTCGATTTTACGCTCTGCCGACAGGAGGGCGGTGCTGCCTATATGGCGGCGGCCTATGGCAAGCTGACGGGCCGTCCCGGCATCGCTTGGGTCACGCGAGGGCCGGGGGCGACCAATGCCTCGATCGGGGTGCATACCGCGATGCAGGACAGCGCGCCGATGATCCTCTTTGTCGGCCAGGTGGGCACCGATATGAAGGGGCGCGAGGCGTTTCAGGAGCTGGATTACCGCGCCGTTTTTGGCACGATGGTGAAATGGGCGGTCGAAATTGATCAGGTGGGCCGCATCCCCGAAATCGTGGCGCGGGCGTGGAAAACCGCCGTGACGGGCCGCCCCGGCCCCGTGGTGGTGGCGCTGCCCGAGGATATGCTGACCGATGTGACCGAGGTGCTGCCGCTCTCTGGGCCGGGGACGTATCCAGAACCGGAACCGGGCGCAGAGGCCATGGCGCGGGCGCGCGAAATGCTGGCCGGGGCCCAGCGACCACTCATCCTCTACGGCGGCTGCAACTGGACAGAGGCCGGTCGCGCAGATTTGGGAGAGTTTGCGGTGGGGTCCGACATCCCGGTCGTCTCGGTCTTTCGCTATCAGGATCAGTTCGACAATCACGCGCCGGTGTTTTGCGGCGAGGCCGGTGTGGGCATGGTGCCCAATGTGCGCCGCCTCTTGGCTGAGGCGGATGTGATTCTGGCGATCAACAATCGGTTTGGTGAAAACTCCACGGATGGTTACACGGTCTTTGACCTACCAGAACCCAAGCAGCGCCTCATCCATGTGCATGGCTCTGATCTGGAACTGGGCAAGGTCTATCAGCCGCAACTGGGCATTCAGGCGGGGCCGAATGGCTTTGTGCGTGCGCTGAACGCGGGCGGGCCGGTCGCGGGTGATTGGGCCGCTTGGCGGGCAGAGGCGCGCGCAGGCTATGAGGCGGGGTTTGATTTGCCGGACCTGCCTTCGCCTGTCGATATGGGCAAGGTGACAGCCCATCTGCGCGAGGTGCTGCCCGCGGATGCGATCATCACCAACGGTGCGGGAAATTTCGCGATCTGGTCGGGGCGGTTCCTGAAATACGGGCCTCAAATGCGCCTTCTGGCCCCGCAATCGGGAGCCATGGGCTATGGCGTCCCGGCGGCGATTGCCGCCAAAGTCATGTATCCGGAGCGGCGCGTGGTCTGTTTCGCGGGCGACGGTGATTTCCAGATGACCTGTCAGGAATTGGCTACAGCCGCGCAGGCGGGCGCACAGCCGGTGATTTTGATCCTCAACAATGGCATCTACGGCACCATCCGCGCCCATCAAGAGCGGACCTATCCCGAACGCGTCTCGGGCACCGATATGGTCAACCCGGATTTCGCGGCCCTGGCGCGCGCCTATGGATTTCACGGTGAACGGGTGGAGCGGACCGAGGAGTTCGCGGACGCCTTTGCGCGCGCCTGCGCCTCGCCCACCGGTGCTGTGCTTGATCTCGTGATCTCGCCCGAGGCGCTGACCCCGCGGGTGACGCTGAGCCAGATGCGCGCGGCGGGGCTGCGCAAACGGGACGGCGCGTAGCCCCTGTTCAGCGCGCGCATTTGCGCCTATGGGGGCGACATGAGCAGAGTGACCATCCTTGCGGGCCTAGTCTTGGCCTTCTGGACCACGGCGGCGCGGGCCGATTGCGTGGTGCTCTTGCATGGGCTGGCGCGCTCTGATGCGTCCTTTGTGATCCTGCAAGAGGTGCTTGAGGCGCGCGGCTATGATGTTTTCAGCCCCGATTACCCGTCGACCGAAGAAGAAATCGAGCGGCTTGCGCGTGAGACACTGCCCTTTGCCGTGCGGGTCTGTGGCGCGACGCGGGTGCATTTCGTCACGCATTCCATGGGTGGCATTCTCTTGCGGCTCTGGCTCCAGAAAAATCGCCCCGACCAGATGGGCCGGGTCGTGATGCTGGCCCCGCCCAATCATGGCAGCGAATTGGTGGATGAACTGGGCGGTCTCGAGCTTTTCCGCTGGCTCAACGGTCCTGCGGGGCTGCAACTGGAAACCGGGCCGGGCGGCGTGCCGGAAAACCTGCCGCCGGTGGATTTCGAATTGGGGGTGATCGCGGGCACCCGCTCGCTCAACCCCTATTTTTCCAGCCTGATCGACGGGCCGGACGATGGCAAGGTCTCGGTCGCCTCGACAAGGGTCGAAGGCATGGCCGATCACATCACCCTGCCGGTGACGCATACATTCCTGATGAACAACCCGCTCGTGATCGCGCAGATCGAGGAATTTCTGGAGCATGGGCAATTCGACCATGGCCTGAGTTTGGGCGATGTTCTGTTTGGGCGGCGTGGAGGATGAGCGTGCTGACTGTGACATTGCGCGGGGCGCAGGTGCTGCGGCCTGACGGGCTTGAGGATGGGGATTTGTCCCTCAGCGACGGGCTTGTCACCGATGCGCCTGAGGGCCGAGAGATTGATCTAAGCGGATACATGGTTCTGCCCGGCCTCGTCGATGTGCATGGTGACGGGTTCGAGCGGCATCTGGCCCCCCGGCGCGGTGCGATGAAGGATCTTGCCCAAGGCATGATCGCGACCGAGGCGGAACTGGCCGCCAATGGCATCACCACCGCCGTTCTGGCGCAGTTCTATAGCTGGGAAGGTGGGATGCGCGGTGCGGAGTTTGCGGACCGTGTGTTCGACGCGCTCGGAGAGGTGCGGGGCAGGGTTGACACGGATTTGCTGGCGCAATTGCGGTTCGAGATGTCCTTGCTTGAGGATTATGATGCGGTGCTCGAGATGGTAGCGCGGCATGGCATCGGCTATGTTGTGTTCAACGATCACCTGCCGCATGCGGCATTGGCGGCGGGCAAGCGGCCTCAGGGGTTGACCGGGCAGGCGCTTCGGATTGGGCGCAATCCCGAAAAGCATCTGGAGTTCATTCAGGGATTGCATGACAGAATAACCGAGGTCGGGCCTGCGTTGGAACGGTTGAGTGCTGGGTTGCGCGCGCAGAGTGTGCGGTTGGGGAGCCATGATGACGGGACCGCCGAGGCGCGGCGCGTGGCGCGGGCGCGCGGCATGACGATTGCCGAATTCCCCGAGACAGTGGAAGCCGCCGAAGAGGCGCGCGCGGGTGGCGATAGCGTCATCATGGGCGCCCCCAATCTGGTGCGTGGTGGGTCACACAAGGGCAATGTCAGCGCGGTCGATCTGGTGGCGATGGGCCTCGTGGATGCGCTGGCGTCGGATTATCACTATCCCTCGCTCAAGCGCGCGGCGTTTTTTCTCGCGGATGGCGGGGTTTGTGATCTGGCAACGGCATGGCGGCTTGTCTCTCGCGGTCCGGCAGAGGTGCTTGGGCTGGACGACCGCGGTGTGTTGCAGGCGGGATTGCGGGCTGATCTGGTGGTCATCGAGCCCGAGACACGGCGTGTGATGGCCACGCTTGCGGGCGGGCGTGTGAGCTATATGGCGGGCGAGGTGGCACGGCGCTTTGTCGGGTAAGGGTCCTGGGGCGTTATGGTCATGGTCAACGCGCGCGCTGGATCGTTTCTATGGGGCCGTTGCCCAGGCGCTCTCACCGGCCCACTGTGTAACGCAGCGTTTCGGGGTGACAAGATCGTAGGCCCAAGCCATGGTGCGAGGCAGCCAAGGGAGGTCAGCCATGTCCGAGTATCCGCATCTTCTCAGCCCGCTCGATCTGGGGCATGTGACGCTAAAGAACCGCGTGCTGATGGGGTCGATGCACACGGGGCTGGAGGAAACCCGCGACTGGAACCGGGTGGCGGAGTTTTATGCAGCGCGCGCGCGGGGCGGTGTCGGTCTGATGGTCACGGGCGGCATGGCGCCCAATCGCGAGGGGGGCGTGTTCCCCGGTGCGGCGGGGCTCTTTACGCCCGAGGATATCGCCAATCACCGGATCGTCACGGACCGGGTGCATGAGGCAGGTGGTCTCATCGCGATGCAGATCCTGCATGCCGGGCGCTATGCCTATGGCAAGGAATGCGTGAGCGCCTCGGCCATCAAGTCGCCGATTTCACCCTTTACGCCCAAGGCATTGGATGAGGACGGGATCGAGAAACAGATCGCTGATATCGTCACCGCCGCAACCCGTGCGCGCGAGGCAGGCTATGACGGGGTCGAGATCATGGGGTCTGAGGGGTATTTCCTCAACCAGTTTCTTGTGACCCATACCAACAAGCGCGAGGATCGCTGGGGTGGCTCTTATGAGAACCGTATGCGCCTGCCGATCGAGGTGGTGCGCCGGGCGCGGTCGGCGGTGGGGTCTGACTTTATCATCATCTACCGGCTCAGCATGATTGATCTGGTGCCGGGTGGCAGCACCCATGACGAGGTGGTGCAACTGGCGCAAGAAATCGAGGGTGCGGGTGCCTCGATCCTCAACACCGGCATCGGCTGGCATGAGGCACGGATCCCCACGATTGCGACGAGCGTGCCGCGTGCGGGTTTTGCCTGGGTCACGAAAAAGCTGATGGGCAAGGTGGGGATTCCCGTCATCACCTCGAACCGGATCAACACGCCCGAAGTGGGCGAGGGGGTGCTGGCGGAGGGCGCTGCCGATATGGTCAGCATGGCGCGGCCGTTTCTGGCGGATGCGGAATTCGTCAACAAGGCGGTGGCGGGACGCAGCGCCACGATTGCGCCTTGCATCGCGTGCAATCAGGCGTGCCTCGATCACACATTCTCGGGCAAGCTGACATCCTGTCTGGTCAATCCGCGCGCCTGCCATGAGACGGAATTGGTGATTGCGCCTGCGACGGTGTCCAAGCGGATTGCGGTGGTTGGTGCGGGGCCTGCGGGCCTTTCGGCGGCGATTACGGCGGCGGAGCGGGGGCATCAAGTGACGCTCTTTGATCGCGCGGCGGAACTGGGTGGTCAGTTGAACATGGCCAAGGTCATCCCTGGTAAGGAAGAGTTTCGCGGGTTGGTGGACTGGTTCGGCACCATGGTTGCCGAATCGGGCGTCGATCTGCGGCTGGGGCAGGAGGTGCGTCCCGAGGATTTGGACGGGTTTGACGCCGTGATCATCGCCACCGGCGTTGTCCCGCGCGATCCGGGTATCCCGGGGCAGGATGCGTCGAATGTGGTGAATTACATCGACGTGTTGCGGGGGGGCGCAGAGGTGGGTCGCCGTGTGGCGGTTGTGGGCGCGGGCGGCATTGGATTCGACGTGTCCGAATACCTTGTGCATGAGGGGATTAGCCCGACCGAGGATATCGCGCTCTGGCGCGCCGAATGGGGCGTGGGCGATCCGGCAGAGGTGCGCGGAGGTCTGTCGCCGCAGGGGCCGCAGCCAGAGCCGCCCGCGCGCAAGGTCACGCTCTTGCAGCGCAAGGCAGAAGCCCCCGGCAAGCGTTTGGGCAAAACAACAGGCTGGATTCACCGTGCCGCGCTCAAGATGAAAGGCGTCGAGATGATCGGCGGCGTCAATTACGAGCGCATTGACGCGGCGGGGTTGCATGTGAGTTTTGGCGAGGCGCGTGAACGCCCGACGCTGATCGAGGCGGATACCGTCGTGCTCTGCTCGGGTCAGTTGAGCGAGCGCAGCCTGGCCGACGCTCTGGAGGCGCGGGGCGTTACGTCGCATGTGATCGGCGGCGCGGATCTGGCCGCCGAACTTGATGCGAAACGCGCGATTGATCAGGGCACGCGGCTGGCTGCCGCGCTCTGACGCGGCTTATTCGACGGTGATCGTGATCACCTCGGATACCACCGGCGGATCGTGGGGCACATGGTTCAGGTCGCCCATGACCAGTTGTAACGTATGGGTGCCCGGTGCCAGATCCAGCGTCACCTGTGTCTGGCCGCCGCCGAAATGGCGGTGGTTGTCATCGGCGGGCAGACCCACGTTCAGCTCCTCGGTACCGTCCGGCCCTTCACCCAAAGGCGGGCGGTTGACCAGCACGTGATGATGCCCGGTCGCCTCTTTTTCGGTGCCGGCAGGGGCCACGCCCATGCCTTTGAGGCCAAAGATGACGGTGACCGGTGCCGTGACGGTGGCGCCATCCTCGAGATTGACGAAATAGACCTCGGCCCCTTCGGGTGCGGGGGTATCCCCGGCGAAGAGGGGGCTCGTGAGGCTCAGAAAGGCGGCGGCAGTGAGTGTAATGATGCGCGTCATGGTAGCTCCTCCGATGGATATGGTAACATAAGTGGTGCGCTGACGTATCTCGTCAACAATCACAGCTTGGTGTTTCCATGTTTCCAGCTGGCGAACGATGACGACGAAATCCAGATATTGTCTGGCAAGCGCCCCAGTTGTGCCCGATTTTCCCGTCACAAAGATCTTCAAGACGCAACTCAGAGGTACGAGTATGGATCGCCTGACCGAGATGGAAGCCTTTGCCACCGTGGTGGATCAGGGTGGATTTACTGACGCAGCCCGCAAGATGGGCATTTCCAAATCCGCCGTGTCCAAGCACGTGTCGTCGCTGGAGGCCCGTTTGGGGGCAAGGTTGCTCAACCGGACCACGCGGCGGGTGAGCCCGACCGAGATTGGGCTTGCCTATTATGATCGGGCATTGCGGGTTCTGAATGACGCGGGCGAGGCGGATGCGCTGGTGAGTTCGATGCAGTCGGACCCGTCGGGCCTGTTGCGGATTTCCGTAGCCACAGATTTCGGGGTCAATCATCTGAGCCCGGTGTTGGGAACATTCCTGGATGAATTCCCAGACATCACTGTAAATATGGTGCTCAACAATCGCTATGTCGAGCTGATCTCCGAAGGGTTTGACATGGCGGTGCGCATTGGCGAGTTGGAGGACAGCACGCTGCGCGCCCGCAAGTTGACAGAGACCACCAAGCGGATGATCGCCAGCCCGAATTACTTTGAAAAATACGGGCGGCCGCAGAAGATTGACGATCTCAACGAACACAAGCTCTTGCATTATTCGAGTCAGGCAGGTGGCGCGGTGTGGAAACTGACCGCGCCCTCGGGGGAAAAGCGGCAAGTGCGCACGGCGGGGGGGCTCAGCGTCAACGATGGTCAATCCCTCCTGAATGCTGCGATTTCGGGGCTTGGTATCGCTTATCTACCCTCGTTTCTCTATTCGCGTGCCATGGCCGATGGGCTGATTGAAGATGCCATGCCTGATTTGCCGCTGGAATTGCAGGGCATTTATGCGGTCTATCCGCCGGGTCGGTTCACCCAACCCAAGGTGCGGGCCTTTATTGATTTTCTGGTCCATCAATTCGCGGACAAGGGTCCGGTGGACTGGTAACGACGTCCTCCTCGCACTCTTTGGCGGGTACTTCCCCGGCTGCGGTTTGATCCCCGCGCCGGGGTTTTTCTTGGGCTCTGAGAGCTTGCACAGCGGCTGTGCGGGCAGTCACGGTTGCCAAATGCCGTGTCGCGCACCAGTTTGTGCGCGGAACGATTATAACCCTTGAGAGGATTTCAGATGGCAAACCCGAAGCTCTTGTTGATTTCAGGATCGCTGCGCAAAGGATCGTATAACCGCATGCTTTTGGCCGAGGCGGCAGAGGCCTTTGGCCCGGCGGATGTGAGCGAGGGCGATCTGGCGCTGCCGCTTTATGATGGCGATCTGGAAGAAGCGGAGGGCGTGCCAGATGCAGTGAAGCACCTCGTCCAGCAGATCAAGGATGCGGATGCCGTGGTGATCGGTGCGCCGGAATACAACAAAGGTATCACTGGCGTGCTCAAGAATGGTCTGGACTGGATCAGCCGGGTGCCGGGTGCGGCCTTTAAGGATAAACCCGTCGTGGTGGTGTCCGCCTCTGCGGGGCGCACCGGGGGCGAGACCGCGCAGTTCATGACGCTGTCTTGCCTTACCCAGTTGCAAGCGCGGCTCTTGCCCGGCACGGCTGTGTTGATTGCCGGGGCGATGAACGCGTTTGACGATCAAGGTAAGCTCAAGGATGAGATGTCACGCAAGCTCTTGACCGAGCGGATGGCGGTCTTGCGTGCAGAGGTGGCGTAAATGAAACGGGCCGCCCGTCATGGGCGGCCCGATCTGTCAGGCGGGGGCGATCAGACGTCGAGCCAGACCTGCTCGTAATGCATTTCGCGGAATTGATGCGCTTGCACGCCCTTGACCTTGTCGGTGTGGTGCAGCGCCTGATTGCGCCAGAACGGCTGGATCACCGCACCGCTGTCTTGCAACATCGCTTGCAGCTTGGCGGAATATTCGCGGCGCTTGTCTGCGTCAAAAATGCCGAGCGCCTCGTCAAGCAGGGCATCGAACTCTGGGTTGGCGTGCCCGGATTCGTTCCACGCTTCGCCTGATTTATAGGCCAGTGCCAGCACCTGCACACCCAAGGGGCGCGGCCCCCAGTTGGTGGTCGAGAACGGATACTTGGTCCAGTCGTTCCAGAAGCTCGAGCCGGGGATCACGGTCCGCTTGACGTTGAAGCCGGCCTGACGCAGTTGCGCGCCGATGGCATCGGTGGTCGTGGTGCGCCAATCGCCATCAATCGAGATGATGTCGATCTCTGTATCGCCATGGCCCGCAGCGCGTGCCATTTCGATGGCCTTGGCCGGGTCTGCCGCGATAGCGGGCAGTTCGGCATATTCCGGGTGGAACGGGGCAACGTGGTGGTTTTCCGCAGGCACACCCTCGCCATTGATCGAGATCGCCAAGAGCACGGCATTGTCGCAGGCCAATTGAATGGCGTTACGCAAGTCTTTGCTGTCATAGGGCGCGGTATCGGCGCGCATGCGGGCGACGATGGTGTTGGCCGTGGGTTTGGACTGTTTGGTCAGGCCAAGTGCGTCGTAGGATTCGATGAAATCGGCCGTGGATTCGTCGTTGATGTCGATTTCGTCGCCGTCAAACGCAGCAACGATCGAGGCGTTGTCCTCGCCAAAGTCGATAAAGCGGATGCCGTCGAGATAGACATCGCCGCCCCACCATTTGCCATTCTCGCGGCGCTTGTATTCCGCAGCAACACCGATCTCGATCGAAACAAGCTCAAACGGGCCGGTGCCGATGGGGGCTTTGGCCAGATCGCCATCTTCTCCAAAGCTCGAATGCACACAGAGCGCGGGATAGTCCGACATGCCCGCGATGATGGTGATATCAGGGCGCGGCAGGTTGAGGCGAACGGTGAAATCATCGACGCGCTCGATGGCGCCATCAATGGCCTTGTTGGTCTCGGGGTCGATCAGAGTGCCCATGCGCGAGGCCATGGAATTGCCCTCGACCGCCTTGTCGCACCAGCGGTTGAGATTGTAGATGATGTCATCTGCGGTAAAGGCGTCGCCGTTGTTCCAGACCGCATTCTGGCGCACTTTGAGCGTGTAGGTCTTGGCGTCGTCGCTGACCTCCCACGCTTCGAGCAGCATCGGCTGAAAGGTGAAATCCGAGGCCCAGCGGACCATCGGCTCGCAGAATTGACGGGCCAGGTTGCCCGGCTCGGACCACGCATATTTGCGCGGGTCGGTGATGTCCATTACCCGGCTGGCCACGCGCAACACGCCGCCTGTCTTGCCCTCTTGAGCATAGGCGGGGGCGGGTGCCGCAAGGCCAAGGAGGCCGTAGGCTGCGGCAGAGGATGCGCCGAAGGTCGAAGCAAGCGCCACGAATTCGCGGCGGCTCATCTTGCCGGCGCGGGTGTCCTCGGCCATCTTGCGGACGACCGGGCGCACGTTGTCGTGCGAGGTGTCATTGGTCATTATCTTCTCCCTGTTGAGTTTGTTGTCGGTGTGCTGTCGTTTTTGGACAGTCTTGCCGGTAGTGTTAGCAGGGTCCGTGCCCTGCGCCAGTGTTTTTTGAACGTGCCGCTGTCATTCGGTTTATACCGCTCCGCCAGCCCATCCCGAGCAAGAGACTATCGCGATTCGATCCCATGGATCGCCTGTTTGCGACAAATGCCCGCCAAAATGGCTTGAGGCGCGGACAAGCCGAGGCTAGATGAACGACAAAGGAGCCTTGCGCATGAGCCTCAACACATTTGGTCATCTGTTTCGTTTCACCACTTGGGGCGAAAGTCACGGCCCTGCCTTGGGTGCTACGGTCGATGGTTGCCCGCCGGGCGTGGCGCTGGATGAGGCGATGTTGCAGCTCTGGCTGGACAAGCGCCGTCCGGGCCAGAACAAGAACATGACGCAGCGCAACGAGCCCGATGCGGTGCGCATCCTCTCAGGCGTCTACGAGGGCCAGAGCACGGGCACGCCGATCCAGTTGATGATCGAGAACACCGATCAACGCTCGCGCGATTATGGCGAGATTGCCAAGACGTTCCGCCCCGGCCATGCCGATATCACCTATCACCTCAAGTATGGTCTGCGTGATCCGCGCGGTGGCGGGCGGTCTTCGGCGCGGGAAACGGCGGCGCGGGTGGCAGCGGGCGGTGTGGCGCGGGCCGCGCTTGCGGCCTTGGTGCCGGAGATCGAGATCAAGGGCTACATGGTCGCCATGGGCGAGATGGAATTGGACCGCGCGCGGTTCGATTGGGACGCGATTGACGGCAATGATTTCTGGCTGCCCGATGCGGCGGCGGCGCCTGCGTGGGAAGACTATCTGCAAGCGTTGCGCAAGAAGCACGATTCGGTCGGCGCGGTGATCGAAGTCGTCGCGCGCGGCGTGCCTGCGGGGCTTGGCGCGCCGATCTATGGTAAGCTGGATACGGATCTGGCCGCCGCGATGATGTCAATCAATGCCGTCAAAGGCGTCGAGATTGGCGAAGGCATGTCGGCGGCGCGCCTCACCGGCAGCGCCAATGCCGATGAGATTTTCATGGGCGAGAATGGCCCGCATTTCGCTTCGAACCATGCGGGGGGTATTCTTGGTGGGATTTCGACAGGCCAGGAGATCGTTGTGCGGTTTGCGGTCAAGCCTACATCATCAATCCTGACCCCGCGCCAGTCGATCACCGTGGATGGAAACCCCATCGAGGTCGTGACCAAGGGGCGGCATGATCCCTGCGTCGGTATTCGCGCGGTGCCGGTGGGCGAGGCGATGATGGCCTGCGTGATACTCGATCACCTGCTTTTGCATCGTGGGCAGGTAGGGGATGGGCCGCGGGGGCGCATCGGCTGACCTCGCTTTTCTGATAGGGACGGGCTGCTACCTACGCCAGAGGTCATGGTGGCAAGTGGCGGATTCTGGGGGTGGGATGCTCCCTCGTTGATTTCAGGCATACTTCGATATATAGCGAAGTGTTGGCGCTGGACAGAGGGTCGGTTTTCCGCAGAAATGAGCATACCGGAAATCAATTGGAAATCACCATGACCGACCTTGCCTTGTACTTGCCCGGCATCTTGGCTGCCTACGCCATTCTTTTGGTCGCAGCGTCTTCGCCGGGGCCATCCGTGGCCATGTTGATTGGGATTGCCACCGAACATGGGCGCCGGCCAGCGCTGATGGCGACGTTGGGGGTTGCCGTCGGAAGCACAACAATCAACATTCTAACCATGTTGGGGGTCGGCCTTATCCTGTCACAGGCTGCCTGGGCGATGAGCGCTCTGCGCGTCATTGGGGCCACCTATCTTCTCTATCTTGCATGGGGGGCGTTTCAAAAGGCGTTGAACCCACCCGCTCTGCGCCCTCTGAACGCCGAACGTCGTTCACCGCTGCGGCATTTCATGGCTGGTTACTTGTTGCAGATTACCAATCCCAAGGCGATTGCATTCTGGATCGCGATTGCCTCTATCGGGTCAGTTGAGGGTGCCGGGGCCGGAGTGGTGACGCTCTTCTTCGCCGGAGCGTTTGCAATTTCCTTCGGATGCCACGGGGCTTGGGCCGTGGCATTGTCGGCAGCGCCTGTCCGCACAGCCTATGCCGCCGGCCGGCGCTGGATAGAAGCAACTCTGGGCTTGTTCTTTTGCTTTGCCGCTTTCAAACTTGCGATGTCCGAGACCTAAGGGCGTTGCCGGTGAATGGATCAAATCCGCCCTTGCCGTGACAGTTGCACCGCCAGAATCCCGCCCATGATCACCAGCACGCCGATCAGGTCGCCCAACCGCAGCGCCTCATTGAGCAGCATCGCGGCGATGGCCACGCCAAAGAACGGGTTGAGGAAATGGAAGGTGGCGGCGCGGGTGGCGCCGATCCGCTCGACCAAGAGAAACCAGACCAGCGTGGCGGCGAGGCCGGGGATCAGCGTGGTGTAGAGGAAGGCCACCACAAGCTGCGTGCTCCAGTCGATTACGAGGGGTTCAGTGGCAAGGCCGATGGAGCCGGTCAGGACCGCGCCCACCATCATCTGCAAGCCTACAACCATCAGGAAATTGCCCCCCGATGCCGCGCCGCGCACCGCCAGCGTGGCAAAGGCCAGTGCAAACACCGCAATCACACAGAGACCCACGCCATAGAGGTCCATGCCCCCCTGAAGCCGCGCGCCCATGATGATCACCACGCCGCCAAGCCCGGCAAAGAGCCCCATGATTCCAACCTTTCCAAGCCGCTCCTTCAAAAAGATCCAGCTGAAAAAGCCCACGATGAGCGGCATGGTGGAGGCGATGATCGCGGCCAAGGAGGCCTCGATCGTCTGCATGGCGACAAAATTCAGGCCGAGATAGAGCGCATTCTGACAGATTCCGAAAATGATAGTGGCGCGCCATTGTGCCCGCGTGAGACGCCACGTTTGCCCCAGTAACAGGGCGATGGCTATGCCGATCAGGCCCGAGATCAGGAACCGAAGGCCAAGCGCTGTGAGCGGCGGAGCGGCAGAGACAATGATCCGCGCCGAGGTGAAAGCCGAGGACCACATGAGCGCAAAGCCCAGCCCCATGAGGATTGCCCGGATGTCCATGTCTTTGCCTGCCCTGATTTCTGCGCGCGTTTGGCGCGACCATTCAGGAATTACCGGTGGGGTTCAAGGGGGCATGCGGAGAGATCAGCGGATTGGATCAAAGAGCGCATCCCGCAGCGCGCAATCGCGCACCACATCGACGCCGCAGGGCACGGGGGTCAAATCCCGCGAGAGGCAGAGGCGCGCCTCCTGGATGCGTCCTGCGCGACAGGTGATCGTCAGCATGTCAGGCTCAAGGCCCGGATTGGCCTTGAGAAACGCCTCTTCGACCACTTTGGCGGGCAGTTTCACCGGTTTTGAGAGCTTGCGAAACACCTCTGGCCGCGAGAGCCGACGATAAGCCTCGCGCGATAGGGCGAAGTAGTCAGCGGCGGGCAGCCCCGAGCAAGAGCCGTGTTTTTTCCACTGATACCAAGCGAGTCCCGCATTTCCCATTACATCCTCCATTGCGCGGGTCATCGTGCGGGTGGGTGGGGCATGTGGGCTCTGGCAATGCTCTGGCCAACCCCGATGATATTGCGGCCAGAGGCCGTGCAATACCCAGCCGGTATCGGCCGCGTCCGCGCATTGAGCGGCGCCGCGTGCGTCGCCTTCGAGCGCGCACCAAGTGGGCGACCAGCTCAGGCTGAGGACGTAATAGTCGAAAACGCCTGAGCTGTTTGATTGCGCGGCGGCAGAGGCAGGGAGAAGACACAAGTAGAGAAACAGAGGCAAAAGGGCGCGCATTCTTTGGTCTTTCATTTTATTTGCAGGGCAAGTATAAGGCCGCCAAGTTCCCCTACAATGGAAACCCGTTCCGGCCCGCCGGAACCGCCCTTTCAGGCGACGGGGAAGTTTTGGGTAAAGGAGACCTGAGAGATGTCTATGCCGATCATGGCCAAGGCCACAGCCGTCTGGCTGGTGGACAACACGACGATCAGTTTCAAGCAGATTGCCGATTTTTGTGGCATGCACGAATTGGAAGTGCAGGGGATTGCCGATGGCGATGTGGCCACCGGCGTCAAGGGGTTTGATCCAATTGCGAATAACCAGCTGACGCAAGAAGAGATTGACCGCGCGCAGTCCAATCCGTTGCACAAGCTCAAGCTGAAGTTCAACGCCGCTGCTCAGGGGGAAGAGACCCGGCGTGGTCCGCGCTACACGCCGCTCAGCAAGCGTCAAGATCGCCCGGCCTCGATCCTTTGGCTGGTCAAGTTCCATCCAGAATTGGCCGATAGTCAGATTTCGCGCCTTGTGGGCACAACGAAACCGACCATTCAGGCGATTCGCGAGCGCACCCATTGGAATATCGGCAATATCCAACCCATCGACCCGGTGGCGCTTGGCCTGTGCAAGCAATCCGAACTGGATGCTGCCGTGCAAAAAGCCGCCGCCAAAAAGGCCAAGGAAGGTGCAGCGCTGACCGATGATGAACGTCGCAAATTGCTGAGCACCGAGCAGAGCCTTGGTGGCGATGCCGAGCCGCGTATCCCCACAGCCCTCGAAGGGTTGGAGAGCTTTACTCTGGGGCAGGACTACCACCCGGAAGAACGTGAAAAGAAATACGACGCTGAGAGCTTCTTTAATCTTCCAGCCTCGGATGATGATGACGACGAGGATGAGGATGAGGATACCGGCTCACGCCGCCGGTAATCGTCTCAGACGCGCCCTGTTCGAAAAGGCCCAGGATGTACTCTTGGGCCTTTTTCATGTCGTGTTACGGGTTGGGATGCGCCTGCACTGCCGTCGAGACCTGCTTGGCAAAGTTTCAGGCCGAAACGACCCAAGTGTAGGCGAGGCCGAGCACATATCCGGCGGTTTGCGTCAACAGCTCCATGACAGAGGCGCGAAATTCCGGCAACACGAGGGCCGCGAGAAAGCCGATATGTAGGACCGCAATGGCGTTGAGCGAGGTGCGAAATGGTTCTTTTCGCGTCTTGTGACGGAATATGCCCTGACCTGTCTTGGCCCCGAGTGAGCCTCCGATCAGACTGAGCGTCAAGAGCGTGCTTTCAGGCACGCGCCAACGCCGCTCGATGGCGCAGCGTTTGTCCCACCAGAACAGCCCCAAGGTCAGCAAATTCAGCGCCGCGAGGTAGATAAGAGCGAGGGTAAGCGGGGCCATGAGAAGAACTGTGTATCCATTGAACGTAGAGCTGGAAAAAAAGGACGCGTGTCACAGACGCTTGCGTGCCGAGAGGGCCGCGCTGATTGTGCCGTCGTCCAGATAGTCTAACTCGCCGCCAATGGGAACACCCTGCGCAAGCGACGTGAGCGTAACTTTGCCATCCAGTTGATCGGCGATGTAATGCGCGGTGGTTTGACCATCGACAGTGGCGTTGAGCGCAAGAATAACCTCGGTGATCGCCTCTGACTCGACACGCGCAACCAGGTCAGGAATGCGCAATACCTCGGGTCCGACCTGATCCAGCGCCGAGAGTGTGCCGCCCAGCACGTGATACCGCCCCTTGAAAGCCTGGCCGCGTTCCATCGCCCAGAGATCGGCCACATCTTCGACGACGCAGATTTGGCCATTGGCACGTTTTGCACTGGCGCAGATGTCGCAGATCTCGGTGGTGCCGATATTTCCGCAGGTGGCACATTCGCGGGCCGTATCCGCTACGATCTGCATCAGCCGCGCGAGAGGAGAGAGCAGCAGCGCGCGTTTGCGGATCATATGCAGCACTGCCCGCCGGGCCGAGCGCGGACCGAGTCCAGGCAGGCGGGCCATCATGTCAATGAGAGCGTCGATTTCGCGGGTGCTGCTCAATCTCGGGGTCCGATCAGGGAACATGCGTTGGTGCTGATTTCGTGCGTATTTTCAGCAAGATGGACGGTGTGGCCTAGAACGGCAGCTTCATGTCCTTGGGCAGGCCCATGCCTTCGGTGATCTTGCCCATTTCCTCTTGGGCGCGGGCCGATGCCTTGGCTTGCGCATCCTTGATCGCGGCAAGGATCAGATCCTCGACAACCTCTTTGTCATCGGAGTTGAAGATCGACGGGTCGATGTCGAGCGCCTTGAGCTCGCCCTTGGCCGTGCAGGTCGCCTTGACCAGACCTGCGCCGGATTCGCCCGTCACCATGATCGTGTGCATTTCGTCTTGCAGCGCGGCCATCTTCTTTTGCATTTCCTGCGCGGCCTTCATCATCTTGGCCATATCGCCCATTTGGCCCAAACCCTTGAACATGCTGTGATCTCCTTTGGTTCTGGCCCATTGATCTAGAGCCATCGAATGGATTTTCCGCCTTTAAGCATATCTGTTGTCAAAAGGCGACTGGCAAGAGGCGGTGCTTTCAGTCCTCTTCAAACGGATCCCATTCATCCTCAACCTCAGGCAGCGCCTCGGCTTCGGCATGGTTTGCGATGTCCTGCACGGTCTTGACGCGGGCGATTTTGGCCTTGGGGAAGGCGGCAAAGACGGCTTGCACAAGTGGGTGCTGTTGGGCTTCGGCCTCAAGTGCATCCTCAGCGGCATTGCGCGCCTCGAGGATTGTGGGGGCGGTGGCGGAATTGACAACGGTTACCGCCCAGCGATTACCGGTCCAGCGTTGCAGAGCGCTGCCCAGCCGTTGAGCAAGATCGCCGGGCGCGTCCGGCGTGGGCGTGAATTCGATCCGACCGGGGCGGTAATTGGCGAGGCGCAAATTCCCCTCGACTTCGAGTAAGAGTTTCACGTCGCGGTTGGTGCGAATGAGCTCCAGCATATGCTCAAACGTCGGATAGCGGGCAAGCGCCTGTTCCGGGTCTTGCGCCAGCATCGGGGATGCACTGCCTTGGGCGACGGGACCGGAGGGGCCGGAATGGGTCTGAGTGTAAGTCACGCTTTGCGCAGCTGTGGTCTGGTTTGGCGAAGGTTGCGTGCGCATGCCTCCGCCACCCGGACCGGTTGGTGGCGCGTCTTGCAGACGCCGCACCAGATCCTCGGGCGTGGGCAGGTCGGCCACATGCGTGAGGCGGATCACCGCCATTTCGGCGGCCATCATCGCATTGGGTGATTGCGCCACTTCATCCAGCGCCTTGAGCAGCATTTGCCACATGCGGGTGAGCACGCGCATCGGCAAGGCCGTGGCCATTTCCAGCCCTCGCGCGCGCTCGTCTGGGCCGATGGTGGGATCATCGGCCGCGTCAGGCGTGATTTTTACAACAGAAATCCAATGGGTTATCTCGGCCAGATCGCGCAGCACGGCGAGGGGATCAGCGCCTTCGGCATATTGCGCGCTGAGTTCCGAGAGCGCGCCTGCTGCATCGCCCCGCAGGATCATGTCAAAAAGATCGAGCACGCGGCCACGGTCCGCCAGCCCTAACATTGCCCGGACCTGATCCGCCGTCGTCTCGCCTGCGCCATGCGAAATCGCCTGATCCAGCAGCGAGGTTGCATCCCGCGCTGAGCCTTCCGCCGCGCGGGTGATGAGCGCGAGCGCGTCGTCTGAAATCTGTGCGCTCTCTTTGTCTGCGATGCGGCGCAGGAGGGCGATCATCACCTCAGGCTCGATGCGGCGCAGATCGAAGCGTTGGCAGCGCGACAGTACCGTCACCGGCACCTTGCGGATCTCGGTTGTGGCGAAGATGAATTTCACATGCGCGGGCGGCTCTTCCAGCGTCTTGAGCAATGCGTTGAACGCATTGACCGAGAGCATATGCACCTCGTCGATGATATAGATCTTGTAACGTGCTGATGCTGCGCGATAATTCACGCTTTCGATGATTTCGCGGATATCGCCTACGCCGGTGCGCGAGGCGGCGTCCATCTCCATCACATCTACGTGGCGACCCTCCATAATGGCGCGGCAATGTTCACAGACGCCACAGGGCTCGGTCGTGGGGGTGCCCATTCCGTCAGGCCCGATGCAGTTCATGCCCTTGGCAATAATGCGTGCGGTTGTGGTTTTTCCGGTGCCGCGAATGCCGGTCATGATAAAGGCTTGCGCGATGCGGTCGGCCTGAAAGGCGTTCTTGAGGGTGCGGACCATGGCGTCCTGACCCACCAAATCGGCAAAGGTCTCGGGCCGATATTTGCGGGCGAGAACCTGATAGCCGGGGGTGGGGGTGTCGGACATGAAAGAGCCTTTGCGGGATTCGGATGATTACACAACGTAAGGCGGGGGAGGGAGGGCGTCCACCTTGCTTTTTTGATAGGATATGCCAAAGCTGAGGGAAGGATGAGGGAGGACATGACGTGGATTGTCGAGGTGAGAGCGTCGAGCGCCTGATGGTCCCGCCAGTTTGAATGGCGCGCAAGGTATTGAAATAATGAGTGATTTTATCATATACGCCCTGCGGGTCGGGGGGGGGACATTGGCCCTTTCGCCCCTTCCGGGGGCGAGTGGAGACTATCCGGGCGATCTGGCGCATATCTGCGACTGGAAGCCCGCGCTGGTGATTTCCTTGACCACCGAGGCCGAGATGGTGGCCGTTGGGGCCGGGGGGCTAGCCGCAGATGTTCAGGAGTCTGGGACGCGCTGGATCTCTTATCCAATTCCCGATTTCGGGACCCCAAGCTATGACCAAATTGAAGCATGGAATAAGGCCAGTGAGGCCGTCAGGGGGGCGCTTTCGGGGGGGGGGAGGGTGTTGGTTCATTGCCGGGGCGGCTGTGGGCGCTCGGGTATGGTGGCGCTACGCTTGATGATCGAGAGCGGGGAGGGGGCTGATAAGGCACTGGAGCGGTTGAGAAATATTCGACCCTGCGCGATTGAGACCGATGCGCAGCTCAATTGGGCGCGGCGGGGACGGGCGTGATTTGAGTCTGTAAGATCCGTAAGGTTTGTAAGGTGATTTTGTAAGGTCCAAAACCTACACGCCGGAGCAAGTGCCCGCGAATTGAAATCACAGCGGGTGCGAGTGCGATCACGGCAAGCCGACCAATATGGGTGATGCCGAACGTCAGATAACTTTGACCTTCACGTCATCAACTGAACTCAAATGGAAAACCGAACCTTCGCGCAGGATGCGACGAAAGCCGGGAACGAGCCCAGATTGACCGATGCTGCGATACGCCACAATGACAACTTTGCGCAGGGAGCGGGGCTTTGCAAAGTCCTGCCATGTACGATTGAGTGAATACTACCAGTTGAGCGTTTCAGTGAGTAAGGAGCGTTTTTCTTCAACCGCAGTTGCCAGTTGCCGCAGCTCGTTTACCAAACCTGAGTGAAGATCGTCGACTGGGTCATACGTGATTGTTTTTAGGTTGCGATTGGCGCGCAAAGATTGAATCAGATCGGCATTTACACCAATTGACGTAAGGAAATAGTGTGGACTGTCCGCGTTCCCGGGGAAACCGAAAGCTTGGTTTTCGAGCAAAAGATTTATGTCCGGGTCTTGGTATCCGCACCCAATGAAGAGGAATGTGTTCGTCAGAAGCGCTGCGTCAAATGCCGAGTAAAAGCCGCTGAATTTCGTCCTCGCATTGGAGTAATCACGCTGAGTGAATATTAAGTTTTGCGGTGAGTCCAGATCGCCGTGAAGCTTCACAATATATCGACCATCGCCGCGAAGAAACTCGCAAACATCTTCATGGTAATAGTGCTTGACTATGTAAGCATTTTCCCCCGTAGAATTTGCAGCATTTTCATAAATATTGTCAAAGTTCAGAGAGAAAACTATTCTCGCATCAAGTTCTACGATAACGCTATGAAGATCACCTGCAATGTAGATCGGGTCTCGGAATTCTCTACGGAGAAACGGCGTCCAATTTTCATCGGACCTTTTCTTAAGCCACTCGCAAGCATGCAACAAGTCACCGGTCTTTATAGCCTCTGCGATGTGTTCTGTACCACCTTCAGGCGACTGTTCAAGGGCCGATAGCAAGAACTCTTTCCAGACCGGAGGCCGACGGCCTTGCTGCGATGCCGCGTGCTTTGATACGCCTGATCCTAATACAATTACCGCGCTTCTCCGTGCAAGGTCGCGGACCAAATTTTCGGGCCAATTAATCATTTAGGCGTCCGTAAATTTTTTCAGAAACCTGTCTAAATACCTCTTGGGCGTCTTTTACCTTCTGAAAGTGTGACCCAACAACTCCATCCTTAGCTTGCAGCCGGAACACTGGCTTGTTGCTCGATTGAGACATTGGAACGAGACTAAACAGGTTTTGTACCGTTCCTATTTCAAATGGTCGTTTTGGCGTCTCGTTTTCTTTGATACTTGTCTCAATGATCTCGTCTATTTGCTTTCGTATGTGTTCATAGGCACCCACTGGCCGACGCGTGCCTCGCACAGACTTTGCCAAGTACTGTTGCGAGACATAGCCGACAAATTTCGCGCCTTCGGCCTGATGTTCTGGCACGCGGGTCTGATCTCTGACATTGTCGATGCCCCGTTTCCATTCTGTTCGCCAGTTCTCGATCCATTCGGCAATGTTTTCAAATGCTCTTAGAGAAAAGATATCAATCGACATCGGACTTACGTAGAAGTCAGTGCTCAACAGTATCGCTCTATTGATTGCGCCCAAAGATGGACCGACATCAAACAATACAAGATCATAGTCTTTCAGCATGCTGAGAAGCTGCGAGAAAACGAGGGAGGTTCGTACTCCTCGGATTTCACCAGCTTTGGCTTCTCCCCAATCCTTTGCCAAAAGGTCTTCCGTAATCGCTAAGCGAGGGTCTCCAGGGATCACGTCCACGCCAAAGTTATGCGCTCGCCTAGTGCTAATCTTATTTTGATATCCGGTGCCTTCAACCAGCGGATCAATGATGGACTGAATCGTAAAGGATGACTTATCGCTATAGATTTTTTCGATGGTAGTATCATCGAAAAAATACTGCGTTGAGTTGCACTGGGGGTCAGCGTCAACAACACAGATTTTCAGGCCTTTTTCGAGAGCCAAGTAAGCAGCGACATTGCATAGCAACGTTGTTTTTCCGACGCCGCCTTTGTTGTTAAAGAATACCAGTGATTTCATAGCTCTGCACCTCGAGTATTGTTTGCGCAACATGTCGATTGCGAACGCTTTGTCTAAACTGTGTGACTTGCCTCCCTCATGCAAGTGTTGTTTGTGGCAAGGCTTCAGTTCAGACACCGTTCGTTAGTACCATGGGTCCGCTTCGGGCTGGGAGCGGCCATTGCTCTGGATTACGTGAGTGGCAGCTAAGTCCCGCCCTGCGGTCCTTTATGGGCTGTGCGGCGAAGGTCCAGCAATGCGGTGTCCATCGTTTTACCTGTCATGCCCGCATTGAGATTCACAAAGGGGGGAAAGGCCGTTAGACTCTTGGTGCGTTTGATACATATGGCCGGACTTGAACAGGCGACACTCTCCGCATGACCCATCCCAACGATCCCCCTCAGTTGCGTCTGCGTGTTGTCTTTGGCGAGGGGCGGATGGTGGGCCCCGGCAAGGCGGAGCTGTTGGAGCGGATCGGGCGTTGCGGGTCGATTGCGGCGGCGGGGCGCGAAATGGGAATGAGCTATAAGCGCGCCTGGTTGTTGATCGAGACGATGAACGCGATGTTCGCGGCCCCCGTGGTCGAGAGCACGCGCGGCGGGCCGGGGGGCGGTGGTGCGGTGCTGACCGAGATGGGCCTCGAAATCCTGCGACTTTACCGTGCGCTGGAGGCGGTTGCCGACGAGGCCGGGGCGGTGGAGGTCGCGGGGTTGGCGGCGCTGCTGAGGGATGTATCTGAGTGAACATAACGCTTGTCAGAACGCAGCTTGCCTGCGATATGTTTCAGTGAACATATCGTCAGTGGAAGGGACCGCCATGTTCGGACTATTGTCAGG
>Ga0209024_1001082_pt1 | contig 27760 bp, 28 predicted proteins | sample AutmiccommunBRH5_FD_187380 | JGI IMG/M metagenome (GOLD analysis project Ga0209024, IMG submission 187380) | Deep subsurface microbial communities from Mt. Terri, Switzerland - Autotrophic microbial communities BRH/5 (SPAdes) (version 2) | ecosystem: Environmental > Aquatic > Deep subsurface >...
GGGCTGGCCATGCCCGAGGGCATCCTCGCGGCCGACGACGACACGTTGCGTGCCGTCTTAGGCGACGATCCGATGAGAATGACGTTGCTGCGGACCACAGCGGCACAGGCACTGCATGCACGCGACTCCGGGCCAGCCGTGCCCCTGTTGCCGGAGTATCAAGCTTGATCAGCAGTTGGTGTACGAAGGAGTGTGTGCGATGGCCGCGATCTTTCCGAAGGGCGAGGTAGTCGTCCTGAAATCCGGTGGTCCGCAAATGACCGTGAGCCGGATCATCGAGCCCGACAGCGCCTCGGTGGCGTATGAGTGCACCTGGTTCGAGAAGAACACCCTGCGGAACGCGCAGTTCGACGAGGAGATCATCGAGAAGTACACGTTCAGTTTCGGCATCGGGTAGCCGAGTGGGTACGGACCTCCGCGGGACGTCACCCGAAGGTGAGGCTCGCGGAAATCGTTCCTAAACCCGTTGGAGGACATGTGGATGGCACGAACGAAGTCGGAGCCGCCGATCGCTGACGGGCAGCCGTTCGACCTGAACATTCAGCGGGTGCTGGAGCACTGGACCGTTGCGCACGCCGTGCGCGAGGTGATCGCCAATGCGCTGGACGAACAGGTACTGAGCGATACGGCCGAGGTGCAACTTGAGAAAGACCTGGCCGGCGACTGGCATATCCGCGACTTCGGCCGCGGGCTGCGCCACGAACACCTCGCCCAGAATGAAAGCAAAGAAAAGCTGCAGCACACGGCGCTGATCGGGAAGTTCGGCGTGGGGCTGAAGGACGCGCTCGCGACGTTCGACCGCCACAACATCCGCGTCGTCATCCGCTCGCGGCACGCTGACGTCACCACTGCGAAGATGCCGAAGCACGGGTTCGCACTCTCGACGCTCCATGCGCTGGTCGCACCGCCGTCCGACAGAGGGATGGTCGGCACGGACTTCGTACTGTCGGGACTCCGCGACAACGACATGGACATGGCCAAGCAGTTCTTCCTGCGATATTCCGGCGACGAGGTGCTGGAGAAGACGACGGTCGGCGAAGTGCTAACGAAAGCCGACCGCAAGTCGCGGATCTATGTGAACGGGCTCCTAGTCGCCGAGGAGGAGCAGTTCTTGTTCTCCTACAACATCACGGCGCCAACGAAGGCGCTGCGTCAGGCCCTCAATCGTGAGCGGACGAACGTTGGCCGTGCCGCGTACTCGCCTCGCGTGAAGGCCATCCTGCTCGCCTGTTCGAGCGCTGCTGTGGCGAATCCGCTCGCCAATGACCTCGAACGGATGCAGAGCGGTAAAGCGAACGACGAGGTGCAATGGATCGAAGTCGCGGTGCAGGCATGTCGCATCCTGAACGCCACCGAGCGAGTCATCTTCCTCACGGCCTGGGACCTGTCGCTCGCGCCCCGATTCGTGGCGGACGCGCGAGCCGATGGCTATCGAGTCGTGATCGTCCCCGAAACCGTGGCGCGAAAGCTCCCGACGCTGAAAGACCTTTCGGGGAATGCCATCCGGGATCTGCTGGAGTATCGCCGCGAATGGGAGAGCAGCTTCGAGTTCGAGTTCGTCGACGAAGCCGCGATGACCGACGCCGAGCGCGCAATCTGGGCGCGAACCGCCGAGATCCTGCGATTGGTGGGCGGGAAGCCGCGGGCCGTGAAGGACATCCGCGTCTCCGAAACGATGCGGTTGAGCGGTTCGACGTTCGCCGAGGCCGTAGGGTTGTGGGAGCCGCTGGTTGGACGGATCGTCATCAAGCGGAATCAACTGGCCAACCTGGCAAGTTACGCGGCCACCCTCGTGCATGAGGTGATTCACGCGCGCAGCGGCGCCGAGGATCTTGATCCCGCGTTCGAGGAAGCCTTGACAACGACGCTCGGACGGCTCGCAGAGCGTCAGATGAGTGCGCCTAAGCAAACGCGCTCAAAGTGAATTGCTCGTTGTCTCATCCCTGAGTCCGATCTCAGGCCGATCTCGCGCTTACCTCAGGAAACGGAGGAGGGCCGAGAGAGCATGAGTGAGCCGGCCGGGCGTGCCCTTAGGGGAGGGCGGCACCTCGATCAAGGGGACGTTGGGAACGGGGTGCTCGAAGAGCTCCCGACCCGCTGCGATCTCCTCGCGCGACCAGCGCCTGGCCCATTGGACACGGTTGCGCTTGATCCAATAGTGGGACTGACAGTCGAGACTCCAGTTCCCAATGGAGGGATTGAGGGACACGCTCTCGCCGTCGAAGGTCAACTGCCAGCCCGTTGGGCTCAGCGGCGTGAACACCTCTTGCCCGCACCCGCAGCAACACCTGTGCGCGACAGTCGCGAACGAGACAGAGACATACAGCACCGCCTCTTCGAGCGCATCGGGGAGGTACTCAACAAAGACGGGCGTGAGCGAGTCAGTCCGCGGCACGCTTGTCCTCATTCACCAGATGGTTCCCGTCGATCTGATAGACGATCGAGTGCTCGCCCTCCAGGTCCACGTAGAAGCCCAGGAGCTTCTTCCACTTGATCACAGCAAGCGTGGCATTGAGCGCGTTTAGGTCGGCGATCTGGATGTTCTGCGAGTAGTCGTCGTCGCCGTGTTCCGTGAACGGCAGCCGCGTTGCGAGGTGCGCGCTCACTTCCTTGGTGCCGAGGGTCGAACGAAGTTGGCCCATCAATGCTCCGTCGACCTCGTGGACACCCATCCCTACGTCGACAAACGGCACACCAGCCTCCACGAGGCTGTCCACGGCGAGCTTTCGTGCGACGCCTCGATCGACCGCCACGAACACGAAACTCATCCCCTCGAGCAAGCTGACATTGGACTCGTCAAGCTGACCGTGAGGGACGATACCGCGGCGCATTCGGCCGTATCGCTGCGCGAAGTAATCGACCTTGCGGGGCGCGCCCTGGAGCTCGTCGATCGACGGCGCTCCAGGCGACCTGAACGCGTTGTGCTGCAAGAACCTGTCGCCATCGAACAGATGAATCTCCCTGACCGGCGTCTTAGCGACGAGGTCGAGGATGTAGGAGCCGGTGCCGCCAAGCCCGACGATCGCTACCGATGCAATGGCGAGCTTCTGCGTCACGAGCCCGATGCCCGCGCGGCTGGTGGCCGTGTCGATGTACCGGAACACCGATTCTTCGGCGCGGTCCTCGATCACCTGATACGTCCTCGCCGTGGCGGTCTCGTCGATCGCCTGCGCGGGCCCAGACAGCATGTTCGCGTACGCGCTGAGCTTCTCGTAGTAGTCCCGGTATCCGCCCTCCGGCTTGCTGGACAAGCGGTACTCGACGACCACATCGTCGAAGAGCGCCTGCTGGTGCGGGCCATTGATGATTTCCGTGAGCGGGCGTCCGTCCTGGTGGCAGGGTTGCTCGCCCGCGAACATCACCACGTGATCGGCGGGAGGGCCCGTCACGTCCCCGGCCAGCGTGAGAGGAGACACGAGGATCCCGAGCTTGACCTCGCGCGCCCCTGTTAAGTACGGCACGTGGGTGAGGAAGACGTACCCGTCACGCACGTGAACCTCGTAACCCTCGTCCCGGAGACGCTTGAGGTCCTGGCTACGAGCGAGTTGTTCGGGTGACATTGAAGGTTGTTCCGTTCCGCACCTTGACCGTCTGGCCGTCCACCAGCGAGCCGTCCTGGTGCTCAGCGGCGTTGCGATACGTGACAGTGAGCAAGACGTCGTCGCCCGTCGGCACGGGGTCGAAGGCGAGCGCAACGACCTGCGTGAACGACACGTCCTCCGACGGCACGGTCCTCGCCCGCGCGTTCACGACGATGTGGAACTGGCTGCCGTTGCCGCTGTGCTCGTTGGTCATGGGTCTCACCTTCCCGCGGAAGTCGTTCGATCGCGTTGCTCAAGCTCGACGTGTGGGCACTGGGTGAGCTCTACCGTGTGTCGCGCGGCGGGTTCGGATCGTTCCCGGGCGCCACGGTGTCGGAGTCACGGATCTGTCCGCCACGCCCGTGGATGACAACCTCGCCACCGCCCGAGTTGCCGACGATCGTCCGCGCTCGGTTGATGGCATCCTGCTGCGTGTCGGTGCGCGCGGAGGCACGGTCGGCACCCGGAGCGACCACCCTCCACCCGCCCTGCCCATCCGGCACAACATGTCGCTCATTTCGACCAGACATAGGCCACCTCGCACTTGCGCCGGGCAGCCGCGCCGGCCTACGATTGCGTCGGCGGGCTGCCTGTCGCGCCGACGCAACAACCATAGACGGCAGGCAGCAGGGGTGTCAAGCGCTGGCGCAACGTGTGTCGCGCGTACGCAACGAGGGGGACGATGCCAAACCGACCGGAGCCCGACCGGATAGTCAGCGTGGAAGAACTCGGAAGCCTGCTGAAACGAAAGAGAATTGCTGAGGGGCTCACGCTGCGAGAAGTCGAAGCCCAAATGGAGCGCGCCCTGACCGCATCAAGTCTGTCCAGACTGGAGAACGGCGCGACCCCGGATGTAGGTCATGTCGCGGTGATCGCGACCTGGCTCCAGATCCCACTGAGCCTCATCGCATGGCCCGGCGAGAACCCGGATGCGAAGGAAGTCGACACTCCCACCGCGGTAGAGGTTCATCTACGAGCCGACAAGAACCTTCAACCGGCCGAAGCCGACGCGCTGGCACGAATGTTCCGACTCCTCTATCGCGACTACACGGCGGGGAACGTCCCCGTGGAGAGTGCAAACCACTGATGGCAGGTGCGCTCTTCCTCCCGTTCACCCCGCAGGCCCGTCGCGTCGAAGAGCTTGCCATCAAGATCAAGGGCGACCACAAGATCGCGCCTTACACCGCGGTCGCCCCGCTGGATCTTGCGGGGCGGATGGGCGTCGCGGTGGTTGCTCGGTCGTGGTTCGATGGGTTGCCGCCGGATCTGGCGAAGATCCTGCTCGCGAACGGCGCGAGGGACTGGAGCGCCGGATCGATCTCCTGCGACGGCACGCTCGTGATCGCACTGAATCCGACGCACGGAGAGGGTCGCCGAACCATCAGTCTCGGCGAGGAGTTGGTGCACGAGTCGCTCGGCCACCCGAAGTCCCAGTTGCAGGTCATCGATGGCGTGACCATGCGAACGTGCGACCACTCAATCGAAGACGAGGCCTACTCGGTCGCCGCAGCACTCCTGATGCCATATCGACCTCTCTTCAACCATGTCGACGTCGGACAGCCACTCTCGACCCTCCCGGTGCCGGCCGAGGTCAGCATCGAGGCTCGTGAGTTCCGCGTGAAGCGCGCCGGACTGTGGCGCGTCTACCAGGCTCGCCTTCGCGCGGCCGGAACTAGCAAGCAGGCTTGACGCTCTTCGCTGGCCCACGAGGATCCTTCGTGCTGAGATGAACCAGACGGGCAGTTCCTGACCACGGCGACGGCTCTCACCCGCCGGTCACCGCGTAGCACGGACCGTGCCCTTCGCGGAAGGCGCACCGCCCGTCGCCTCGTTCATAAACGCGTCAAGGCGGTCCGCAGCCGCGCGACGCTGCGGCTTCAGAACCGCCGCGTAACGCCTCGTCATGGCGGGCGATGAGTGCCCCATGATCGCCTGAAGCTCATGCTCCGGGACTCCCGTCGACAGCATCCACGGGCCCCGGTGTGCCGGAGCTGGTAGAACGTCACCGGGGGGAGCGGCTCTGGTGCGACCCCGAGTTTCGGTTCCTGCCGCGCTCGATTGATTTGATCGATGATCAGGGCAAGTCGCCGGTTGACTCCGGCCTCGTAGACTGGCCCACCGTCGCGGGACGTGAAGACCAAGCCGGGCCAAGCCGCATCGTGGACCTTGCGACGTTGCCGCCGCTCGTCGTGCCGTTGCCGCGCGAGATCCGCCTTGCGAACCATCGCAGGCGTCCGTAGCGGCATGGGAGCGATATCCGCATAGTCCGCCTGTCGCTCGACCATCTGCTCCTTCCGATGCTCGCGCAGCAGGTCAGCCAGGAACGCCGGCATCGCGATCGTCCGCGGCTCCTCGTCCTTCGGCCGATCTCGTCGAACGTAGGACTTCCCTTCGTACTGAACGCTGCCCCGGATGGTGAGCTCGCGCTTATCGAGGTCGATGTCCGACCACAGCAGCCCGATCCCCTCAGACGGTCGGAGCGCGAGCGTCATGGCCGTCAGGATCAGCACCCTGAATCGCTCATCGGCCAACCCGTCGATGAACGCGGGGACGAGCTCGGGCGGGATGTAATGCGGGGCCTCTCGACGGACCGTCGGTGCCTGCGCGCGTCCAGCGACATTCGCCCAGGGAGACAGCAGCTCGCGGCGAATCGCGAGGTTGATCGCCGCTGAGAGCGCGTTCCGCATCAGACGGATCGTGTTGGGAGACGCGCCGCCCTTTTGTCGCCGCTCGATCAACGCTTCGACATCGGAGACGCTCAACTCGTCAACTCGGACGTCATGGAGTGGCGCCAGATCGCGCGCGACGATGCCCTTCGTGCGCCTCGCGTACGAAGGAGACCAGTCGCCAAGCGTCGTGCCGTGTTCCACGTCGCGGCGACTTCGCTCGAGTGCATCCAGCGCCGGACGGCCCTGCTGACGTCGATGACGAGCAGGCTGCCCGCCTCGTTACCCTCGGGCCGCGCTGGCCGCATCGCCGCGATGACGGGCAGAGCGCGGCGATTCAAGAGGCGGCGGCGATCCTCGACAGCCGTGGAACGACGCCCCGCATGTATCGGAACATGCTCGTCTTCGCTGCGGCGGATGCCGAGACCATCGCCGGTGTTGGAGGATGTAAAGCGCTTTCTGGGCTGGAAGAGCATCGCGGATGATGCTGAGCAAGGAGCGATCCACCTGGACCCCGGCCAGCTGCGGCAGGCGGGTCGACTTCACGCGCCCCGACGGCTCGGTGGGAGCGTACGAGGCGGTCGTCGGTATCGCTCGCGTCCTGCCGGAGATCGGATGCGGCCCGCGCCTCGGTGAGTACGACGGGAAGGTCGAGGAATACCGGATCGAGGCCTTCCAGTCCGTGGCGCACGTCCACGACCCGCATGCTGCCGAATGAATCACCAACCAGCAGAACGAAGGGGAACATTCGTCGCGCCCTGTTCGAAGCAGGTCGGTCGTCTCAGTCGCGCCCGACTCGGCCCGTCGGTCGGCTCTGGGTCAGGCGATGGGCGGCGGCGCAGCATGCCCTCTGATCACGGGCGACGGAGGGATGCCGAAGCCCGCCAGAACCGAGCGAAGGATCACTGGCAATTCCACTGATGAGGTCGCGACGAGTTCTTCAACCGTGACCGCCAGCCAGCCTGCACCCCCGTGTGGGATCACGGCTCGCACCGCACCTGTCCGCCGATGTGGCGCTGTAGGAAGAGAGCAACACCATGGAACCATTTCGACGTTCGGTCGCGAGCGTAGGCCGCGTGGCCGCACTGTCAGCCGCGCTGCTGGCGCTGTTACTCGCGACCGCGGCATGCGGCCGCGATGGAAGCGCGGAGCCTACAGCTACCACGACGGCGACGGGGACCGTGACGACCGACACCGGAACCGCGGCCAACGCTACGCCCGCGGCCACACCTGTAGACACTCGCACGGTGCACCTCGCCGGCGGCACCGTAGAGGTGCCCGGCGAGCCGCAACGGGTAGTGGTGTTGCAGTCGTTCATCCTCCCGCATGTGCTCTCGATGGGCATCGAGCCGATCGCCATTGGCCTGAGCGACGTCACCGTCGACCCGAACGAGATCCTGCCGCCCTGGCTGGACGCGTCCGTGCCCGCGGACGTCACCACCTTCTCTGAGCGAGAACTCGACGTCGAGCTGATCGCGAGCCTCGACCCGGACCTGATCGTCGCCTTCCGCGCCACCGACGGCATCGATCAACTCCGTCAGGTCGCCCCCGTCGCGGTGGTCGACCGCATCGCGCTTGAGTGGCGCGAACTGACGGAGGGCGTCGCGGAGATCTTTGGCGAACAGGACCGCTTCGAGCAGTTCATGGCTGACTACGAGGCGCGCGTAGCGCGGTTCCGCCAGGAGACGGCGCCGGAGCTCGGGGACCGCACGGTCTCGGCATTCCGGGTCCGAGGGCCCGACAAGCTGCGTATCGAGGCGCTCGACAGCTTCCCCGGTCAGATCCTGGCCGCCGCCGGCGTGGCGCGCCCCGAGGCCCAGGACCGCGAGGGTGACACCGGGTTCGGCTACCTCGAGGTCAGCACCGAGCGGTTCGCTGAGGCAGACGCCGCCCTGATGTTCGCCATCACGTACGATCGCCGGCCCCAGACCAAGGACGACCTGCGGGCGCTCAGCCAGACGCCGATCTGGCAGGCACTTCGGGGTGTGCAGGTCGGACAGGTCTTCGAGGTCGACGGCGCTACCTGGTTCGGTGGGCATCCGCTGGCCGCCATCGCCCTGCTCAATGACCTCGCGGCTGCCGTCAGCGGCGACCTGCCTCCTTACAAGACCGAGTGACGAGGAATGATGTCTCTGATGCCAGCGCGGGCTGGAGCGCTGATGTCGCCGATCCTGCCAAGGGAAACATGAACCGGGGAAGACGGAGGACTGGACTCCCGGGGCGCGCCACAAGGGTGGGCGCGCCCCATGCTCGAGAGAGGCGGCTCCGTTGTCAGGCCTACTCCGGTAGGTAGAGACTGCTCCCTGCCGCCCTGAATTCATCCGCTTTCGCGGTCAGGCCGATCTCCAAGACCTGGTCATCTCCGACACCGTGCGTGCGCGCATATTCACGGACGTCCTGCGTGATGCGCATGCTGCAGAACTTCGGCCCGCACATCGAGCAGAAGTGCGCCGTCTTCGCTGGCTCTGCCGGGAGCGTCTCGTCGTGATACGCGGCGGCCGTGTCCGGGTCGAGCGAGAGGTTGAACTGGTCGCGCCAGCGAAACTCGAAGCGCGCCTTGGAGAGGGCATCATCCCGCCCTTGTGCCCCGTGGTGCCCCTTCGCGAGGTCGGCGGCATGCGCGGCGATCTTGTAGGTGATGACACCTGTCTTCACGTCATCGCGATCGGGCAGGCCGAGATGCTCCTTCGGCGTCACGTAGCACAGCATTGCCGTCCCGTATGAGGCGATCATGGCCGCGCCGATCGCGGAGGTGATGTGGTCGTAACCTGGCGCGATGTCCGTGGTCAGCGGGCCGAGCGTATAGAACGGGGCCTCGTGGCAGACCTCCAGCTCGAGGTCCATGTTCTCCTTGATCTTGTGCATTGGCACGTGGCCAGGGCCTTCGATCATCACCTGTACATCGTGTTTCCACGCGATCTCGGTCAACTCGCCGAGCGTCCGCAGCTCCGCGAACTGCGCCTCGTCGTTAGCGTCCGCGATGCAGCCGGGTCGGAGGCCATCGCCGAGCGAGAAGGCGATGTCGTACATCTTCATGATCTCGCAGATTTCTTCGAAGTGCGTGTAGAGGAAGTTCTCCTCGTGATGCGCAAGGCACCAGGCAGCCATGATCGAGCCGCCGCGCGAGACGATGCCGGTGACGCGGCGCGCTGTGAGAGGGATGTAGCGGAGCCGCACGCCGGCGTGGATCGTGAAGTAGTCCACGCCCTGTTCCGCCTGCTCGATCAGCGTGTCTCGGTAGACCTCCCAGGTCAGTTCCTCGGCGCTCGCAACCTTCTCGAGCGCCTGGTAGATGGGGACCGTGCCGATCGGCACGGGGCTATTGCGGATGATCCATTCGCGCGTCGTATGAATCCCGCGGCCGGTCGAGAGGTCCATCACGGTGTCGGCGCCCCAGCGGGTCGCCCACGTCAACTTCTCGACCTCCTCCTCGATCGAGGAGGCCACCGCGGAGTTCCCGATGTTCGCGTTGACCTTCACCAGGAAGTTGCGGCCGATGATCATCGGCTCGCTCTCCGGGTGGTTGATGTTCGAAGGGATAATCGCGCGTCCACGCGCGATTTCATCGCGGACGAACTCGGGCGGCACGCCCTCGCGCAGCGCCACGAACTCCATCTCAGGCGTGACGATGCCTCGGCGCGCATAGTGCATCTGCGTCACGTTCGCCCCCATGCGAGCGCGCAGCGGCCGACGCCGTGCGCCGGGATACCCCTCGAGGGAAGGGCCCCGGTCATCCCCGTCGTCAAGTGAGGTGGTGCGGCGCCCCTCGTACTCCTCTGCGTCAGCGCGTTCATTAATCCATGCTGTGCGCAGGGCAGGGAGGCCGCGACGCACGTCGATCTTCACGTCGGGATCGGTATAGGGCCCACTAGTGTCATATACGGCGACGGGCGCGTTCTGCTGCGGCACGCCGGTGGTCGGGCTCTGTGCCACCTCGCGTACGGGGACGCGAATGTCCGGCCGCGAGCCGACGCGGTATACTTTCTTACTCTCCGGGAACGGCTCGGTGGCACCCCCGCCGGATCCTGTCTCATGCTTCGTCGTCATCTCGCCCACCTTTCTGCACCGACTGAGCGGCGAACATGTCATCGCCCCAAGCATGCCGAGGTCTACCTGCATCGACCGGAAGGGCGACGCAGCCACTAGTACGCCCGAGACCACTGCTATCCCTTGCACGTCGCGCCATGTGTGCACACGGTGGGCAGGGTGGCTCGCTCACGATGCGGCCGGCGAGGAACGTCTCGCGGCGTGCAGCGGCGGTCGGCCTAGATGACCGTGCGGCCACTGCCTCCCTAGGCTCCGATTGTGGGCTGCGGCTTGCACAAGCAGGCCTCGTCCGAGGCGCAGTTATAGATGCACCGAGACAGGGAGGCTGAGCCGTCATGCACATTCCTCCGCCGGCATTACCCGGATCAGGTACGCGGGTTTGATCTCAGGCCGAGCGGCGTGCTCGACCACCCCGAGTGCAGCTGCGGACTCTACTCCTATCCTAGAAATTCGTCACCTTGTTCACCGTCCAACACGAACAAGGTCGCAGATCATGAGGGCCTCGCCTCACACCTGCACGACTCGCAGCCGCGAGCGTGCCACCTCCCGGTCGCAGCTCCTGCAGCGGTAGTCCACTTCGACACTATGGCCGCAATCGATGTCGATGATCGTGAGCTCGTGCTCGGTATAGCGCTGGCCCCAGGCAGAAAGCGCCCCGACGACCACGCCGAGAGCATGCCCCTTTCCTGTCAGCAGGTACTGCGCGCGGGAGCTGCCCTCCGCACAACGGCGCTCAACGATCCCTTCGCGCTCCAGTCGCCTCAGGCGCTCGGAAAGCACGTTGGAGGCGATGCCGTCCACGGAGTAGCGCAGTTCATTGAAACGGGTGTAGCCGCGCAACATGTCCCGCACGACCAGCAGCGTCCAGCGGTCGCCCACGATGTCCAGCGTCGACCCAACGGGGCAACGCGCGCGTCCGACGGTCGGCTCTTCTCTTCTCAACCCATCCCTCCGACCGCCGCTCCCGGCTCAACCCACGGGTTTGTGCATTGGTTGCAATTTACAACCGCTGTACAACCTGCGTCCGCTAGCGTCGCTCCCAGCTATGCATCGGAAGGCGGGAAGACATGCGCGACGACACGGCGGCCCTGCTCCGGACGATAGAGGCCGGCCGACGACCGACGGCGGAAGAGGCTCGTGGGCTGGCGGCGGAAACCGACCTCGCGCCCTTGCTGCACGCAGCTACGCGACTCCGCGACGAGACATACCCGGGGACAATCTCGTACTCGCGCAAGGTATTCATCCCACTCACCAAGCTGTGTCAGGATGTCTGCCACTACTGCACCTTCGCTAGACCGCCGAAGCGCGGCGAGCACGCCTACCTCTCTCGAGAGGAGGTGCTTGAGATCGCCCGGGCGGGTGCGGCCACCGGCTGCAAGGAGGCGCTCTTCACCCTGGGCGACAAGCCCGAGCTGCGCTACGCGGTTGCTGCGGAGGAGCTCACCCAGCTCGGTCATCCCAGCACCATCTCTTACCTCGCTGAGATGGCCGACGCCGTCTTCCAGGAGACCGGCCTGCTGCCACATGTGAACCCGGGCGTCATGACGCGCGAGGAGATCGCGGCATTACGCAAGGTCTCGATTTCGCAGGGGATCATGCTGGAGACCGTTTCGTCGCGGCTGTCGGAGCCCGGCATGCCGCACTACGGATCACCCGACAAGCAACCGATGCGCCGGCTCGAAACGATCCGCACGGCGGGAGAACTGGGGGTGCCCTTCACGTCAGGGATCTTGGTCGGCATCGGCGAGACGCGCATGGAGCGCGTGGACTCCTTACTCGCGCTCCGCGATGTGCATGATGAATACGGCCACTTGCAGGAGTTGATTGTCCAGAACTTCCGGGCCAAGCCGGGGACGAGGATGGCAACGGCCCCGGAGCCCATCCTCGACGACCTGCTCTGGACGATCGCGGTTACGCGGCTGATCTTCGGGGCGGAGATGAACATCCAGGCCCCGCCGAATCTGAGCGCGGATGTCTTTGAACGACTGATCGACGCCGGACTGAACGACTGGGGTGGCGTATCGCCGGTTACTCCAGACCATGTGAACCCCGAGGCTCCGTGGCCGCACCTGGACGAGTTGCGCCGGCGCACGGCAGCGCGAGGGAAGGTGCTGGTCGAGCGCCTCGCGGTCTACCCTGCCTATGCTCAAGAGCCGCAGCGCTGGCTCGACGAGCGCCTCGCGCCGGCGGTGCTGCGGGCGATCGACGCTGAGGGCCTCGCCCGCACCGACAACTGGTCGCCGGGCTCGGACGAGGTGTCGGTGCCATCCGGAGACCTGCCCGTGGAGGGAAGCTGGCGCGTCACCGGGCAGACCGCCAGCCGGGAAGTGCGAGACATCTGCGCGCGCGCTGAAGCGGGCGAGGCGCTGACCGAGGACGAGATCGTCCGGCTGTTTGCGGCACGCGGAGACGACTACGCCGTGGTCTGCGAGGCTGCAGACCGGGTGCGGCGAGAGGTGAACGGGGACGTGGTTACCTACGTCGTCAATCGCAACATCAACTACACCAACGTCTGCTACTTCCGCTGCCAGTTCTGCGCCTTCTCGAAGGGAAAACTGAGCGAGGACCTGCGCGGAATCCCGTACAACCTGGAATTGCCGGAGGTGGTGCGGCGTAGCCAGGAGGCATGGTCGCGCGGCGCCACCGAAGTCTGCATGCAGGGTGGCATCCACCCCGAGTACACGGGCGAGACCTATCTCTCAATCCTGCACGCGGTGAAGGAGCAACTGCCGGATGTTCACGTGCACGCCTTCTCGCCTCTCGAGGTGTGGCAGGGCGCCGCGACGCTCGGGCTTGACCTTCACACCTACCTCGCGCAGCTGCGCGACGCGGGCCTGGGCTCTCTGCCCGGCACTGCAGCGGAGATCCTCGACGACGAGGTGCGGGCGATCCTCTGCCCGGACAAGGTCACCACAGCGCAGTGGCTACAGGTGATGGAGTCAGCACACGCGGTGGGACTGCGCTCCACGGCGACGATCATGTACGGCCACATCGAGCGCCCGGTCTCGTGGGCTCGCCACCTCCTGCGATTACGCGAACTGCAGCAGCGTACGGGCGGATTCACTGAATTCGTGCCGCTGCCCTTCGTCCACATGGAGGCACCTATCTATCTCAAGGGGCGGGCGCGGCGCGGCCCAACCTTCCGCGAGACCATCCTGATGCACGCCGTCGCCCGTCTCGCCCTGCACCCGCACTTCACCAACATTCAGGCGTCGTGGGTGAAGATGGGACCGGACGGTGTAAGCGCATGCCTAGAGGCTGGCGTAAATGATCTCGGCGGGACGCTGATGAACGAAAGCATCACGCGCGCGGCGGGCGCCTCGTTCGGACAGGAACTGCCGCCCGAGCGGATGGACGAGCTGATTCGCCTGGTCGGGCGGGTACCGAGTCAGCGGTCGACGACGTACGGCGAGCCACCATCTGCGCAGGTAGCGGCGTCTTACGGTGCACCGCCACTTGCCCCCATCGTCCAGGAGCCCGCGCGGAAGTGGGTGCATGGGACTGCCGACATGCCGCTCGTACGGCCGGGGTTGACCTCGCTTGGCGAGCCCGTGGTCCGGGAGTAGCCGCGGCTGTCGGCGGAGCGCGAGATGGCGAGTTGCCGTGCTCGCCGGCGGTATGCGAAGGCCGATTCATCTCATGGCTTGCGCCCGAATTGATCGAGACTCGATCCGCCGATCAAGGTCGGCGACCACTTTGAGTGACTACGGGCTACTACGTCCCGCCATGGCATCGACACTGGTATCTACTTCCTCGTATCGAGAGCGAGTCGGTGTGGGGGATCCGGCTACCCCCGGCGGCACTCGGTGTGTTGGGGGGCGAGACATGGTTCGCTGTCCGGGACCTCGACGCCGGCACTACTTAGTGAAGCGCGACCAGGCGCGGGAGGACCGCTTCCCGGCTGGCCGCCGCGCGGAGGGCCGGGACGTGCTCGAGTCGCTCGGGGAAGCGGACTACATCGCACCGAGCACCCGTTCGTCTCGGTCGCGTCGACACTTTTGATAGCATGAGTCAGCGACGCGCTTCACGAGTCTTGCGCGCCGGACGTTGGGTTAAGCCAATCACGGCGGGCGTCCTGTTAAGGGTCCGGGTGCAGAGGAGATCACGAAGAACGCGCGGTTCGAAATGGACGCAGCCGAGGTTTGCCGTTCAGCCGGTGCCGCGCAGTACGTCACGCTCGGCGATGTCGTCGAGCCCGACTTGCGGGTGGTCTCGGTCGGGAACGTTGCCCCAATGATCGATGTGAATCGCTTCATTCAGCGGTCGACGAGATCGCCATCCTGCTCGTTCAAGGTCAGGACGTTCTTCGAGGTGGGTGATCGGACCCACGCAGAGCCAAGCGATGGGACGGATCTCTGATGGGATTCCGACGAGTGCTCGGAGGTACTCCTCCTGGTAAAAGGAGACCCAACCCACGCCCAATCCTTCGGCGGTGGCGGCGAGCCATAGGTTTTGGATCGCAAGGCAGGTTGAGTACAAGCCCGCGTCAGCAATCGTGTGACGCCCGAGGACGCCGGGGAGGCCACGACGCGAGTCGTAGGTCACGATGACTGAGAGCGTCGACTCGAGGATCCCGTCAATCTTGATCCCGTCGAAGAGGGCTGCCCGCTCGGCGTCCAACGTGGCCGCAAACGCCAAGCGTTCCGCCTGCACGTGCTCCCAGAAAGCCCGGCGAACGTGAGCATCCTCGATTAGGATGAAGTCCCACGGCTGCGAGAGGCCAACGCTTGGTGCTGCGTGGGCCGCCTCAAGTACCCGGATCAATGTCTCGTGAGCAACCGGTTCGCTCGTAAACTGGCCGCGTACATCACGTCTGCGCCGCACCGTGTCATAGAGATCCACAATCCCCCTTGCAGCACATCTCAGTCTGCTGATCCCCGGACATCAGGGTACTGGAGCGACGGGTGGCCTGCTTGAAGAAGTCCGGCGTGTCCCTGATGGCGGTGGCAAATGCTTCGCACCGGGCTTCGCGCCGACCCAGCCGGTTTGCACAGCCGACAGGCACTCGGGAGCGACCACCTGCTGCCGGAGATCTGGCGGCGGGTGCGCCCTTCGTGAGTCACCACATCTTCGCCTTCCCGAGCACAGCCCCGGGCGTGCGGCCGCGGGTCCAACGGCCGGTGCGAGCCCGGTCGGTGTTGTAGTAGCGCAGGTACTGCGCGAGGTCACGCGCGAGGCCGCTGGCCTTCAGGATCAGCTGCCGCGCGAAGTCGTCCGCCAGCACTCGTCGAGGATCGTGCCCTGCACCCGCTCCACGCGGTGGTGGTCTGCAAGCGTCCGGCGTGGATGAGGCGGTGCTCGGCCCCCTCCCATGAGCTCCGTAGGACGCGGCGCGCTTCAGGCGTCCGACCATCGCGAATGTGGGCTGAGTCTTGGCTCCAGAAGTTCGGGAGCCGAGCCTCATTTCGCGTCCGTCGCGGACGTCACCCGCTGACACAGTGCGCTGGTCGTGAGATCGGCTACGGCGAGCACTTCCCGATCGCCGAGGCCGAAGGGGGCGACCAGCACCTGCAGTTCTCCGGACACACGTAGACGCGCCAGCTCCTCGTCCACGGCACGGCGCAAGCCATCGTCGCCAAGGCGGAACGCAAACCCGCCCGCGCCCACGGCCGGGCGTCCTTCGATCACGGGAATGAACGGTTCGGTCACATCGAACCGGTCGTCGCCCGTGCTTGCCCGAAGGCTGCGGACGGCGAGCGACGTCAGCGCAAAGGCATCGATCTCTCCGACGTCGAGGGCACGGATGAGGTCGGCCGGCTGGTCGAACTCGGTGATGGCCGAGGGAGGCAGTCCGACTCCCTGCGCGTGTCCGACTTCCACGGAACCGGCCAGCACGCCTACCACCCCACCCGCCTCCAGGAGGTCGCGGTAGCGGGTCAGGCCGAGCGGATTCCCGCGGGGGACGGCGAGGACCGTCGGAGCGGCGTAGGTGGGGTTCGAGAACGCCACACGGGCGCAGCGCTCAGGTGTGATGAACATCCCCGCGACCACCACATCGACCCGGCCGTCTTCTAGCGCAGGGATCAACTCGTCGAAGGGGACGCTGACCGGCTCCAGCCGGTCCACCCCGAGCCGCGAGAAGACCGCCATGGCGATGGCCACCTCCGACCCGACGAGTTCACCGTCGTCATCGAGGTAGGCGTAGGGTGGCTCGTCGGCGATTCCGACGCGCACCGCACCGGCTTCTCGTAAGCGCCCAAGGGTGTCGTCGGCCGACGTGCCGCAAGCGGCGGCGACAAGCATCAGCACCAGAGACACGACGATCGCGAACGCTGATGGGCCAGCCCGGGCTGTCTGCTTCATGCAAACGTCATCCGGTCGCCAGCCGGCGGGCGCCAGCTCGTCGGGGTGGGGCCGGCTGCGTACGCCGCCAGCTCCTCTGCGGGCCCCGGCCGAGCGAAGGCGTACCCCTGGACGTGGTCGCAGCTGAGCCGGCGCAGGACGGCTGCGACCTCAGTCGTCTCCACGCCCTCAGCGACCACCTCCAGGCCGAGGCCGTGGGCCAGCCCGATGGTGGACGCCACAATGGTCTGCGAGCTCGGGTTCGACGCCAGGTCGGCCACGAACGTGCGGTCCAGTTTGATCGCATGCAGGGGGAAGGTCGTCAGGTAGGTCAGCGGCGCGAAGCCGGCCCCGAAGTCGTCGACGGAGAGCGAGACTCCCATCGCCTGCAGGCGTCCAGCTGCCGCACGTGCGGTCTCCACGTCCCGCAGCAGGGCGGTCTCCGTGATCTCGAGTTCCAGCAGATGCGCCGGGATCGATGACCCCTGTAGCAGTTCGGCGAGGGCATCCGTGAAGCGGTCATCGTCCAGGTCCAAGACGGAGATGTTCACGGCTACGGGGACGCTGATCCCGACCCCATGCCACGCCTCGAGTTGCGCAACGACGGCATGCAGCACGGCACGGGTGATGTCCGGGATCATCCCAGCCTGCTCCGCGAGCGGGATGAAGTGGGCCGGAGAGACATACTCGCCATGGTTCCGCCAGCGGACGAGGGCTTCGGCACCGGACAGGCGTCCGCTGGGCAGGTGCACCTTGGGCTGGTAATGCACCTCCAGCGCCGACCGCTCGATCGCGCCCTGCAGGTCGGCGAGGAGCTGGAGCTGCCCGTTGTCTGGCTCATCCCGCTGTGCGTCGAATTGTGCCCAGTGTCGGGCTTCGTCCCGTGCGCGGCGCGACGCCAGCTCGGCCCGGCGGCTGAGCAGTTCAGGGTCGTCGCCATGCTCCGGGAAGGCCGACAGGCCGATGTACGAACGGATCCGCAGATGCGTGGTGCCCACAGGCAAGGAGGAGGCCAGCACGTCATGGAGCATCTCGGCGATTGAGCCGTGATCGGTGACGCTGTCTCGCGCCAGCCAGAAGACGAATGAGTCGCCGCTCAGCCGGGCGATGATGGCGTCGTCGGGGAGCGTGGCCTTGATGCGGGCGCCGACGGCGCGCAGCACCTCGTCACCCACGTCGAATCCGAGCGTGGCGTTGATCGCGGTGAATGCCCGGAGTCCGACGACGCCGACGACCGCGGTGTCACCCGTCCGGGACGCGTCCGCCAGGTGTGCGGCCGTGAGTTGCACGAAGCCGAGCCGGTTCGGCAGCCCCGTCAAGGAGTCCACGGTCGCCATCTCGACCAGACGCCGTTCCTGTTCGCCCAGGGACTCAGCGCTGATGTTCATCGCTTCGGCCAGGTGGATGACTTCCGGCGCGTCGATCGCACGCGTCTCGGTCCGGACACCGAAGTCTCCGGCGGCGAGACGCCGCGTGAACTCAACCAGCCGGTCGAGCGGACGCTGTACGGTCGTCGTCACGAGCGCGAAGGAGAGGATTCCCAGTGCACCGGCGGCCCCGGCAATGGTGAGGAAGTTCCGCCACATGCGCGTGGTGGCCGCCGCGATGACCTCGCCGCGGGGGATCGAGACCGAGACGGAGCCGTCCGAGCCGCCCCCCGCCGTGATCCCGCGTAGCGGCTGCTGGGCGCTGATCGCGTCCATGTCTGGAGTTCCCCCGCCGCCGAGCCGGATGAGCTCCTCGCCGGAAGCGTCGACCACCGTCAGTGTGCTGCCAGGAGGAAGGTCCAGGCCGCCCAGCACCTCGGCGAACCAGTCGAGTTCGAGCGACAGGATGAGGACCCCCCTGATCACGTCGCCACTCGGATCGGTGACCGGGTTGGCCAGGACGACGATGGGGATGCGGCTCGGCCGGCTGATCAGGAAGCCGCTGCTGACGACCTGCCCTTCCCGCAGGGCGCTGTGGAAATACTGCCGATCTGAGACGCTCAGGCCGACGAGGTCGGCCTGCCCGGAACATGTGACGCTCCCGTCCACGTCGGCGACGGAGAACGCTGAGAACGCGGGATGCGAGTTTCCGAAGAGACGAAGTAATCCGTCGCACTCGGCACCGCTACCCGCCTGGACGGAAGGGGATTCGACCAGCGTGCTGATCGCCGCCTCTCCGGCGAGCATGACCTGCGAGTAGTTCGCGTCGGCGACCAGCGCGATGCTGCGAGCCTGCTGTCGCGCATCTTCGATGGCGCGGTTGCGCTCGCCTGTTGTGTTCCATGCCTGGACGCCCAGGACGGGAAGCGCGAAGAGGGCCACCCCGATGAGCAGCCGCCAGCGCAGGTCAATCCGCGCGAACCACCGGCCGACCATGCTCGTAGCCCGACTCCTAGCCACCCCGGGCGAAACGATACCGCATCTCTACGCCGCTCTTCGACCTTGGCCGGCGCTCGACTTCGTCCAAGGGCCGGACACTGCGCGGCGAGCTGATGTCCGCGCTGTCAACTTCTCTCCCACGAACCGGATCCGCATCTGCCGCGTCCTCCACGAAATGGGCGAGGTTCGGAGAGGCGGGGGTTGAGAGTTCTGACAGTGTGGCCCGGCCAGACTCATAGCTACCTCGCAGGCCGGTTCGTCCACTCGCAGGTCACGAAGCACCGGCCGATGACTTCCGCGAACTGCCGCAGCAGGTCCTCATAGCGCAGCGGCTCTGCGCGACTACACCCAGCGAGGAGTGATCACGAACGACAGGTGTTAGACGACGTCACGGATCATCTCGAAAGCGGCGATCCGGCGCCGACAATGATTCCGGCGCGAACCTCGGTTACGGGGGCTCGAGCCGGCGTGGAGTCTGCAGTGCGCTGACGACTTGGTGTCACGCTCGTCGCCGTCAGTTGTCCTCTGGCGTCGGGGTGAATCGAGGCTTTGCGACTCCGGGTTGTATCCGCCGCGGACTGGTCCCCTGACTACGGCTGCCTCCGTCCAAGGCGGGAGTGTGCGCCTGCTGACATTGAGGCCTGCTGTACTCTGTGCCCGCACACGGGGTGCTCGGACATGATCCAGCGTGAGATGACCCGCACACCTAATCCGGGTAGTCCCTGCGGAGGGATGTCCAATGACAATCACGCGATCCCCTCAGAAGAGGCTCGCAAGGTCTAACGCAGCAGTGACGGCTACATCGGAGCCCGTTCCAACGCTGCCGGCCGGTATCGGGGCGATCGGGAGCACCGACGTGGCCGTGGTGCGCCAGGCGTGATGGAACGCTCAGACACCGTCATCATCGGCGGGGGCATTGTCGGCCTCGCGGTGGCCCACGCGCTCGCCCATCGTGGGCGGAGCGTCACGGTTGCCGAAGCTGCACGGATTGGTGAGCGTACGGCGGCGGGCGTGGCGGCAGGGATGCTCGCACCTTCCTCGGAGGTCGACCTCACCGATCCGCGGCTGACGCATCTCGCCCTCGCGAGCCACGAGGCATACCCCGCCTGGACAGCGACACTCACGAGTGAGACTGGGATCGAGACGGGATACGACGCGACGGGGACGCTGCTCGTCGCACTGGACCGTGACCACCTCGCATTGATCGAACACTTGCACACGTTCCAGCAGGAGCGCGGCCTCGCCGCAGAGCGACTGACGGGGCGCCAGGCCCGTGAAGAGGAGCCGTATTTGGCGCCCGGGATCGTGGGCGCGCTGCGCATGCCTGACGCGCAGGTCGACCCTCGACGCCTGTTACGCGCGCTAGTCGTCGCGCTGGAACGTGCAGGCGTCAGGCTCCTCGAAGGGGCGCACGTCACCGCTGTTGCACTGGATGCCGATAGCGCGGACTACGACGTGACGATTGATCGCGATGGCATGATCGAGACGCTGCGTGCTCCCCAGGTCGTGGTCGCCGCGGGGGCGTGGTCGCGACAGATCGCCTCGCCCATCGCAGGGCGGCCACTGGTGCCGCTGCCGCTCCGCCCGGTGAAGGGACAGATCCTCCGTCTGCGGGGCGAGCGCCTGGTACGGCACGTCATCCGCACGCCGGATGTCTACATCGTCCCCCGCGCAGACGATGAACTCGTGATCGGCGCGTCGATGGAGGACCAGGGGTTTGACGGACGCTCCACCGCGGGCGCCGTGTATGACCTGCTGCGCGAGGCGCGACGGGCGCTGCCGGGCATCGTCGAACTGGAACTTGCGGAGTGCGGCGTGGGGTTCCGGCCTGCGCTCCGCGACCATCTGCCAGCGATCGGGAACGTCGACGGTGCGGGCCTGTTCGTCGCCACCGGGCACTTCCGTAACGGAGTGGAACTCGCCCCGGTCACAGCGCGGCTGCTCGCCGACCTGATGTGCGACGGGCGCCTCGACGCGCTCCTGGAACCGTTCGCACCGGGCCGTTTCGCGACCGCCGCTGCCACCCCGTAAGCGACACGACGAGCCACCCGCTGGCGACCGTGGCGGTCGCGGGCGAGGAAACGGGCGTGCACGTCGCGCGCCACGCGTGCCGCGATCTGCTATACATGCAACTAGCACACGGGGTGGTCGGACATAGTCCGGCCTGAGATGACACCCGTACACCTGATCCGGGTAATGCCGGCGGAGGGATGTGCGCTGCGGCGGGACTCCGCGCAGATCCACACCATCCCCCATCGGATTGAGCCCGGCTGAGGACGTTGGCCATTGGCCTCGTGTGCTCGCATCAGGTGCGTGACCGCGGGGGCATCATGGCTTCAACACTACCGGTGGTCCTGACGGTCGCCGGCTCCGACAGCGGAGCGGGGGCGGGGATACAGGCCGACCTCAAGACCATCTCCGCCAACGGCGGATACGGCCTGTCCGTCCTCACCTCAGTCACCGCGCAGAACACGCAGGCCGTCACGGCCGGGCTCGCGTTGCCCCCGGAGATCATTGAGGCGCAGTTCGCGGCCCTCCACGATGACTTCGAGGTCGACGCCATGAAGAGCGGCATGCTGGCCGACCGCGAGCGCGTCGAGGTCGTTGCAGACTGCCTGGAGCGTCACGGCGCTCCGCGCTATGTCCTCGACCCCGTCATGATCTCGAAGTCCGGCTTCAGGCTCCTCACGGATGACGCGGTCGAGTCCCTCCGTAGGCGACTCCTGCCGCTGGCCCTGCTCGTCACTCCGAACGTCCACGAGGCTCAGCTACTGTCCGGCATGCAGATCACGACCGTCGCTGACGCTACCGAGGCAGGGCGTCGCATCCTCGAGAGCGGCCCCCACGCCGTCGTCGTGAAAGGGGGGCATCTCGAGGAGCGCCCAGGGACGGACGTGCTCGTGACCGCGGAAGGTGTTGAGGTGATCGACGGCGAGTGGATCGAGAGCCGCAGCACGCACGGCACCGGTTGCACCTTCTCCGCGGCGATTGCCACCCAGCTTGCCTTGGGCCACGACCTCTCAGAGGCGGTCCGCTCCGCGAAGCGCTACCTCACCGAGGCGATTCGGCATGGCCCGCCACTCGGGGCTGGTGCTGGCCCGACCGACCACTTCTTCGCACACCGAGGGGGCGCTCGATGAGCGCACGACGGTCGATTCCCCGGCTGCAGGTCATCACCGACGAGGAGATCCAGGATCGCCACTCGCATCTCGAGATCGCGCGCCGGGCGTTCCGCGGCGGGGCGGACGCCGTGCAGTTCCGCGAGAAGCGCCCGTGGACCACGCGGGAATGGATCGACGTGGCCGCCCAGATCCTCGAAGAAGCCGAACGGCATGGCGCCCTGTTGATCGTCGACGACCGCGTCGACGTGGCGCGCAGCGTCGGCGCAGGGGCTGTCCACCTCGGACGTCACGACCTCGATGTCGCCACGGCCCGCGCCATCCTCGGCGCCGACGCGACGATCGGCGGCACGGCCAACTCGTTTGAGGAGGCGGAGCGCGTGTGGCAGTCGGGCATCGACTATCTCGGCGTCGGCCCGATCTACGGCACGCGGACGAAGCGGAATCCCGCGCCTGACATGGGGCTGGAGACGCTCGCCCGCATCTGCGCAGCATGCCCGGTGCCGGTCGTCGCCATCGGCAGCATCACGGCCGAGCGTATTCCTGATGTGATGGCAGCCGGCGCCCATGGCATCGCCGTCGTGTCCGCCGTCGTCGCCGCTGACGACGTTGAGGCCGCCACCCGTCAGTGCGTGGATGCCATCAAGGCTTCGTTGGCCGGGTGGGCTCGATGACAACACCACAGGGGCTCGGCGTCCGTGTGGTGGGCGTAGGCATCGTCGGTGCGACGGCAAGCAGGCGAGAGGTGCCGACGTGAGTGGCGACAGGACCCGGGCAACGGCCAGGGTGACCGTGAACGGCGAGGCTCGTGAACTCGGGTCCGGAACGAGCGTCGCCGACCTCGTGAGCCCCGCCCTCGGACGCGGCGTCGCGGTGGCGCGAAACGGCGAGGTGGTTCCTCGCTCAGACTGGGTCACGACTCACGTGGAGTCAGGTGACGAGATCGAGATCGTCCGTCCCATTCAAGGAGGCTGACATGACGAACCCGGGGAACCCGCATGACACGCCTGTCCCGGCCACTGGCGCTCAGCTTCCCGCGTCCGATCTCGACACCTGGAAGCTCGGTGAAGTCGAGTTCAACTCCAGGGTCATCCTCGGCTCGGCACGCTACCCGAGCACGCAGACGATGCTTGATGCGCTGGCCACTTCAGGGACGGAACTGGTGACGATGGCGATCCGTCGCGTCGACCTCCGCTCCGGCGAAGGGGAGAACCTCTACGAGTTGCTCACGGACCAGGGGTACCAGGTGCTTCCCAACACCGCAGGTTGCTTCACCGCTCAGGAAGCGATCCTGACAGCCGAACTCGCCCGAGAGGCGTTGGGTACAAGCCTCTTGAAGCTCGAGGTCATCGCCGACGAAGAGACACTCCTTCCGGATCCGATCGAGACGGTGACCGCCGCCGCCGAACTCGTCCAGCGAGGCTTTCTCGTGCTCCCGTATACGAACGACGATCCCGTGATCGCGCGCCGGCTTGAGGATGTGGGATGCGTCGCGGTGATGCCGCTGGCGGCGCCGATCGGGTCGGGACTCGGCATCCGCAACCCACACAACTTCGAACTGATCCGTTCCCTGGTGTCGATCCCGGTGATCGTGGACGCCGGGCTCGGCACGGCGTCGGACATCACCCAGGCCTTCGAGCTGGGCTGTGACGCGGTATTGCTGAATACGGCCGTGGCGCAGGCGCGAGACCCTGTGCGCATGGCGCGCGCGGTCCGACACGCGGCGGTCGCAGGCCGCGAAGCCCACCTCGCGGGGCGCATGCCGAAGCGCTTCTATGCCGACCCGTCGTCACCGATGGAGGGGCGGATTGGTGCCCAGAATGCGGCATGGCCGTGATGAGTGCGCCCCGGCTCATCGTGGTCGCTGACCTCGGGTACGCGGGTACCGAGGTGCGGTTGCTGGACGCCCTTGAGGCGCTCGCGCCGGTCGCGACGGATCCGAGAGTGGCCGTCCAACTCCGGGCGAAGATGCTGGACGAGGGCCAGTTAGAGGCCCTGGCGCGTGCGGTGCGGACGCGTCTCCCTCGTAGCGTCCTCATGCTGAACGGCTGGGCGGGCATTGCTGCGGGCCTGGGCTACGAGGGCGTGCACTGGCCCGAAGCCGCCCTTCCAGACCACCTCCCGCCGGAACCCCGCTGGCAGTCCTCGGCCGTACACGACGTGGCCGCTCTGCTGCGAGCCGAGCAGGCGGGCGTCAATGCCGCCGTCTTCGGCTCCGTCTTCGTGCCCGGCTCCAAGGCAGGAACAGCGGCGGGCACAGAGGCCCTCCGTGCCGTCTGTGAAGTGGCACGGGTCCCGGTGATCGCGATCGGAGGTGTCACCCCTCAGCGTGTCGCACGCTGCCTCGACGCGGGGGCGACCGGGGTGGCGGTGGTCTCGGGCGTACTCGGTGTGCGGGATCCGGCCGGCGCGGTAGTTGCCTACCTGGCGGCGATCGAGCAGGGCACACACGAAGAGGTGGGGTCGTGAGTCTCTCGGCCACCCTCTGGCGTGAGGCGGATGAGGTGGCGTCGCGCTGCCTCGCACACCCGTTCCTGCGGGGCATCGCCGGTGGGACACTGCCCGTAGACCGATACCGCGACTTCATCGCGCAGGACGCGTTCTTCCTCGAAGTCTTCGCGCGCAGCTATGCCTACTGCCTCGCGATGGCGCCCGACCGGGATGGCCTCTACGCCTTCTATCGCTTGCTCTGTGGGGTCTTCGAGGAGATCGAGCTCCACCGACGTGTCGCCGGCGAACTCGAGATCGACCTCGACCACGTCGAACCTGCTGCCGTCACCCTCGCCTATACGAACTTCCTCGAGGACCGCGTCCGAAATGGTGCCACCATCGGCGAGACCCTCGCGGCCATGACCCCGTGCATGCGCCTGTATGCGTACCTCGGGCGCAGCCTCGCCGCGGGCGAGGTGGCGGAGCCGTACCGCGAGTGGGTACAGACGTACGCCGCCGATGAGTTCGAGGAGCTGGCGTCACTCATCGAATCGCTGCTGGATCGTTACGCAGCCCCTGCCGGCGAAAGTGAGCGCGGGTCCTACCACCGCGCGATGGAGTTGGAGTACCGGTTCTTCGATGCTGCGTGGACGGGACAGACGGTTGGTGGCTGACATGGAACGCGTTGGCGACGTCGAACAACTCATCGAGCACCATCGATCTGCATGGGACGAGGCGACCTCGAACGCCTCGTTCATCGCGGGCGCACGTGATGGCTCGCTCTCCGAGAGGTCATTCCAGCGCTGGCTCGTGCAAGATCGGCACTTCATCGACGGCCTCTATCAGGCTCAGTCGCGCGTGATCCCGCTGGTCACCGGCGAGGCGCGGCGTACGCTCCTGAACGGTGTCGTCGCACTGCAGGAGGAACTCGACTGGCTTGGTGACCGCGCCAGCCACCTCGGACTCGACCTTGCTGACGAACCGGTCGATGACTGCCTGGCGTTCACGGACTACCTGCAGACGCTTGCCTTCGTCGCTCCGCCCGTGGCGCTGACGGCCGTGTGGGCCGTCGAGCGCAGCTACTTCGACGCATGGAGTGCAGCGCGCCCCGGCGCGGCGCCGTATCGCGAGTTTGTCGAGCACTGGTCCAACGATGGCTTCCGCGCGTACGTCAGCGCGCTCCACCGCGCTGCAAACGACGCGCTCCGGGGAGCGGCAGCCGCCGAGCATGCCGGCGCACAGCGGGCCTTTCGTCGTGTCATGAGGTTTGAACGACGGTTCTGGGCAATGACCAGCGCCGGATAACGGTAGTCCGCGCGGGTGCGTCGCGCGGTGTAGTGAGGGAGACAGCCATGCTCGGGTGGGAGATCACGCTGGTCGCCATGGTGGCGGTCCTGGCGCTGTTCGCGTGGGTCGGCATCCGGGCACGTCGTGCGGACGGCGACCTCGAAGACTTCGTCATCGCGCGCAACAGTCAGGGCACGGCGGCGGTGGGGCTCTCGTTCGTCGCGTCCGGCCTCGGGGCCTGGATCCTGTTCGCGCCGCCGGAGGTCGGGGCGTTCGTTGGACTCGTCGGGGTGATCGGCTACGCCCTCGGCGTCGCGGCGCCGATCCTCGCATTCATCCTGCTGGGCCGGCGTATGCGCCGCATCGTCCCCGAAGGGCACACGCTCACGGAGTTTGTCGGAGCTCGCTTTGGACGACCGTTCCAGGCCTACGTGATCGGGATATCGATCATGTACATGTTCTTCTTCGTCACGGCCGAGCTGACGGCCGTCGGCGGCGTCACTGCCATCCTCTCCGGGCTTGATCCACGTATCGCAGTCGTCGCGGTGGCAGTGGCCACCCTGGCCTACACCGCTGCCGGAGGACTCCGCGCAAGCATGCGGACGGATAGCTGGCAGGCCTGGCTCACGATCGCGCTACTCGTGATCGTCGTGGTGGTCGCGGTCGGGGAGGTGAGCGACCCGGTCGCGGCCTTCAGCGAGTCCGGCCTCATCGGGGTCGACCGCGCCGGTCTCGAGGTGGCGGTCACGCTCATCATCGCCGTCACCGCGGCGAACCTCTTTCACCAGGGCTACTGGCAGCGTGTGTGGGCCTCCCGGGACACCCGCAGCCTCGCCCGGGCGGGTCTGCTCGGAGCCCTCGTCTCGATGCCGGTCGTGCTCGTCCTGGGGGTCCTCGGTCTCGTCGCTGCGGGAGCCGCGATCGACCTGGGGACACCGCCGGTGCCCTTCTTCGCCGTCGTTGCCGCCGCGCCGGCCTGGGTGGTCGCGACCGTCATCGTGCTCGGCGTGGCGCTGGTCGCGTCTTCGGTTGACACGCTGGTCAACGGGATGACGGCACTGGTCGCCGCGGAGCATCGTCGGCTGACCCTGCCTCAAGCGCGCATCGTGACCGTGCTGCTCCTCGTCCCGGCGGTGGTGATCGCCTGGCAGAGCTACTCCGTCCTCCGTCTCTTCCTCATCGCCGACTTGCTCTGCGCGGCCACCGTAGTCCCCACACTCCTCGGCCTCTGGAGTCGGGCTACGACCGGCGCTGCCTTCGCAGGGTCGGTGGCGGGACTGGTCGGATGCGTCGTGCCCAACTTGGTGGCCACCGGCTCACTCGGCGGGGCCGTTCACCTGGCGACCTTCCCCGGTGCGGTGCCGACGCTCTGGCCGTTCCTCGGCGCACTCGTCGCGTCCACCGTGGTCGCCCTCGCCGTTTCCGGCCTCCAGCAACGAGTGGCTGACGTGGACGGCATCGGAGGTCGCATCCGGTCGTTGCGGGACCCGGTCGGCTAAGGGTCAGGCTCCGGCGGATCATGGAGTGAGGCCCCTCGTGCCTGCGCTCGTAGTTGGGGCCGGGGCGTAGCAGGGGAGATGCAGCGAGCACGGGGCGCGTGGTGCACGGAGAGCGCGTGTACGGGCTCGACGTCGATGAGGCGACACGCTGCCCCACTGGCACGGGCCTACTGACATCATCGCACTACGCATGCGCTGTTGCATGAAGTGGTTCCGTGCTAAGAGTGCCACCAGGCGATCGCTGACCGCGAAGCCAGGGTCTGGTCCCGCAGCGAGCGTGCGACCGAGGCGATCCTCTGTGGTGCGTGCGGCAGGGCGCTAAGCATCGACGAGTACCTGGTCTGTGAGTCTCGATGCCCGGGGGTGACGCGGCGTTCAATCCCGGCTGCGCCAAACACTGGCACCTCTACTCCGACATCGCGTGACACGCATAGGAGATGTTCGAGAAGGCGCAGCGGCGGGCTGCGAATGGCCTAATTTGAT
>Ga0209024_1001089_pt1 | contig 27476 bp, 27 predicted proteins | sample AutmiccommunBRH5_FD_187380 | JGI IMG/M metagenome (GOLD analysis project Ga0209024, IMG submission 187380) | Deep subsurface microbial communities from Mt. Terri, Switzerland - Autotrophic microbial communities BRH/5 (SPAdes) (version 2) | ecosystem: Environmental > Aquatic > Deep subsurface >...
TAATAAAATCAGCGATTTTTATGGCCTTTCAGGAGCTGAAAAAATCCCCGTCGTGGAATTGGGAAGAAATATGAGGGGATCCCCCAGCCCTAACCCCCCTTTTACAAAGGGGGGGATATTTTATGAGGGGATACCTCAGCCCTAGCCCCCCTTTGCAAAGGGGGAGGATGATGTAGAACGAAGTTGTCTCCTACATTCCCCCTTTTGTAAAAGGGGGGGATGATGTAGAACGAAGTTGTCTCCTACATTCCCCCTTTTGTAAAAGGGGGGGATGATGTAGAACGAAGTTGTCTCTTACATTCCCCCCTTTGTAAAAGGGGGGGTAGGGGGGATTTTCAAAATCTAAGCAACAGCATAAATCCAGCATGTTCATTTCCGATGGGTATATAGACGGCAAGGGAAAAAGAAGCGTTTCTCTTCTCTATAGCTTGCGCTTAATCCCAGCCGATGCCATGATTTTTGTGGTTATTTCTTCAATCGAATAATGGGTTGAGTTCAGAAAGGGGATGTTTTCTTGCTTATACATTGCCTCTACTTCCGTCACTTCCAGACGACATTGTTCGATTGATGCATATTGGCTATCGGGACATCGTTCCGAACGAATCTGTTGTAATCGTTGAGGCTCAATGGTTAAACCAAATAATTTACTTTTATATGGCTTTAATTCATCAGGAAGACGAAACTCGAACAGGTTATCTTCGGTAAAGGGGTAATTGGCGGCTAGTATCCCGTATTGCAGGGCCATGTAAAGACAACTTGGCGTTTTACCACATCGAGAGACACCAATCAAAACGATATCAGCTTGGTTATACTGATGCGTATTAACCCCATCATCATGAGCCAGTGTATAATTTACAGCTTCAATACGCAGGTCGTAAGATTTGGTATTTGCAACCCCATGGGTTCGTCCTACTGTATAAGATGATTTGACATTTAATTCTTGTTCCAGCGGGGCAAGAAAAGTATTAAATAAATCAAACACACGCGCTTTTGACTGACTGATTTCAGAGCTGATCTCTGTATTTACCAATGTCATAAAAACAAGGGGTTTAACTCCTGTTTCTTCATAACACCGGTTTAGGCGTGCAACCACAGATTTTGCCTTTTCAATGGTATCGATATAAGGAATAGTTTGTTTTTCAAATTCAATTTTTTCAAACTGTGTTATCAAGCTATTTCCCAGGGATTCTGCTGTAATCCCTGTGCCATCTGAAATCATAAAAACAAATCGTTTCATGTATGCCTTCTAAATAATTTAAACATTATGCGCCTCTTCCCGTACTAGGGGAGGGGCTCCCGTCAGGTAATTCTATGTTGCGCCCCCCACTGTGGCAAACATGCTCTTTTCTACCTCTCGGATAAATCCCCCCTACCCCCCTTTATAAAAGGGGGGTAGGGGGGATTTTTAAAATCCAGGCAATTGCATAAATCCAATATCTTCAGGTCCGATGAGTATAGAATATCAACTGATATAGTTCATCCACTTGGCAACTCGCAGACTATCTGCTATGTTGATTTTAATCATTAAGTTACAGGGAGTAATCTTACAATCTGATTAACGGATTAAGTAAGAAAACTAGTATGGAACCGGATCGATATAAACAAAATAAAAACCTCTATGTCGTTGGCATGGTTTTTTTAATTATCAGCTTAAGCTTGTTCGCATTTAGTGCCTATATCCTCCCGCACTTATTGCTGAAATGGCGCTATAGCGTGCCTGAGTTTATTTCGCACTGGCGCCAATGGCTTCAAATGCAACATCAGTATAGTGAGGAAATGGCATCCTTGCTAATTTTTTTATTTTTTTTCTTACTGGCATTTTTTTCGGCTGTAATTGCTTACGCTACATCTAACCGAATTGATGATGAAATTTATACGACGGAAACAAGCGTTGAACCAGAAAGAGCTGAAACCATTAATGAAAATAAAAAAACACTGATGCTTGTCTTAAAGATTACAATAATTATTCTAGTTGCAATACTAATGGTGACTGTGTTTGAGCTACTTATTTATCACCCACCGCATCCGCCTTACATTCCTACTCAGTAAAAGGAGCTGTTATGCATTTTTTTAAAAAATTTAAAATTAAGCGTCTAACTAAAAAAATTAAATCCTTGCAACAAAGCAGGATTCATAATCAAGCAAGTGATGAGGCACTAAAAAATGAAATTGCCTTGTATCATACCCTGGCAGGGATTTATGAGTCTTTACGTGGTAAAAAGAAATTTCCTTTTGCCCATTTGATGACTCGTGCGTGTTATAGGGCTTCATCGACATTAGATGATTCATCTGCTCAGTATATTCTTGGGAAAGATCTATTAGAGGAAGCAAAATTCAGAGAAAACTTACAAGTAGACGAAGTCTTTGTAAGCTCAAGTAACGAACGGCATATGAAAGAACTCTACGACGAAGCGCTTGCCTACTTGGAAGCTGCAGAACAACTTAATCATATTGAAGCGAAACGCTTACATGGATTATGTTATATCAATGGATGGGGCGTACCCTCAGATAAAAAACGTGGATTTGATTTGGTGGTTGCCAGTATTGATGAAGAAAACAGCTGGGATAAGGTGCCGCAAATTTTTGCATCATTGGGGTTGAATAAACCAGAATTTTTTTCTGCACTAACCCAGCGACGCAATAATAAAACGTAGATGTTGACTGGGCTTCAGCCATTTTTATTAAAATGTTCAATTATTCGTCTTTGCGAACGAAGTGAAACAATCCAGATCGAAATTCCAATTGAAAACAGGCCTTGATTGTTTCACTTTGTTCGCAAAGACTTTTTTCTATAAATAAAAACTTGTATACCACCGAATAATTTCTTCCCCATAGAACAGTGAAATAAGTCCTGCAATGCAAAGAAATGGGCCAAATGGGATTGTGGTTTCCCGGGTTTTCCCTGTTGCTTTTAAATAAATAATGCCTGTTACAGCTCCCATGAACGAAGAAATGAGCAATATAAAGGGTAACTGTGTCCAGCCAAACCAGGCGCCAAACGCTGCAAATAGTTTAAAATCACCATGCCCCATGCCAATTTTTCCTGTCAGGAGGTAGAACAGTTTAATAAACAGCCACAAGCTGAGATAAGCTGCGGCAGCACTGAGAACGGCATTCGGTAATGTGGTAAATAGTGACTGTGTATTGGCTATCAATCCTAGCCACAAAAGGCTTAGGCTTAAATTATCAGGCAGCAATTGATGCTGTAGATCAATAAAACAAATAACTATCAGTAGCCAGATGAATGGCAGGGCAAAGAGCAAACTTAAGGTAATACCAAAATGCCAGGCAGCGAATAGCGATAAACCCATGCTTAGAAGCTCAACCAGTGGGTAACGATAAGGGATGGTTATATGGCATTGGTTGCAACGCCCACGTAATAGACAGTAGCTTAACAGGGGGATATTATGCCAAAAGGGTATTGTTTTTTTACACCCAGGGCAAAATGAGCGTGGGAAGAATAGGTTTACTTTTTCTACGGGCTGCTCTGGCAATTGTAATAGGCATCGGCACTCTGATGTCCATTCAGCTTGAAGCATTAGTGGAAGTCGATAAATAATAACATTTAGCAGACTACCTATTGCAAGTGAAAATAGGGCAAGATAAACATAGATAAAAGCAGGGTGGAGCAGCAAAAGTCCATCAATCATTTTTTTTACACCACGGAACCGAGTTTAAATATAGGCAAATACATCGCTACAACCAAGCCCCCAACTAGCACACCTAATATTGACATAATCAAAGGCTCTAATAAACTACTTAGAGCATCAACTGCATTATCAACCTCTTCCTCATAGAAATCGGCCACTTTGCTAAGCATTTTTTCGAGTGCACCAGATTCTTCGCCAATAGCAATCATTTGTACAACCATGTTCGGGAACAATTTTGTATTCTCCATGGCAACTTGCATTTGTTGACCGTTTGAAACTTCTTCTCTGATTTGATCGGTTGCTTCAGAATAAAGAATGTTTCCTGTTGCCCCGGCAACAGATTTCAAGGCTTCTACTAACGGTAAGCCGGCAGCGAAGGTAATGGATAAAGTACGTGAAAAACGTGCAATAGCTGCCTTTTCAAGAATGTTGCCCACCACGGGTAGTTTTAACATAACCCGATCAACTGTATGTGCAAATTTGGCCGAATGATTTTTGGCATAAATAAACCCATAAATTGCAGCGCCAAAGCCCCCAAATACAATATACCAGTAAGCCTGAAAAAATTCCGACATAGTAATCACGCCGCGTGTCAGTGCTGGTAGATCAGCGCCGAAACCTTCAAACAGCGTCTCAAATTGTGGAACTACGAAAATTAACAGTCCGGCGGTAACTAAAAAGGCAATCACCATGACGGCCATAGGGTAGGTGAGGGCTTTTTTAATTTTCTTTTTTATCGTTTCAATTTTTTCTTTATATGTGGCTACTTTATCGAGCATAATTTCTAATGAACCAGATTTTTCACCCGCATCAACCAGGTTACAGAATAAATCATTAAAAAATGCCGGGTGTTTTGCCAGTGCCTCAGCAAGCGTTAAACCAGACTCGACGTCCTTTTTAATGAGTTCAATCAAATCTTTCATGCGTTGATTGCTTTGCCCTTTGGCAACAATATCAAATGCCTGAACTAATGGAATACCTGCTTCAATCATGGTTGCCAATTGGCGACTAAAAACAGTGACATCTGCTTGTTTGATTTTTTTACTGCTTTTATCAAATAATGATTTACGTTTTTTTCCAATTTTTTTAGTGATAACACCTTGCTTTCGCAGTTCCGTTTTAGCAATAGCAAGACTGCTGGCATCAATAATACCATTGATTTTTTCACCAGAGCGATTAACTCCTTCCCATTGGTATGCGTTTACCGCATTTGTATTTTTAGCCATAGTTTTAATCCACCGTCACACGGTTTACTTCTTCGAGAGTAGTAGCACCTTCTTTTATTTTTTCAAGGCCAGCTTGATAAACTGTCAACATGCCGTCTGCTTGAGCCTGCTTCAATATCTCCAATGAATTTGCACCTGACATCATCAGGTGACCTAGTTGTTTTGTCATTGGCATGACTTCAAATAAGCCAATACGCCCACGATAACCATTCGTGCACTGACTGCAGCCATTAGGTTTATAAGCTTTCATCTCTTTGGCATCATTCTCAGAAAATCCAAGTTCAATTAAACTGCTTACCGTTAAATCATCTCGAACGACTTTACAATGCTCACATAATCGTCTTACTAAGCGTTGAGCAATGATTAAGCTGACTGAACTTGCAATGTTAAACGATGGGATCCCCATATTTATCAGACGAGTAAGGGTTTCGGATGCACTATTAGTATGTAGCGTTGAGAGCACCAAATGGCCTGTTTGCGCAGCTTTCACTGCAATTTCAGCCGTTTCTAAATCTCGCACCTCCCCAACCATGATAATGTCAGGATCTTGTCGTAAAAATGAACGTAACGCACCTGAAAAGGTAAGGCCTGCTTTGGGATTGATATTAACCTGGTTAATGCCTGGCACCTTGATTTCGACTGGATCTTCCGCTGTGGAAATATTTTTTTCAATGGTGTTGAGGATATTTAATGCTGTATAGAGTGTCACGGTTTTACCACTACCCGTAGGGCCTGTGACTAATATCATTCCTTGTGGGCGAGCTATTGCATGCAGAAAAAGATCCCTGTGTCGTGGGCCAAAGCCTAATGATTCAATACCAAGCTTTATTGAGCCAGGATCTAATATCCGCATGACAACTTTTTCCCCTCCGACAGTAGGGCAGGTACTTACCCGAAAGTCGATGGAGCGCGTACGTGATAATTTCATTTTAAAGCGACCATCCTGAGGAACACGCCTTTCAGAGATATCTAGATTCGACATGACCTTAATGCGCGCTGAAATACGGGTTGATAAGCTAACAGGTGGTGCTGCGACTTCATTCAATATACCATCCATGCGATATCGAATTCGATATTCTCGTTCAAACGGTTCAAAGTGAATATCCGACGCGCCTTTTTTAATAGCTTCCACCAGGATGCGATTAACAAATTTTACAACAGGCGCATCTTCGTTGGATATGCTGGATATGTCAGTTTCTGACTCATCTTCATCTGAGCTAAACTCTAACCCATCAATGTCACTGGTTTCTTCAAAATAATCCGCTAATCCCTGGCTCTCTTTTTCATGCAGTAAATTATCAATTAAAGTACCAAGTTTATCTGTTTCGACTACGATCGGTGAGACATGCAAGCCTGTATGAAATTGAATTTCTTTTAATGATGTTTGTTGGCTTGGATCATCTGTCGCGACATATAATTGATTACCTCGATTAAACAAAGGGAGCAATCCATAATGTCTTATCAGTTTTTCACTTACAATTGATGTAGGAATTGAATCAACATCAACACAATCAAGATCAAGAACGGGTATCCCAAAATTTTGTGCAACTGATATAGCGATTTGTGTGCTATTAATAATGTCATTTTTTGCCAAATATTGGATAAAGCTCACCTTGCCAGACAAAGCAGCCTGTTGATAATAAAGGGCTTTTTCTTTGTCTAACAAGCTTTCTTGCACTAGAAGCTGTGCGATACCATTTAGTCGACGTTCTTGTGCTATAGCCATAGAAGATACTTCTGTAGGAATTATATACTAACTATAGACAAAAACAGGGATTTCTGCACGACATATTGTATCTCCGTATAGTAGAATATGTATTTATTCACTAAGTTGAGAAATATCATTTGGCGCTAGATGAGCAAGCAATAAAATACCGTTCACTCGATGATTGGTTTAAAACCCCCCAAGGAAACGGGGTTGCTATAGCGTTTGCCTCGGAGTTGGCTTCTGTTAGTCCCCAATTTAATGGGGACACCTTACTTCAGTTTGGTAATTGTGGTGACAACCTCTGGTTTTCATCGCTTCGTTTTCGTCATAAATGGGTGGTAACGCCTTATGTTGATACGCAAAAATCGTCTTTTATTGCATCGCTCAACGGCTTACCAATTGAGCGAAACAGTATAGATTGCATTATCGCACCATTAACCATGGAGGCCTTCATACGAGATAAAAATCCGTTGAATGAAATTGATCGTATATTAAAACCCATGGGGTATGTGGTGTTTTTTGGTATCAACCCCGTGAGCTTTTGGGGGATTGCTCTACGTTGGGGGAATCTGGCTTGTTTTGGTAATGCAGCACCTACATTGACATCATCACTTTCAATAAAACATGCCATGCTCTCGCGTGGATATCAGCAGTGCTTTCACAGCAGCTTTTATTATATACCGCCTGTAAAAAATAAAAATTTAATAGAAAAATTGGCATTTTTTAATATGATGGGGAAGATGATCTGGCCATTTCCAGCTGGCTTGTATTGCATTATTTTACAGAAATTTGATAAGGCTCATCCTTCGCTGGTTGTTGAAACGCCTCATAAGAATTTTATACTTCAACCATCAATTACAGCCTAATCTAACAATTTGAACGGTAACGATGCATTTTTGTGTGGTATACTGCGCAGCCATAGCAATACCTGCAGGCAGAGACTGCCAGACGTTCAATGTTTATATCCGGGAAATAAAAATGACAATTCCAAGCAAGATTCAAGCCGTTTATGAAAAATCGACTCGTTTATTTACCACACACGAGGTTGAAGCCGCACTGGATAGAATGGCAATTGATATTCATCAGCAATTACACGATAAAAATCCAATTATCATGTGTGTAATGATAGGCGGCCTGGTGCCTTTAGGTAACTTATTACCCCGCCTGGATTTTCCATTAGAAGTTGATTATGTTCATGCCACGCGATATTGCGGTGAAATCAATGCCGGAGAATTGCATTGGAAAGTTAAACCAAGCTGTGATTTACGTGATCGTACGGTTTTAATTGTCGACGATATCCTCGATGGTGGTATGACACTTGCAGCGATAGTTGAGGAAGTGAAAGCTATGGGCGCTGCGGTAGTTCAGACGGCTGTTTTGGTCGATAAGCATCATAAACGAGTAGAAAACGGCTTAAAAAATGCTGACTTCGTAGGGCTACAAGTCGATGACCATTATATTTTTGGTTATGGGATGGATTACAACGAGTATTTACGTAATGCGCCTGGTATTTTTGTTGTTGCGCCAGAGCATGAATAGTAAGCCCGGATGTTAGGTAATTCGTCATCCCACTGAAGTTAAGCTGTTTTTCTGGAAACAGGAAAATGGCTTAATGCAATAGATATTTCTTTGTATAATTCAAGCAGCCATCGCGGTTGAGCAAAGGGAGACGTGGCGGGCTTTGCCAGGCGTAAATCATTAGGAGCAATCACCACCTGCACGTGATTCAGGCCAACACGGCGCACCAGTAAAAACAGTTGATCAATCGCTTTATCACCAATCGCAAGACAGCCAACCGAATATGATTTTCCATGTAAAAAAATATCTCCGCCGAGTTTAGTGCGGCCATCTTTGCTTGCCTGGAGGCGATCAAAATGGTTGGGGTAATTTATCATCATGGATAAATGCATCGAACTAAAAGGATTAAACGATGCTAATCGATATACACCTTCTGGTATTTGTCGATCATTCTCTTTGAGCTTTGGTCCTAGACGGCCACTAAACGCTGTTAATGGGTAGGTGTGAATATAGCGCCAGGCTTTATTTTCGTTTTTAGCCCATAGTTGAATATGCCGCTCTTTTTTAAAAGCTAACAAGGCAATATCCTGCGGTGGATAAGAAACGCCTGCTTTATTAAATAAACCTTTGAGATGAGGCTCCATCTGCAAGCCATAACGACTGATTGCATTATCTATGGCTTTATCCATGTTCACTTTAGGTGCCATGCAAAAAACAGGTATGCAATGTAGCAATATAAGACTAAAAATGAATTGGCGCATAATATGTTCTAATTCTGTATTTCAATGATAGTAACAAAAATTACGCAACAGAACAATTTGTATGCAAACCATCGTTTAACTCCTTTTAAATTTAGTTTTTATTGTTAGCTTTAATCGGCCTCATCAGCTGTCTTGCTAAAAAATCAGGTGCAACATCCAGATGCCCGACGGCAGGAAGTAGTCCGTAATAATTAGGACATAAATAACTTATTTTTCCATTTGATCCCACTTTATAAAACACATACTGGTAAGAGCAATAGCTAGGCGGGGTAAACGTGACAACTTGCATAATTGCAGTACCTGGAAGTTTATCCTCAATAAAATGCGCATTAATCCATAAATTAATCATCAACAAAGACCCACCAGTTATAAGGCAGGCAGCAACTAACCCACCGACATACCGGCTAAATTTACCGTGCATGGATGGGGTCTTAAAAAAAAGATAAACAAAAGATGCGACTAAAGTGATTAAAGTAAAGGTGTAGACTGTAGTGTTTAGGTAGCCAAAATAGCTGCCGAGGATTTCACCTCCTGCCGCTTGATACTGAAGAAGAAGCGCAATTAGTGATACCCAAAGTGCAATTATCACATAATTAGTGCGTCGTAAACTGGCACCGGTAAGAAGCATAATAAAGCTTAAGAGAGGAAGTAGTAGATTAATGACGCGGGTTAAAACATTCATCGCATGATTCCTTCACTGCAATACGAATAAAACCTATTCTATACCTAAATCACTTGAAGATGCGATATTCTTATCGTGGGATCTCAGTACATGACAAATATAATATACTCAAAATTTGTCATCCTCGCGAAGGTGATGATCCAGGCAAGATCACATGTGCGCAAACACTAATCTTAACTCCGTCTTTGCGAACAAAGTGAAGCAATCCAGATCTGTTTTCAATTGAAAATCAGAACTGGATTGCTTCGCCAATGCTCGCAAAGACGATGGATTGTTTTTATTGAACCAAATTAATTCACACAATAAAAAATGCAGCCTTGATTGCAGAGCATAATCAAGGCTGCGATCGGTGTTTTTAATTTTCGCTCGGCTCTTTAATCAATAACAAGGTGGGAGCAATAGCTTGAGGAAGCGGTTTTAAAATCTCATGCTGCAGAGGAATGTGATTAAATTTAAAGCCATAAAGTGCTGGTAATATGTGTTTGAATGGTTTTAGTGACTTGTCTGTTATCCTATTGCCTCTCTCGGATTGAACTTCCCTGGATTCACTATATGGCTGAACACTGCCTAACCAGATAGGCTGATGGTTATCACGAAGATGATAATTGGAGCGCCATAATCGCAATACTAATAACAGCTCTCCTTGTCCAGGATAGTAAGTCATGTAAAGCGACGGCTTTTTATTATGATAAAGTTGTGCCGTTAATGGCAGATCCTCTGCTGAATCCTTACCACTTGCACGCATAAGCAGAGAATAAAAAAAAGAAGCGGGTTGCTCCTTCCATCCATAGGCTGTGAGTGCCTGCTGAATTGTTTCTATTGAGCCTGCGTATTGAATGTTTAGCAAACCAGTAGGTTGGCCAAGCCGATTGTTTGCATAAAGTGGAAGCAAGGATTGTTGCTGATCCCACCATGTAGTATCAGTTAAAACGTATTGTGTAAGATTGGAGCGGTGAACATGGATCAATTTTTTCAAATACAAAGATGAAGATAAAGTGGTTGCTATTGCCAATACAAGACATGAAAAAACAATAGGTAATTGCGAGCGAGACTCTAGCTGATTAACCTGGCGATAAAAAATCCAGTGAGCAATAGAAATTGTTAGTCCTATGCAGTAGGCACCAAGCACGCTAGTAAACCAATTATCGCCCAGATAAATTGATCCTATGCCTGACAGTAGTAATAAAAGCAACAGAATTACCCGAATAGCGAGCGTGATCGCTGTTCGATAACGCGTGCTAATATAAAAGATTAAAAAACTAAAAAAAGTTGTTGCAAACGTTAGTTCAATTGCCGGATAAAATAAATTGATATTATGCCTTAATAAAGCAACATTTTCAGGAACATGAACAAAATATGCCAAAAGCAAAACAGTCGTAGTACAAAAAAAAGCAAGGCTTAGCCAATAGCGCAATATACGCCAGTCATGATAATAAAGAGCATAAAAGACAATTGACAACATCAGTGCAGTGAGAGCCAGTGGCTTTATAAACAGGCCAATTAGAATAAAAAAAACATCAAATGCGTTTGTATGTAAACTTTGCAACAAAAGATAAATTGGATAATTGATTTTAGCGGCATATGTTCCTTGCAAAACAAATAACGTCAACATTATTGAGGCAGTAAAGCCGAACAATAATGTAATAATTAATACGGCTGTTGGGTAATGATTACTTTCATGTGCAGGCGTTATTAATTTAAAATAGTACGCCAGTCGTGGATGCTCTTTAGACCAGAGCCAAAAACGATGTAAATTAATGCGTAGAAGAAGATTCAAGTGCTTGAGTAACCACTTTATCCCTATAGTTGCCACCCACAAAAGCACAAGTAGAATTATAATCAGAACAAACAGGCGGCTTGCAGTTTCTACAGATAGCTCAGTACTGGCAGCACCAATCAAAACACCAGGCATAACGTATAGAATAGACCAACCAATGGCAGAAAGAACATTTGCTATAAAAAAATGCCAATGGTTCATATGTAGCATACCAGCAATCACAGGGATGATTGAGCGTAAAGGGCCTATAAACCGCCCCAGCAACACACTTTTCCCACCGTGCCTTGCAAAATAATCTTTACCATAGCTAAGCCAGGTCGGGTAACGGCTAAAAGGCCAAACATTAACCAAGCTATTTCTAAATGTATAACCAAGTGCATAACTGATGCCGTCGCCAACAATTGCGCCTAAGGTTGCTGCAAGCAGGGTCAAATCGATGCGCATCACACCAGAGCCTGCCAAAATACCGATGGCGGTCATGGTCACCGAGCCTGGGATAATAGAACCAATAATCGCTAATGACTCACTCAGCGCAATTAAAAAAGTAATGGCTAATGCCCAGTGTGGATTGGCATATAGCCACGTAGTTAACGGTTGCAAATAATCTGTAAATACATGCATAAATGTGATGTCTCAGGGTTCAAAAAAGGTTAAAAAATTCTGAATAAATTGATTACCAACCTGTTCAACAGAAATATCCGGGATAAAATCCCTGATTTGAGTCATTTGAAGCCTGGCATAACCACAAGGATTTATAGCAGAGAAAGGGCTCAAGTCCATAGCAACATTAAGCGCAATCCCATGGTAGGTACATCCGTTTTTAACACGTAAACCAATTGAAGCGATTTTTTTTTCCTCAACATAGACACCAGGTGCGCCGCAACGTGTGTGAGCCGTAATAGCAAAATGTTGTAAAAGCAAGATTAGCGCTTGTTCAAGATGACTTACCAGTGAACGTATGCCCAGATTACGCCGACGGATATCCATAAGCACATAGACAACAAGTTGTCCTGGACCATGATAGGTGACCTGCCCACCACGGTCACTTTGTATAATTGGAATGGCATTTAAATTGAGTATGTGCTCAGCTTTGCCAGCCTGACCTTGTGTGTAGACGGCGGGATGCTCAAGTAGCCATAGCTCATCCGGTGTATTTTCATGACGCTCATTGGTAAAGCGTTTCATGTCATTCCAAGTATCTGCGTAGGACTGCATACCAAGATAGCGAATATTCATGCTCACAGTACCATCTTGATATCCGGGTGTTTCGTTAATTCTAGATACAGTGCGTCCAGTGTGTTTTGATCTTGTACATACACATTGAGGCTAATGGCAAGAAATCTGCCGTGCTGACTTGGTCGACTGCTCACTGCGGTATCTTTAAGATCAGGAAAATGCTTACGCGCTATCGACAAAATCTCTTTTGTAAATAAGTCACTATGTTTCCCTATGATCTTAAGTTGAAAGTCACAGGGAAACTCCATTAAGGTTTTATCGCTAGACATGAATTAAACCCTAGGATCCGAACCAGCGTTTAAAGGTCAAACTGACACCATCTTTTACACGAGTAAAAAATCCACCTTTGGGCACGCTTTGTAAAGCATACAACGGGTATGATGCAATAACATTGTTGTCAAATTGTACTAACAGCTCACCGACTTGATCGTTTTTTTCAATGGGGGCTTGTAAATATTTAGGAATTTTAGTGTTAATTGCTAAACGCTGATATTGACCATTGGGTATGGTAATGTATTGCGCTTTGTTCAATCCAACGGTAATTGTATTTGCTTGGCCTTTATAAAGAGGAAGTTCGGTGATAGGCGTTCCGGCTTTATATAGTTCATGCGTTTCAAAAAAGCGGAACCCATAATTAATTAGTCGCTCACTATCATCAGCGCGTGCTGTTTCAGAAGGTGAACCTAAAACCACAGCAAGCAAGCGCATGTTGTCACGTTTTGCGGAGGAAACCAGGCAAAACCCTGCCTCATTAGTATGACCTGTTTTAAGCCCATCGACTTGGTTATCACGCCATAATAAACGATTGCGATTAGGTTGGCGGATTCCATTGAAAGTAAACCATTTTTGATTGTACCAATGATAATATTGTGGAAAATTATTAATTAAAGCGCTGCCAAGAATGGCTAAATCTTTTGCTGTAGTATAGAGATCCTGATTCGGCAGACCGGTACTGTCAGTAAAATGACTGTTGTTCATGCCCAGATTTTTAGCTTGTTGATTCATGATTTCAGTAAAAGCCGCTTCACTGCCACCCAAGTGCTCAGCCATGGCAACACAAGCATCATTACCAGAATCTACAATAATGCCTTTGGTAAGGTCCTCAATACTAACTTGTTGACCCTCTTTAACAAACATACGTGAGCCACCAGTTTTCCAAGCTTGCTCACTAATACGCACGTTATCGGTTAGATGAATTTGCTCATTTTGCAGGGCATTAGAGATTACAAATAAGGTCATCATTTTGGTTAAACTGGCAGGAGGAAGCTTCTCTTCACTGTTTTTTTCAGCCAGGATTTTTCCACTGTTAACATCAATTAATATATATGCTTTTGCATTGAGTGTTGGTGGGGCTGGCGTTATCAGTGGATTGTTATTTACCGGTGAGGGCTGGATAGAGTCACTTCCCAAAGGGGGGTTAGCATAAAAACTACTGGATAAAGCCAGTAGTGTAATGAACAATAAAGGGTTTACTATGAAAGAGTATTTTTTGCTCATATGGTTTGCTCAATAATAAAAAATAAATTCATATTATCACAGCCGCAGGCACTCAACCAAATGACAACAGGGTATTTTTAAGTATATATTTACAAAAAAATTACTGGAAGAATTTGATGATGCGGCTTGTCTTGTTATTTATCTTTGCAATGTTAGTAAGTTGTCAGAGTAAACACTTTAATAGTAACCCCAAGATTGGAGTCAATAAAAATCAGGTTGAAAAAAAAGAAGCCAAAAAAGTGGTGGCTACTGGCGAATCCGGTATAAAAACGCAGGATGGTCCACCAGCAGGGCCTTTACCCATATCGTTCAAAAAAGTAGTGCCTGTATCAGCGCCCATGAGTCGTTATGGTAATCCAGGCGAGTATCGAGTCAATGGCAAGACCTATGAAGTCATGGCTACTGCAAGTGGCTATCGAGCACGCGGCCTTGCGTCCTGGTATGGAACTAAATTTCATCAACAACGGACGTCAAGCGGAGAAGAATATAATTTATATGAATTAACCGCAGCACATAAAACCTTACCCCTGCCAACTTATGTCAAAGTAAAAAATTTAAGCAATGGAAGGGTGGCTATTGTGAAGGTAAATGACCGTGGTCCATTTCATGATGACAGGATTATTGATTTATCTTATGGCGCTGCAGTGAAACTTGGCTTATTGCCAAAGGGCACAGCGCCGGTTGAGATTGAAGCATTGACAACAAATAATCATGGCAAGGGGAAAGTTGCTCACTACTATCTTCAGGCAGGGGCATTTACTTCAAAAAATCTCGCTGATTCACTACAAAGCAAATTAACCAAACTTACTCCATCACCTGTTTTTATAGAAAAATATAACAATTATTTTATCGTTACCGCAGGACCGTTCGCTGATAAAAAAATGAGTGATAAGTTAAAAATTACCTTGGCCAATAAGGGCATATCAGGGGCTTTTTCATTGCTTAAATAGATAGGATTTGTAGACATTTCACTTTGCAGCTATAAATTCGACTGATTGTTCATAGCTGCTTCATTCATAATGAGGCAGCTATTAATGTGAAGAAAGCAGTGAATGTCTCAAGGCTGGATAATAGATGCATCAGTAGGATTTAGTGAGAAATTTGCAGCCGATGAACTAGAAGCTGCTGAAGAATCACGTGCTAAAAAACCTATCTTCCTTATCGCTTGTGCAGCACTAAAGCTAATAACATTGCTGGATTGACTTTGCTCAATTTTTATTGCATCGAAGATATCTTGATCTTGTGTTCTGAGATCAGCCCGCCCTATATTAAATTGGCATTGCCAAAACCCTTCATTGGTTACCATATCCTCTATAAAAGCGCGCTTTAAATCCTCATGCAAAAAAGGTTTCAACGTCGTTTTATAAAATATGTCGCCAAATAATTCTGCACGATTTGAACGAAACTCAGGTTCAAACATTGTATCAATTGCTGGAGGAAATGAAAAAATCAATTCACCATCAACTAGAATATCATCGACTGGTCGAGTAGAAGGGTTAAGTTGATTATGAGGATGGTTTCTAGCAATCGAGACTAAGCGCCACCTAGCCTTTGCTACATTTTCTGACATTGATATTTCTCTCATCGCATGATACATATCATGGATAGCACCAGCAAAAGCAGTTTCTGAAGGGTGCCCATCAATTGTTGTCCTAAATCTCCCAGAATCATTCCTATATCTTTGAAGAGGATCTGCTTCCGGCATATACATCGCAAATGCAATATTTCCAGATGCTTTTAAGTCTGCGTAAAGTTCTGGTTCAATATAACCGTAAGTAGGTATTAACTTTACTGGTTTTCGACCTAAAGCCCTAGCTTTAGCATTAAGTGCTGACTGAAACATGCTAAAGCTTGGAACAAGCATAATATTTTCTGTTTGAAACCCATCTTTCGAATTAACTACCCATTCTAAAGTACGCATGCATTTCAGCACTTTTTGTATCGTTGTTATAATACTGGAATAACAACCTTCATCAGGAGCGATTAGAACGCTAAACCATTGTTCTGAAACAGGAGCATCACTCATTTCTTGGCAAAAAACACGCCATTCTGAATCGGTGAAATTAAAAAATCGCTGCATTAATGGTTTTTGCATTTGATCTGGCAAGCCAGATATAACTGCTACACCTTCTGGTAACACCATATTGTATCGAATTTTCTTAACAGAAGTAGGCATTCCTCTTGGATTGGTTATTGCAAATATGTTAGTCGTTCTAGCTACTTCGCCGTTGGCATCTACAAACTTGTGAATTACATAAACTAATGGGTTCGTATATAAAGTGTGGATAGCTGAATCTAATACATGCAATGTTGCCAATTGTTCCGCTGTTATTTTGTTAATTTTCAAATTTCTTAAAGCAGCTAAAAATAAATCTCTTGATTTATCTTGATCTAATACAACCTGTTTATTACGAGATAGTTGCTCGCATAATAGCTCAGCAAGTTTAATAATTTTCTCGTAGCTCAGTTCTTCAACAATTTCATCATGTTCCTCTTTTGGAAGAGAGCGAGTTAATACGTCATAATGATTAACATCGATTAACATTTCTGAAGCTGAAGCCGCTTGAGACTTGGTGTCGACCAACATCGCTGAAGAGGGGTCTTGAAATTTTATTTGACTACTAAGCATAACGCAAACCTTCTAAGCCTCTTTTAGGCGGTAGATTGTATATAATGTGTATTTTTTTGTCAATTATTTGGTTTTCTAGTCGTCAGGGTTAAAGCGTTCCTAGCTATCTGCCGAATCAATGATTACTCTCGTTCCCTTAACCCCGCCACCGGGTAGGTCAACAAATTCCTCATTTAACCAGCGCGCGTCTTCAATGAACATACGTGCACAACCATGGCTATCAGCGTAACCAGGTACTGTGTCACTACCATGTAGCGCATAGCCGCGGAAAAAATGCATGCAATAAGGCATTTCAGCCCCACCATGATTGCCATCAGCACGCCTTGGGAATGCGGTAGAAATGCAATCAATGTCTTGTTTTCTGATGATACGAAATGAACCAGACGGTGTTTTGCAATAGCCTTCTGCAGCAGAACAACGACCAGAACCAGGTGAAAGAGGCCCCCACCATATGAGCTCACCTGCATCATCATAAGCTCCCCAGGCAAGCTGTTTTTGACTCACAAAAATAGTTTTTTCACCATCAGATTCAATGTATCGCGGAAATGGAGAGACATCATAGATAGTTAATCGCTCTATGTTTCTTGGAATGGCGATAACCATGCCTTTACGTAATCTTACATTCATGCGATTAATTCTTCTTACAATATCGCGTTCTTCAATGTTCGGAAATAAACTATCCCAGCTTTCACCTGGTTTAATTTTAATGCAGAAATAGTCGGTGGAATTACATAATTTTTCACCAAATCGAGTCTTGGACCACGCAAATTGCTGGGCTAAAACGAAGAACGCACTGACGATTACTACCATCAATAGTTTCATTAGACCCTCACCTTGCCATACCATACTTTGGTTAACGGCTTATCAAAAAAAAACTTAAGCCTGGGTGATAAAAGAAGCTCTTACCTGATTTTCCGGGTATAATATAATGCATCTTGACTAACTATAGGGTTATGTTTATGAGTTGGCTAATGAAATTGTTGCCGTCTAAAATCCGAACGGAAACCTCGCAAAAAAAAGGTGTTCCTGAAGGTTTGTGGATTAAATGCCTAGGCTGCAATGAAGTATTATATCGTACTGAGCTTGTTAAAAATCTATCCGTGTGTCCTAAGTGCAACCATCATCATCGTGTGTCTGCCCGCGATCGTTTAGCTCAATTTCTTGACGAATCAGGCAGAGAAGAAATTGCCGGTGATCTTGAGCCTATCGATAGATTAAAATTCAAAGACTCAAAAAAATACAAAGATCGCATTGTACAGGCTCAAAAATCAACAGGCGAAAAAGAAGCTCTGATTGTAATGAAAGGAACTGTAGAGCAGCAGCCCGTTGTAGTCAGTACATTTGAATTTAGTTTTATGGGTGGCTCAATGGGAGCCACCGTAGGCGAAAAATTTGTGCGTGCTGTTAATGCAGCAATTTCAGAAAAGCGCGCTTATGTTTGCTTTACTGCCAGTGGTGGTGCACGGATGCAGGAAGGCTTGTTTTCTTTAATGCAAATGGCTAAAACATCGGCTGCTCTGGCTAGATATGCAGAAACAGGCCTGCCTTTCATTGTTGTTTTAACTGATCCAACCATGGGTGGCGTTTCTGCTAGTTTCGGGAGCCTTGGTGATGTGATTATCGCAGAGCCTTACGCATTAATTGGTTTTGCCGGCCCTCGTGTGATTGAGCAAACAGTTCGACAAACACTGCCTGAAGGGTTTCAACGCAGTGAATTTCTTCTTGAGCATGGTCATATTGACATGGTTGTTGAACGCAAAGCATTGCGACCAACAATTGCAGAGCTGGTTGCAAAGTTTACTCATAAAGTCAAGCTGAGCCCACCAAATGACTGATTGCGCTGATTTCTTGCTTGCAGACTGGCTTTTCTTTCTTGAAAATCGGCATAAGCAAGAAATCCAGCTTGGTTTGCCTCGTGTGAAAGAGGTTGCCGCTCGTTTAAATCTAATGACTTTGGATGCGCGTGTTATCACGGTTGGCGGAACCAATGGCAAAGGGTCAGCTGTCGCAGCTTTGGAGGCTATATATCTTTCGGCGGGCTATCAAGTTGCTAGTTACACCTCACCGCATTTGTTGTCATTCAATGAACGCATACGGATTAATTCACAACCAATAACCGATGAGGAACTTTGCGCTGCATTCTTTGTTATTGAGCAGGCTCGTGCTGATACCTGTTTAACTTACTTTGAAATGACAACATTAGCTGCACTTTGGTATTTTAAGCAAACGGTTCTCGATGTTGTGATTATAGAAGTAGGGCTTGGTGGTCGTCATGATGCAACCAATATTATTGACTCTGACTTAGCAATAATCACAACAGTTGATCTGGATCACCAGGATTTATTGGGCGATACAGTTGACGAAATAGGTTATCAGAAAGCTGGAATTTTAAGGGCAAATTGTCCTTTTATTTACGCTGATTCCAACCCGCCTGCCAGCGTTATTGAACAAGCGCAGGCATTAAATACTAAGATGCATTGTCTTGATGCCAATTATTTTTTTAAAGCATCTGGCGACAGTTTGCATGTATTTAATCAATCTGAAACCCTGGCTAGCTTACCCCTACCAACAATTAACTTGAAAGCAGCTGTTGCTGCCATCATGGCAAGTCATTGCCTGCATTCTGTTCTGCCTGTAACCGATAGTCATTGGCGAGAAGCGATGCAAACCGTTAATATTCCTGGACGACAACAAGTTATTGAGGGTGACATTACAACCATATTTGATGTGGCACATAACCCACAAGCGGTATCATCTCTTGCTGGATTCATGGGGCAATATCAAGCAAAAGGATCTGTGCATGCTGTGTTTTCAGCATTGAAAGATAAAGATCTTTGCGGTTTAATTAAACCGATGAGCCCGTTTGTGGATTTTTGGTATCCTGGACTTTTAACTGGTAAACGTGCAACCTCTGAGTCACAGTTGAATGCATCGTTTGTTGAAGCAATTAATGTAATCCCCGCTTGTTATAAAACTCCATTAATGGCGTATCAAATGGCACACCAACAAGCAAAACCTGGGGATGTAGTGCTAGTATATGGTTCTTTTCTAATGGTAGCCGCTGTCATGGCTGCTATGAATCAAGGAGTATTGTAATGAAATTTATAAGCAATGAACGCATCAAGCACCGTTTAGTAGCACTGGTGGTTCTTTTCGCTATTGGGTCCATTTTTTTACCGGCCATAATGAAAAAATCCAACTATCGTTTTGATGAAAAGATCAGTGTCTCCGTGCGATTACCCGAAAAGCCACATGCTCCAGTAGTAGCTATTCCTGCTGAAAAAGCCATGTTTAAATCCGTTCAAGTAGCGCATGTTGATATTCCTGAGTTGAATGAACATCCACAGGTTGCTCAAATCGTCAAGGCTGAACCGATAAGCATTGTTTCCAATGAGGATATAAAGCCGCTATTGGTTAAATCAACCTCAGTGGCGAATCCTGTCAAGCACCAAGTCGCTATAGTTACAAAGCCCACATTGCATTCGGAGACTAAAAAAGAAAGCTATGCCGTTCAGCTAGCAACTTTTTCAGATCTTCGCAATGCTCAATCACTGGTTACGCGTTTGCACAAGCAAGGCTATAAAGCTACCTACCTGAAATTAGTCAGCAACCAAAAGACGCTTTATAAGGTTGTTGTAGGGGAGGCTAATCAAAAAAATGAGGCAATTAATTTACAAAAAAAATTAGCGGACACAGTAAAATTAAATGGTTTTATTGTTAAGACAGGAGTCAGCTAAGCATGCATTGGGTTGATTATATCATTATTGCAGTGATTGGATTATCGATTATAACTGGTTTATTGCGTGGTTTTGTTAAAGAGATTGTTGCGCTTGGTATATGGATTCTGGCTATTTGGTTGGCATACACTTACTCACAAGTCCTCGACCCTTTGTTATTACCGTATATACAGGATAAAACAGCACGCACGGCAACCTCATTTGTAGCTATTATGATAGCAACGTTAATTGCGGGCGGTCTGTTTAATGTATTGTTAAGCATCATTTTACGTCGTTCAGGTTTGAGCGGCACTGATCGCTTGCTAGGTACGGGATTTGGATTCATTCGTGGTGTGTTTATTGTCGCGCTGGTGATGCTCATGGTAAATATGACATCTATTCCTTATCAGCACTATCGTTCTCAGTCACAATTATACGCAAAATTTGATCCCTTGGTGGGGTGGCTTTCAGGGTTTATGCCTCAGTTGATCCAACAAGTTAAAATTTTTGAAAACGCTGATAAATCCACTGATGTTGCTACCGTGGATAATCCTAATGATTTTCAGTTTGATCCTGAATAAGTGTTCATCTATAAATCTTAAGCTCGTAGGCTGGGCCTCGGCCCAACCTACATTTTACCCTTTGTGGTATAAATCATGCTCCTTGATGTATCGATAAACAGCCTCAGGTAGACAATCCTTGATGTTTTTCCCCTGTTTGATTTGTTCGCGTAACCAGGTTGAGGAGATATCATATTCACCGGCATCATAGCGTAAAATTTTTCCATACGATTTAGTTAACAAATCATTTTTTTTAGACGTTTCGTGGGTTGAGAGCAACTTTTGTAAAATAGCAGGGATTTGATTTTCAGTAATTGTAGGGCGTTTTATTACCAGTAAATGACTTAATTGTAATATTTTTCCCCAGTTATACCATTGGGGTAATTGTATAAACGCATCCATCCCAATCAATAAGGTAATAGCGGTATCAACACCAAATTCCTCACGCAGGCTTTCCAAAGTATTAACCATGAAAGAGGGCGTGTTTCGTTTTATTTCTCGTAAGTCAATTTCAAAATCAGGGTGTGGACCAAGTGCACGTTTTAACATTTCGACGCGTTGTTCCGTGGAGGCAACAGAAGCTTCTTTTAGAACAGGTGTTTTACACGGCAGGAACAGAAAGCGTTCGAATTGAAATTCATTTTGAACAGCAAGTGCGGTGTTTAAATGACCAAGATGAAGCGGGTCAAAGCTGCCACCATATACAATTAGATTGTGCAATTTGTTCTACCTGCTGAAAATTCCGTCAAGCCATCACATTTGAACGATTAGTCAAACCAAACTGATGATTGAGAAAGTGCTGTAAATCTTCCGGTGTACCCAACCCCCACATTTTATCAACGGCATAGGATTTGAATTTCATCCCGTCAGCTATTGCCTCGTTATAAACGGGTGCTACGTAAAATTCATTATTAACACGGATATTTTTTTCAATCATTTGCCTGGCATAGCGCACATAATCCTTTCCACGGGTCCAATAATAGATACCGACTGTGGCCTGATTAGAAATAACTTCCTTCTCACGCAATGTCGCGACATTGCCTTGGTCGTCCATACGAATATAACTCCATTTTGGATGGGTGCTTTCAAACGTAAGTATCCCGCCATCAATATTAGGTGCATTCATCGCGTGAAAGAATGCACCGCTCTCCCATTCAATATATTGATCAGAGTTTGCAATAAGTAATGGTGCGTCATTATCGATGTGTTCAGCGGCTAGTAAGGTACTGCAGCAAGCGCCTTCAGTAACACCATCTGTGATAACGATTTTACAGCCAGGTGCGATTATTTTCAGCATTGATTCAAGCCGATATTTTTCATAATGATCGCGACGAACAATAAAAATAAAATTGGCGCGAACATTCAGGTTTTCAACAGCCAATTGAATCATCGGCTTTTCACCAATGCTTACCAGTGGCTTAGGAAAGGTAAAACCGGCATTAAGAAAACGACTGCCTTCGCCTGACATAGGAATTAATACGTTGAGAGTTTCATCCGACCATTTAGCTGAGTGCACTTGACGGTGGAGATCCTGATAAATCTTAGAAATGGTTACTTCAGCAGGGCTTTTTACCGCACATAAACTGGCGCCTGAAGAAATGGCCGCAGTTCGACCAACATAGGAGTCCTCAATGATAAGCGTTTCTTTCGGTAAAACTTTTTCATTGATCATGGCCTTCCAATACATTTCCGGATGGGGTTTTGCAGAAAGAACGTCCTGGTTGGATATGAAATAATCCACAAACTTCATTAGTTCCATTTTTAACAAGATGAGTTTGATGGTTTCCCGGATAGAATTAGAGCATACATAAATTTTTAATCCATCAGCCTTTAACTGTTGAAATAATTGGGTAATCTGAGGATTAGGCACAAGTAGTTCTTCAATGACCTGGAAGGTTAATGTTTGTTTATTCTCCCAGATTTGGGCGTGCAATTTACTGTCTAAACCGCGTGTCTCAGTAAGCAGGTTTAATTTTCGCTGTGTACTTAGGCCATCGAATATCTGTAAATGATCCTTTTTTGAGATAACATAGCGCTCATCAACTTCAGCCAAAGCTCTGTTTAGGGCAACAAAATGATGCTCGCGCGAGTCAACCAGCACGCCATCCAAATCAAAAATAACCAGTTTTATATTCATAGTGCGACTTTCGAAAGATAAGGAATTAATTCATGACAATGCTGAATTTTACGCTCGTGTTCAGGAGGCAAGGTCAGATAATCCTTATACAGTTGATTTAAAATAATTTCCGCCTTATTGGCAATATTGAATTGCCCTGTTTCAAAGGTCGTGCGTTTCAGTGGATAAATATCATCATAACTAACCAGGTTGGTATTGACACAATCGTAACCATAACCCATGTAATGGCTTTTACTTGTGTTTGATTTAAGGATAATCTCATTCAGCTGATTTTCAAGCAAGGCTTTAGGGAACAAATGGCTAATAGCCGCATAAAGTCGGGGATGATGCCCCATGGCAATTGATGTGTATTTATGGCGCAATAACCGTAATATTTTTTTTGCCATGAGCTTATACAGTTTACGTTTTTTAGGATCAGTCGGCATGGTGTCATAAACAAACACATCAATAAATATACCCTGTTGGTAAGGCTCATCTCCGGTTTCATGCATCTCTAAAAACCGACTGTCTCGATCTCTTATTTTTAGTGGTACTAAAAAATTAAAATAGCCAGGATCAGTTTTGACAGTTTGTAACCACATGCTTTCGGGTATTTCTTTTGGTGCAAGACGCATAAATTTTTCAAAACTGGCACGGGGCATGGAGATATCCAAATCATCATCCCAGGGAATGAACCCTTGATGGCGCATGGCACCTAAAAGCGTCCCACCCTCAAGCCAGTAATCCAATTCATGCTTCTGGCAAATGTCATCAACAACTTGTAGCATGCCTAGCATCTTCAATTGAGCTTGTCTCAATCGTCCATCACTTTGTGCGGTATCAGCTGAGTAGGCATTGACTGGAGCGTTATTGAATGTCATCTGTAATCCTGTTCAGTTTGAAATTGCCCAATTATACCTTATAAAAGGTATAAGATGGCATTAAGGTTTTTGCAACGATTCAATCACCATGCCTAAAAAGCGCGTGGCTTCGCCACCGGTAACGGCGCGGTGATCAAAGCTTAGTGAAAGTGGTAATAAGCGATGTGGTTCAATCTTCCCGTTAACGCTGACTGCGCCTTCATACAAACGACCTACGGCAAGGATAGCGACCATAGGTGGGACTATGATGGGACTTGCGAAACGCCCTGCAAATTTACCGAAATTAGATAGCGTAATAGTCGCGCCTTTTAATTTTTCGGCAGGCAGGCTACGCTCACGTACCCCTTTTTTATAGTCATTAATTATTTGTCGCAATTCCTTGTCCGAGTGTTTTGCTGCATTATGAATCACAGGAACAAAGAGGCCTTCCTCTGAGTCCATGGCCAGACCCAGATGAAGCTCATCAAAGCATCGTCTAGCACTATGTGCTGTGTCAAACCAGGCATTAAGAGCAGGCTCTTTTTTACAAGCTTCACTGATGGCATGAATTAATCGTACCGTAATATCAGATTGCTCATTCCAGCATTCAATATCGGCCTCATCAAAAATACTCACAGGGACTACTTCCCTGTGTGATTGTATCATGCTGGCTAGCATGCCGCGCCTTACACCACGAAGTGGCTCAAATCCCTCTGGTGGTTGGGTATTTTTATCAACCATTTTCAGAACATCTTCACGGGTTATGGTGCCATTCTCGCCAGTGCCTGTTAAGGTGTTTAAGTCAACACCAGATTTTTTTGCCAGCATACGAACCGCTGGTGTTGCTTTTGGGCGTTGTTTAGCTGTATCACCTGAACCAATGATAAAATTATCTTCGCTGATTTCCGTGCTTTCTTCCAAATTTCCAACAACGGTACCTTTGTCTTTAGTTGCCATCTTTTCAGCGGCAAAGGCCACTAATGGCTCACCTGTTTTTATCACATCTCCAGGCTTTCCAAAGAATTTAACAATCGTGCCATTTTGCGGGCAGGGTACGTCAACAACGGCTTTAGCTGTTTCCATCGATACCAACGGTTGATCAACACTGACGGTATCGCCTTCTTTAACAAACCATTCATGAATTTCAGCATCAGGCAGGCCTTCACCCAAATCAGGTAAATTAAAAATATTCATCATCACTCCATTATGCTTATAACACTGTCTTTGATACGCTTTAGACTGGGTAAGTAGTGTTTTTCCAGTTGAAAATAAGGCATCACCACATCATATCCAGTCACGCGTTGTACGGGAGCCAGTAGTTCGGTGAAGCTGTTTTCCATGATTTGTGCCGCAATTTCCGCACCAACCCCCCCTGTTTTTGCGCCCTCATGAACAATGACACAGCGTCCAGTTTTTTCAACGGATGCAAGAATGGTATCAATGTCCAATGGCTTGATGGTCGCCACATCAATAATCTCACAAGATACGCCATCCTCATCAAGTTGTTTGGCAGCTTGCATGGTTTCATGCATGCTGGCTCCCCAACTGATTAATGTCACATCTTCACCTTCTTTGAGGGTGAAGCATTTCCCAAGTGGTAAGGCTTGACCATTATCTTCTACTGGTTGCTTAACCAGGCGGTATATGCGTTTAGGTTCAAGAAAAATAACCGGATCAGGGCTTCGCATGGCAGCAAGTAATAAGCCATAGGCACGTTTGGGAGACGAAGGAATGACGACTTGCAAGCCTGGTATATGAGCAAATAAAGCTTCGGTACTTTCTGAATGATGTTCTGGTGCTCGAATGCCACCACCAAAAGGGGCACGAAATACCAATGGGCAATGTAATCTGCCACGAGTACGGTTACGCATGCGCGCTGCATGAGAAATGATTTGATTCATCGCCGGGTAAATAAAACCCATGAACTGGAATTCAGCAACAGGTTTTAAACCCTGCAATGACATGCCAATGGCAAGGCCTGCAATCATTGACTCAGCTAATGGTGAGTCAAATACCCGTTGCTCACCAAATTGTGCTTGCAAACCTGCGGTCGCTCGAAATACACCACCGTTTTTACCCACATCCTCACCAAAAACAACAATGTTTTCATCATGAGCCAATTCATAAGCCAATGCCTGGGTAACCGCTTCAACTAAAGTAATGTCAGGCATGAGAAGCATCCTCCATTGCAATTGCTTTTTGTTCTACCAAATAGTCTGGCAGGGTGGCGAAATGATAATCAAACATGCTGCTTAATGGCTGAGCCGGTCGATTCAAATATTCCTCGACAGCTTCCTGGACTTCTTTTGCGCATGAATCGAGTAGTTCTTTCTCCATGGCGTCATCCCATAGGGCTTGTTGCTCCAGGAAATGTTTATAACGTCTGATAGGTTCATTGAGTGTTGCTTTGTCTACTTCTTCTTTCGGCTGGTAGCGGGTGGCATCATCTGCTGTTGTATGGTCACAAAGACGATAAGTTTGCGCTTCAATCAAGGTAGGCCCTTCACCGCGCCTGGCTTTTTCAATCGCAGCACCGACCACATCCCTTGTTGCCAGAACGTCATTACCATCAACCTGTATTCCCTCAAACCCGGCAGCTATGGCCTTTTGAGCAATGGTTTGGGTTGCGGTTTGTTTTTGAATCGGTACCGAAATTGCCCAATGATTGTTGTTAACGACGAAGACCACCGGCAGCTTCCAAACACCTGCTACATTCATCGCTTCATAAAAATCACCTTCTGAGGTGCCGCCTTCGCCAAGGCAAACAACGGCTACTCGTGCCTGGTTACGGTGTTTAAAAGCAAAAGCAATTCCCGCTGCATGCAAGCATTGAGATGCTATTGGTACACAAATAGGCAAATCTTCCGAGTCGCAGGCAAACTGACTGCCTCGCTCATCACCACCCCAATAGGCTAGAATTTCGGACATTTTAACCCCACGCTGAAATTGAGCAGCATAATCACGGTAATAGGGTACAAAAACATCATCCACTTTCATGGCATGTCCAATGGCAGTAGAAATAGCTTCCTGGCCATTGATAGGCGCATAGGTTCCCATTTTTCCAGTTCGCTGAAGTGCAATGGCTTTTTTATCAAATGTACGTGCACGAACCATAATGCGATATAATTCTATTAATGTTGATTTGTCATTAGCGAAAGAGGGGAGCGCGCCGCAAAGATCACCATTACAATCAAGTATCTGGGTGTAGGGTACTTCAAAGCGAGCAACGTTTGTAGTCACGGCTTATCTCCTTTTATTAGCCTTTAAAAATATACAGCGTCATCTATTTGGCATTGTTATGTTCAATGGGTTTTACTCATCGCACAGAATAATTCCTGACGCAAGCCAACGTTTAATTACCTGACTTTGTCATGTTAAAAAGACTGAAACATGATGTTGTCATAGAATACTCATTATTTTTTGCAAAAACCAGCGATAGCCAGGGCAACCGCATCTAAACGCACATATTCACATCAAGAAGCCTACGTTCCGCGCTTTATGCGCGGAATCCAGTCTCGATCTTCATTCAAGATCGTCTGG
>Ga0209024_1001090_pt1 | contig 27472 bp, 26 predicted proteins | sample AutmiccommunBRH5_FD_187380 | JGI IMG/M metagenome (GOLD analysis project Ga0209024, IMG submission 187380) | Deep subsurface microbial communities from Mt. Terri, Switzerland - Autotrophic microbial communities BRH/5 (SPAdes) (version 2) | ecosystem: Environmental > Aquatic > Deep subsurface >...
CGGGGGCGTTGGGCGGGCGGGTAGCGGGGCCGATGTCGCATCTACCCGAGCTGGAGCGGCACCCTCATCAGCACCAGCTGACCATCCGGATCGAGTGTTGCGGCAAGGCGCACGCGCCACGCGTCGGACGTGTCGGGGAAATCGGTGCGCTGGTGGCCGCCGCGGCTCTCCTCACGAGTGAGGGCCGCTTCGGCAATCAAGGACGCCGCGCCCAGCACGTTGCTCGTCTCCCACTCCGCCACCTGGGGCATCGCGGTGGTGCCATCGTCGGTGTGGAACTTCGCTCGCGTCGCCGCCAGGACGTCGACCGCGCGCCGTAGCCCCACCGCGTCTCGAAACGGCCCCGCACCACGGTGCGTCACCGACTGGATCCTGGGCCGCATGGTCGCTGGCACGAGCGACGTGGGTCCCGGCCGCTCCACGGGCTCCGCGAACACGAGCGTGCCGTCGGCCACCAAACTCGCGGCATCGTCCGCCGCGCGCGTCGCGAACACGAGGCCCTCCAGCAGGGAGTTCGACGCCAAGCGATTCGCGCCGTGCACTCCCGAACACGCTGCCTCGCCGACGGCGTACAGACCGCGCACTGTCGAGCGTCCGTTGAGCTCCGTGAGGATCCCGCCCGAGTGGAAGTGCTGCGCCGGCGCCACAGGGATCAGGTCCGTCGCCATGTCGATCTCGAACTCCTCCAGGCGCTCCCAGATCGTGGGAAAGCGCTCGCGCAGGAAGTCCTCTCCTAGGTGGCGGCAGTCGAGGAAGACGTTGTCCGAGCCCTCCTCCTCCATCATCCGCACGATGTTGCGCGACACCACGTCGCGCGGCGCAAGCTCCGCCAAGTCATGGCGGCCCACCATGAACCGTTCGCCGGCCGCGTTGAGCAGGTGTCCGCCCTCGCCGCGAACGGCCTCGGAGATGAGCGGCTGCTGGCCGCGCGCGGTCGCGCCCTGCCACAGCACCGTCGGGTGGAACTGCACAAACTCCATGTCCGCGATCGCGGCGCCAGCCCGCAACCCGGCCGCCACGCCGTCCCCCGTGGCCGATGCGGGGTTGGTGGAGGACCGGTAGACCTGGCCGATGCCGCCCGTCGCAATCACGACCGACTTGGCAAGTGCGGCGCCCACGCCGTCGCGGGTTCCCTCGCCGATGACGTGAAGGGTGACGCCACAGACGGGCCCGGGCCGGCCGTCGGCCCCCGGGGCGGCCGTCAGCAGGTCGACGACCATGGCGTTCTCGATGACCTCGATGCGGGGGTCGTTCCTCACGGCCTCGAGCCGGGCGACGAGGGTCCGGGAAATCTCCGCGCCGGTGGCGTCTCCGCCAGCGTGCGCGATGCGGTCCCGATGGTGGCCGCCCTCACGGGTGAGAGTCAGGCCCCCGTTGGGGTCCATGTCGAAGTTCGCGCCACGCTCGACAAGCTTGCGTACCCGATCGGGACCCTCGGTCACGAGCGCACGCACCGCGGCCTCCGAGCACAGGCCCGCACCCGCCTCGAGCGTGTCCTCAAAGTGCTCCTCGGGAGTGTCCTCCGGATCGAGCGCTGCGGCGATTCCGCCTTGAGCCCACACCGTGTTGCCCGAGCTCAGCGACCCCTTCGTCACGACCAGCACGCTGCCGACTTGGCGCCGCAGCTCCAGTGCCGCGGTGAGTCCCGCGACCCCCGATCCGACGACGATCACGTCGGCCGTGGTGGTCCACCCCGGCGTCGGGGCGGACAGTTTGAGCACGAAGCGGGTCATGGCCACAGCCTAGGCCCGCCGAGTATGCCGCTGGCTCTACTCGACGTCTGGCGCCGGGGTCGTCGGAACCCGTCCCGATGTGTAGGCCTTCCAGCCGCCGGCCCGGTAATCAGCGATCCGTAGGCCGGAGGGCTCGAGCCCGGAGTCGCCCGGGACCTGGCCCGGCTCGTCGCAGACGTCCATGACCTGGTTCGCGGCATTCACGAACACGACGTGCGGCTCGTACTGGTGGGCCTCTTCGTCGCCCATGAGCCCATACGCGATGATGATGACCAGATCGCCTTTGTGCACCAGATGCGCCGCCGCGCCGTTGATGCAGATGACGCCGGTGTCCGGCTCTCCCGGGATGGCGTAGGTGGTCAGGCGCGCGCCGTTCGTCACGTCGACGACGTCCACCTGTTGGCCGGGCATCAGGTCTGCGGCCTCCATCAGCGTGGCGTCGATCGTGATGGAGCCCACGTAATGGAGATCCGCCTGGGTCACGGTGGCGCGATGAATCTTCGAGATCATCATGGGCCGTTGCAACGTCGTGAACGTCATGCTGTGCCTCTCCGTCTACGACGCGTCGGCCACGCCCTCGCGGGGGCCAACGCGCGTCATGACATTGTCGATAAGACGCGCGCCGCCCACGTGGGCTGCGACCGCGATCACCACGTCTCCACGGTAGTCGTCCGGGACGGGTTGGGCCGACGCGGGATCCATCGCGCCGATGTAGTCGGGCACCACCCCCGGGACCTGGGCGAACGTGGCCCGCGCCACCGTCAGTGCGAGCGACAGCGGCCCACCCTCGTCAAGCACCTGCTGGGCCTCGGCCACCGCTCGGGACAGCACCAGCGCGTCCGCACGCTCCGCCTCGGAGAGGTGCGCGTTGCGGCTCGACAGCGCCAGGCCGTCCTCAGCGCGCACCGTGGGCACCACCGCGATCTCCACCGGCACGTTGAGGTCGCGACACATCGCGCGAATGGCGATCACCTGCTGCGCGTCCTTCTGACCGAAGTACGCCACGTCGGGCTTGGTGAGCTGAATCAACTTGAGCACCACGGTCAGCACGCCGTCGAAGTGGCCCGGGCGGCGTGAGCCCTCAAAGACGTCGTTGATGGCGCCTGCCGACACCGTCACGATCGGATCGCCTCCCGGATACACGTCCTCGACGGACGGCGCGTAGATGACGTCCACGCCGAGCGGCTCGAGCAGGGCGGCATCCGCATCGAGGTCGCGGGGGTAACGCTCGAGATCCGTCGCGTCGTCAAACTGCAGGGGGTTGACGAACACCGTGACCACCACCTGGTCGGCGGCCTCACGCGCCGCGCGCACGAGCGCGAGGTGCCCCTCGTGCAGAGCGCCCATCGTCATGACGACGGCCCGACGGCCCTGCTTCTTGCCCTTGCGGGCTGGTGCCATCTCGGCCAGTTCTGCGGCGGTGCGAATGATGAGCATCTCAGTCGTCTCCTAAGGCGGCGATGACCGCCGCGTAATCTGCGGGGCCGATGCGCCCGGACGAGAGGGCGAGGTCGGCGGTTGCCCGCGACATCGCACGATACGCCTGAGCCGCCTCGGGCCGCGATGCGAGCGCCGCCACGTGGGACGCGACGGTACCCGCGTCCCCCCTCACCACCGGACCCGTGAGGGTCGAGACAGCGCCGGGCGCATCCGTGAGCGCACCATCGACCGAGGCGTGTACCAACGGTCCGAGCAGCCGCCCGGGATCGTCGACGCCCGCGGCGAGGAGGAGAGCGGAGGCCTGCGCCACCAGGGTCACCACATGATTCGCGCCGTGCACGAGGGCCGCGTGATAGAGCGGGCGCGCCGCGTCTTCGAGCACGACCGGCTCGCCGCCCATCTCCACCACGAGCGCCTGCGCGATCGGCAGGAACGCGGCGGGTGCGGTCACCGCAAAGGTGGCTCCGACCATGCGATCGAGGTCGAGGGACGTCCCCGTGAACGTCATGGCCGGGTGAATCGCCAAAGGGATGGCGCCCGCCCGGGTGGCGGCATCAAGTGCGTCGAGGCCCAACCGGCCAGAACAGTGCGCCACGAGTAGACCGCCGCGCCACGCCCCCAGCGCAGCGAGTCCGTCCACAAGTTCGGCGATGGCGTCGTCGGGAACGGCCAAGAACACGAGGTCGGAGCGGCGCACCACCTCCTCCACGTCGATGCGGGGCACGCCGGGAAGCATCGTGTCGATGCGCGTTACCGAGGCCTCGGACACGCCGGAGGCGCCGACAACCAGGTGCCCGGCGAGGCGAAGCGATGCGCCGATGGAGGCGCCGACTCGGCCGGCGCCCACGATACCGACGCTCATGCGGCCGGGCTTCGAAGCGCTATTCGGCGCCGTCATCGAGGAGCCCCACCTTCTCCATCCACTGTTCCGGGGTCTGCACCTTGCGCCTGGCGCGAGCCCTGCGCGCCTGCGCAGTGAGCAACGCCACGGCGTCGGCGACATCCAGGTTCTGCGCCACCGGGTTCACCACGCCCTTGGTGGAGTGCACCGCAACGTTGGCGAGGCCGAGCGCGCGTTGGATCGGCCCCTGGGTGAGCGCGAGCGACTGGGTGCGCTCGTGTGGAACGACAATCAGCTCCCTCACGAGCCAGCCACGACGGATGAACAACGCCGTCTCCGTGGCCAGCACGCCGCGGAAGCGGCGCTGAAACGGGTCCACCCACTTGGCGGACTCGGGTGCGGTGACGAAGCCACCGTCGGCGCCGCTGCCTGACAGCGCGCGCGACACGGTGCCCTCGGGATCGGGGTCGCCCAGGTCGGGCAGGACGCTCCACAGTGCGGCGAGAGCATCCTCGCGGGTGCCCACTGGCAGGAGCGTCGAGACCGCCTGCTGATTGTCCTGATACCCCGCCACATTGACGACGATCTGCCACCAGTCACGCTTGCGCCACAGCAGCGACTGCTTGAAGTGCACAGCCTGCACACGGCCCGGCGGCACGGTCTGTTTGCGAGTCTCGAGCAAGCCGTGCGCGATGCGGACGCCGTCGGAAGAAATGCCGAGGTGAAAGTTGACGCCCCTGTTGAGCGACGCGAGGACGACCGACACCATTCCGGCCGCACCCGACAGGAGTCCCACAAAGCCGCCTCCGAGGAACGCTCCGACGATGTCGATCTCGGGTACCAAGGCGGCCACCACCACGGAACCGACGACGAAGATCAGCACCATGGCGGCGGAGGCAATGGTTCCCCAGGACAACAGGATCGACAAGAGCAACCGCGGCACCGGGACTGCGACGAGGGGTCGCTCCTCGGCGGCGGCCACGGCGGTGCGAGCCGAGCCGGGCGCCGGCGCCAGCCTGAACTGTTCGAGCTCCTCGCGCAGGCCCCCTGACCGCGTGCCGGACTCTGAATAGTCGGGATGCCCAGAACCGTCGGGATGCCCAGCGTCGTCGGGATGCCCAGAACCGTCGGGATGCCCAGCGCCGTCGTGACGCGCAGCGCTGTCGTGACGCGCGGCCACCTCGGCGCGGTATCCGGCGGCCAAGGCGAGAATCTCGTTGCGCAGCGCCTCGGCATCGGCGAGGCGTAAGAACTGCAAGGCGATCCCGGACTTCGCGCCTCCGGCCACCTCGACCGAGATCTTGGCGAAACCGAAGAGCCGTCCGAGCAGGGGCTGCACCACGTCGACGGCCTGCAAGCGGTCGAGCCGTGCCTGCCGCTGCTGGCGAAACACCACGCCCTTGCGCTGCTCGATCGCCTCGTCGGTGATGCGGTACGTGTGGAAATACCAGCCGATATAGCCGAAGCCGATCGCGAGCAGCGCGCCGGCCACCGCGGCCGCAGCGATCAGCGCGACGGAGATGTGAAGCTGTCGGCCCTCGCCGCCCGACGCCGCCCCTGGGCCCATGTTGTAGAAGGAGTAGCCCGCGACACCAGCGATGACCGCCCAGCCACCCAGAAGCGGCGAGACGCGGTGAACGCGCGTCCACTCCCGCGGGGCCGAATAGATGTGATCGAGGTTGCTCACAGTCCCGCCAGCCGGGCCTCGCCCCTCGACGTGAGGCGGTCCCTCAGTCGCGCAGCGTCGGCCGCGGGAACGCCGTTGAGCGAAGCATCGGTACCCGGAGAGGCGGTGTGCAACTGCACGGTCGCAATCCCGAAGGCCCTTGCAAGCGGACCGGAGGACACCTCGACGTACTGCATGCGGCCGTACGGCACGACGGTGACGGCACGCCACAGTCGCCCGCGCTTGACCAGCAGGTCGTCCTCGCGTTCCGCCCAGCCGTGCGCAAGCACGAGCCGCACGCTGATCCACGCGCACCACGCGGCGATCAGCACCAGACCGGCGGTGAACCACCAGAAGCCGCTCCACACGAGCGCGGCAAGAACGACGGTCCCCACCAGCGGAGGCACGAACACGATAGCGATCACGATCAGGCGGGCAGGGATGAGTCGTCGCGATGCGGGTGTCCACACCACGTCGTCAGGGTTGAACCACGTCATGTGGCTAGTGTGCCACCCCGGCCTCGACCGCATCGGTACCCTCGTCATTGTCGTCGTCCGGGCCGATGCGACACCACCGCTCGGCGATCACGCCCGCAGCCAACATCACGGCCCCACCGAGCGCGGCCAGACCCGCCGCGATCGCCGCCTCCCTGCGGGGCGTGTGCGACCAATCGGGCAGGAGGGTCAGCGCGTAGCCGCCGTAGCAGCCCGCCAGCAGCGCGCCCGCGTAGGCGCACGCCTGGCCCAACACCGCAGTGCGCACGGCACGCGTGGGATCCATGCGCCGACGCCCGAGCCGGACCTGGCGCACCGCCCAGCCGGCGGCAAGCACCACGCCGCCGAGCACGATGCCGACGATCAAGGTGGTCCACGGAACGAGGACGGGGCTTGCGCCGCCACGCAACGCAAGCGTGCTTCCCCCCCAGCCCACGATCGCGGAAATGGCGATCGCCGCTGCGAGCACCCTCCACGTCAGCGGTCTCACGAACGTCTACCCCTCACGGTCGGATACCCGTCACGGGGTGGCGACCGGGGCCTGCGTCGGCCAGGGATCGGCTACCAACGTCACCGAATGGCGCATCGCGCGAGCCAACTCGGCGATCGGCCCGACGCCTGGCAGCTCAGCCTCCGGCTCCATGTGCGCCCACGGCACCACCACAAATGCGCGGTCCTTTGCCCGTGGGTGCGGGAGCGTGAGGTCGTCCGCCTCTCCCACCGCGCCGTCAAAATCGATGATGTCGACGTCGAGCGTGCGCGGGCCGTCGGGCTCCGTACGTTCGCGGTCGTGGACGATCTCGAGCCCATGGCACGCACCAAGCAGCTCGCGCGGCGATCTTTCGGTCTGGATGCGCACCACGGCGTTCAAATAGTCGGGTTGCGGGGGGCCGCCCACGGGAGCCGACTTCACGAGTGCGGACGTCGAGAGCACCTCAACGCCGATCATCCGGCCCAACTCCTGGACCGTCTCGCGCAGCGTCTGCTCGACGTCGCCAATGTTGCCGCCGAGGGCAACCAACACCGGGACTGGCCGTACCGGGCGCACGTCGAACTGGTCCGAGACGGGTGGCTGCCCACCGAAGGCAAGGGGGTCGTCGGACATGCCTGCCGACGAGCCGATGCGCTTGTTCGCCCACAGCCCGCCCGTCCGCACGTCCCTGCGAATGGTCACGGACACGTCCTTGAACTCGACATGCAACGGGGCCTGCGGCTTGTGGATGCGCACGTCGACGCAGAACACGCCGTCCATCTCGAGCACGGCGATCGCAACATGCTGGGCGACCGTCTCGATGAGCTGCGCGGGATCGCCGGCGAGCACCTCGGCCGTCCGGTCCGCGATGTCCGAATAGTTGACCGCCTTGGAGAGGTCGTCATCCGTGGCGGCGGCGCGAGTGGAGACGTGGGCCACCACATCGGCCCTGAAGAGTTGGCCGGTCTCCCGTTCGCTCTCCAGCACCCCGTGGTGACCGTTCACCCTTATTCCCTCAACAGTGAGGCGGTCAAGTTCTACGCCGGAGCGCATGTAAGGAGTCGACATCCATGTCATGGCCTCATCGTGTCGCCTTTGCGGCGTCTTGCCAAGCGGACACGACCGCGATCGCGTCGCGCGCCGCGCGTGCATCGTGTACGCGCACCGCCCACACTCCGGCGGCAGCCGCGAGCGTCGTGATCGCCGTCGTCGCGTGCTCCCGACGTTCTGGGGCAGTGTCCACATTGCCATCGCGCGAGATCGCCGCACCCAGGAAACGCTTGCGCGAAGCGCCGATGAGAACCCGACGCCCGGCCGACCATTCCCCCACACGCGCCAACAGCGGCCAGTTCGAGTCGGTGACCTTCGCGAACCCGAGCCCGGGGTCGAGCACGATGCGGTCCGGGTCCACGCCCGCGGCCATCAGGGCGTCGACGCGGGCGGCGAGCTCCGACGCGACCTCGGCCACCACGTCGTCGTAGTGGTCGAGATCATCCATCTGCGGGCTGTGGGCGCGCCAGTGCATCGCCACGAAGTCGACGCCCGTGCTCGCGGCCACGCCGGCCATGCGCGGATCCGCAAGGGCTCCAGAGACGTCGTTGATGAGGCAGGCGCCCGCCTCCACCGCGGCCTGAGCGGTCGCGGCCCGCATCGTGTCGATGCTCACCGGCACGCCCTCGGCGATCAGTGCGGTCACGACGGGCAGCACCCGTGACAGTTCCTCGTCCGCCGCGACGCGCTCCGCTCCTGGGCGGGTGGACTCCCCGCCGACGTCGACAATGTCGGCGCCGTCGCGAGCCAAGGCCACGCCGCGGGCGATCGCGGCATCGGCGTCCAGATAGCGGCCGCCGTCGCTGAACGAGTCGGGAGTAACGTTGAGAACGCCCACGACGAGCGTGCGGTCTGCCACCGGAAGTTGGGGCGTCTGGCGCGCCGGCATCGGCTACTTCCCGACGATGAGGCTCATGGCCTCGGCACGCGTGGCGCCGTCGCGCATCACGCCGCGCACGGCGGAGGTCACGGTGCGGGACCCGGGTTTGCGCACCCCACGCATTGACATGCACAAGTGCTCCGCCTCGACCACGACGAGCACGCCGCGGGCGCCGAGCTCGTCGACCAGGGCGTCGGCCACCTGCGTGGTGAGGCGCTCTTGAACCTGCGGACGCTTGGCGAACACGTCCACGAGCCGCGCGATCTTGGACAGCCCCGTGATGCGGCCGTCGGTTCCCGGAATGTAGGCCACGTGCGCGACGCCGTGGAAGGGCACCAGGTGGTGCTCGCACATCGAGTACAGCTCGATGTCCTTGACCAGGATCATCTCCTCGTGCCCCAACTCGAACACGGTGCTGAGCACATCGGCCGGGTTCTGGGACAGGCCGACGAAGAACTCCTCGTAGGAACGCGCCACGCGTGCCGGGGTATCCCGTAGGCCGTCCCGCTCGGGATCCTCGCCAATGGCTGCGAGGATCTCGCGCACGGCCGCCTCGATGCGGTCGGTGTCGATGCCCTCTCCCATTTCCCGCTCCTACGCCTTGTCCGCCGTGTCGTCGGCAACGCCGTCGGCAACGGTGTCCTTGGGCTCGGTGATGGGACGTACCGGCGCTTTCGCGATACGACGCTTCGGGGTGCGCTTGGGCGCCCATTCCCCACTGATCCACTTGGCACGCTCGGGAGCCTTCTTGATCTTCTTGAAGAGCACGGCGAGCTCGGCCTCGTTGAGTGTCTCCTTCTCGAGGAGCTCCTCCGCGAGCGTGTCGAGCACGCCGCGGTTCGCCTGGAGTGCCTTGGTGGCCTCCTCCATGGCGCGGTCCATGAGCTTGCGCACCTCGTCATCCACGACGGAGGCAAGGTGGTCGGAGTAGTCGCGTCCGTGCCCCATGTCGCGGCCGAGGAAGACCTCGCCAGAGGCGCCAGCGAGGCGCACCGAGCCGATCCTCGTCGACATGCCGAACTCGGTCACCATCTGCTTCGCGATCTCCGTGGCCTGCGAGATGTCGTTGCTCGCGCCCGTCGACGGGTCTCCGAACACGACCTCTTCGGCCACACGACCGCCCATGGCGTACGCCAGGTTGTCGAGCAACTGGTTGCGCGTCTTCGAGTAACGGTCCTCTGCCGGCATCACCATCGTGTAGCCCAAGGCTCGGCCGCGCGGCAGGATCGTCACCTTGGTGACGGGGTCCGTGTAGTTCATGGCCGCCGCCACCACGGCGTGTCCACCCTCGTGATACGCCGTCACCGCCTTGTCGTGATCGTTCATCACCCGCGTGCGCTTCTGTGGGCCGGCGATGACGCGGTCGATGGCCTCGTCCAATTCGCTCGCACCGATCGCGGTGGCACCGCGTCGCGCCGTCAGCAGGGCGGCCTCGTTGAGCACGTTCGCGAGGTCGGCACCGGTGAACCCGGGCGTGCGCTTGGCGATGGCGCTGAGGTCGACCTCCGGCGCGATGGGCTTGCCCTTGGCGTGCACCTCAAGGACCTTGAGTCGGCCCTTGAGGTCGGGGGCGTCGACGCCGATCTGACGGTCGAAGCGTCCGGGCCGCAAGAGTGCGGGGTCCAGGATGTCGGGACGGTTGGTGGCCGCAATCATGATGACGTTGGTGCTGATGTCGAAGCCATCCATCTCGACCAGCATCTGGTTGAGGGTCTGCTCGCGCTCGTCGTGACCGCCGCCCATGCCGGCGCCGCGGTGGCGGCCCACCGCATCAATCTCGTCCACGAAGATGATGGCCGGGCTGTTCTTCTTGGCCTGCTCGAACAGGTCGCGCACACGGCTCGCGCCGACGCCGACGAACATCTCGACGAAGTCAGAGCCTGAGATCGAGAAGAAGGGCACACCCGCCTCGCCGGCCACGGCGCGCGCAAGGAGCGTCTTACCGGTTCCGGGAGCGCCGTACAGCAGCACGCCCTTGGGGATCTTGGCGCCCACGGCCTGGAACTTCGCGGGGTTCTCGAGGAACTCCTGGATCTCGCGCAACTCCTCGACGGCTTCGTCGGCCCCCGCCACGTCGTCGAACTTGACCTTGGGGGTGTCCGGGGTGACCTCTTTGGCCTTCGAACGGCCGAACTGCATGATCTTGTTGCCGCCACCCTGCATCGAGCTCAGCAGGAACCAGATCAGACCCAGGAACAGCAGGAGCGGCAGGATGTTCAGCAGGAGTGACTGCAGGAGCGAGCCTTGCGGCACCACCGAGTCGTAGCCCAGCGCCGGGTTCGCGGCGTTGACGGCCGCCACCACGTCGTCGCCCTGCGGCGCGACGTAGAAGAACTCGATGAGGGCGCCGCCCGTGAGCTCGTAGCTCGACAGCGCGTCCGGGACGGTGTCGGCCAGCGTGATCCGCACCCGCTGGTCGCCGTCCGTGATCTCGACTTGGCTCGCGGCCCCCGCTTCGAGCACCGCGAAGCCCTCGCTCGTGTCAACGTGCGTCACCGGCGTTTGGGTGGCGGCGGTGAAGGCAAACACGGCGATAGAAATCACCGCGAGGGAAAGGAACAGGTATGACCAGCGCAGTCTTCTCATGGTGTGCACGACTTTACGCGAGGATGACCGGCCCATGGTCAGGTTTCGCGCTCAGCGGGACGGCATTGTCGCAGGTGGGGCCTCCGCGCGCTATGGGGAGCTCGTCACCGGGACCCTGGCAGCGCCGCCCGACGCTCCGAACCAGCGCATCGCCGCCCGACGCTCCGAACCAGCGCATCGCCGCCCGACGCTCCGAACCGCTCACGCGCGCGACACGCCGCTACCTCCACCACATCGGCTCCGAATCGCGGGCGGCGGAATCCATTCTGGTTCGTAGCGACTCCGAACCAGCGCCGACCCTCCAAAGGACCGCCCGGACCTCCTCGACGAGGTCGTCCAACCGTTCGACGGCATCGGCGTGAGTGAACCTCACCGGTGTCAGCCCCAGGAGGGTCACCGCCCGATCCCGGTCGCGGTCGCGCGCGAATTGGCGCTGCCCCGAGTGGTACGTGTGCCCGTCGACCTCCACCACAACGCGCCCCTCGACCAGGAGATCCACTGCTCCGACACCGGCCAGCCGAGCTTGAGGGACCACCCGTATGCCCGCTTCCTCCAAACCGACGCGTGCGTAGCTCTCGCCAAGAGACTGTGCGCCCGCGCGCACCCGGCGCCGTATCCAATCCCTCCGGCGCGTCGTCCCCGTCGAGAGTTGTCGCAACTCCCACGGCACGATGAATCCCCGCGCCAGCGCGGCGTCAAGGAGCGCGACTTGTTGGATGGGGGTAGTACAGGCAGCCACAATATCCAGATGCCCGATCGCCAGGTCTGCGTCATACGCGCCGACGCGATGGAGCACCACCTCGTTGCTTGGTCGCTGACGCGGAAGCCCTAGACCGCGCGAGGCTGGCACGCCGAGGTGAACGTGCGGCGCAGGCAATTCGAGAGGCAGCCCCACGCGATGTGCCCACGAGACACAGGTCAGTTGCGCGCGAAACACCGTCGACAACACAACCTCTCTGGACGCATCGGGAAGGGCGTAGCAACCGCGATGCGGCCGCAAGATCCGATGCGAGTTCACGGCCGCGCGGAGGGCTTGACGAGAAACTCCCTCTTCCGCCAAATCCTTGAAGCGCGCACAGCCGTTGTGCAAGCCAAGTACTCGTTCGATCGTCACATGCTGAGAATCGGCGTTCGTCGCTGTCGCGCGCTGCGCGTTAATGGCTCGCCTGTGGAAGCGCAAGCACCAGTCGGCCTGGGTACGACGGATTTCCTAAGAACGACGGGCGACAACCCAAGCTCCATCATCAATCGCATCCCCGTCCCCCTGACGCTACGAACCGCAAACCACGCCGACGCGCCGGTCCACGACGCGGCCGATGCCGATTCGCGGCGCGGCGTCGGCGCCAAAGGTTCGGAGCGTCGGGGTGGCTGGGGGTGGCTGGCGCGAAAGGTTTCGCACTCAGCGGGTCGCGCTCAGCGGGTCGGGCGCGCGGGTCGCGCTCAGCGGGTCGGAGTCGCAGGTCGGAGGCTCCTGGCGGAGCGGGCGCTACTCCTCCGAATACACCGACGGCTTGAGCACCGCCACGAACGGCAACGTGCGGTACTTCTCGGCCCAGTCGAGCCCGTAGCCGACGACAAAATCGTTCGGGATGTCGAACCCGATGTAGCGCACGTCAATATTGACCTGCACCGCGTCTGGCTTGCGCAACAGCGTGGCGACCTCAACGGACTCCGCGCCACGCGAGCGCAGGTTGCCCAGCAGCCAGGACAAGGTGACTCCCGTATCGACGATGTCCTCCACGATCAGGACGTGGCGGCCCGTGAGGTCGGCGTCGAGATCCTTGAGAATCCTCACCACGCCTGACGACTTGGTACCCGACCCGTAGGAGGAGACCGCCATCCAGTCCATTTGGAAGTCCGGAGGAAGGCGCCGCGCAAGGTCTGCCATCACCATGACGGCTCCCTTGAGAACGCCCACCATCAGGACTTCCTTGCCCACATAGTCCGCACGAATCTGCGCGGCAATCTGGTCGAGTCTGGTGGCGATCTGCTTCTCCGTGACCACCACGCGAGTGAAGTCATTCATGGTGAAGGCGGCATTCGTGAAGTCGGGGCTCACTCTTCGGGTCCGTTCTGATCGGGTTGGTCGAAGCGTTCAAGAGGATGGGTAATGATCAGCCTGCCATACTCGCGGTGCGCCTCGTAGCCTCCCGGCAGCGACACCGCGCCTTGACCCGAATACGTGGTGACCAGGCGGTCAAGGGCCGCCACATGGGATGCGGCCAAGGGCCCCGCCCCTTGATTCTCCGCGAGCATCTTGAGCATGCGCGTGCGAATGGCATCGGGCAGGGCGGCGAGCATGTCGCAACGCCATTCCTCGCCGCGCACTTTGGACTCGGAATTCTGGATGGCGTGGCGTGCCTGGCGTTCGAGTTCGTCGGCGTCGGCCTGCAGCATGGCGGCTGATCGCGCGAGTCCGGAGATGACGCCGGGCCCCAGGACGTCAACCAGGGCGGGCATGACGATGCCGCGCAGGGCGGAGCGGCGCGGGCCGCCGTCGGGCTCGTTCGTCGGATCGAACCACGGCTCGAGGCCGAGCTCCTCACACGCGGTCACCGTGTCCTTGCGACGCAACGACAAGAAGGGGCGCACATAGCGACCGCGCTTGACCGGCATCCCTGCGAGCGCCCGGGCGCCGGATCCCCTGGCCAGCGCGAGCAACACGGTTTCGGCCTGATCATCCATCGTGTGACCCATGAGAATGTGCGGCGTGAGGCCGCCCTCACTGTCGGCGCGGGCGTCGAGCGCGGAATACCGGGCACGCCGCGCGGCTGCCTCGAGTCCACCCTCACGGCCCACAACCACCTTCTCCACAAATGCGGTGACGATGCCCGCCTTGTGCACTTGGGAAATCGCCTTCTGCGCGACGATGGCGGAGTCGGGTGCGAGGCCGTGGTCGACGATGATCGCGCCGACCAGGAAGCCTTCCTTGCGGGCCACGAAGTGGGTTGCCGCCGCCAACGCCAAGGAGTCGGGGCCTCCCGAGCAGGCCACCCAGATCTTGGCGCCCATGTCGATGCCGTCCAGCGCCTCGCGCACGGCGTTGCGCGTCGCCGCCACTGAAGGATGCGGTCCGGTCACACTTCTCCCAAGGGGGTCTTCGTGGCTACGTCGGTCGCGTCGGTCATTGTCGGCACCCACATTCTGCCAAGGCATTGACGAACTCGTCGATGGCCGCTTGCGGCCGGAACTGACCATAGGGCATGCCGTCGGCAAGCACAGAAAACACGAGTGGCCGGCCTTCCGCCGTAAAGACGACCCCCGACAGCGCCGTCACGCCCGTCAGCGAGCCGGTCTTGGCGCGGACCACCCCTGCGCCAGGCGCTGATGTGTAGCGGTCGTCGAGGGTGCCGGTGAGGCCAGCCTCGGCCAACCAGCCCGGCAATTCGCGCGTCGACTCGGCGAACGCGGCCGCGCGCAGCCCGGCTGTGAGGACCCGGGGCGCAATGACATTGCGGACCGAGAAGCCGGCGCCGTCGTAGAGCTCGAGACCGGTCAGATCGAGGCCGAGTTCGGCGAGGGCCGTGCGCACCGACAACATCGCCTCAGAAGGCACGGCCGGCCGGCCGTCGTGCACCGCGAGCACTCGGGTCAACACTTCCGCGATGGTGTTGTCCGACTCGTGCAGCATGTACTCGACCACGTCGCTCAGCGGCGCAGAGGTGACCGCGCCCACCTGCTCGCCTGTCGCTCCCGAGCTGGCAGCCACGCCCACCACGGTGATTCCGCGCTCTCCAAGCCGCTGGGCAAAGACGTCGGCCGTGCGGGCGGCAGGGTCGGGCCAGCGCTGGGCGTATTCGTCGTCGGTCATCTTGCCGACGTTGACGGCGAGCCCCGTCACCGGGGCGGTATAGCCGTTGCGCAACGCGTATGCGGGCCACTCCGTGGGGTACGCGGGGCCGGGGAAGGACGACGTGTCGTAGGTGATCTTCACGCTCGTGACACCTTGTGCCGACAGCGCGTCCGCCACCTGGTCCGCCAGGTCCCCGACTCCTGCGAAACCGACCGCGACGGGGTCTTTGCCAACGGCGGTGCCATTTCCCTCATCGGCCGCGAGCAGCATGTCTCCGCCCGCGACGATGGCCACCTCGCCGCGTGAAGCGTCGTACCTGGCCACGGTCTGCAACGTGGCATCCGGCCCCAACGCGCTGACCACCGCGATCGCGGTGAGGAGCTTGGTATTGGAGGCCGGCACCTGGCCGTCCGCGGCGTCGAGATCGACCAGTACGTCGCCGGTGATCAGATCGGTGACGGAGACGTTGGTCGAGGCTCCGGTGCGCGCGTCGTCGCGCAGGGCCTGAGCGAGGCCTTGGAGCACGGCGGCGTCGGGCATGGGCGCCGATGCGTCAAGAAAGGGCCACACGTCGGTGCCGGGAGCGTCGCTCGCGTCAACGGCCGCCGCGGTAAGAAAGGGGGCCGGGGGGACGGGCTCTGGCGAGGTCGTGATCCAGCCCGGCACGATGTCGGCGGCGTCCGCGTAGGCGTATCCAGCGGCCCCGGCAACGAAGACGACCGACATCAGCATTGGTACCACTGCACGCGCGCGCATGCGTCACCTCCCGTCGGCATGAGACTATGGGCCCAGTAATCAGACTCTACGCGCGGGAAGTGGCATGGAATTCAACGTCACCGTCGAGATCCCCAAGGGCTCGCGGAACAAGTATGAAGTGGACCACCACACGGGCCGAATCGTGCTCGACAGGATGCTGTTCACGTCCACCAGGTACCCCGATGACTACGGCTTCATCGACGGCACTCTCGGGCAGGACGGCGACCCGCTCGACGCGCTCGTGCTGCTCGACGAGCCCACGTTCCCGGGGTGCCAGATCCGGTGCCGCGCGCTGGGCATGTTCCGCATGCGTGACGAGGCCGGGGGCGACGACAAGGTGCTGTGTGTGCCGGTCGGCGACCACCGTCAGGCCTGGCGCCAGGAACTGACAGATGTCAGCGACTTCCACCGCCTTGAGGTGCAGCACTTCTTCGAGGTCTACAAGGACCTCGAGCCGGGCAAGTCCGTCGAGGGCGCCCACTGGGAGGGCCGCGAGCAGGCGGAGGCAGAGATCACCGCTTCGTTCGAGCGCGCCAAGGGCACGCTGTTCGAGCACATGAATCCACTCATTCCGCCTCCGCAGCACTAGGCCCGCGGAGCAGAAGGGTCGCGCTTCCCTCTAGGGACGTCCCGCGTACGGCATGATGTCGCCGAGGTTCCAGGACGATGCGTAGTACCTGGTCTTCGCGAGCGATCCGGGCACCGTGGCCTCCGCCACGAGCCCATTGCCGATGTAGATGGCCACGTGATAGATGCTGCTGGCATCCCTGTTGGTGCCCCAGAAGATCAGGTCTCCCTGACGCAACTGTGAAAAGGGCACGTGCGCCACGCCGGCGTACTGCGTACGCGAACTGCGGGGTAGCGACACCCCCGCCGACGCCCACGAGGCCCCGGTCAGACCCGAGCAGTCGTAGCCCGGCCCGTTGCCGCCCAACTGGTACGGCGAGCCCAGCAGCGTCTGAGCGTACGCCGCGGCAGCCTGACCCTGCGCTGCGCTCGAAGACCACGAAACAGAGGTGTCCGCCGGGGGCGGTGTCGTCGCAGGAGGCGTGGTCGCCGGGGGCGGTGTCGTCGCGGGAGGCGTGGTCGCAGGAGGCGTGGTCGCAGGAGGCGTGATCGTCGCGGGAGGCGTGGTCGCGGGAGGTGGCTGCGTCGCCGCAGTTTGCTCTGCCGCCGCCTTCTCGGCCGCGGCGAGCGCCGCCGCCAACTGCGCCTGTTGTACGCGCTGTCGCTCGGAGGCGAGCCCAGCCTGGCGCTGCTGTTCAAGCTGAACGGTGGTGTTCTGGAGGTGAGCCAATCGAACAACCGCGCCTTCGCGAGTCACTTGGGCGTCGGCAACGGCCTGCTCGGCCACGCGCCGCGAGTCCTCGGCCTTGGTGAGCGCCACGGCGGCGGCGTCGGCGGCATCGGCGGCATCCTGAGCCGCGTCCGCGGCGAAGTCGCTCATGGTTCCCGCGACTACCTCGGTAGCGCGTACCCGCTGAACGACGGAATCGACCTCCGCAGCGGCACGGCCGTAGTCCTCGGAGCGGGCAATCACGTCGTCAAAGCCGTCGGCACCGAGGATCGCCTCGACAGAAGTCATGGAACCGCCCGAACGGTAGGCCTCCATGGCGATGACGCCGAGATCGCTGCGCGCATTGTCCAACGCCGCAACAGCGTCGTCCGCCCTCGCGGAAGCGGCTACGGACTGCCGCTGGGCACGCTCCGCGTCATCCTTGGCTTGCAAGTAGACGTCGATGGCGATCAGCGCGGAGTTCTCGGCATCGGCGCGGGCCTGCTCCAACTTCACCACGGCGGCGTCCAGTTCGGCGACAGTCGCGGAGGCATCGGCAACGGAGGCCTTGGCCGCAGCGATGTCTGCCAGGCCGGGGTAGGTGTCGGCTCCTGCGGCGCGCGGCGAACTGGCCACCACGGCCGCGGCGATCAGCGCGATCACGCAGGCCAAGACCACGGGGTGGGTCCAGCGGCCAAACAGCCGGTATGTCACCTTTCGCACTCCTTTGCCCGATATGTGGCCAGCGTAGGCCGCGCTCGCAAGGCGCGGCAGGGTGATGTGGCAATGTCCACGCGCGTATCTTCTATCGGCGGCGCGGCTGTCGGACTTGAGCCCGTGGACTCGCGACACTCCACGCAGTGACGTCCTGCCCTAGGGTGGTGTCGGCATGGATGACGACGGGATCGAAACAGATGCGTGGGCTGCGGACCAGGGTCCGGCGGCCGATGCGCTCCTCCCCGCCTCTGCGGCGTGGCGCGAGGGAGACAATCCCGGGCGCCGCCAATTCCTGTCGTTAGGCGACCTTCCTCTTGAGGCCGACCCCATGGGAGTGCTGCCTGGGGCGACCCTCGCGTACGAGACCTGGGGACAACTCAACGCCGCACGCGACAACGCGATCTACGTGGCGCACGCCCTCACGGGGGACAGCCACGTGTGGGGGCCCTCCGAGCCCGGACACCACACGGGTGGCTGGTGGAACGCCATGGTCGGCCCGGGCAGGCCGATCGATCCCGAGCGCCACTTCGTGGTCTCGGCGAACGTGCTCGGCGGCTGTCAGGGCTCCTCCGGACCGGCGTCCGCTCACCCTGCCGACGGCAAGCCGTGGGGCTCGCGCTTCCCCTACGTGACGTTGCGCGACATGGTGGCGGCGGAGATCGCCCTCGCGGATCACCTGGGAGTGGATCGGTGGCGGCTCATCACGGGTCCGTCCATGGGCGGCATGCGCGCCATCGAATGGGCCGTGACCGTACCCGAGCGCGTCGGGGCCATTGCGCCGGTGGGCTCGACTGCTGCCACCACCGCGGACCAGATCGCGTGGTCGACCTCTCAAGTCGCCGCGATCTTGGCTGACCCCAAGTTCCGGGGCGGCGACTATTACGACGCGGCCGATGGCGACGGACCCCACGTAGGACTCGGCATCGCGCGCATGATCGCGCACACGACGTATCGGTCCGAGGGCGAGCTGGCCGACCGCTTCGGGCGCTCGTTCCAGGGAGACAGCGACCCGATCGGCAAGGGCGGACTGTTCGCGGTGCAGTCCTACCTGCAACACCACGGGCGCAAGCTCGCGCGACGCTTTGACGCCAACACGTACGTGCGGCTGGCGCAGGCGATCCAGTCGCACGATGTGGGGCGAGGCCGCGGCGGCGTCGAGACGGCGCTGGCGCGGTACACCGGGCCGGCCTTGGTGATCGCGGTGGACTCCGACAGACTTTATCCGCTGAAGAACTCGCAGTTGCTGGACCTGGGGCTGTCCGGGTCGAGCGGCGTGAAGGTGGTGCACTCGCCCGTGGGCCACGACGGCTTCCTGGTGGAGTCAGGGCAACTCAATGCGTTCATCGCGGAGTTCGAGGCGGGGCTGTAGGGCGGGGCGGTCGGCGGGGCGGTTGGCGGGGCGGTCGGCGGGGCGGTTGGCGGGGCGGTCGGCAGGGCTGTAGGGCGGGGCGGTCGGCGGGGTTGTAGGGCGGGGCGGTCGGCGGGGTTGTAGGGCGGGGCGGTCGGCGGGGTTGTAGCGCTAGGGCACAGCAGGCACGATTCTCCCCTGTGTCGTCGGTCAGGCCGCGCGGCGGGCGGAGTGCTCCCTGGCGGAGTAGTCCTGGGCGGAGTTCTCCCGGGCAGGGTTCTCCCAGCCCGGGCCCATGTGGGCAGGGTTCTCCCGTGCGGAGTAGTCATGGGCGGAGTTCTCCCTGGGAGCGTCGTCGGGTGGGTCGGCGTCAATGAAGTCGCTGCCAGGGTCACTGGTGTCACTGGCGTCGCCGATGACACTGGGGTCACCGATTTCGAGTGCAGCGAGTCCGCCGAGCCGGGGTCTTTGGAGGGGGTCGATGTTCGGTGGCGGGATGAACTCGACTCGGCCGTCTCGAATCGTGATGCCCCAGCCTTGGCGGTGGATGTCGTGGTGGCAGCGGGTGCACAACATCACGCCATTGCTGAGGTCCGTGAGACCGCCCTTTTCCCACCAGCGGATGTGGTGGGCTTCGCAGTGTTCTGGTGGTGCATGACATTTCGCGCACCCCCCGTCACGTTCCACCAGTGCGAGGCGTTGAGCCCGAGTGAATATGCGGACATTGCGCCCCTGGTCCAGCACCTCACTGGGGCCACCAAGCACTTGAGGAATCACACCGGCGTCTCCTGCCAGGCGGCGTAGCTCACCGACAGACACAGGCTGAGCGGTGCCATCAATGCTGCCGAGCCCTTCGCCGGCGGTCAGGTCCGTCAGGCTCATCCGCACGATGATGGTGGTGCGCACCCCGGATTGATCAGTGTTCTTGCAACCCAGGGCGTGACGGGCGAGGTCGTGCAGAGCATCTGCCCGCAGTTGACCCACGGTGCGTTGATCGCGTTCCGTGGGGTCTTGGTCACGGCGGGCACGGAACTGGTGGGTGACCATCTGTTCAATCACGGTGCGTATCGGGGCAGCAGTGACCGCATCCAGACGCCCATTGAGTGTCACCATCCCGGTGTGGTCTTCACTCCACGTCAGATACCGGTCCTCGTGTTGACGGCGTTCACGTTCCTGATGACCCGCGAGGTCTGCGCGCGCGACAGCGCGGGTAACCAGACGGCGCACATCTTTCACACTCAGGTGTATCGCCTTGTCCACCAAACGTTGCTCCAGGTCATGCAGCTGCTCACCGGGGACACGATCAGCAAGCGACTCGAGTCCCGACGTGATGATCCCTGCCGCGTCGGACGACAGGTCACCCGCCAACGCGGCTGCCGTGATCGCCGGGAAGCGTGGCGTCGGTGGTGTCGGCCGCTGAGACTGGTCAAGGTGGGCACGGTCGAGCTGAGAGGACTCGCTGAAGGGCAGTGTCGGCTCAACGATGAACGCCCTGCCTGCCTCGATGGACCGCCACGCCCCTGCCTGAGAGCCACCCGTCACGGCGGCGACCATCGCACCGGCATCGCCGAAGCCTTGCCGTCGGGCGAGCCCACCGCCGGGAAGGTCGGGTGTGGAGCGTCGTGCCAGATCGCCTGCGAAGCGTGCCCGCAGGGCGTCCGTCAGGCGCCCCAACTTGGCCACAGCGTCGTACGCGCTCAGGAATTCGTGCTGCGACAAACCCGACACATCAAGACGTGCCAAAGCACCGACCAGGCCCCCGGCCTGCTCGATCTGCGCCGTGTCAATCACGGCCGTCTGGTGTGTCATGAAACCAGTCAACCACCACCCCCTGACACGTGCTTAGCAGGCACGATGCCCTGTGGACAGACGATTCAAACCCGGCCTGGGCACGACGCGCACAGGGTCCCGCGTTGGCTATTCGGCGAGGGGCGGGGGGCCGACGCGAGGGGCGGGGGGCCGACGCGAGGGGCGGGGGGCCGACGCGAGGGGCGGGGGGCCGACGCGAGGGGCGGCGCAAGCGGTCACGCGGGCCGACGCTACGAACCGGTAGACGCACGACACGCCGCCGGGTTGGTCGCGGATGGGGCGCCGACACGGCGTGTCGGCCAAGAAAGTGGTTCGGAGCGTCGCGGGAGGGGGTGCGGACTTGCCAATTCTCGGCCGCCGACCCTAGAGTACGAGCCATGTTCCGCCGAATGTGTCGCTAGTCAAGCGCACGTTTGGCGTGCGCCCGCACAGGGCGTCCCGCTCGCACCATTGAGTCGCGGGCCAAGAACCCTTGCGGGCCTACTCCCCACGTGTCGCTTTCCGCAGACCTGTCACGGTCGCGGGACTGGCGGCATCCCCCGAAAAGGCGGCCCGAACAGCTCCCGACGGTGACCGGTCATGGAACATCCCGTCCCCCACCACCCCACGCAGAACCCCACGTAAAACCAGGAGCTGACATGACCACCGAATGGGCTTTCGAAACACAGCAGATCCACGCCGGCCAGGTGCCCGACCCCACCACCGGCGCCCGCGCACTGCCGATCTACCAAACCACCTCGTACGTTTTCGAGGACACCACCCAGGCCGCCGCGCGCTTCGCGCTCGCTGAGTTCGGCCCCATCTACACGCGCATCGGCAACCCGACGCAGGATGCGGTCGAGCAGCGGGTGGCCGCACTGGAGGGCGGCGTGGCAGCACTGCTCGTGGCCTCGGGTAGCGCAGCGAACGCGCTCGCCATCCAGAACCTCGCCGAGGCGGGCGACCACATCGTCTCCTCGCCGTCGCTGTACGGCGGCACGTACAACCTGTTCCACTACACGCTGCCCAAGTACGGCATCGAGGTCAGCTTTGTGGAGAACCCGGACGACCCCGAGTCGTGGCGCGCCGCCGCCAAGCCCCACACCAAGGCGTTCTTTGGCGAGTCGATCTCCAACCCCAAGCAGGACCTGCTGGACATCGAGGCGGTCGCCGCGGTCGCACACGAGATCGGCGTGCCGCTCATCGTGGACAACACCGTCGCGACCCCCTACCTGGTGCAGCCGTTCACGTGGGGCGCGGACATCGTCACCCACTCCGCCACCAAGTACCTGGGCGGTCACGGCACGGCCATCGCCGGCGTGATTGTCGACGCCGGTTCGTTCGACTACGCGCAGGACGCGGAGCGCTTCCCGCAGTACAACACCCCGGACCCCAGCTACAACGGCCTCACGTATGCGAAGGACCTGGGCGTCGGCTCCGCGCTGGGCGCGAACCTCGCGTTCATCCTCAAGGCGCGCATCCAGTTGCTGCGCGACCTTGGCCCGGCGGTGTCGCCGTTCAACGCGTTCCTCATTGCGCAGGGCATCGAGACGCTGTCGCTGCGTATCGAGCGCCACGTGGAGAACGCCGTCAAGGTGGCCGCGTTCCTCGAGGCGCGCGACGACGTGCTGAGCGTCAACTACTCGGGTCTCGAGTCCTCGCCGTGGCACCACTTGCAGGTCAAGTACGCGCCCAAGGGCGGCGGCGCGGTGCTCGCCTTCGAGATCGCGGGCGGCGTCGACGCCGGACGCGCCTTTGTGGACGCGCTCGAGTTGCACTCGCTGGTCGCCAACATTGGCGACGTCCGGTCGCTGGTGATCCACCCGGCCACCACCACGCACTCGCAGTTGAGCGCGGCCGAGCAGGCCACCACCGGCGTCACGCCGGGCCTGGTGCGGCTGTCCGTGGGGATCGAGAATATCGTCGATATCCTGGCCGACCTGGACAAGGGATTCGCCGCTGCCGCAGCGGCGCGCAAGGGGGCTGCCACCCCAACAGCCGCTGCCCCGGCCAACGCGTAGAGAGAAGGTAGATAGGTAAGGAGCCCTCATGGACGACGACGCCTCCGAATGGGTTGACGCTCCCCCGACGCCGATTCCGGCGTCGGGGGCGTGGCGCCCCGGCGACGATCCGGGCGAGCGCAAGTTCCTGCGCATCGGCGACCTGCCACTTGAGGCAGACCCGATCGGCAGACTGCCCGACGTGACCCTCGCGTACGAGACGTGGGGGGAACTCAACGAGGCGCGCGACAACGCCATCTACGTGTCGCACGCGCTTTCTGGGGACTCTCACGCCTACGGTCACGCGGGCCCCGGCCACCTCACGGGCGGCTGGTGGAACTCGCTTGTCGGACCCGGACGCCCGCTGGACCCCACCCGCCACTTCATCGTCTCCGCCAACATCGTGGGCGGGTGTCAGGGCACCACCGGCCCCGCCCACCCCTACCCCATGGACGGTCGCCCGTGGGGCTCGCGTTTTCCCTGGCTGACGCTGCGCGACATGGTGGAGGCCGAGGTGCGCCTCACGGATGCGCTCGGGATCGACGCATGGAGGCTCATGCTCGGCCCGTCGATGGGCGGGATGCGCGCGCTCGAATGGGCGGCCACCCACCCGACGCGCGTGCGGTCGATCGCTGCGGTCGGCACCACGGCGGCCACCACGGCCGAGCAGATCGCATGGGGCGCCGCACAGACGGCAGCCATCCGCGCCGATGCTCGGTTCGCGGGCGGCGACTACTACGACGCGGCCGACGGCGAGGGCCCGCACGTAGGACTGGGCATCGCGCGCATGATCGCCCACACCACGTACCGCTCCGAGCCCGAGTTGCACGCACGGTTTGGCCGCACGGTGCAACTAGACGATGCAGTGCAGCCCGACGACGACGGCATTCCCGGCGACATCCTGCGCGGGCCTGGCCAGCCCGGCGCGGGTCAGTACGCGATCGAGTCCTACCTAGCCCACCACGCCGAGAAACTCGCCCGCCGGTTCGACGCCAACACGTACCTGCGCATCGCGCACGCGATCAACACGCACGACGTGGGCCGCGGGCGCGGAGGCGTGGCAGCCGCGCTTGCAGGGTTCAACGGGCTGGCGCTGGTAGCCGCGGTCGACTCGGACCGGCTCTACCCCCTGTCCCACTCCCAGGAGCTGGCGGACGCGCTGCCGAACTGCGACGGCGTCGACCTGCTGCATTCCGACGTGGGCCACGACGGGTTCCTCGTGGAGTCGGCCGCACTGAATGCGCTGGTTGAGGGCCTGTTGGCGCGCGTCGAGGCGGCGGTCTAGCGCGGATGCGCGAACGGGGCGTTACCGACCACACGCGTCCAGCAGAATCGCCGCGACGTCCTCGATGACCTCCGAGGTGACGTCCGTCCCTCCAGCGCGCTGCACCTTGCGTGCCATGAGCGCGGGGTTCACGAGTAGCACGCGGTTCACAAACTCGGCGCAGTCGCTCGCGATGATCGGGTCAACAGCGCGAAGTTGAGCGCGCACGCGCTCTCCGGCGTCTGGATCGAGGGTGAGGCGAACAATGTCGAGGAGGTCTGTGCCTTCCTTCGCGCTGCCGCGGTTTTGAACCGACTGCAACTTCATCGCGACCAATGGTCCCGGCTGCGCGACACGAGCCTCCACTCGGAGCATTTCAGTGCCACGGTCCATCACGGTGATCTCCACAGGCGAGGACATCTCAATTGCCCATAGATGAGACATGGCGTAGAGCCGGTCATCCGGAACCTCCGAGTCGCGCGCCACCTTGGCGGAGACCACCTCAATGACGTCGACCCGCGCACGCCCAAAGTCTGTATCCAACTCCACGCCGGCGGGCCCCGCAGTCGTCGCGTCCAAGCGCGCCAGCAACGTCTCCAGTACGGTGACGCCGGCTTCGCGGGCTCCGCTCGCGGTGTCGAGGTCGGCCGTTGCCCGCTCAGCAGAGCGTGCACGGCACAGCACAGCGATCCCGCCGACCACCACTGGAGGCACTCCAGTGGTGCGCTCCACTTCACCTATCGCCGCGACGAGTGGAGTCATCGCTCCGTGCGCAAAAGCCACGTGATCCATGGGAACTACCACACCCGGTACGGCGGAGACCAGGAGTCGAGCACTTCACGACCGCGACCGGCGTCGGTCGCCAGGTCGAGCGCGACGTACAGTCCGCGCGCTACCGGCCAGTCGAGGTCGAGTTCGCGACGGTTCACGCAGGCCCTCGGCACCGGAGGGACAATGACCGCACAGGCGGCTGCAGCGCGGTCGCTGGCCTGACCGAGAATCGCCACAGCCCGCCTCGCCGCGGCGCGCGACGGCACGTAGAAGTCGACACGGGCATCTGCTCGAACTCCCACCGGCGCCCCGTCGGCCGCGGCCGCATGGTCGCCGGTCATGGCCCAACCCGGGCCGTCCGTAACATCGCCGCCGAATCCGAGCTCGAGTGCGTCGGGGGAACGGCCCGCCTGCGGGAGTCGTGCGAGATAGGTTCGCCTGAGGTTCCACCGTCCCGCGACTCGCCAAAAGAGTTCCGCGTCCGCGTCGAAACCCTCGGCGCTCATCAAACCCTCCAAGCGCATGGCCTTCACCACCTCGGACACCGTGCTGGGCGCGCGCTTGGTGGTTCGCGCAAGTTCGCGCACCGTGTGACCCGACCGTGGATCCTCGAGGATCGCACATGCGACTTCGAGGCCGGCGCGACCCCCGATCGCGTCGACGCGTTCCGGGCGAGATCGCAGTGGCGGCACGTCGCTGTCGATGACGAGCCCCGGTGCACGCAGCCTGAGGTGCCCGCGGAGGTCGAGCCAAGCCCACTCAAGTTCCGTGAGCCGAGCGCGTGCGGATGCAGACACTCTGTCCGCCACCACCACTCGGACCAACGGAGGGGAAGGCGCTATGCGGAGGTCCGGGTTTCGCTCGGTCGCCGAGTCGGGGAAGCTGGCCCACCGCTTGACCTTCACGGGGTACGTCCCGGTATCGGTGGTGATGGTGAGATCGGCCCCCATGTCTCCAGCCGCGTTGAACTCGGAACGCACTCCGAGTGAGTCCAGCGCCTCCGCAAGCAACTCGTCACCCGTGCTGAGTTCGTCCATGACGCCATGGTACGTAGGTGTTCGGTGTTCGGTCAATACCGAACACCGAACAGCGAATGCCCCGGTTCCGAAAGTCTTGCCTTCCGCTATCCCTTTCGCGTTATAGATTCCACCCTATTACGTCAGAGGAATACGGTATACTCAATTACGCTCAAGTAATAGCGCACCTCACCTGCGGGAGGACTGCATCATGGCTCACGGCACGCTCCGGTCCCCGGCCGACGTGGGACGCGCCGTGCGGCATGCCCGTCACGACCTCGCGATGTCTCAGGTGGAGTTGGCCGAGAGGCTTGGCGTCTCGCAGCGGTGGCTGTCCGAACTGGAGACGGGCAAGCCCAAGATTCTCGACGCCCGACTGTTCGACGTGCTCGCGCAGGTGGGGCTAAAGCTCACGTGGAGCCTCGATGACTGACGTAAGCCTCGACGTCGAACTGCACGGACATCACCTGGGTCGCGTGGAAGGTCGCCCTGAGGGTGCCAGGTGGATGGCCAGCCCGGACGCCCTGGAGCGTTACGGCATCGGCTCCACCGTGCTGTCGCTCGCCTTGCCGCTGGAGGCCACCCCTGCACCCGTGGCCGCGACCGAGGCGTTTTTTGGCGGACTGCTGCCCGAGGGCGCTCGACTTGAGGCACTCCTGCGTGACACCGAGGGGCTGACCCGCGACAATCTGGTAGGGCTGCTGGCTGCGGTGGGGCGCGACGTTGCGGGTGGACTCGTGTTGCCTGGCCCCGCGATCACCACCCTTGGCCCGCTGCTGTCCGACGCTGAGGCCGCGCACGAGGTGGCGAACCCACGCGGGTATCTGGCCGGCGGCGGCTCGGCGATGGCGGGAATACGACCGAAGGTGGCGTTGGCCCGGTCGACGGCGGGTTGGCATGCTGCACGCGACGGCCACCCGTCGTCGCACCTCGTGAAGCCCGGGTCGCCCGGGTCGCTGCGCGATGCGCGCGCCGAGGCATGGGTCATGGGGCTGGCGCACCGGGTGGGACTGACCTACTCGGATGTGAGCCTCGAATGGTTCGGCGAACTGCCCGCCGTGGTGATCGAACGCTTCGACCGTGTGGCGACGCCCGACGGGGGCCTGCGACGGCTCCACCAGGAGGATGCGGCCCAGGCGCTCGGCCTGGCCTGGGGTGGCGATGCGAAGTTCGAGTGGCATGGCTCGGGGGCCTCCTTGCGTGCTATCGCCGCGCTGCTGGACAAGGACCGCACCCTGCGCTCCCAGGGGCCAAGTGACCGGGAGCGGCTGCTCGCTCAGACCGTGTTCCGCCTGGTGATCGGCGACACGGACGCTCACGCGAAGAACCACTCCCTGATGCACGACGACGAAGGTGGGGTGAGCCTGTCGCCGCTGTACGACGCGACGGCCACCGTCCTGTACGGGCAAGGCGCCGCGATCGCGCTGGAGGTGGGCGGACAGCGCTTGCTGCACACCTGAGTTGGTTCACTCGTGCCACTCTGTGGGTCTCGGAGTCGATTTACCTGGGGTGACTGTCGCGCTTAGTGGGCCTTCAGGGCACTAAGCGGGGCGTCTATGCTGGGCTTGTGGCATGGGTGAG
>Ga0209024_1001091_pt1 | contig 27446 bp, 28 predicted proteins | sample AutmiccommunBRH5_FD_187380 | JGI IMG/M metagenome (GOLD analysis project Ga0209024, IMG submission 187380) | Deep subsurface microbial communities from Mt. Terri, Switzerland - Autotrophic microbial communities BRH/5 (SPAdes) (version 2) | ecosystem: Environmental > Aquatic > Deep subsurface >...
GCCGATCTGGTCGAAGGGGGTCTTGGTCATGTTGACCAGATGCGGGACGATGGAGCCCTCGATCTCCTTGGGGTTGACGAAATGGGTCATGCCGAAGCGGCGGCCCCACTCTTCCTTGTCGTTGTTGTCGGCGCCCGCCAGCCGCAGGCCCTGGATGACGTTGAGGCCGATCCCGCCGAGGCCGAAGACCACGGCCTTGGCGCCGATCTCGACCTTGGCGGTGTTGATCACCGCGCCGATGCCGGTGGTGACGCCGCAGCCGATATAGCAGATCTTGTCGAAGGGCGCGTCATCGCGGACCTTGGCGAGGGCGATCTCGGGCACGACCGTGTGGTTGGCGAAGGTCGAGCAGCCCATGTAATGGTGGATCGGCGTGCCATCGAGCATCGAGAAGCGCGTGGTGCCGTCGGGCAGCAGGCCCTGCCCTTGCGTCGAGCGGATCGCCGTGCAGAGGTTGGTCTTCTGGCTGAGGCAGCTCGGGCATTGCCGGCATTCCGGCGTGTAGAGCGGGATGACATGGTCGCCGGGCTTCAGCGTGGTGACGCCCGGCCCGCATTCGATGACGATGCCCGCGCCCTCATGGCCGAGGATCGCGGGGAACAGCCCCTCCGGGTCCGCACCTGACAGGGTGAATTCGTCGGTGTGGCAGATGCCGGTCGCCTTGATCTCCACCAGAACCTCGCCGGCCTTGGGGCCTTCAAGGTTCACCTCCATGATCTCCAGCGGTTTTCCGGCAGCAACGGCCACCGCGGCGCGCGTTCTCATGTCTGTGACTCCCTGTTACTGGTCTGGCCTGATATCCTTGGGCGCGCAGACTGTGCGAAAGCCGGTCCTGGTGCAACCGACAAAGGAGGCGAAAATGGCAGGATTTCCCGGACGGACACTCGCAGGGGGCGCGGCATTGCTGCTGCTGGCGGCCTGCGTGACGGAAGGCGGGACGGGCGCTGGCCCCGCGCCTGTGGCGGGCGATTGCGGCGCATCCAGCCTGCAGCAACTGGTCGGCCAGCCGGCCAGCACGCTGGAAACGATGCGCTTTTCCCAGCAGCTGCGGGTGATCAACCCCGGGCAGATGGTGACGATGGATTACCTCGAGGGGCGGCTGAACATCGCCATCGACGAGCAGGACCGGATTTCCCGCGTCTATTGCGGCTGACATGAGAAGGGGCGCCGCTGGGCGCCCCTTGCTCTTACATCCGGTAGTCGGTGTGGCAGGCCTTGCAGGCGGCGCCGACCGGCCCCATCCCGGCCTTCACCCCGTCGAGCGAGGCGGTATCGACCGCCGCCGCCGCCTCTTCCAGCGATTTCGCCTTGGCGGTGAACTCGTCGAACATCATCCAGATGTCCGGCTTGGCTTCGGACACCGGATCGGTCTCCTCAGGCTCGAACTTCGCCGGAATGTCCGCGGCGGCCGCGACCAGCGCCGCCTGCGCCTCGGCGGCCTTGGCGGCGTCGAAGGGCGCCTTGCCCGCGGCCATGTCACCCAGCGTGCCGGTATTGACCCGCACCACCTGCATCAGGTCCATCCGCTCCTTTACGACGGGGTTGGTCACCCCCTCCTTGGCGACGGCCATGCCGGCCACGAGGACGAGGCCGAGGCCGATGAGTTTTGCTTGCAGCTTCACTGGTTGGCTCCCTGATGGGTTGCTGACGGGGTACGAACAGGGCGACTATACGACGCAGTGTGACTTGCAGAAGACAGGCTTCCGTCGGGTCACGCGAATGTCATCCGACATAGTCCTACCGCGGTGCCACCACCCTCTGTGTCTGCACGCCAAGCCCGTCGATCCCCAGCCGCATCACCTCGCCCGCCTTCAGATAGCGCTGTGGGCGCATGCCCATACCGACGCCGGGCGGGGTTCCGGTGGTGATGATGTCGCCGGGGCTCAGGGTCAGGAAGCGGCTGACATAGGCGATGATCTCGGCCACGCCGAAGATCATGGTGGCGGTGCTGCCGGTCTGCATGCGCTGGCCGTCCACGTCGAGCCACATGCCAAGCGCGGCAATGTCGGGGACCTCGTCGGGCGTCACCAGCCAAGGCCCGACGGGGCCGAAGCTGTCGAAGCCCTTGCCCTTGTCCCAGGTGCCGCCGCGTTCGGCCTGCCATTCGCGTTCCGACACGTCGTTGACGACGCAGTATCCGGCGACGTGGGTAAGCGCGCTCGCCTGCTCGATGTAGCGGCCGCCCTGGCCGATGACGACGCCGAGCTCCACCTCCCAGTCGGTCTTCACCGAGTCGCGGGGCAGTTCGACATCGTCATCGGGGCCAGAGATGCAGCTGGTCCATTTGTTGAACACCACCGGTTCGGTCGGAACCGCCATCCCGGATTCGGCGGCATGGTCGGCATAGTTTAGCCCGATGGCGATGAACTTCTGCGTGCCGGCGACGCAGGGGCCAAGCCGCAGGCCCTGTTGCGGTTTGCCCTCGACCAGAGGCAGCGAGGCCTCGTCCAGCGCCGCGATCCGGCGCAGGCTGCCGGGCAGCAGCGCCTCGCCGGCAAGGTCTGGGAGGATGCCCGACAGGTCCCGCACGCGGCCTTCGGTATCCAGCAGCCCGGGCTTTTCGTGGCCCTTCGGTCCATAGCGCAGCAGTTTCATGGGGGTCTCCTCCGTCCTGTCCTGCGCCATTGCTAGCAATGCGGGGGCGGGCGGGGAAGGGTTGGTGTGGATGGACGGCAGATCGGTGGGACCAAGCCGCCGTTTGCTACCTTGCCCGAGTGGCTCTCCTTGGCGAAGGCCATCGCCTTCGCCACGCGCTGAAAGCCAAGCTGCACCGGACGGGCCCCCAAAAGGGCCCGGCCAGCGCCCGCCCCGCCCCTGGCGGGCGCTTCTCGCCCGCCAGGTCGGGCGCTGTCCTCATTCGGTCTCGTGTTGCCAGCGGCTCTGCGGGCATGGGTCTCGCACGGGCGGGGCGAGGCAGTGCCTCGCCTTTTACCGCCCGAACAGAGCGCTCCAGTCTGCGAATGGATGCAGTCCACCGGTTCAGCCCCCAACCCCCCGCTTGCCTTGCCGCCCCCGACTTGTCACACTCCCGTCATGTCGGTGTTCACGCCCACGCCCCTTCCCGGCCCCTCGACTGCCCCCGATCAGGTGGCCTTCGACCGTGCCGAGCTGTCGGCGCTGTTGCAGCTTTACGGCCGCATGGTCGCGGCGGGCGAGTGGCGCGATTACGGGATGAGCTTCCTGCGCGAGGTGGCGGTGTTCTCCGTCTTCCGGCGCAGCGCCGAGAACCCGCTCTACCGCATCGAGAAGCGCCCCCGCCTGCGCGGCAAGCAGGGGCTCTACGCGGTGATCGGCATGGATGGGCAGGTGCTGCGGCGCGGACAGGATCTGCCGACCGTGCTGCGGGTGCTGGAGCGCAAGCTGATCCGGCCCGTCGACTAGATCGGTGGATTAGAGCCGCTTCACAACCAGCAGCGGGCCCTCGCCCTGCGCCTCGATTCGGGCGATGCAGGTCTCGATGCCTTCGTAGCTGGTGGCGGCGCGGAAGCCGTTGGCATGGATCAGCCGCTGCCCGTCCACCGCCATCGCCACATGGCCGGGCCAGAAGAACAGATCGCCGCGCTGGAACGGCCCGTGCGAGGGGACCAGATGGCCAAGCGCCTCGCGCTGCTGGTCGCTGTCACCGGGGCAGGGGATGCCGCAGGCCAGCAGCGCCGCCTGCACCAGACCCGAGCAGTCGATCCCGGCGCGGGAGTTGCCGCCCCACAGATAGGGCGTCCCCAGGAACATCTCGGCCACCGTGACCGCATCGGCCTCGGTCTCGTCCGCCGGGGCGATATGGGCGCGGGGCACGAAGAAGCCGTCATGGGTCTCGGCAAAGCGCTCATGCTCCGCCGTGATGGTCAGCAGGGCGCCGAAGGACAGGGTGCAGGCCTCGGGCGTGGAGAGTTTGGGCGCCCGGTAGAGATGCGAGGCTGGCGCCGCGATCCGGTGCGTTGGCGTCATGTCGGGGCCAAGCGCGGCTTCCGCCACCCAACCGCAATAGCCATCCTTCGCCGCCTGAAGGAAAGCGAAACCCTGATGGCGCTCGATCACAGTCACCCGCTCGCCGAACAGCACCTGCCGGTCGCGCGCTCCGCCGGGGGCGGCGAGCAGGTCGGCCAGCGGCGCGGCGATGCGGGCGGGGCTGCCATTGGTCCAGGCGGGGGCTTCCAGCACGCCTTGCAGCGAGGCGAGGGCGATGCGCGGCGTGGCGGGGGTGGCACGGCGGTCGGTCATAGGTCCAGGATCTCCGGAAGCGCGGCAAGCAATGCCCGTGCGCCCTGGGCGGCGGCGCCCTTGGGGCGGGCGGGGGCGGCGGCGGGCTGCCAGCCGTAGAGGTCGAAATGCGCGAAGCGGGGGGTCGCGGTCACGAACCGGCGCAGGAACAGCGCCGCGGTGATCGAGCCGGCCATCCCGCCCGAGGGGGCATTGTCGAGATCGGCGATGCCGGGCTCGATCAGCAGGTCATAGGGCGTCCAGAACGGCATCCGCCATAGCGGATCGCGCGCCCGCGCCGCGCCAGAGGTGATGGCGGCGGCCAGCGCCTCGTCATCCGCGTAGAACGGCGGCAGGTCGGGGCCGAGGGCCACGCGCGCGGCACCGGTCAGCGTCGCCATGCAGATCAGGCAATCGGGCGCCTCTTCATCCGCCAGCGCCAGCGCATCGGCCAGGATCAGCCGCCCCTCGGCATCGGTGTTGTTTACCTCGACCGTCAGGCCCTTGCGGCTGGTCAGGATGTCCTGCGGGCGCATGGCGTTGCCGGCCACCGCATTCTCCACCGCCGGCACCAGCACCCGCAGCCGCAGCTTCAGCCCAAGGCCCATGATCATCTGCGCCAGCCCCATCACCGTGGCGGCGCCGCCCATGTCCTTCTTCATCAGCCCCATGCCGGCGGCGGGCTTCAGGTCGAGCCCCCCGGTATCGAAGCACACGCCCTTGCCCACCAGCGTCAGCCGCGGGCCATCCTTGCCCCAGCGCATGTCCAGCAGCCGCGGCGCGCGCGGCGAGGCGCGGCCGACCGCATGGATCATCGGCAGGTTCTGCGCCAGAAGGTCGTCGCCGCGGATCACCTTTAGGTCGGCACCGAACCGCGCGGCGAGGTCGGCAAAGGCCGCCTCCAGCTCCGCAGGCCCGAGGTCGGAGGCGGGGGTGTTGATCAGGTCACGGGTCAGCGCCTCGGCATTGGCGATCACCTCCAGCCGCGCGGCATCCACGCCTTCGGGGGCTTTCAGCCGCGCGCCCGGCGCCGCGCCGGTGCGGTAGCGGCCAAAGCGATAGCCGGCCAGCAGCCAGCCCAGCGCGGCTTCCTCCAGCTCCTCGGGCAGCAGGTTCGCCTCCAGATGCCACGCGCCCGCCGGAAGGGCATCCGCCGCCTTCGCCAGCCAGAACCGCCCCCGCGCCCGCGCCGCCGCGTCGCCATGGCCGATGACGGCTCCCGCAAGCGCGCCATCCGCGCCGGGCAGCAGGCAGACCTCGCCCAGCCCGGCGGCGAAGCCCGACCCCGTCAGCCAGGCCTGCGCCGGGGCGGGCAGGGTTTCCTGCCACGCGGCCAGCGCCGCCTTGTCCACGACATGCAGCGGCAGAGACGGGGCAGCGGGATCGGCGAAGGACAGGGACATGGGGTGGCCTCGGGGTGGTTGCTTTGGGCGCAGCGTAGAGCTTTGGCGGGGGCCTGCAAGGGGCGGCGGGCGGCAAGCTCGCTGCCTGCTCTCAACCCATTTCATTGGCGAAGGCCATCGCCTTCGCCACTCGCCGACATCTCATCTTGCACCGGTCGGGCCCCCAAAGGGCCCGGCCAGCGCCCGCCCCGCCCTCGGCGGGCGCTTCTCGCCCGCCAGGTCGGGCGCTGTCCTCTCCCGGTTTCTTGTTGCCGCTGGCTCCGGGGGAAATGTTGCGCACGGGCGGGGCGAGGCAGTGCCTCGCCTTGCTCCGCCCGACTGAAATGCCCCGAGGCCGGCAAAGGGCATCTAAGCGGCACCACTGCCGCCCCCCTAATCCCGATCCTGCAGATCCCATACCGCGGTCAGCGAGCGGTCGCCGATCCGCACCAGCCGCGCCAGCACCGCCGCAAGCGCCGGCATGTCGCCCCGGTCCACGCAAACCTCGAGGTCCAGGGCCACCCGGCACAGGCTGTCCATTCCCAGATCGCGCGCCACCCGCGCCAGCTGCCGCGCCCGGCCCGGCATCCCCGCCAGATCGCGGACCACCGCCAGCCGCTGCAGATCGGCCAGCGCCGTCGCCAGATCCTCCATCGCGCGGCAGATCACCGCCTCGGCCGCCGCCTCGCCCAGTTCGGCATAGAGCGCGACCAGCCGGTCGCCATCCAGCCGCACCCCCTCCTCATGCACGAGCCACGCCAGAATTGCACCGCGGGCCGCGCCGCGACGTTGAACAGATTGCATCACCCATCACCCCTTGGTCCCGGCGCCCCCACGCCTCGCGCAAGACTCGGGCCCATCCCTCAAGAAATCGTTGATGCGCCCGCAGAAAGGCCCTCGAAATTCCGACAATGCCCGCGTATCTGAGGGCAGCCTTCTTTCGACCGGGACGCCAGGAGCCACATATGCAAAATGCTCGACCCCTGCCCACCTATCTGATCCAGCGCTATCAGGGCTGGCGCGCGACCACCTTCACCGAGAACCGCGTCTGGTATCGCCGCCTGGCCGAGGACGGCCAGCGCCCGCGCGCCATGGTCATCTCGTGCTGCGACAGCCGGGTGCATGTCACCTCGATCTTCGGGGCCGATACGGGCGAATTCTTCATCCACCGCAACATCGCCAACCTCGTGCCGCCCTATGCGCCCGATGGCGACCATCACGGCACCTCGGCCGCGGTGGAATATGCGGTGACCACGCTGAAGGTCGCGCATCTGATCGTGATGGGCCATTCGCAATGTGGCGGCGTGCGCGGCTGCCATGACATGTGTTCCGGCCACGCGCCCGAGCTGGAGGAGCGCACCAGCTTCGTCGGCCGCTGGATGGACATCCTGCGCCCGGGATATGAGCGGGTGGCAAGCCTGCCGGAGCCCGAGCGGGTGCGCGCGCTGGAGCAGCAGGCGGTGCTGATCAGCCTTGAGAACCTGATGGGCTTTCCCTTCGTGAGGGCCGCGGTCGAATCGCAGGAAATGTCGCTCCACGGGCTGTGGAACGACATCGCCGATGGCAGCCTGACGCAATATGACCCGGCCAGCGGCGGCTTCGTCACGGTGTGACAGGCGCGCCTGTCGGCCCGGCGCAAACCCGGCCTTAACCGGAATCGGTCAGCCTTGGGCGCATGAACCCGCGACACCCTCATGCGCCCGGTGACCCATGCGTCTTGTCTCGCTGAACCTGCCGGTGGAGCTGATCGCCGCCATCAGCCGCGCCGCCCGCGATGCCGGGAAAACGCCGCAGGATCTGCTGCGGGCGACGCTGGCGCATGTGTTCGCCGCGGACGGGGCGGGGCAGGGACGCGGGGATCCAGCCGGCTGGGGGCGCGCGGCGCCAAGGGGTGACGGGGCAGATGCAGCGCAGGACCCGCTGCCCGCAACGACGGATACGGCGCAAGGCGCAGCGCCAGACGTCTCGCCCGGCGCCCCGCCCTTCGCCGTTCACCTGGCCTTTGCCGAGGCTCTTGGCTGGCTCGACCTGCAATCGCGCCTGCGCGCGGCGGGTTTCGTGCTGCGCCTGGCACAGGACGGCACGCTGGCCCTGCACAGCTGGCCAGCCGATCACCGGCTGATCGACAGCGCCGCGATCGGCCAGCCGCTTGCGGACCTGACCCTGCGCTTCCGCGCCGCCTTTCCCGGGCAGGTCTGGGAGGAGGGGATCGCAGAGACGGGGACGGCGCCCCATCGCAAGGGGCGCGCGGCCTGAGGGCCACGCCCTCGCCCCCGCCGGCTGGCCCGTGCAGGCCCGGTGCGGACATGTCTGAACTGCGCCATTGCCCCGAATGGCAAAGGGCGCCCGAAGGCGCCCCTGTCAAGACCGGCGGCTGGCCGCTGGGTCAGCCCTTCTTCAGGCAGCGCTTGCCCAGCACTTCGGCGATCTGCACCGCGTTCAGCGCCGCGCCCTTGCGAAGGTTGTCGGACACGACCCAGATGTTCAGGCCGTTATCCACCGTCGGGTCCTGCCGGATGCGGCTGACATAGGTGGCATAATCGCCCACGCATTCGACCGGGGTGATGTAGCCCCCGTCCTCGCGCTTGTCGATCACCAGCACGCCCGGCGCCTCGCGCAGGATGTCGGTCGCTTCCTGCCAGTCCAGCGGCTCGTCGAACTCGATGTTGATGGCTTCCGAATGGCCCACGAAGACCGGCACGCGCACGCAGGTCGCGGTGACCTTGATCGTCTTGTCGAGGATCTTCTTGGTCTCGGCGACCATCTTCCATTCTTCCTTGGTCGAGCCATCGTCCAGGAACACGTCGATATGCGGGATCACGTTGAAGGCGATCTGCTTGGTGAACTTGCTGGGCGCCACTTCCTGACCCGGCACATACATGCCCTTGGTCTGGTCCCACAGCTCGTCGATGCCTTCCTTGCCGGCGCCCGAGACGGATTGATAGGTCGCCACCACCACGCGCTTGATCCGCGCCCGGTCATGCAGCGGCTTCAGCGCCACCACCATCTGCGCGGTCGAACAGTTGGGGTTGGCGATGATCATCTTGGCCTTGTAGCCATCCACCGCCTCGGCATTCACTTCCGGAACCACCAGCGGCACCTGCGGGTCGTAGCGGTAGAGCGAGGAGTTGTCGATCACCACGCAGCCCGCCGCGGCGGCCTTGGGCGCATAGATCTTCGTCGCGTCCGACCCGATGGCGAACAGCGCGATATCCCAGCCGGTGAAGTCGAAGGTATCAAGGTCCTTGGTCTTCAGGGTCTTGTCGCCATAGCTGATTTCAGTGCCCAGCGACTTGCGGCTGGCAAGCGCGACGATCTCGTCCACGGGAAACTCCCGTTCGGCGAGGATGTTCAGCATTTCGCGGCCCACGTTCCCCGTGGCACCGGCAACAACGACCTTGTAGCCCATGAGGGACCTCCATGCATAAAGGACGCGGTCCCTTAGCCGATGGGGCGCCCCGGGGGAAGCGGAATCGCGTTTTAGGGCTGGGTGGCAGCGGCCAGAATCTTGCGAACTGCCGCAGGGTCAAGGTGCCAGTCGCCCTCCGCCGTCTCGGTCACGCGCAGATAATATTCCCGGTCCAGCCAAGTCATGAACCGCGCGCGAAAGCCCGGATCGAACGCCAGCGTTTCGGCATCGGCAAAGGCCGCCCGCAGCGCCTCGGCGCTTGCGGCCACCGTCACCAGCCCCGGCTGCGCCCAGAAGGCGCGGCCCGTGGCGATCACCGGCTTGTCGTGGAAGAACGCCTGCAACCCCATCGAGGAGTTGATCGTCACCACCCCCCGGCTCGCCGCCAGTTGCGCGAAGCTGTCGGTCCCGTTGTCCGTCACGATCCGCCCGCCCGAGGCCATCGCGGCGGCGGTGATCTGCGGGGCGAGCGAGACCTTCGCCGAGGGATGCTCCTTCACCCGCAGCTGCCAGCCTTCGGGCAGCGCCCGCGCCGCCTCGCCCAGGGCCCCGACGAACCCGTCAAGGCTGCCGGCCCACCCCGCGAACAGGCGCATCTGGCTGTCATCGGGCACCTGCAGCGGCACGAACAGGAAAGGCGCATCGCCAAGGCTGTCGGCGCTGCCTTGCCCCACATCGGCCCGGCGCGAGGCGCGGGCCACCAGCCCCGCCCCGGCCGCACGCCAGGTCTCGTCGCTGCGCGAAGGATCGCCCGCCGCCCAATCGTCATAGAAGGCGCGTAGCTGCGGCACGCTGCTTTCGGCGTTCACGCCCTGCGCATCCAGCGTGATCCGCCCCGGCAGCGGTGCCAGCTCCACGAACAGCCGCCGCGCCCCCGCGTCCAAAGCGCCCTGCATGAAGGCACGGCGTGATCCGGTCAGCCCGTTCCAGCACATCGCCACATGCCCCGGATGCCGCGCAAAATAGCGCCGCGCCCAGTTGTATTGCGCCGCGATCAGCGCCGATTTCAGCGCCCGGCCCACGGCCCCCTTCGGCTGGCGCTTGGCCCGCGCCATCGCCTCGGCCGCGCGCGCCCGCGTTTCAGGAAATCCGCGCAGCGACAGCCCGATGAAGGGAAGTCGCCGGCCGCCGCCCGCCGCCTCGGCAATCGAGGCGAAGGCCGAATTCTGGCGCCGCGACCATTCGCGGGGATAGACGATCATGGCTTGCGCTCCGGGGCAGGGACTGTCCCTGTCTACCCCCGGCTGTCGCGGCTGAAAAGGTAAAGGCCCAATCCGATGACCAGCGGCACCAGGAAATACAAGAACAGGATGCCATAGGCCCCCGCCACATCCGCTCCGCTGCCCCCGGCCGCCTCGAACACCCGGCCGCTGGCGAACTGCATGAGGCCCGCCCCGCCGATGCCGAACATGTTGATGAAGGTCACGCCGCGCCCCACCAGATGTGGCGGGAAGAAGGCCCGCGCATGGGACATGATCGCGGGGAATGACGCCCCGAACAGCCCCAGCCCCGCCAGCAGCGCCGCCGCCGTCCACAGCCCCGCATCGGGCGCCAGCCACAGCACCGCAAGGCACAAAGCCGCCAGCAGGTTGCCAAAGAACACCGGCCATTTCTTGGAGCGGAAGATCCGGTCCACTGGCCCATAGGCGAAGTTGCCCGCCACCATCGCCAGCGCCATCACCAGCGTCACGGTGCCGATGGTCCCCGCCTCCGCGCCGAACACCTGCCCGATATAGGGCCCCGCCCACAGCCCGCGCACCGACGCGGCCGGCGCATAGGCCACCGCCATCAGCAGCATGATCGCCCACATCCCCGGCAGCCGCAGCAGGTCCAGCACCGAGCCTTCCGACTTGCCGCCCGCCGCCGTCGCCCGCGGCGGATCCTGCACCAGCCGCCAGATCGCGCCCGCCACCAGCAGCGTCACCGCCGTCAGGCCCCACAGCGTCTCGCGCCAGCCCGCCAGCTCCACCAGCGCCGCCAGGGGCGCCGCGCCGGCAATGTTGCCAAGCGAGCCGACGCCGATGATCGCGCCGGCCAGCGTGCCGAAGATCGCCGGCGGGAACATCCGCGCGAAGATGTAGTAGGAGGCCATCAGCACCGGCGAGCAGCCGATCCCGATCAGCACCATTGCCAGATGCAGCGCCATCGGCCCCTGCGCCATCGCGAAGACCGCAGCCCCGCCGCCACCGCCAAAGGCCAGCAAGGCCGCCGCCGTGCGCCGCGGCCCGATCCGGTCCAGCGCCCAGCCGACCGGCATCTGCATCACCGCAAAGGCCAGGAACCACAGGCCGGACGAGATCGCCAGATCCTCGGGCCGCACGCCGATTTCCGTGTTCAGCACCGGCGCCAGCACCGCCAGAAAGGCGCGGTAGAACTGGCTGAGCACATAGCCCGCGACCAAAAACCCAAGACCTGCGCGCATGCTGTCCCCCTCCCAGAAGATCGGGGCAACCTGCCGCGCGGGAACGGCAAGGGCAAGGGCCGGAAATGTATTGGGTACGCTGGGGGGCCTGGAAAGGGGCAGTAGGTCGGATGGCGCCCAGACAGCGGAACGATGGGCTCGGGCGGGTATAGGCGAGGCACTGCCTCGCCCCCGCCCGTGCGGCACGGTTCACCCGGAGCCGCTGGCAGCATGAGACCGTATGAGGACAGCGCCCGACCTGGCGGGCGAGAAGCGCCCGCCAGGTCGGGCGCTGTCCGGGCCCTTTGGGGGCCCGGCCGGTGTGGGTGGAGATGGCGGTGAGTGGCGAAGGCGATGGCCTTCGCCAAGGTGATCGCTGCATAGCCCCCGCAGCACATGCCCCGGGTACAAAGCAGCACTGGAAGCCTACGCAAGGAATGATAGGCTCCGCCCCGATCCCGCATCTGCGGCACGCACACAGGAGACCTTTCCATGATCGAGAAACGCGACTTCTACATCAACGGCCGCTGGGTCGCCCCGGCCGCCCCGCACGATTGCGAGGTGATCGACCCCTCGACCGAAGAGGTCTGCGCCGTGATCTCGCTCGGCTCCGAAGCCGATACCGATGTCGCCGTCGCCGCCGCCAAGGCCGCGCTGCCGGGCTGGGCCGCCACCGCCCCGGCGCAACGGCTGGCCTATGTCGAGAAGATCCTCGAGATCTACAAGCGCCGCCAGGCCGAGATGGGCGCCGCCATCAGCCTCGAAATGGGCGCGCCGATCGATATGGCCGTCGACGATCAGGCCGAATCCGGCACCTGGCACATCCAGAACTTCATCACCGCCTTCAAGGATTTCGAGTTCCTGCGCCAGCTTGGCCCCCATGCCCCGCAGACCCGCATCGCGCTGGAACCCGTCGGCGTGGTCGGGCTGATCACCCCTTGGAACTGGCCGATGAATCAGGTGACGCTGAAGGCGATCCCGGCGCTGCTGGCCGGTTGCACCATGGTGCTGAAGCCGTCTGAAATTTCGCCGCTCTCCTCGCTGCTGTTCGCCGAGATCGTGGATGAGGCGGGCGTGCCCCCCGGTGTCTTCAACCTGGTGAACGGCGATGGCCCCGGCGTCGGCACCCGCCTCTCGACCCACCCCGATGTCGAGATGATCTCCTTCACCGGCTCGACCCGTGCCGGCATCGCCATCACCAAGGCCGCGGCCGATACCGTCAAGCGCGTCTGCCTCGAGCTGGGGGGCAAGGGCGCCAACCTGATCTTCGCCGATGCCGATGAGGGCGCCGTGCGCCGCGGCGCGCGGCATTGCTTCAACAACTCCGGCCAGTCCTGCAACGCCCCGACGCGGATGCTGGTCGAACGCCCGATCTACGACCGCGCCGTGGACATCGCCCGCGAGGTTGCCGAAAATACCCGCGTGGCGCCTGCGCATGAAACCGGCGCCCATATCGGCCCGGTCGTGTCGGCCGTGCAGTATGAGAAGATCCAGGGCCTGATCGCCAAGGGCATCGAGGAGGGCGCGCGCCTTGTCGCCGGCGGCCTCGGCCGTCCCGATGGCCTCAACCGCGGCTATTTCGTGCGGCCGACGGTCTTTGCCGACGTGGTCCCCGGCATGACCATCGAGAAGGAAGAGATCTTCGGCCCGGTGCTGTCGATCATCCCCTTCGATACGGAAGAAGAGGCCCTCGCCATCGCCAATGACACGATCTACGGCCTGACCAACTATGTGCAAAGCGCCGACGGCGCCCGCCGCAACCGCCTCGCCCGCCAGCTCAAGGCCGGCATGGTCGAGATGAACGGCCAGTCCCGCGGCGCCGGCGCGCCCTTTGGCGGCGTCAAGGCCAGCGGCCGCGCGCGGGAAGGCGGGCATTGGGGCATCGAGGAATTCCTCGACGTGAAGGCGATCTCCGGCTGGGACGGCGAATAACCGGCCCTCTGGTCAGACGCCCGAAAGAATGACATGAGGAAAAGGCGCGTCCGCTGGGCGCGCCTTTAATCATTGCCTCGCAAGTCCTTTCCCCGATGCCCAGCCCTGCCCCGCGCCCCAGTTCCGTCCTGCAGGGCGCCCTCGCGGCGGTGCTTCTGCTGGCAGGCCCCCTTGCCGCCGACCCCGCCCCCTTTCCTGAACGCAACCGCACCACCTTCCTGGTCACGGTGCGCGAAGGCTCGCAGCTCTCGGCAGATGTGCGCAGCGTCCGCGCCGGCGGGTATGAGCTGGCCGACGGCACCCCGATCAGCTTCGATCGCTGGTATTCCAGCGACTGGACCGATATCGGCGTCACCTTCCTGACCCAGGTGACCCCCGGCCTCGGGGTCCTTTGGGGCGTCAGCACCGGCGAGCGTGGCGAGAAATACCGGATCGACCCGGCGCTGACCCTTGGCGTGCTGCTGCAGCGCCGCATCGGCAAGCGCGCCTTTGCCACCCTGACGGCGCAGACGATTCTGGGGGGAAACCTGCGCGAGCAGACCTGCATGGCCGATTACGGCGCCATCGGCGGGGTGCAGGAGGTCAATTGCCGCCTTGCGGCAAGCACGCTCGCCCCTGCAGAGACTCTTGACTATTTGTTAGATGCTCCTGCCTATGATCGCCATTATCTGAAACTTGTCCTCACCTGGGAATTCTGAGACCCATTTTCCTTCGGAGCGTATGATGATTTCCGCCAGATCCCTTGCCCTCGCTGCGCTGCTGTTTGCCGCAGGCCCGCTTCACGCCCAGTCCTTCCAGGACTGGATGAGCCCCGAGGTCGCCGATGCCTGGAATGACGGCTATACCGGCCAGGGCGTCACCATCACCGTCATCGACGATTTCAACAGCGATGACCGCTTCCGGGGCGATCTTGGCCTTGGCAACCAGTTCCAGACCCATGGCGAATGGACCTTCCAGCAGGCCGGCATGATTTCGCCCGATGCAAAGATGGTTGCCAAGGACTACTACACGCGCGGGGCCGTCCGCCTGAAGCGCAGGGGCCTGAACGTGCTGAACCTCAGCTACGGCATCTATGCCCCCGCCTCGCGTGATCCCGACTCGATCCGCTGGAGCCTGCAGGAACGCTCGATCATCAGCCATGCAGAGCTTGGCAAGGCGGTCGTGGTCAAGGCGGCCGGCAATGACGCCGTCGCCGTCGACGGCATCACCGGCGGGTCCGTCGATGCGCTGAACGTGGCGCTGATCGGCGCCGAATCGGTGCTGTTCGTCGGCGCGCTCGACACCAACGGGACCACCTCCAACCCGGCCTCGCTGGCCTCCTACTCCAACTTTGCCGGCAGCAATGCCGAGGTGCAGGAGCATTTCCTGGTGGTCGGCGTCGATGGCGACATGACCGGGCTTTACGGCACCTCCTTCGCCGCGCCGATCGTGACCGGCTATTCCGCGATCCTTGGCAGCAAGTTCACGACCGCGACCCCGGTGGACATCACCAACCGCCTGCTGGACACCGCGCGCACCGACACGATCAGCGGCTATGACGTGGCGATCCACGGTCAGGGCGAGGCGAGCATCGCCCGCGCGCTGGCGCCGAACTCGATCAACTGAACAAGAAGGGGGGCGCTGCCCCCCGTCTCCTGCGGAGACTCCCCCCGGGATATTTTTGCCAGCAAGAAGCCGCAAGGGCGGGGATGGGTTCAGTCCTGGCGCTCGCGTTCCGCCTCGCGCCGGTCCGAGCGCCTTTTTTGCCAGGGCCAGCGGCCTTCGATCTCCACCTCCAGCGACAGGCTGAGGAAGGTGCGGACCGCCACGATCCCGGCCAGCACCGCCAGACTGTCCAGTGAGGGCTCCACCGCCACCGTGTTGACGATGTCGGCCGCCACCAGAAACTCCAGCCCCAGCAGGATCGACCGCCCGAGCCGAGCCCGATACAGGCGGAAGCGCTCCTCCGGGTCCTGATCGCGCGGCCCGGTCAGATAGCCGACGGTGCCGGCCGCCAGCCCGACAAGGATCACCAGCACCCCCGCCACCTCGATGCCGCGGGTAATCCAGTGCAGGGTCTCGGCCAGAAGGCTGTCCATGGCGGGGCTCCTTTGGGGCGGAAGGCCTGGGTCTTTCTAGCAGGGGCGGGGGTGGATCGGAACCGTTTGGGGGGAATCGGGCATGTCTTGGTCCGATGGCCCGATCAACGGCCAAGGTGCCGCCAAGATTGCCATCGCCCCGCTCTCCTTGGCGAAGGCCATCGCCTTCGCCACGCGATGCCATATCAACTGCGCCGGACGGGCCCCAAAGGGCCCGGCCAGCGCCCGCCCCGACCTGGCGGGCGCTTCTCGCCCGCCAGGTCGGGCGCTGCCCTCATACGGTTTCTTGATGCCACTGGCTCCGGGGGCATATGTCCCGCACGGGCGGGGCGAGGCAGTGCCTCGCCTGTTTCCGCCCGACCTCACCGGGGGAGCTGGCGGCGTGGAAGCCCGCCTAAAACGGACAGCGCGCCGAGTACGTCTGCATCACCCCGGTCTGCGGATGCCGGAAGCGCAGCGAATCCGCGTGCAGCATCAGCCGGTCGAACGCGCGCCCCGGCCCCTCGGCGTAAAGCGCATCCCCCAGGATCGGATGCCCCAGCGCCATCATATGCACCCGCAGCTGATGGGTGCGCCCGGTCTGCGGGAACAGCCGCACCCGCGTGGTGCCATCCGCCGCCAGCCGGATCACCCGCCAATCGGTGACGGCAGGCTTGCCCGTCTCATGGTTCACATGCTGGCGCGGGCGGTTCGGCCAATCGACGATCAGCGGCAGATCCACCCGGCCCTTCTCCGGCGTCAGATGCCCCCACAGCCGCGCCAGATAGATCTTCCGAGTCTGCCGGCTCTCGAACTGCTGACCAAGGTTCTTCTGCGCCGCCGCGCTCAGCGCGAAGACCATCACGCCCGAGGTGTCCAGATCCAGCCGGTGCACCAGCAGCGCCTCGGGGAAGGCGGCAAGCACCCGGGTCTGCAGGCTGTCGGCCAGCGCCTCGCCGCGGCCCGGGACGGACAGCAGGCCCGCGGGCTTGTCGACCACCAGCACATCGGCGTCGCGGTGGACGATCTGCAGCGGGGTATCCGGTGGGGAATAGACGAAATCGCTCATACGCCGCCCCATGCGCCCGGTGGGGCGGGGGCGTCAAGCCTGTTCGGGGGCATCGGGCAAACAGCCATATGAAAACCATACGGGTTCCATATGCTTTCCAGATGGCGGGTTCTCGGCCTCAATCGGCCAGCAGCCGCAGCGCCAGCCCGCCGAACAGCAGCGCCGCAATCTTGTTCATCGCCCCCATCCGGCGGGACAGCGACCGCCCCGCCACCCCGGCCAGGGCGCCATATCCCATCGTTACCAGAGTGCCGGTCACGGTGAAGATTGCCCCAAGGATGGCAACCTGCTGCCAGACCGGGCCATAGTCAGGGTCGGTGAACTGCGGCAGGAAGGCCAGCACGAACAGGATCGGCTTGGGGTTCAAGGCATTGGTCAGAAAGCCTTTTGCCACGGCCCGCCAAGGGTTCGCAGTGCCGCGCGCCTCTCCCATCGGCCCCGAGTGCCAGCTTCTCCACGCCAGCCACAGCAGATAGGCCGCCCCCACCCAGCGGATCGCACTCAGCGCCCCCGGATGCGCCGCGATCAGCGCCGACAGCCCCAGCACCGCCAGCGTCACATGCCAGAGCCCGCCGAAGCCCACCCCCAGCCCCGCCATCACCCCCGCCCGCGGCCCGCCCTGCAGCCCGCTCGCCGTCGCGAACAAGACATCCGGCCCCGGCGCCAGGTTGAGCACCAGTCCCCCCAGCGTGAAGGCCAGAAGGCTTTGGGCCGGGAAGGCCTGCAACACGTCCCAGATCATGCGCGGCCCTCCTGTTGCGGCAGGCCATCGGTCAACTCATAGTAGAGGCCCTTCTGTGCAACGCATAGATGCTGTGCCAGCCGCCCGCCGGTGGGCCCATCCACCGCGCCGGCTTCGATATGCAAACCACCGTCCGGATCGCGGTGATAGAGGCTCGACCCGCAAACCCGGCAGAACCCGCGGGTGGCGCCCTGGTGCCCGCTCCCGTCCGGCACGAACTCCGCCACCGTGGCCTGCCCGTGCCATTGCACGGCCTCCACGGCAAAACTCGCGCCGTAGTGGCCAGAGCTCTTGCGACAGGCGGTGCAATGGCAGGCGGTGATCTCCCCCGCCGGGCCCCGCACCGAAAACCCGGTCTCGCCGCACAGGCAGCTGCAATCCAGCCGCCCCGGCGCCGCCCCTGCGCGCGGGGCCTGCCCCGAGGGCGTGTAGTAGTCCCCGGCGCTCTCCTCGAACACCTGCCCCTGCAAGCTGAGGGGCGCCGGCGCATCCAGCGCCCCGGCGGCAAAATGCACCTGTCCCTCGGCGCCCAGCCAGAACAGCGAAGACCCGCAATCGGCACAGAACCCACGCCGCACCCCGGGCGAGGACCGATACCAGGCCAGCGCGCCGGGGCGGTAGAGATCCAGTCCCTGCTCGGCCACTGCGCCGCAGGCGAAGGCATGGCCCGAGGATTTGCGGCACCAATGGCAATGGCAGATCACCACATCGCGCAGGGGCCCGCGCAGGGCGAACCCGACCGAGCCGCAGAGGCACGAACCGCCGATCCCCGGCCTGTCATCCATCGCATCTCCTCCTTGCAGCGGCTTGCCCGCCGTCAGTCCGCGCCGCCAATCCGCGCCCCGTCAGTCCGCCTCGGCGAACGTCTCGGCCAGGATAGCCGCCAGTGCCGTCGCATCCGCTTCGTCGAAGGCGGCGGGCGTGTTGCTGTCGAGGTCGAGCACCCCCAGCAGCACGCCCGCGCCGTTCCACACCGGCAGCACCAACTCCGACCTTGTGGAGGCGGCGCAGGCGATATGCCCCGGGAACGCCTCCACATCCGGCACGATCTGCGCCTGCCCCGTGCGCGCCGCAGCCCCGCAGACGCCGCGCTCGAACGGGATCACCAGGCAGCCATGCCCGCCCTGATAGGGGCCGATCTTCAGCAGCCCCGGCGCGGTGACGCGGTAGAAGCCGGTCCAGTCCGACAGCGGATGCGCGGCGTGGATCTCGCAGGCCACGGTCGCCATCAGCGCGACGGTATCGGTCTCGCCATGGCAAAGCGCGCGCAGCGCCCCGGCAAGGGCGGGGTAGTCCATCGCGGTCATGGCAGCTCCAGCGCGATGGCGGTGCCCTCGCCGCCGCCGATGCAGATGGCGGCGATCCCGCGCTTGAGGCCCCGGGTCTCCAGCGCGTTCAGCAGCGTGACCATGATCCGCGCGCCCGAGGCGCCGATCGGATGGCCAAGCGCGCAGGCGCCGCCGTTGACGTTGACCCGGTCATGCGGCACCCCAAGCTCGGCCATGAAGGCCATTGGCACCACGGCGAAGGCCTCGTTCACCTCCCACAGGTCGACGTCGTCCACGCTCCACCCCAGCCGCTCCAGCAGCTTGCGCGCGGCGGGGACCGGGGCGGTGGGGAAGTCGGCCGGGGCCTGCGCATGGCTGGCATGGCCGAGGATGCGCGCCCGCACCCGCAGCCCATGCTCCGCCGCCGCCGCGCCAGAGGCCAGCACCAGCGCCGCCGCGCCGTCGGAGATGGAGGACGAATTGGCCGCCGTCACCGTGCCATCTTTGCGGAAGGCGGGCTTCAGGGTCGGGATCTTCTCCGGCCGCGCCGCTGCGGGCTGTTCGTCGGCGGTGATCGTCACCTCGCCGCTGCGGGTGGTCATCGTCACCGGGGCAATCTCGTTGATGAAGGCGCCGGAGCCCTGTGCCGCCAGCGCCCGGCTCAGCGAGGCGGTGGCGTAATCGTCCTGCGCCGCGCGGGTGAACTGGAAGGCGGTGGCGCAATCCTCGGCGAAGGTGCCCATCAGGCGGCCCTTGTCATAGGCGTCCTCGAGCCCGTCCAGGAACATGTGGTCGATCACCTGCCCATGCCCCAGCCGCGCGCCGCCGCGCATCTTAGGCAGCAGGTAGGGGGCATTGGTCATGCTCTCCATCCCGCCGGCAACCATCACCCCGGTATGGCCAAGCGCGATCTGGTCGCAGGCGATCATCGCCGCCTTCATCCCCGATCCGCACATCTTGTTCAGCGTCGTCGCCGGCACGTCCTGCGCCAGCCCCGCTCGAAAGCCCGCCTGCCGCGCCGGGGCCTGCCCTTGCCCCGCGGGCAACACGCAGCCCATCAGCAGCTCTTCCACCAGCGCTGGATCGGCAGCCGCATCCTTCAGCGCCGCCGCAATCGCCGCGCCGCCAAGCTCTGCCGCCTCCACCCCGGCAAACACGCCCAGAAACCCGCCCATCGGCGTGCGCGCCGCGCCCACGATCACCACATCTTGCATGTCTTCCTCCACCCTCGGCTCGCTACGCGATGGTAAGGATTGGCGACTATCCTGCAAGCCGCAAAGCCATGGGGAGAACAGGCATGAACCTTTACGCAGAGGCGCAGGCAGGCGCGCTTCATGTGCAGGTCAATGAAGACCGGATCGACGCCGCGGTGGCGATCCGCTTCAAGGACCAGATGCGCGAAATTGCCTTGCAACCCTCGGACCGGGTGGTGCTGGACCTGTCGCGCGTCAGCTTCGTGGACAGCTCGGGCCTTGGCGCCATCGTCGCGGTGATGAAGGCGCTGGCCCCCGCCCGGCGGCTGGAGCTTGCGGGGCTGACGCCCAATGTCGCCAAGGTGTTCCGGCTGACGCGGATGGACAGTGTGTTCACCATCCATCCGGGGCCCGAGGCTGCGGCGCTTCGGCATGGCGGCTGATTTCGCGGCCGGGCCGCAGCGCGCGCCAGCGGCCCCGCATCCTCCGCCCGGCCCCGATGCAGTCCTGCATCTTGTGCTGGAGGCGGATCCCATCTCGGTCCGCCATGTGCTGCGGGTGATGCGCACCCGGCTGGCGGCGGAGCTGTCCGACTCGGCAGCGGGTAGCCTCGAGATCGTGTTGGCCGAGATCCTGAACAACATCGTCAAGCACGCCTATCGCGGCGCGGGGGGGCGAATCGACCTGCACATCGGCAGGGCGCCGGGCGCGCTGCTGTGCCGCGTCAGCGACCAAGGCTGTGCGATGCCGGGCGGTGTGTTGCCCGATCCGGCCCGCTTGCCGCCCGGCCTGGCCATCGCAGACCTGCCCGAGGGTGGCTTTGGCTGGCGCATAGTGCGCGACCTTGCGCAGGACCTGCACTACCGCCGCGACGGCAGCAGCAACATCCTGCGCTTCCGCATGGCGCTGGACTGACCGCAGCCGCGGCGGCGAGATTGCGGCGCTTGCCCCTGAGGCCCGCAACCAACACCGCGCGCCACCGGGCATTGGCAATCAATCAGAAACGATGCCGCAAAGATTCCGCAATCGCTCCCCAGACCTGCCGAAATCTGACGCCATCCATAGCCTCGTAGCTGCACAAGGCTTCCCTCGGCGCCGCGGTCAACAGCCCCCACCCAGTTCGCGGCGCCGAGGACTTTCCTTCCCCCCATCCCCGGCCTAGGCTGGCCCGGGCAAGCCGGAGGGACAGGATGCGCGATTTCCACAAACCGGGGCGCTCGCCCGTCTATGCGATGAACGGCATGTGCGCGACTTCGCACCCGCTGGCCGCGAAAACCGCCATCAGCATTCTGGAACAGGGCGGCAATGCCGTCGATGCCGCGCTGGCCGCGGCCATGGTGCTGAATATCGCCGAGCCGCAGATGACCGGGCTGGCGGGCGATTGCTTCGTGCTGCTGAAACCTGCGGGGGAAGATCGGATCGTGGCGCTGAACGGCTCGGGCCGCGCGCCCGCCGCGCTGTCGGCCGAGGCGATTCGCGCGGCCGGCCACAGCGCGGTGCCGACCGCGGGCATCCTGCCGGTGACCATCCCGGGCGCCGTCGATGCCTTTTGCCGGCTGAACGCCGATTGGGGCCGGATGGCGCTGGCGGACGTGCTGGCCCCCGGCATCCGCTATGCCGAAGAGGGCATCCCCGTCGGTCCGCGCACCGCGCTGGACTGGGCCGGTGACGTGGATTGGCTCTCCGGCGCTGCGCGGGATTTCTACCTGCTAGACGGGCAGGCGCCGAAGCCGGGGCAGGTGTTCCGCGCGCCCGGCCAGGCCGAGGTGCTGCGCCGCATCGCCCGCGAGGGCCGCGCCGGGTTCTACGAGGGCGAGGTGGCGGAGGATCTGGTCGCCTCACTGCAAGCGCTTGGTGGGGTCCATACCGCCGACGATTTCATCGCAACCGCCTGCGCCTATACTGATCCGGTGTCAGGCGAGTTCCGCGGACATGAACTGGTGGAGCATCCGCCGAACGGGCAGGGCGCGACTGCGATCCTGATGCTGAACATGCTGAAGCATTTCGACATGGACGGCCTCGACCCGATGGGCGCCCCCCGCGCGCATCTTGAGGCGGAGGTGGCCAAGCTCGCCTATGATGCCCGCAACCGCTTCATCGCCGACCCGGACCACACGTCGCGCATGGGCCATATGCTCGCCCCCGAAACCGCCGCGAAGCTGGCGGCGCTGGTGGACCCCGCCCGCGCCCTGCCCGCCGCCGCGCCGATCACCGAAGCCGTCCATCGCGACACCGTCTATGTGACGGTCGTGGACCGCGACGGCATGGCGGTATCCTTGATCTACTCGGTGTTCTGGGGCTTCGGCGCCGGTATCGCGTCGAGCAAATTCGGCCTGATCTTCCAGAACCGCGGCGCCGGCTTCACGCTGGAGCCGGGCCACCCGAACGAGGCGGGCGGGGGCAAGCGGCCCATGCATACGATCATTCCGGGGATGCTGAAACGGGATGGCCGGGTGATCATGCCCTTCGGCGTGATGGGCGGCCAGTTCCAACCCTCGGGCCATGTGCGCTTTGTCACCAACCAGCTGGTCTACGGCATGGACCCGCAAGAGGCGATTGACGCGCCCCGCTGCTTCCCCGATGCGGGCGCGCTGAAGATCGAGCGCGGCTATGCGCCCGAGGTGCGGGCAGAGCTGGAAGCGATGGGCCACCGCCTGCTGATCCCCGAGGAACCGCTTGGCGGCGCGCAGGCGATCCTGATCGACCCGGACAGCGGCTTGCTGATCGGCGCCTCGGACCCGCGCAAGGATGGCTGCGCGCTCGGCTACTAATTCAGCTGGAAGTGCAGCGGATAGCGGCCATCCTCGAAATCGCCGAAGAGGTCTGGCAGATCGGGATGGTCCACCGGCTCGCCGGTATCGTCGGGCACCAGGTTCTGTTCCGACACGTAAGCCACGTAATAGCTTTGGTCGTTCTCGGCCAGAAGGTGGTAGAAGGGCTGGTCGCGCGACGGGCGGCTTTCCTCGGGGATCGCATCATACCAGTCCTCGGTATTCGAGAACATGGCGTCCACGTCAAAGACCACCCCCCGGAACGGATGCTTCCGGTGGCGCAGGATCTGCCCGAGATGATACTTCGCCTGAGTCTTGAACATAACACGCCCCCGATGCTCCCCATACTCCTCCCGGCCGGGCAATGTCCACTCCCCCGGCCGGATTCCGCCGCGTTCCCGGGGAAACAGTCTGTCGCCATGCGAACAGAGGTGCGGCGGAGTTTCGCGCAACCAGCCTTCCGCAGCTTTGTGATTTCCCTGCGCCGCGTTTTCCCGTAAAATCACGGCAAAACAAGAATGCGAGGGGCAAATGAGCAGACTTCTTCGCGTGTCGGTCTTCGTGTTGGTCGCATCCTGCGGCGGGGGGAACTATTCCGCTCCGCAGAACATGGACGATGCCTGTGCCATCGTCAGCCAGCGGCCCGAATACCTGCGCGCCATGAGACAGACCGAACGCCGCTGGGGTGTGCCCGTGGCCGTGCAGATGGCGACGATCTACCAGGAATCGAAGTTCATCGGCGATGCGCGCACCCCGTTCAACTATGCGCTTGGCGTGATCCCGATGGGCCGGCAATCCTCGGCCTATGGCTACAGCCAGGCGCTCGACGGGACCTGGGAAGAGTATCAGGCCGACAGTGGCAACCGCCGTGCGCGGCGCAACCGCATCGACGACGCCACCGATTTCATGGGCTGGTACATGCACAAATCGGCAGAGGGGCTCGGCATCCCGAAATGGGACGCGCAGAACCAGTACCTTGCCTATCATGAGGGCCGCAGCGGCTACGCCCGGGGCAGCCACCGCGACAAGGCCTGGCTGCTGAACGTCGCCGCGCAGGTCGGCCAGCGCGCGGTGACCTACGACACCCAGCTGCGCGCCTGCCGCTGACGGCGGCTCAGCGCCGCCCGGTCTCGAAGTCGATGGAGAAGGTCGAGGGCGGAAACTGCCCCGGCTGCAGCGCGCCAAGCCGCACCAGCGTCTGCCCACCGGTCTCATCCGTCACCACCCATTGCTCCAGCCGCAGCGGCGAGGGGCTGAAGAACAGGGTGATCGTCCCGATCTCGGGATGCTCGGGGTCCTGCGCGGTGACCGTGGTCATGCCCTGCGTCTCGCCATGCCCCACCACCATCTTCGCGCGGGTCAGATCGACGTTCCGCGCCAGGATCAGGTTCAGCGGGGTGCGGCTGAGCGGATATTGCTCGGGCGGCTGGTTCGACTTGGCGTCGAAGATCGCGACCTGCCCGCCGCTGGCCAGAACCAGCGTGTCATCCCCCGCATATTCAAAGCGCATCCGCCCCGGCCGATGGATCAGCAGCCGCCCGGCAGAGCGGGAGCCGTCGGCGTTCTGCTGGGTGAACTCCGTCGAGGCGCTCTGGATGCTGTTGAGATAGCGGGAAATCTCGGCCAGCGACACCGGGGCCGCCAAGGATGGCAGGGCCAGCGCGAGCCAGAGGGCGGGGGCAAGGAGGATGCGGAGCGTTTTCATGCAGCCAATCTAGCCGCTTCCCCCGCCGCTTGCATCCCCCCGCCGATCACATCACAGCCATCGGCAGGGCAGGGGGCAATCACTGCCCAGAGATCATTGGCCCGAGATCACTGTTCGGGCACCAGAATCTCGCGCTTGCCGACATGGTTGGCCGGGCTGACCAGCTGCTGCTCTTCCATCTGCTCCACCAGCCGCGCAGCCTTGTTATAGCCGATGCCCAGCTTGCGCTGGATGTAGGAGGTGGAAACCTTGCGATCCTTCAGCACCACCGCCACCGCCTGATCGTAAAGCGCGTCTTCGCCCTCGCCGCCGCCAAGGCCCAGGACGGCGTCGATATCCCCTTCCTTGTCCTCATCCGGCCCCTCGACCACGCCCGACATGTATTCCGGCGGGCCGTAGGATTTCAGGTGGGTGACGATCTCCTCGACCTCTTCATCCGACACGAAGGGCCCGTGGATCCGGGTGATGCGGCTGCCGCCCGCCATGTAGAGCATGTCGCCCATCCCCAGCAGCTGCTCGGCACCCTGCTCGCCCAGGATGGTGCGGCTGTCGATCTTCGAGGTGACCTGGAAGCTGATCCGCGTCGGGAAGTTCGCCTTGATCGTGCCGGTGATGACATCGACCGAAGGCCGCTGCGTCGCCATGATCAGGTGGATGCCCGAGGCCCGCGCCATCTGCGCAAGCCGCTGGATGCAGGCCTCGATTTCCTTGCCGGCGACCATCATCAGGTCGGCCATCTCGTCCACTACAACCACGATATAGGGGATCGTTTTGGGCTGGAACTCGTCCGTCTCGAAGATCGGATCGCCGGTTTCCTCGTCGAACCCGGTCTGCACGGTGCGCTTGAACATCTCGCCCCGGTCCAGCGCCTCACGCACCCGGCCGTTATAGCCCTCGATGTTGCGCACGCCCATCTTCGACATCTTGCGATAGCGCTCTTCCATCTCACCCACGACCCATTTCAGGGCGACGACCGCCTTCTTGGGATCGGTGACGACCGGGGACAGCAGATGCGGGATGCCGTCATAGACCGACAGTTCCAGCATCTTGGGGTCGATCATGATCAGCCGGCATTCTTCCGGCGACAGCTTGTAAAGCAGCGACAGGATCATGGTGTTGATGGCGACCGACTTGCCGGAGCCGGTGGTCCCGGCAATCAGCAGGTGGGGCATCTTGGCAAGGTTCGCCACGATCGGCTCGCCCGAAATGTCCTTGCCCAGGGCCAGCGGCAGCCGCATGTTCGAATCGCCAAAGTCGCGCGCCGACAGGATTTCGCGCAGCACCACCTTCTCGCGGAAGCTGTTGGGCAGCTCGATCCCGATCACGGTGCGGCCCGGCACGGTCGACACACGGGCCGACAGCGCGGACATGGAACGCGCGATGTCATCGGCAAGGCCGATCACCCGACTGGCCTTCAGGCCCGGCGCCGGTTCCAGCTCATACATCGTCACAACTGGGCCCGGGCGGACGCTGACGATCTCACCCTTGACGCCATAGTCGTCGAGCACGTTTTCCAGCATCCGCGCGTTCTCTTCCAGCGCCTCATCGGCGAGCGAATGCCGCTGGATCGACGCGGGGTTGGTCAGCAGCGACAGTGGCGGCGTCTCATAGGCCACCGGGGCCGGCTCCTCGAAGCGCAGGCGCGGCTGTGCCTCGGCTTTTGCCTGGCGCGAGGGGGCGACGGATTTCTTGGGCAGATGATGCAGCACCACCTTGCGCGGCTCGGCGGCGGGCGGCGGGGTCCAGGCGGCATCGGCCTCGTCGTCATAGACCTCGGCAAAGGCGTTGCGGTCGAAATCGTCGTCTTCAAACCGGTCATGGGCCAGGGCCGGGTCGATCCGGTCCAGCTCATCAAGGCTCGAATCATACATTTCCGACGGCACGGAATCGTGCAGCGGGGCCGGGGCAGGGGGGGCATTCCGGGACGAGGGCCGCGCGGTCAGCGGCGGCTCTGCCGGGCGCAGGGCGGGGGCAGAGGGCTGCGCCTGCATCCGCACATGCGGCATGAAGCGCGGCTCGGCCTTCAGAGTCGGCGCCGGGATGGGTTCGGGCATCTTGGCGCGGGTCGCGGCGAACAGCGGGCCGGCGGCGGCCGCGGCTTGGCGCATGGCGGCCATTGCGCCGGTGGTTACCGGCGGCTCGGCCCGGCGCGGCTGTGCCTGCTGCGCGGGCTGCGGCTCGGGCGCGGGATAGCGCTGCTCGGCCACGATCTGCCTTGTCTTCACCGCATCGGCAATCCGCGCGCGGATGCGGTCCTCGGTCGGCGCCTCTGCATTCCAGGCGCCGCGGGCCACCCGCGGCTCCACCAGTTCGGGCTCGGGATCAGGCTCCACCGCGCGGCGGATCATTGCCGGCATCCGGGCCAGCAGGCCCTGCTTCTGCGGGGCGGGGGCCCATGCCTCCGGCTCCTCGATCAGATCGTGGTCTTCCTCCGGCAACTCCACATAGCGCGGATCGGCCCGCATCACCCGGCGCGCGGCCTGCGGCGCCGGCACGGCCCGCTCCGCCTCGGCCCAGGCAGCAGCCTCTGCAGCGCGGTCACGGGCCAGCGCCCGCCGTTCACGCGCCTTGTCGGCGGCGAGTTGCGCGGCGCGCACCGAAGCCTCGGCCCCGCGCCCGGCCAGCATCAGGATGCGCGTGTAGACCAGCACCGAGCCGATCAGCAGGAAGCGCAGGATCGCCTTGGTCTCGGCCCGGTCGAACCCGGTCACGAACCCGCCGACGACCAGCACCCCGGCCCCCACCAGCAGCGAGATCAGCTTCAGCCCGAAGGTCGCCTTCACCGGCGCCACCCCGATCAGCGCGCCCAGAATCGTATCGCCGAACAGCCCGCCCAGGCCAAAGCTGTGCGTCCACAGCGGCCCCGGCATCAGGGTCGAGGCATAGACCGACATCAGCGCCACGCCGATCGGCACGAAGATCACCCGGCCCAAAGCGCGCTCTTCCCCGCGATGGGTGATGAAGCGCAGGCCCCAGGCCACGAAGGCAATGGCGATGCCCCAGGCCCCGTGCCCGGCGATCACGTAAAGCGGCGAAGCGATGGCGGCCCCGAACCGGCCCAGCAGGTTCATCGCCGGCTCATCCGTCGCGGCCAGGAAGCTCGGATCGTCGGGCGAGTAGCTGGCCAGCATCATCGCCGTCAGCACCCCCAGCACCACCAGCGCCGCCCCCAGCAGTTCCTTGCCGCGCCGTTCCAGCGCCGCCTGCATGTTCTGGTCCAGAAGCGGATCGCGCTGCCTTGCCTGATAAGACGCCATCTTCCCTACCTCACCCGTACAGGCAGTCACGAAGCTGGATCAGCCCGCGCTGCATTTCTTCTT
>Ga0209024_1001095_pt1 | contig 27392 bp, 19 predicted proteins | sample AutmiccommunBRH5_FD_187380 | JGI IMG/M metagenome (GOLD analysis project Ga0209024, IMG submission 187380) | Deep subsurface microbial communities from Mt. Terri, Switzerland - Autotrophic microbial communities BRH/5 (SPAdes) (version 2) | ecosystem: Environmental > Aquatic > Deep subsurface >...
CTGATCCGCAGAATGGCTCATAGACCGCCTGTCCCGGGCTGGAGTTGTTGAGGATCGGCCGCCGCATGCATTCGACCGGCTTTTGCGTGCCATGCACGGTGGCCGCATCCTGATCGCGGTTCGGGATTGACCACAGCGTCGACTGCTTGCGATCCCCCGACCAATGCCCCGTGCCGCGCACCGCATACCAGCAGGGTTCATGCTGCCAGTGATAATGGCCACGGCTCAGCACAAGGCGCTCCTTGGCCCAGATGATCTGGCTGCGGATCTCGAATCCGGACACGCTAAGGCTTTCGGCCACGGTGGTGGCGTGCAGCGCCCCGTGCCAGACATAAGCCACCTCGCCGGGAAAGAGGGCCCAGGCCGCGCGCCAATCCGCCCGGTCATCATTGGCAACCTTGCCGGTGCGTTTCGTCTTTGCGGCCCCAACCTCATTGCGCCAGCCCGGATCGTACATCACGCCATAAGGCGGATCCGTGACCATGAGATGCGGTGTGACCCCATCCAGAAGCCGGGTAACGTCCGCCGCTGAGGTCGCATCGCCGCAGAGCAGCCGGTGCCCCCCGAGGCACCACAGATCACCCAAACGCGAGACCGGATCTGCCGGGGGGTCCGGCGTCGCCTCCTCACGCGGATCACCTGCGCCATGCTCCAGCAGCGCGTCGATCTCCAGCGCATCAAAGCCGAGCGATCCAAGGTCGATCTCCAGTTCGGACAGAGCGCCCACCTCCAGCGCCAGCAGGTCGCGGTCCCATCCGGCCTGCTCTGCCAGCCGATTATCGGCAAGGATGTAGGCCCGTTTCTGCACCTCCGTCAGATGGGCCAATTCGATCACCGGCACGCGGTCCAGTCCCAGCTTGCGCGCCGCCAGCACCCGGCCATGCCCCGCGATGATGCCGTTCGCGCCATCGACCAGCACCGGGTTGTTGAACCCGAACTCCCGGATCGAGCCCGCGATCAGCGCCACCTGCGCCTCGCTGTGCGTGCGCGCGTTGTTGGCATAGGGGATCAGATCGGCGAGTGGACGGTGGACTATTGTGCGGGCGCCCTCGGCCATTACTGCAACCCCCTCTGGAATTAAGCCTGCCACATGCAGAGCTCATGCAAGTATTGTAGCAAACTTCTTAAAGCATTGTAATTGTGCTACTTTATGTAAAGAACCGACATGGGTCGATAGCGTTACGGCAGCACCCAGAACAAATTCTCAGCGCATTTCATTGGTGCTGACGCACCAGTGGGGCCTCATAGCGCCGGACAATTACCTGTGGCCGGATCAGAATGACAAAAATGACAGTTTGCCTATTATCCCACGTATGGAAGTTTTGGATCCTATACGGTGGATAGTCTGCAGACTGTCATTTTTGTCATTGGCAGCAGCGGGAACAGAGGGCTACTCCGGTTACTCCTGTATTCCGGCCTTTCGTCCGTTCCGCAGTTCCAGGTTTGGATTCCGCGAACGTTTTGCCTATTCTGACTGCATTTCATATCCGAGAGACGGTGCAACAATTGAATATGAAAGCAATCATCGGGTCACCCCAACTCTCTCGTATCATTCGGGACTTGCCCGAAGGACGACTTGCCGCTCTGGCGCTGGCGCAATCCTTTCTCACCCTTCGGGGGGATGCTGCAATGCCAGGGTCCCCTCCCATGACCAGACCGGAATTTCACAGCTTTATTTGCAGTCTGCACCCATCCGATCGGCAGGTTCTTGAGCGAGAGGCGCGGCGGCTGACCCGGCTCGACAATCCAAGAGCAGACGCGCTGCACCTTCGCATTTCTGACGGAATTGATTTTGATTGCCGCGCAGACCTCGAGGATCAGGCCGGTCCGCTGGCAAGGGCAGCCTGGTCGTACTGCGGCAAACCCGTCCTGCTCCGCCACGTAGAACGGGCCATGCAACTCCGAAGCTACCGGGAGCATCGAACGGTCTACGAAGCGCACGATCTGCATTCACCGGTTCCGGTATCGGCCAACATGATTGACCTCGACGCCCTCGCGAACACGATCACCGAGAAATTGAACCTCAAAGATGGCTGCGTGATCGAGTGCACCGAACTTGCCGATACCGAGCATTCCAGCAGGGAAGTCATGCTTGCGATCACGACCGGTGGCGCCTTGGCAAATCAGACGACGTTCGATGCGAAAAAGGGTGTGGATTTCATCGAATATCGCCCCGCCCATGAATTGATCATCGTGTACAAGCCCGATATCGGCCGAATTGAGGTCTGCGGTCGTGACTGGGCGGATCGAAAGGCAGCGGTCGTTGTGTTTGCCTCAAATGTCCTCGGCGAAGAACTTTCCGAACGGCCGCTTAGGCAAAGGAATTACGACCTCCGGCCTTTCGCACAAAACCTTACGCCGGAGATCCCTGAGACACTGGCGGATCGGATTACCGAACTGTGCGTCACAGAAGCGCGTTTCGCCTTGGGCGACTACGATCGCAAGATCACCGTTACGGCTCAGCCGGGCGAGGAGATCGACAAGATCGTGAAGCGTGTTCTTGCAGGATTGGGGTCGAGCTTTGGCAGACCGTTCATATGCGACGTCGAACTGTTTCTGCGATGCAGCGTCCCCGACCGGGGTGAACAGAAAATGCGTTTCAAGATCAGCAACCACAACCGGTCTGATCTTCAATCGAACCTCGCCCCAGAAGACCGGGAGCTTGGCTTCGAGCTTTTAATGGCCCTCGGTGTGGTTTCAATTGCAGAAGCGCCTTCAAAGAGCGATATCGCTGAACTGCTCGACACTCTCCTGGACCTTCTGGGACATGAGCAGGATCGAATAGGGTCGCAGGAGCTTCGCGAGATCAACGCCGATGTCTCGCGTCTGACCAGACTGTCTTTTCTGAAGCAGCGAACGATTGCCAGCACAGTTCTGATCGAGGACGACGAAATCGGACCCTACGATGCTCATGTCAGACCGGATCCGGGCCGAGGCACGGCCATTCTCGGGTTGGATCCCGATGACGTACAGCTTCAACAGGATCTTGAATCGCTTCTCAGTTGGACCGTTAATCGCGGCTTCGTGCGCGAGGAACTCGTGAAAACTTTGCGACCGTTGGAACTCTCCAGCCGTCCGGAGCCGCTCGAGCATGGACTGACGGCACTCGGCGATGGGGTGATTGCTGGCGAGACCCATCCGGTCTACCTCTGGGAGAGCTTTGGCAATATCGACAAACTTGAGAAGGTGATCCGATCACTCCGCAGCCAGAGTCATCAAAGCCTTGTCCTCGCGCCGGGGACACCGCGGGTTGGGTTCATAGGAAGGCACATCGTCCTGAACCTCCGCGAACTTCTGAACAGTGAACACAAAGAAATGGATGCCGAACGGCTTGAGCAGCTCTGGCTCGAGGCCAAAAATAATGGCGTCGCCGATTCCGGGGTCGAGCTCACCGGCACGGACGATTTGGGGGTACTCAAGGTCCCGGGCCAGGATCCCTGGACGATTGTCGGGGCGGCGCGCGTGACAGCAGTCAGGAAACTTCTGACAGCGCAGCGTCGCGGTGAAATTGGTGTCAGGACGGGGGAGCTTTTTAAACACACCGGCTCCAACAGCCCTCAGGCCGCGTTCGGCAAGGACTGGGACGAGATCATCAAGGATCGTTACATTTATCAGCCTAAACCTCGTTTCTGGGCGCTGAAAGTCGCATCAACGTAGGTTCAACAACAGTTGGACGAGGGACGGCCAACAAAGCGACCATCCAAGTGTCATCCATCAAGCGATGGAGACCGACATGGAGTTCGATACCCCGAACAAAATACCCGCCCTGCCTGACCGGCTGACGGAAAAGGAACTGGCCAGACATTGGCGCATAACGCCGCGTACCCTGCAGAGATGGCGGGAGGATGGTCATGGACCGCCTTGGCTGAAGATTGGCGGTCGTGTCCTTTACCCGCGTCCGGACGTTCTGGCCTTCGAAGCTGAGCGTAAAACCGAGGGAGGGACCGCATGACAGCCTCCTCGAGACTACTGCTAGCGGCCCTTGGCTATGCACGCCTCGGCTGGCACATCTTTCCGCTCCGCCGCGATACGAAGGGCCAGCTGCCCAATGGGACTTCCAGTCATCTGCTTGCCAATGGCTTCAAGGGCGCAAGCCGGGATGCGCAGCTGGTGCAGTCGTGGTGGGAGCGCTGGCCAGATGCCAATATCGGTCTGAGCCTATCAGCATCCGGTCTCGTGGCCATCGACGCTGATCTTTACAAGAGTGAGTGTCTCTGGGACGAGTTCATCCGTTCCAAGCACCTACCCGATACATTCGTACAGACCAGCCCAAGAGGTGGACGCCACTACGTCTTTCGAACGAACCCCGGTGACATTTTTCCCGGCCGTCTCTGCCATGGCGTCGACATCAAGTTCAACGGATATATCCTACTCGCACCGTCGAACTTTCAGGGCTTGCCGTATTGCGTGGCTGACGGGCGGCACCCGGTACCACGTCCCGACTGGCTTCCTGGGCAAACCGCGAATACCGACCAGCCACGGGAGTGGCTCCCACTGACGCAAGCGGCAGTGGACGACGAGGTCGCGGAATTGCTCAGCTGGATCGATCCGGATGGCGAAGGCTACGATGGCTGGATCGAAGTTCTGCAGGGACTGCATCATCACTTCGGCGGAAGCAGCCATGGTTTGGAGATCGCAGACGCCTGGTCCAGGCGCGGAGGCAAGTACAAGCCCGGAGAAGTGAGCACAAAATGGTCCGGGTTCAATGCAAATGGTGGAATAACCCTCAGGACAGTTGCACACTATGCGCGTCGCAAACGTGCGAATCTTGCATCCATTGCTCAAACGCGTAATTCGAATTCCCGCACGCCAGTCAAACCAGCTGCAAATCCGAAGAACACGAACAATTCAAAGGCAACTCTTGATCTCTCGCAGGATGAACTGGCGCTCGAACTGGGACGGACCAGCTTTGATCGCGATGCAAAGTTCGTGGCAAGCCAGGAGGGCTGGTATTTCTGGTCGGGTAATCGTTGGCGGCAAGACACCCGCCTCGAATATCTGACCCGTACTCGAGAATTTCTCCGGGCAAAGGCACAGGAACTGCTCCCGGCAGATGGCCCTGCAGCATCCGGCGCAACGCGGCGACGGATCGATCAGCTGAAAAGCAACGCTTCTGTTTCGGCAGTGGCCAATCTCGCCCGTGCCAACCCCGCATCTATCGCCGATGCCGACGATTTCGATCGCGACCATTTCCTGCTCGGGGCCCCGGACGGCACAATCGATCTTCGCACCGGAAAGATACGGACAGCACGTCGATCTGACCTGATCAGTCGGCTGACGACCTTCAGCCCATCGAGTCCTGGCGAAGGGCCACAGCGTTGGGTGCAATTCCTCGACGAAATCATGGCCGGCGACACCGAGATCATTGCGTTCCTGCAGAGGGCGGCAGGATACGCCCTGACCGGCTCAACGCGGGAGCACAAACTCCTGTTCCTCCACGGTTCAGGCCGAAACGGAAAGTCGGTCTTTCTCAATACCCTGCTGAACATCTGGGGCGACTACGGCCGGAGGGTTGCTGCGTCGACGTTCCTCGCCAGCCAAACAGAACGCCATCCTACCGATATCGCAAGTCTCCGCGGGGCCCGCCTTGCGATTGCGTCCGAGCTTCCTCGTGGCAAAACGTGGGACGAGGCCGTCATCAAGGATCTGACAGGCGGAGATCGCATGACCGCGCGGTTTATGCGGCAGAATTTCTTCGAGTTCGACCCGCAGTTGACGTTGATGATTGCCGGCAACATCCAGCCCTCCTTCCGTGGTGTTGACGCAGCCATCCGCTCCCGCGTCGTCCTCGTTCCCTTCACGGTCACCATCCCACCCGAGCGACAGGATAAATTACTCGAGACAACGCTGCGGTCGGAAGGCCCGCAGATCCTGCGGTGGTGCATCGATGGTGCTTTGGATTGGCAGCGGCGCGGCCTCGATGTCCCAGGCATTCTGACGAAAGCCTCACAGGATTACTTCGACGAGGAAGACATTATTGGCCAGTTTCTTGGCGACGAGACCTGCGATGATGCAAGCGGCTTTGTAAGTGGGCAGAGTATCGCCCAGCGTTTCAATGGGTGGGCCGATCTCCAAGGCCTGTCCCGATGGACCCAACGCAGCATCATCAAGGAACTCAAGACACGCGGGTACATGGATGGACGGACAAGTTCCGGACGGGGAATTCGGGGGTTGCGGTTCAAATGACCCATTCTTTGCAGTCCAAACGCCCTAACCCTCTAAACCCTCGACACCTTACCCCGATGGATCGCCGTGCTGAACTCTGCCACATTCTGGCGCTTGGGGTGGTCCGGCTGCACATGAGAGATGCAGGCCAAGTATCTGCGAAGGATGGAGAATTTCCGCTACACAACTCACCCAACCAGAGCGCTCATGCAACCACCTCAAAACGGAGAATAGCATGACCGATCCCATCCCTGCCCGCCTGGCGGCGCTGAAGACAACCCCAACACCTGAGTTAAAGCTGCAATGGCGCGCGTTGTTCGGCAGCGAGCCACCGCTATTCAATCGTCGGTATCTCGAAAGCCGGTTGGCCTATCGCATTCAAGAACTGGCCTATGGCGGGCTGAAGCCCGAAACGATCCGGCGGCTGGAACGGCTTGGCGAAGAACTGGATGGCGGTGATCGCAAGAAAAGCAGGATCCGCGCCGATCTGATGCCCATCACCGGCACGCGGTTGATCCGCGAGTGGCAGGGCGTCGAACAGGTCGTCACCGTAACCGCCGACGGCTTCGACTGGCAGGGACGGCCCTACAAGTCGCTGTCGGCCATCGCCCGTGCGATCACCGGCACGCGCTGGAACGGCTGGGTCTTCTTTGGCCTGAAAAACCATCGGAGGGGCGCATGACCAAACCCCTTGTCAGAAAACTGCGCTGCGCCGTCTATACCCGGAAATCCTCCGAGGACGGGCTGGAACAGGAGTTCAACAGCCTGCATGCCCAACGGGAGGCCTGCGAGGCCTACATCGCCAGCCAGCGCTCCGAGGGCTGGGTGCTGGTCCGCGATCAATATGATGACGGTGGCGTATCCGGCGGCACGTTGGAGCGTCCCGGCTTGAAACGGCTGCTGACTGATATCGAGGACGGGCTGGTCGATGTCGTCGTCGTTTACAAGATCGATCGCCTGTCCCGCTCGCTGATGGATTTTTCCAAACTGGTCGAGATCTTTGACCAGAATAGCGTGACCTTCGTTTCCGTCACCCAGTCCTTCAACACAACTACCTCCATGGGGCGGCTGACACTGAACATCCTGCTCTCGTTCGCACAGTTCGAGCGCGAGGTCACCGCAGAGCGCATCCGTGACAAATTCAAGGCCAGCCGGATGAAGGGTATGTGGATGGGCGGCTGCCCACCCCTCGGGTACGAGGTGAAGGACCGTAAGCTGATTATAAAGGATGCCGATGCCGCCCACGTCCGCTGGATATTCGCACGGTTCCTCGAAATAGGATCGGGCACGAAATTGGCGAGAGCGGTCGCGGAGCGCGGCATCCGGACGCCGCGCGGCAACCGGATCGACAAGAAATACATCTACCGGCTGCTGAACAACCGCGCTTACATCGGCGAGGCGGTCCACAAGGGCGACAGCTATCCCGGCGAACACGAGGCCATCATCGACCGCGAGACATGGGACCACGTCCACGCCATCCTGCAGGAGAGTCCGCGCAAGCGCGCCGCCCGCACCCGGGCGAACACACCCGCGCTGCTGAAGGGGCTGTTGTTCGGACCGGATGGTGCTTCCTTCTCGCCGACCCACACGCGCAAGAGCGGAAAGCTCTACCGCTACTATGTCAGCCAGACGGTTTTGAAGCACGGTGCAGGATCATGCCCGGTAAGCCGTGTTCCGGCGGGCGAAATTGAAACCGCCGTCATAAACCAACTCCGCGCCGTCTTCCGCCAACCGGAGATTGTGGCGGGCACATGTAAAGCAGCACACGCACAGGACGGCGAGATCACCGAGGCCGACGCCCGTGACGCGCTGACCCGTCTTGACCCACTGTGGGACGAACTTTTTCCTGCCGAGCAGACACGCATCGCGACACTGCTGGTCGAGCGGATCGACATCGGCACCGATGGCCTCAATGTCCGCCTTCGCATGGATGGCCTGAGCGGGCTGGCACAGGAAATGATGGCTGATCTCGGAACGGCAGCATGACACGCAGTACGCCGATCCCCGAGACCATCACGCTGAACATCCCGTTCCGCCGCGTGAAGCGTGGAGGCCGCAAGGAAATGCAGTTGCCGGAAGGAGCATCAAAAACTCATAAGGCTGACAACACGTTGGTCAAGGCGCTGGCACGGGCGTTCCGCTGGAAGCGCATGCTGGAGTCTGGAGAGTTCGCCACAATCGCAGAAATGGCGGAACGCGAGGGCATCGCACCTTCATATATGACGCGTGTTCTGCGGCTGACGCTGCTCTCGCCCGATCTCGTCGGGGCGATTTTGGAGGGAACACAGGGGCCAGAGGTGACGCTGGTGTCGGTGTTGGAGCGCTTCCCGACCGAGTGGAAGGATCAATTGATGCACTTCAAGCTTGGGGTTCACAGGACGTAAGGCGACCGCCACCCCTTCAAGCAGAAACACTACGGCAATCCAAGAACCTGTGAGAAAGTTCTCCGTGCTTAACCGAGCGCTTTTGATCAACTCAAATTTGACCAGAAAGTTTTTGCCCGCGCAGGAGTGCGCGGATTGTCCCGACGTGCTAGGCATCTGGGGGAGAATGGGAATCGGAGAGACGAGTGGCGGACGGCTTCATCGCGTTCGAGCTGGATTTGATGGGCGCGGTCATGAACCAGCTCGTCCCGACGCTCGATGCCATGGCCAGCGCGCCTCTCTCGCTGCAGAACGCGCAGGCGCTTCCCGATGCCCAAGGAGTGTACCTGCTGATCTATGACGGCGAGGTCCGCTATGTCGGAAAGACCGATGCCGAAGCCGGGCTCCGAACCCGCCTCGCCAGGCACGCTAGAAAGTTCGAGCAGCGGCGCAATGTGCGTCCCGAGGACGTCCAGTTCAAGGCCGCCCAGATCCTCGTTTTGACCGCGATGGATATCGAGTCCAGAGTGATTGCCCACTACGGTTCCGAGTGGAACGGATCCGGCTTTGGGTCGAACGATCCTGGCCGGGAACGCGAAACGACGAACAAGCCCGAACAGGGGTTTGACGCACGCTTCCCGATCGATATCGACACTCCGCTTGATGTGCTCGAACCTGGACAGACGACCGTCCACGAAGCGTTGGTGGCGCTGAAGATCGCCCTGCCTTACACGCTGCGGTTTGAGCTCGAGCCCGGTGCCAAGGGCAGCCATTCCTTTCGGTTGCGCCCGCACCCCGACCTCCCGGACGCTCCGCTCACCATCCCCGGGGGTCGATTATCGCTGCGTGACGCCATGGTCCTGATCAAAGCGGCCTTGCCCGCTGGTTGGCAGGCGACCTATTTCGTTAGCCACGTGATCCTCTACAAGGAAAACCGCCAGTATGCTCACGGGGTGCCGATCTAGGCTGCGCTGAGCTTGTGCCGCACACCAGATGCGACGATCCGGGCTAGCTGGCAGGGCACGGCGTTACCGAGCTGCCGCATCGTCTCCGTCCAAGAGCCGTGGAACACCATGTCGTCGGGGAAGGTTTGCAGGCGAGCGCTCTCTCGAATCGTGAAGTAGCGCACCGAGCCATCCGGCGTGCGCAGCATGTTCTCGCCGCCAGGAACACCGTGCACGCCCGCCTTCAGCGTCTTGGCGGGCTCGTCCAGAGGGCTTCCCGTGTGGCCAGCATAGGATCGGGCGCCGGGCTGGAACCTGTGGTCATGAAAGCCGCGCGCCGTGCCCGGTGCGTGTTCTGGATCCGGAAGATCGGAAATCGCGTCGCGCACGGTCAGCCACGGCTCGTCCAGAGGTCGATCCGCGATCTTCAGAGACCGCGCCTTGGCCGCGCCACCTTCCGGCCGGTTCTTGCGAGCGACGCGGTGCAGGTCCCAATAGACCTCGTCGCGCCACTGCGACCAGAGCAGCGCGTCTCGCGAGTGTGTGGGCTTCGGGAAGTGCCACTCGATCCCGGTGTCCGCGCGGAAGCCGACAAGGAAGACGCGCTCGCGCCGTTGGGGAACGCCATAATTTGCCGAGTTCAGAACCCGCATCACCACCCGATAGCGCAGGCCCTTCTCTGTCCCCTTGGTGTGTTGGTCCTCGAGGCGCGCGAGGTGGGCCAGCCATTCTTCGTCCCTCTTGGCAACGAGATCGGGATAGGTCAGCTGCAGACGGATGTATTCGAGGTAGTTCGCAAAGCTGCTGCGCGTGAGCCCCTTCACGTTTTCGAAGATGAACGCTCTCGGTCGGAGCTCGCGCACGGCGCGGATCGCCTGCGGGAACATGTCCCTGCCATCGAGGAACGCCCGGTGGCGTCCGCCCATCGAGAACGGCTGGCAGGGCGGTCCGCCCGTCACCAAGTCAACGGTGCCGTCCACCGTGCCGAAATCGAACTGTCGAATGTCGCCCTCGTGGATCGGCCAGTGCGCGATCGGATCGAGGCCACGTTCCTTGTTCTCGCGAAGGGTATCGCAGGCCCAGCGGTCCCAGTCCATGACGGCGGCCGGTCGGAAGCCCGCTTGGCTTACGCCGATCCCAAGGCCTCCAGCGCCTACGAAGAGTTCGACCGATCTCATCATCCCAGGAACTCCCCGATCCGTGTCTGCAATTCTTCCCGGTTCTTCGTCTGGCATTCCCAGATTACGAGGACGTCCCATCCGAGTTCCGCGAGCAGGACGAGATTACGCTCATCCCGTTCTCTATTCGTTTCCAACTTTGGGCCCCAAAAGTCCAGCTTCGATTTAGGGAGCCTGGCAAGCTTGCACCCAGGGTCCAGGTGCTGGTGCCAGAAGCAGCCATGCACGAAGATCACCTTCATGCGCGACGGGAAGACCAAGTCTGGCGATCCGGGAAGCCCAAGTCGGTGCAGCCGGTAGCGATACCCCATACCGTGCGTCAAACGGCGGACCAGCATCTCGGGCTTGGTGTCGCGGCCGCGAACCCGGCTCATACGCTCGCTTCGCTGTTCTGGTGTAAGGATGTCCACGAGTCACCATAGACTAGAGAGCTACAAAATCGACGTAGAGCCAGCTTCGGCGTGAATATTTAGTCCAGCCAAATCAATCTCTTGATGCCAAGCCTCTCCGCTGCGCTCTCGACAACCGCGCGCTGCGAAGCCAACCCGAATCTTGCGGCGGCTTCGCTCAAGACCGCTGCATAGGGCTCGCCCGCCTCGAACGCACGCTCATGAAGAGCCATCAACGTCAGCTTCCAGTCGGAGGCCTTGCTCCAGGCGATCTGGCGCCCATCAGGAAGGAGGCAGCCATGCGGCTTGATGAACGTTGTACTGACGACCGTAGTCTCTTCAATGCCGAGCACCCTAAAAACGCGCGCAGGGCTGGCTGAGGCCTCCCTCGTGTAGGACTTGAGAAGCGTGTCCTTGATGTAAACGCGGATTTTTCGCGGGTCCATGTACTGACCCAACTTCCCACCAACCGCCTCAGTTTCGGTCCACATCGAATAGTAACGCGATTTATCGGAAGCCGAGAGTGCGGACCAATTGAGCCGATCAGCTTCCGACCACAATCGTTCCTTAATTTCTCGCCGAATGCCAGCAGGCACGCTCATTGCACGCCTCCAGGCTGCGGCGTTGCTGGGAATTCAAACTTCGGTATTTCAAGCTGCGCGTCTCCCTCGCGCAAAATCAGGTCAGCTTGATCCTTCATCCATTCAAGCATAAAGTTGCCTGCCGAGGTATCGCGGAAATTAATGAGATTGTGTCCGAGCGGCAGCCTTTCCAAGGGGCCGACGGAGGCTTTCTCAAGTTCGATTACTTCCGCTACTCGGCGGAGATCGGTCACGAAATCCATTACGATCACCTTGTCTTTCCCATGACTCAGGCGGAGCCCCCGCCCGAGTTGCTGGACAAAGATCCGACGACTGTGCGTCGCGCGCATGAAAACGACGAGATCGACATCAGGCACATCGACGCCTTCATTGAACAAGTCGACACTGGCTAGGACATCAATATCCCCTCGCCGAAACATTGCCATTAGTCGATCCCGCTCACGGGCTTCCTGCCTCGAGGAGATAGCCTCAGCACGCAACCCGTAGCCACGAAGCGTTCCCGCGAAGCTCTCGGCGTGATCGACCGTTGGAGAGAATACAATCCCACCCCGCCGCTTCTCGCCGCCGAACACTTCGACGATGTGCCTGGCCGCCTCCTCGTCTCGAGTTGGCATCAGAAGCTTCTTGTTAAGCTGGTTCAGGGAATAGTTGTGCGAAGAAATTTCCTGTACGAAACCCCAGTCGATATTATCCGCCAGCAATCGGTAGTCGACCTCACTAAGGTATTTCTGCCTTAAGCCGTCCGATATTCCGAGCCGTACGAGTGGCTTACCCAATAGCTCGTCAATGTCGAAGCCATCTCCGCGCCACGGCGTGGCCGTTGCACCACCAACCATAGGTGGCTCCAGCGCATCGAGGGCACGCCGGAAACTAGTTGAACCGATATGATGTGCTTCGTCGATAAGCACCAAGCCAAAGCTTGGCAAATCATCGATACGTCCAATAACGCTCTGGACTGTTGCAAAGGTGATCCCGTCGTAGAACGATGGGGTCTCATCGCCCGAAAGCATATGCGTAGGAACCCACTTTGGCAGCTGATGCCAAAATCCAAACTGCAATTGCCGAATGAGCTCACGCTTATCGGCAAGAACAAGCACCCGATTGTCACGTATTAGGTTATCTCGATAAAGGTCAGCGACAACTTCCGCCATAACAACCGTTTTACCCAAACCCGTCGCTAGTACAACTTGAGCGCGTCCGGTGTCCGTGAGGCCCTCACGAAATTTACTAACTGCCTCTTGTTGATAGGGCCGGAGTTCGCGCCTCGATTTCGCGTACTCTGGTACTTCTTGAGATAGGTGTGCAAGCCGAGCAGGATCCAGTAGTTCGACGTTGATTCCGATCCGACGATAACGCTCGATTTCAGCCTCGACACCACCACCAATTGCGCGGGAAGTCGCAAGAAGCATTCGGTTAGCGCCGTAGTAGGTTCCCGAGTCGACGACCTCTTGGACCGCTTGCTTCGTGGGTGGGGCAGTCGTGGTGTGCTTGCACTGCACAACCCAGATTTCGCCATTCTTAACGCCTACGACATCTGCGCCCTGATCGCCAGGGCCGCCAACAACGCGCACGTCATCAAAGCCTGCATGCATCAAGAGCCGGGCAACATCGCGCTCGAACGCCTGCCATGGACCACGCAGGAGTCGCCGGTCGTCGAGGAAGTGCTTCATGCAGACGCCTCAACATCTGGCTTAAGTAACTCGAGGGACATGACAGCTCGAATGACCTCACTCCGCGTGCTGCTGGAAAGATCCCCGCTGTCATGCTTGGAGAGCCAGATCGCGTCGTCAACAAGTGCAACATACCGCGCTAACACGCTCGCACGTGCTTCGGCGGTGATTTGCGGGTCGCCATAATCGAGGTCGGCATAAGCGGCATCCCAGATCTTCCCGTCGAAGCAAAGGTCGGGTCGTTTTTCAACGACCATCCGGATGATTTCGAATGGTCCCGCAACGAGGAAGCTGCCGTTTACAGTTGCCTCAGATGGTTTGATCTTCTTCGCTGCCAGCGCGCGCATTACCGCAGTCTGCTCTTGCACACCCAGGTCGTTGAACAGGGCCGCCCGCTCCGCCTCGGGACAAGCCGACACAAGACAACGCGCCACATCAGTCAGGACCGTCGCTGCGCTATTAGGCAATGCCTTAAGGTCAAGAGCCGTCTCTTCGCCATAAGCGCCACGATAGTCTGCGAAAATTCTGGCAAAGTTGGGTTCCTGGCTCGAGTTGCGGGTCTGGTCCGCTGTCATGTACGCAAGATGCGCGAGAAGCGCGTCCTGCGGCGTCATCGTTATTGATTCAAAAGTTGAGTGCTTAGGATTGAATAGAAAATGATAGGTTTTTGTCGGGACGTCGCCCAAGACCATTGTCCACGGAACATCTGTTGGCAACTCGGGATCCTTGGCTTCAACCTCGTACGCGACAACATTCCATTTTATTCCCGTCCCGCCATGATGATAGCGGCGGCTAAGGAGTGGCGATTCGCGGCGCGGCGGCGGCGCGGGCTTGACTGGGGCAGTTGGGGTAACTGGGGTGGGCTCGGGAGCGGTGCCACCGGATGGTTCGCCGCCAAGGAGTCCTGGGGGGAGTCCTCCACCGCCGCCAGACGAGGGTTCCTTGCCGCTCGCGCCACCTCCGATCGTTCCGTAGAGCAACTCACGGTCGGCGGCCTCAACCAACTCCCACCACTTGCTGTCGTCCTGATAGTCAGGATTGCCATCGTGGAAGGCGCTGAGCATTTCGACTGCGCGAACGTTGTCCTTCACGATCAGAATTCGACCGTAAGCGCCTGCCGTCTTGGACTGAGGACTTGTCCGCCGGAAGGCTTTAAAAAGTTGAAAGAGCGGTGAATCGTTCGGGCCATACCCAAGATCCTTGGCCTTCTCAGGACGGAGCGGCCCCTCTCCACGGATGACTCGGTGCATCTCGTCCCATGTTGGGTCAGCTCTGTCGAAGCGGTCCTTCGCATAGCTAACCCGGCAGTGATCGATATGGATCTCGCCGACAATGCGCCCGCGGTTCCGTTGATCATCGATCGGGTATTCCCGCTCGTCGCTTTCATCATCGTTCCAAGAAAATAGATCCTTGTTCCCGATCTCAATCTTCCGTCCGTTGCGAATGAAATCGATCCCAAATTCGGACTGGTCAAGATATCGCTGAATCCCGAGCCAGCCGGTTACCTTCCGCTCGCGTTTAACTACGGAGTTCACTGTTTCGCAGTGGGGGCAGGATCCGCCAACCTCCGCGTCGACGAGCCAACTCATGCAGTTGATACAGTACAATCGTTCAGCGAGCGGGTGGTTGATCCTAATGACTCCGGGAACAGTCGTACCGCCAGGACCTGGCACCAACCTATCCTCATTCCATAGACAATGGCGTCTCGCCTCGACGCGTTTGTGGTTCAAATAGAGCTCAAAACTGATCGGGGTTCCGCGAGGTCGTAGCATCGATGAATAAGCTTGTGCCAGCCGTTTGCGCATTGCGGTCTGGTTCGCGTTTTTTGCCAGCCACTTTCTTTGCTCGGGCTTGAGCTGCTTGATCGTGATTTCGGTTCCGTGCTGCTCAGGATCGGCCTTCGCACGGGACAAACGCGGCGTCCGAAAATGTCGCTGCAGACGCAATTTGTCGAAATCGATCAGGAGACCATGCCATTCGCGCTCGCCCTTACGTGTTGTCCAAACCTCGGTGACCGAACCAAGACGGGCCGTAGCGATATTGAAGCCCATCCCAAAAAGGCCAAGGCTGTCGATCGGGTTGTTCCCCGACCACCCGGCTCGTACGGCACGCTCCAGCATGTCCGGTGTCATGCCCGGGCCATTATCGATGATACGAAGGGTTGCGGCCGGAGCGTCTGCTTGCGGTAAGTGGACATCCACCTTCGCACCAGCGATCGAGCTTCCAGCGCGACTCTCCTTCAGGAATCCGTCAACAGCATTGTCGACGAGCTCCGCGACACAGCGCCACTGGTCGATGTTGATCTCGCCGAGCATCGGCAAGACGCGGGGATCCGGCTCGAGATTGAAGTCGCTTGCTTCCTGCCGACCGTTCGCATCGATGCTCGCCATTACACGTGTTCCCCACTAACCTAAGGAAATCCATCCAGTATCTCAGTACGATATGGCGGCCCAAGGTTGAACACAAGCGAGGGAAGAACACTTGTCGACACGTCCCCCTGTTCCACCGAGCTCGGAACTCGAAAACTACTTCGAGCGCATGCGACCGACAGTGGACGAAACGATCGACAGGCTCGGTGCAGCCCGCTTCAGGGAAGATCCAATCGCAGGGAGGAAGTACTCGCGAGCAACGTCGATCATCAGCTCGGCCTACAAGCGTCATGGCGCGATCCTCCAACGGGCACTCCTCGAAAGACTGAAAGACTGCGCTCGTCTGCGGGTATGGACAGAGGACGACTTCAAGCTGTCGCATGAGTCCCTACGTCAGGTCCGCGTTGCCGAACGGCTCGACTCCTTGTTGCAAGCGCAGCTTCCGTACGGAGATCGCGAGCGCTCTGTGCGCGTCGACATCCTGGTCTTCGACGAGGCACGCCACTCGATTAACGCGTACAATGTGAAACGCGGCAACGGCTCATACGACGGCGGCAAGCGTCGGATCATCCACGAGGAACTCGTACGCACCCAGATGCTTCTTTCCGACTATGGCCGCAGGATCGGGTTCGTGTCGGAGACCAGCCATGCCCACATCATCTTCTATTACGGCCTTCTATCGTTGCCACCGCCACTCGCGATCTCTGGTGACGATCTCGACGAGCATTTTCAGTTTCCTGTTCGTGAGGCGATCGAGTTCGTGAACGCCTACTTCGTTGCTCGGCTATCAGCGTTAATCGAGCAGGAAGACTAGCCTCCACGCGCAGCCTTTTTTGCTCCGCCGTTGTTCGATCCCGGTTCCATTTGAGGCGGATGGGCCTGACATCGAAAGCAACGTTGATCACGGTAAATTATTGTTCAAGTACAGGAACTTACAAGAAATTCACCAAACCCGCGCAGTCATGAGGTCCGGAGAATGTTGGCCGCGAGAGACCGCTTCCAAGCCTCCTAACGTAAAGGCCAGTGCTCAGCCCCACCCCCATAACCTTTGAATAACACGAAAAAATCCGGCCTTAGCCCTATCGGGAGAACAGTTTTTAAGGGCCAAGTGGCGGAGGGAACGCGACTGCGGGCGAACCTTCTCTGAGCCCGACAGAACAGGCAGAACCCGCAAGAGGACTGGTAAATGTCTGACTTGCATATCATTTCTTCTGACGCCTTCGTTCCCATGCGCCCATGTGGGGCCTCGCGAAAGGAGTCGAAGATGCGTGATACTTGTTTGAACCAGACAGAGCTGGCAGCACGCTGGAAAATCAGCCCGAGGACGCTGGAACGGTGGCGCTGGATCGGGGACGGGCCTCTGTTCCTGAAAATCGGCGGTCGTGTGATCTACAGGATTGAAGACGTGGAAGCGTTCGAGCGTGCCGCGCTGAGTGCTGCAGGAGAACAGTATCGAACGGATTGAGCACGCATGATTGCGTATTTTGGTCTGCCTTCATAAGCCACCGTTATCGTTCAGTAATCGACGTTCCGATTCTGCACCGATCTTGAATTTAGCTTGGCGGACTGATCTTCTCGGACGCCTCTCTTGGGTGGACCAGCATATGCAGCAACCGCGAACAATTACCCGCCGTGATCTGTATGACCTTGTTTGGAGCAAGCCGATATCGACGCTGGCCACTGAGTTCGGCATCTCCGACCGAGGTCTGGCCAAGGTCTGCGGTCGCCACCGCATTCCCGTACCGCCGCGAGGCTATTGGGCCAAGGTGGCTGCCGGAGAGCGACCGGAGGTGCCACCCTTCCTGGAATGGAAGGATCGCAGCCTTGATCAGCTCATTGTTCACGGTGCGATTTCATCGCTTCCCGACAGCATTGCCGAACTTGCCATGAAGCGTAAAGCGGAACGTCATGGCCGAGCACCGTCAGAAAGAGCAGCTCACGACGTTCCCCTCTGTAAAGCCGAAATCCCCCATCCGACGATCGCAAGGACCACAAAAGCACTTCGCTCAAAAAAGCCGGACAGCGATGGCGTAGTCAGCGCCACTGGTCCCGGGCACTGCGGCGTCATCGTGAGTTCAACGTGCACCGAGCGTGCTGTCGTCATCCTCGATGGGCTGGCCCGAGCTCTCGAAGGGAGTGGCCTTACCCTGATACCTGAGGGGGACAAAATGTCCGTGAAGCGCGGCACGGACGCTGTGAACTTCACTCTGCTCGAGCGGACGAAGCGGGTGAAGTATGTTCCATCGCCTGAAGAACTTGCTCGGGAAGACCGGCGCAAAGAAAAGCAGGCGCGATCATGGCGGCGAAACGACTGGGACAGCTCGCTTTTTGGGTACAGCCCTCCGTGGCCGGAGTATGTCACCGAGTGGACCGGCGAACTGGTCTTCGCGATAGATGTTTGGGCAGACGGTCTCCGGAAAACTTGGGGTGACGGAAAGATTCAGCGGATCGAGCGCCTAGTGCCGGACATCGTTGCCGGGATCGAGCTAATCCTCGAATTTATCCGCGTGCGCCGAGAAGAACGTGAGGATCGCGAGCGGAAATGGCAAGAACTACAGCGCCGACAAAAACTGGCCCAAGCCCGAAAAGAACGGGAAGAGAAACGCCTTGCACATCTGAGGCACATTATAGACCTGCGGCGTGAGGCCCGAGATATCCGAGATTGGCTGGCAAGCTTGCCGCATGAGATCAATCCCACAGAGGAAAGCGATCTTGCTCGGATGAAAACTTGGGTTGGCCGTCGTCTTGCCGAAATTGATCGACAAACCGGAATCGAAGCCGCTCAATCCTTTGCTGGAGCGAACGACTTGTTTCCTCAGGTAGATGAACTGCATGACCCAGAAGGCGGCCCGTCTCTCGGCTCTGGCTGGGGCTACTGACCCAAAAGGGCCACGGCTATCTCAAAGTGGAGCTATTCTCTGAACGAAGGCGAATGGACGGCCCAGCGACGCTCAGCATTCAATTGGTCTCAACTGCCCGACTACGTTTATGTCCTTGAAAACTTTAGGTTGAGGAAAACGTCACTTGTCACCTATGATGCATGTGTGGGGCGACAGAAATTGTTGTGGGCGAGGCACTTATCGTGACAGACGCATCGAACGAGCTGCAGGACGAAGTAACGAGTGTTGGCTCTGCCCCCTCAGCTGTGGTCAGGGTAACCTTGGCCCCCAAAATCACCTTTGCATCTCATCAGAACGACGTTCCGACGATCCTCGACCTTGCCGTCGAGAACACCTCTGACGACGACCTAGAAGGCCTGACCCTCACGGTTAGGTCTGATCCGGCAATCCTTGGCGAACGCACTTGGACGATTGACCGTATCGCCGCCAAGTCTCAGCTCCGGCCTAAGGACGTCCGTGTGCCGCTTGCCGGAGGGCTGCTCGACAAACTGACGGACAGGCTGCGGTCTGACGTTACGTTCACGCTGCGCCAAGGAGAGTTGGTGCTGGCTGAGGAGCACATGATCGTCGAAGCCTTGGCGCGAAACGAATGGGGCGGTTCCCGCTTCATGCCGGAACTACTGGCAGCTTTTGTGACGCCGAACGATGGCACCATTCAGCATCTGTTGAAGGAAAGCTCCGGCATTCTGTCCAGTAGTGGCAGGGACGGCTCGATCGACGGTTATCAGAAAAAGTCGAGGGAACGTGTCTGGGAGGTGATGTCCGGCGTCTGGGCAGCAGTCTCGGCGCGCGCCATCACCTATGCCGTTCCGCCCGCCAGCTTCGAAACCACGGGCCAGAAGATCCGATTGCCTTCCGAAATCGAGAAGACAGGACTTTCGACATGTCTTGATACAGCACTTCTGTTTGCTGCGGCGTTCGAGCAGGCAGGACTGCACCCGGTGGTTGTTTTTACAAAGGAGCATGCGCTGGCGGGTGCCTGGTTGCAGCCTCAGTACTTTCCGACCCTGACAGTTGATGATCCGATCATCGTCAGAAAAGCTATCGCCATGAAGGAATTGGTGATTTTCGAAACGACACTGGCCACGACTGGCCACCCTATCCCCTTCACAAAGGCTATCGCCGAGGCGGAACGCCAACTGGCCGAAGAGAACGATGCGCAGTTCGTCTATGCCGTTGATGTTCGTCAGGCTCGGCGGCGGGGGATTCAACCACTATCCTCACTTGCAGGCACGACCGATACGCATACTGGCGCAGCGCAACCACGTGGCGCAGCGCCGCCCTTGGACGTACCGCCTGACTTGCCCGTCTTCGATCCGCCGGTGGAGTTGGACGAAGCAGAAAGAACACCAGAGGAACGCCTCGCAATCTGGCGTCGCAGCCTGCTGGACCTTTCCAAACGCAATCGCCTGTTGAACCTGAAGCCTTCTGCCTCGGCGATTCCGATCTTCTGTCCCGATCCATCTGTATTGGAAGACAAGATCGCTGAAGGAAAGCGGATCCGTATCATAGCGCCGCCTGCACGGCGCGATGCCGCGGCGCAAGCCGACGAGGCACTCTTTCGTCTCCGAACCGGTGATGACTGGTCCGTGAATTTCGCTCGCGACGCCATGGAGCGCGGAGAGATCGTCGCCAACACAGATGAAAAACAGCTCGAGAAGGGAACGATTGAGCTCTACCGCAAGGCCAAGGCGGATCTCGAAGAAGGAGGCAGCAACACGCTGTTTCTTGCACTCGGTATGCTGCGCTGGACCCCATCTGGCGACAAGACTAGGTACAGCGCGCCGATGATCCTGATGCCGGTGCGCCTCGACCGCGCCAGTGCAAGGTCAAAGCCCTATATTCTGCGCCACGATGACGACACTGTTTTCAACCTTACCCTTTTGCAGATGCTTCGCCAGGATTTCGGCATCAACCTTTCCGAGTTGTCGGGCGAATTGCCGAAAGATCGGAGCGGTGTCGATGTTCGTAGTATTTGGAACCATGTTCGGCACAAGGTAAAGGACGTCCCCGGGTTTGAGGTTGTCGAAGAAGTCTTCCTCAGCACCTTTTCCTTTGCAAAGTATTTGATGTGGAAAGACCTGACGGATCGGACTGAGACATTAAAGGGAACGCCGTTTGTTCGTCATCTGATTGAAACGCCGCGCGACCCTTACCCAAGTGGGACCAAGTTCCTTGATCCAAAGGAAATTGATCGAAAGGTCGAGGCTTCTTCAATCTTTGCACCGCTGAATGCAGATTCCAGCCAGATTGTGGCAATTCATGCATCCGGCCTTGATGGCGATTTCGTGCTCGAAGGTCCTCCAGGCACTGGAAAGTCCGAGACGATTGGCAACATCATTGCCCATAATATTGCTCTGGGGCGCAAAGTCCTCTTTGTCTCGGAAAAGATGGCCGCGCTTGAAGTTGTCTATAAGCGCTTGGTTGGTGCTGGCCTCGGCGATTTCTGTTTGGAGCTTCATTCGAGCAAGGCAAATAAACGGGGCGTCCTTGATCAGCTGGATGCGGCTTGGAAGCGACGCGGCGAGCACAGCCCGGCCGAGTGGAAAAAGACGGCAACCCGTCTCGCCGATTTGCGTGGACGATTGAACGGACTGGTTGATGCGTTGCACCAACCCGGCCCTGCAGGCATCAGTCCAAGGGATGCGATTGGTCGCAGCCTGCGCTACGGCGACCTGCATCGGGTAGAGCTGGACTGGCCTAGGAATCAGGGACCGGTCGGCCTTGCGCCGGACGCTGAAGCATTTGCAGACCTGTGTGAAGTCGCCAAGCGCTTGGGCCAGCGCTTCAGTCAGATTGAACCCGAGGACATGGAAGCCTTCCCCGAAGTCCTTCATGGGGAGTGGTCTTTCGCATGGCAGTCAAAACTGATTGCTTCTGCGCGCAGGCTCGGCGGTGCATCGCAGGATCTGCTATCGGCGCGGATTGATCTCATCGGACAGCTTGGGCTTGACGAATCAACGGCGACGCTGGGGGAAGCGCGCGCTTTGTCGGGTCTCGTCGGACTGCTGCCGGATTGCGAACGTTCCAACCTTGGCTTCGCCCTGACAACCGAGACGAGAGAAACGCTTGCAAAGCTTCGGGCCTTGATTCCAGCACTTGCCGCTTATCGAGAAAGGCGCGGATCACTGTCGCCCGCATATGCCGACGAAAAAATTGCCGTTCAGCCGCTTCAGAGGTGGATTGCAGAACGCGTAGAAGCAGAAGGAAAAAGTTTCCTTTTCAAAGGAGGCGCCGTCAAAAAACTCCGAACTGCAATTTGGGATGCCTTCGGCCTGACCGCGACGCAGGTCCCTGAACCGGAACGAGATCTCGAAGCACTCGCCGACTTGAGAACTCTTCAGGAACAGCTCACGCAGCTTGAGGATGGACTTCCAGCTGGCACTCCTTGGCGGGGCCTAAAGACAGACGTTGCACTTCTTGAAAGGGACTTAGCTGCCGCGGAAGGTCTGCGATCGGCAGTTCAACGACTGGCAGGTGAAGGGCGCGATTTCATCACCTTGCGTGGAACCTTGAGCCGCAAGCTCTGCGACGGCAGGGATATGCTGGAACCTGGCAGCGCAATGGATCGAGCCGCGCGCAGGTTCGTTGCCGCACTTGCCGAGTTTGAGACTGCTTCGTCCGACTTCCGCGAACTGTCGGGTGCTCCGTCGGTCATGCCAGAAGAGCAACAGATTGCGCCACTGACCCAAGTCACCGCCCAATTGATCGCGCGCGAGCGCCGACTAAACCCGTGGTGTGGGTGGATCATGGTCAAACGCGAGGCGGAAGCCAAAGGTCTCGCAACTCTTGTCACCGGGTTGGAATCTGGGTCGATCAGGCATGATCAGGTCGTTGATGGCCTGCAGACGGCTTACTGCCGCTGGGTCGCGCCAGAGCTGATCGACGTTCGTCCGGAACTGAACAGATTCTCAGCTGTCGAACATTCCGACTTGATCCAGACTTTTCGAAAGCTGGATGAAGAGATGTCAGGAATGACAGCTGATTACATACGCGCCAAACTATCAGGAGCCGTACCGGGGCGGAATGATCTCACGGCTGATCCGGGGTTCGGGGTTCTTTCGAGGCAGCTTCAACGCACGATTGGCCACATGCCTGTTCGTCAGTTGGTGGGTGAAATGGGCCAAGCGCTCGCTGCCCTTACCCCTTGCATGTTGATGAGCCCACTTTCGGTGGCGCAATTCCTGCCAGCCGATACGTCGCTCTTTGATCTCGTGGTGTTTGATGAGGCCAGTCAGATCACAGTACCAGACGCGATCGGTGCAATCGCGCGGGGGCGTCGGTGCATCGTCGTGGGCGATCCGCGTCAGATGCCGCCCACTCGTTTCTTCGACAAGGCTCCCGGAAGTGACGATGCAGGCGACAGCGATACCGAACCGGATCTGGACAGCATTCTGGATGAAGCTCTCGCGGCACGGGTTCCCTTGCACCGCCTTACTGGTCACTACCGCAGCAGACACGAAAGCCTGATCGCTTTTTCAAACCACGCGTACTACAAGGGTGAACTCGTCACCTTTCCATCAGCAGATACCCGTGACACCGCTGTCGTGTTGCACAAGGTCGACGGCATCTACGCGCGTGGCAAAGGTCGGACAAATCAGATTGAGGCGCAAGCTGTCGTAAATGCAGCAATAAAACTCTTGTCGGACCCGAAACGCAACGAACTGTCGCTTGGCATTGTAACAATGAACTCTGAACAGCAGCGGCTGATCGAGGACTTACTTGATTCAGAGCGGAGAAAGCGTCCTGACCTCGAGCGGTTCTTCAATCACCATGCGCGTGAGCCGGTGTTTATCAAAAACCTCGAAACAGTTCAGGGTGACCAGCGCGACGTCATCATGATTTCCGTCTGCTATGGTCCAACTGAACCGGGTGCCGCGACCATGTCGATGAGTTTCGGCCCGCTTAATCGAAAAGGCGGTGAACGCCGTCTCAACGTGGCGATCACTCGTGCGACCAGCGAAGTGATGGTCTTCACAAGTTTCGACCCGTCCATGATTGATCTCACGCGCACTCAGGCCGAAGCAGTGCGCGACTTGAAGCACTATCTTGAGTTTGCGGCGCAAGGTCCATCCACGCTGGGAGCCGCAATCCGATCGATGGCGACAAATGATTACGACTCCGACTTTGAGATGTCAGTGGCGGAAGGGCTGCGCCGACTCGGCTGGACAATTCGGACACAGATCGGTGTATCCAAGTTCCGAATTGATCTCGGCGTGATCCACCCCGACGTGCCAGGCAAGTTCTTGGCGGGCATCGAGTGTGATGGTGCAACCTACCATAGTTCACCCTCGGCGCGGGATCGCGACCGGGTCAGGCATATCATCCTCGAGCGCCTTGGCTGGCAACTGCTTCGAATCTGGTCGACGGACTGGTTCATTGACCCTGAGGCGCGCCTTCAGAAACTGAATGACGATCTACTCGCACTCCTCGAAGAGGACCGACGTATTGCGACCGAACGGGAGGCAAATTCGGTCGCGCATGAAGAGGCCACTAATCTGCCCGAGGTGGCCGAGTGGGTTGATGATGCCAGTGATGAGGATGACGCAGTTGAAGTGGTGCTGCCAGAACCTGTTATGCTTCCGGCACCAACTCCCACACCAGTCTTCGATTTCGATGCCCGCGCAGCACGCGCTGTCGTACCAGCCGTGCAAGAGGTGCAGCCGATGTTGGACATCTCGATAAAACAGACCCCTCTTGCGGTCGATGCATCTCGTTTCCATGAGCCGAGCTATCGGACAACCATTCGGCAGCTTGCAGTTGCGCACATTACGGCTGAAGCACCAATCACCTATAAAAGGCTGAGTGATCTCATTGCACGCCAACATGGCTTTCAGCGGACAGGCAATCAAATCTCGTCGACGGTCTGGGAGGCGGTCAAGAACATTCCCAATTCCACCCGAGTGTCTGACGGCCACACTGTTTATTGGCCGCCGGATGGCCAACCTCAGGGTCTTGTTCCCTTCCGTGGGCTTCAGGTGGTTGGGCGTGAGCGGCTTTGGAAGGAGGTGCCTTTGCCAGAACGATTGGGCTTGGTTTCGGCCTTAAAAGGCGAAAGCCCATTGGATTTGCCTCGTTCGGTTGCTGAAGCCATTGGCTATGGCAGGCTCACCCAGTCGTTCCGCGACGAGATTGCTGAACTCGAGAGGTTGCTGGAGGTGCCTTCCAATAATTGAAAACGCTCGGTGCTCAGAACTTCTCGTAGGGATCGATGTGGCAATGTTTGTGTCATGCTGGGCGATTGATACGTTGCAACAATGGCGAGAACGCCAGTAATCCGTTTCCACGTGCAGCCTTGTTGACCGTTGCTTCGATCCCGGCCCCGGCGTTGTTGAACAGGAGCACCGGGGTATTGACGGAAACCCGGTTGTAACCATCCGCCGTGGCCGAGCCGATGTTGACGGCCGTGGTCGATCCGGATGTGCCACCGGTGCCGAGGTTCACGGTCTTCGTCACGCCTGTGGTCGTCGCCCCGGCGCCCATGCCGTAGGTGGCCGTTGTCGTGGCGGCGCCGATGCTGGCCGAGGCCGCCGAGACCGTGACGGTGCCTGAGGCGCTAAGCGTGCCGGAGAAGGTCTTGTTGCCGGCTAAGGCACCTGTATCCTTTCGATCCTTCGGATAAGGTTCTTTACCGTGGACACATGCCAATGCCCGCCGCGCCGAGTACGCATGCCGCGGGTTGTCATTTCGGCCGCTAGGGCACGCAGGCTGATTTGACCGGCAGCACGTAGTTCCGCGATGACTGGTGCAAGGGCCAGCGCGTGAGTATCCGCATTGGACGCCACGGCCTGCCTGAGCGCCACGCCCCCCTCTCCGGCCCGCCTGAGCGCTGCGGCCCCGTTTGGATTGCCCAGTTTCACGCCGCGCGCTTTGGCTGCCGCGAGCGCCTCCTTCGTGCGCCGCGAGATGGCTTCGCGCTCCTGCTGGGCTACCAGCGCCATGATGCCAACGGTCAGATCATTGGCCTCGGGCATGTCGCACGCCAGAAACCGCACGCCGCTTCCTTGGAGTGTCAGCAGGAAGGCGGCGTTGCGGCTGAGACGCTCCAGTTTGGCGATGACAAGCGTCGCGCCGGTGAGCTTGGCGAGGTCGAGCGCCTGCTTCAGTACAGGCCGGCCAAATGAAAACTGGGGCAAGGCGTTTTACCCGGTTGTCGAACAGGGATGAGCTCCGACGGTTTTCGCAAGTATTCTTTTGGCAATGTTCGTGGACGGCTGATTTCGCAAACCAATGTAATCGTTCGACGTCTTATCACATGCAGATCCAGCAGGAAGTAGCGCCAGTTCGAGTGACATCCGACCAGAACAGGGCAGTGCAGAAATCAGTGACATCGCCCGCACATCGGCGACAACGCCCCACAAGGCAGAATTGCTCACTCAAGCCTTCGGCGCTGCACCTAGCGCAAAAGTTTGGGCCAGAGAGCTCATAGACAGTGGCTGAGCAGGCTCTCACCTCTATAGTGGCCCAATGACTCAGCCATCAATTTCAAAAAACTCAGCCCGCAACCGAGCACTCTTCGCTCTTCGTGAAGCACTCGCGCATCTTCGCTCTGACATCCTGATCGACGAGAAAGGCTACACTTCCGATTTCCGTGACACGCTGGTGCCGATGGTTTTGACAGAGGATTTCGAAGCTGATCTAAGTTCAGGCGATGGAAACGAACTCCTGACAAAGTTTCGCGCTGCGCATTCCTCATCTGGCCTTGGCGTGAACTCTTTCGCGCCGTTTCGGCGTTGCATCACCGATCTGGCACTACAGAACGGTGATGTTTTTAACTTGCTTGAATTTGAGCGGAAATGCCCGACTGGATTGCGTGGAGGCCGATCCCCAAATCTTGATGTGCTGCTTTCAGGTCCATCCGGAGTAGTCGGGGTGGAGTCCAAACTAACTGAATATCTTGTCAGGCACCGCGCTACCTTTTCACCTGCATATGCAGAACAGATCCGAGATGCGCGTCGCAAACAAGGCTACTTCCATGAAATGCAGCGACTAATGAAAGAGCCTGACAGTTACGTCTGGCTAGATGCGGCCCAGTTGATCAAGCATGCTTTCGGCCTCGCTCACACGTTCCCCGATCGACCAGTCACGCTGCTTTACCTCTTTTAGGAGCCCCTCAATCCCGAGGCCCGGCCAGAGTTCGCAGCACATCGCAGAGAAATTGCTGCCTTTACCGAACGCGTCCTTGGTTCGACGCCCCGTTTTATCGCGATGAGCTATCCAGAGCTTTGGGCAATTTGGCGCAGAACGGCACCGGAATGGCTGTCAGCGCATCTGGATGATCTGAAGGCACGCTATCTGGTCAAGATATAAGTCCGGTCGGGACGCGTATCGGGTTCATAAGGCCTTGGGGTGCCGCGCGCTTGAGGATGGGGACGCCAATCAAAGTTTCAGTCCAAGGAACGGCCCGATCAACCCGGCGACCCTACTTCTCAACAGATCCGCTCCAGGCGCGCCAGAAGGTTCATTACACTCGACACATGCCACCACCCACCGCGCCGTGTGAGGATCCCACGCCGGTTCAGCTCGCTGGCCATGGCGCGCAGTGTCTGATGGCCCTGAGCGCGAATGTCTGCTAGAACATCCGCGAGGTCAGCCGCGTGTGCGTCGGCATTTGCAGTAACGGTCGCGCGCAGTGCCGCGCCGCCTTTGCCTGCAGCCTTTAGCGCTGCGGCCCCGTTTGGATTGCCCAACTTTACCCCACGCGCTTTAGCGGCGGCCAGCGCCTCTTTGGTGCGTCGCGAGATGGCCTCGCGCTCCTGCTGAGCCACAAGCGCCATGATGCCCACTGTCAGATCGTTCGCCTCGGGCATAT
>Ga0209024_1001099_pt1 | contig 27311 bp, 17 predicted proteins | sample AutmiccommunBRH5_FD_187380 | JGI IMG/M metagenome (GOLD analysis project Ga0209024, IMG submission 187380) | Deep subsurface microbial communities from Mt. Terri, Switzerland - Autotrophic microbial communities BRH/5 (SPAdes) (version 2) | ecosystem: Environmental > Aquatic > Deep subsurface >...
ATGATCAGTTGTTTTGTTGGCTACAAGGGGGTGTTTGAGCCCTTACTGTCAATCAAGGAATTGTCGGGCCAAGACCCGACCTACGCCTGCTTTGTTGTCTTGTTTATTAATATTTTGGTCGTGGACTATGACCTTGGTCTTGGTCTTGGTCTTGTTCATGTTCTCTCTTTTGACCTTGGTTGTGGCCTTGTTCTCTCTTTTGACCTTGGTTGTGGCCTTGCTCTCTCTTTTGACCTTGGTTGTGGCCTTGTTCGCCTTTACCTTGTCCTTGGTTGTGTCCTGGTTTATGTTGAGTCATTTCCTTTCTCCATTTGTTAGTTTGATGTATCTAATTTACATTAGACTATAAATTTATAGTTAGCAAAATTCTGAAGCTATTAAAAATGTAAAGCAAAATGGGTGACAACGCACTGCAGAATCGAGTAGAAATGAACAATTGAGGTTGTTAGCAAGTGTAGTTCGAGTCCTGAGTGCTTCAAGAAAGCCAATAAAAAACAGGGTCTGTTGACATTTCATTTTGCGAAGCCGTGAAACGAATTGTAAACAGGCCCTAACTTAAAGTATGAGTATTTACTCGTTACTACAGTAAAAACTTTCGAAGATCAAACAGCTGTAGCTGGCTTATTCTGCCTTCTGTGGATAATTAGGTACAATCCGGGTAATACTAACAGCGTTAAAAAAGTCGATGATAGTATTCCGCCAATCACCACTGTTGCAAGAGGTCGTTGCACCTCGGCCCCTGCGCTTACGTTAAAGGCCATAGGAACAAAGCCTAAACTTGCCACAAGTGCTGTCATTAAAATAGGTCTTAAGCGGGTTAAAGCGCCTTGGACAATGGCGTTTTTCAATGAGATTCCTTCTCCAGTCAAACTCCTGATAAAAGATACCATTACAACACCATTTAAGACCGCGACACCGGATAAAGCAATAAAACCCACTCCTGCCGAGATCGAGAAAGGAATGTCTCTTAACCAGAGTGCAACAATACCACCGGATAAGGCTAAGGGTACTCCTGAAAAAATAAGTAATGCTGCGCGTGCTGAGCCAAAGGCCATGAACAAAAGGCCTAAGATGAGCAACAAAGTGACAGGTACAACAACCATTAATCGTTCTTGTGCTGAAATCAGCTGCTCAAAGGTACCTCCATAAGTTATCCAGTTACCTGAAGGTAACTTAATTTTTTCTTCAATAACCCGCTTAACCTCTTCAACAAAACTTCCTAAATCGCGCCCACGTACGTTTGCGGTAACGACCACACGGCGCTTCCCATTCTCCCGGCTAATTTGATTTGGGCCATAAGAAAAGGTTATTTTGGCTACCTCCTTGAGGGGGACATAATTTGGATTTAATTTACTATCGCTTTGACGCGTTAATGGAATAGGTAAATGCTCTAAAATGTTGATATTGGTGCGAAGATACTCAGGTAACCTTACAACAATGTCAAAACGTTTGTCGCCTTCAAATAACACGCCTGCCTCTTTACCACCCATAGCAATTTGAACAACATTTTGCACATCGGCAATGTTTAATCCATAACGATGTAGCGCTGTGGTGTCGGGGATAATGGATAGCACGGGCAAACCGCTGGCTTGCTCTACTTTAATGTCGGAAGCGCCAGGAATCGTTTGCACTGCTCCTTTTACATTTTTTGCTACAGTCAGCAGTTGCTCCATGTCATCCCCAAAAATTTTTATTGCTAAATCACTTCTAATTCCTGAAATCAACTCGTTAAATCGCATTTGGATGGGTTGAGTAAACTCATAATTATTTCCGGGGATGGCCTCGACCGCACCCTCGATTTCACGCACCAAACTGTCTTTAGATTTGTTAGGGATTGGCCACTCAGAACGTGGCTTTAGCATAATAAATGTATCAGCAACATTAGGGGGCATGGGATCGGTTGCTACTTCGGCCGTTCCAATTTTACTAAAAACCTCATAAACTTCAGGGAATTGTTTAATGCGCTGCTCTAAGATAGTTTGCATCGAAATAGCTTGGGATAAACTCGTACCTGGAATGCGTATAGCATGTAATGCAATATCCCCTTCATCAAGGCTTGGGATAAATTCAGCACCGATCCGCAATAGTAATAACAGGCTCAGGCACGTTACTATCACAGCACCACTCACCATTTTCCAAGGGTTTAGCATGCTCCATTTTAATAAAGGTTCATAACCTTTTTTCACAAATCTAATAATGAAATTTTCTTTTTCGGCTACTCGGCCCTTAATAAATACAGCAACTGCAGCAGGCACAAAGGTTAAAGAAAGCACTAATGCCGATAAAAGTGCCATGACCACGGTCAAGGCCATCGGATGGAACATCTTCCCCTCAACCCCTGATAATGTAAAAATAGGTAGATAGACTACCGTTATAATGATTACTCCAAAAAGACTTGGGCGAATAACTTCTGCCGTTGCTTCTGAGGTTAAACTAAATCGCTCCTCTTTTGTTAATACGCGTCCTAATTCTTGTTGTGCTAAACCAAACCGACGTATGCAATTTTCAATAATAATGACGGCACCATCTACAATTAATCCAAAGTCTAACGCACCTAAGCTCATTAAATTTCCAGATACACCTTGTGTAACCATCCCCGTAATAGTCATCAACATTGAAATGGGAATAACGGCGGCTGTAATTAATGCTGCGCGAATATTACCTAACAGAAGGAAAAGAATGACAATAACGAGCAATGCTCCTTCTAATAAATTCTTCGTTACGGTGGCAATTGTTCTATCCACTAGCTTCGTTCTATCGTAAACGGGTCTTGCTATTATGCCTTTGGGCAGGCTTCGATTGATTTCCTCTAGTTTGTTTGCCACACGAACAGAGACCTTGCGGCTATTTTCACCAATAAGCATCATGGCAGTACCCAAAACCATTTCTTTACCGTTTTGGGTGGCAGCTCCAGTTCGTAATGGCGAACCCAACCTGACATCGGCGACTTCACCAATCCGAATGATAACTTCATCTCTTTTGGCAACAAAGATGTCTCTAATGTCTTTCATGTTTTTCACTTGCCCAGGAATTCTAATTAAATACTGCTCACCATTTTTTTCAATATAACCTGCTCCGAGATTTGCGTTGTTTTTTTCCAACGCGTTTAGGAGGTCGTTAATGGTTAGTTGATATGCCAGTAATTTTTGTGGGTAAGGCATGACATGAAACTGCTTTTCATAACCACCAATGGAGTTCACTTCAATGACCCCCTTGGTATTACGCAATTGGGGTAAGATAATCCATTTTTGTACGGTCAATAAATCCATGGGTGTGTATTCGCCGCCATCTTCCTTAGTGGCCCCAGGCATAGCTTCTACCGCATACATAAAAATTTCACCAAGGCCTGTGGCAATAGGCCCCATCTTAGGTTCTAAACCAGCGGGTAATTGACTTTTTATTTGTTGTAATCGCTCTCCAATTAATTGGCGCGCAAAATAAATGCTAGTTCCTTCATCAAATACAACAGTCACTTGTGAAAGTCCATAACGTGAAAGCGAGCGTGTGTAATCCAGCTTTGGAAGGCCGGCCAGGGCAGTTTCAATAGGATAGGTAACGCGTTGTTCCACCTCCAATGGAGAATAGCCTTCAGCTTCCGTATTAATTTGTACTTGCACATTAGTAATATCAGGAACCGCGTCAATCGATAATCTTTTAAAATTGTAGATACCAAGCACCATGAGGGCTGCAATAACCAATAAGATCAACCAGCGGTATCGAATAGAGAAAGAAATTATATTCTCTAGCATAATCGTCCTAATTTAATGTTCATGCTCGGCTCCAGATTTTTCAATCTCAGCTTTCATCAAAAAACTATTACTAACCACATACTGTGTGCCGGCCTTTAAACCACGTTTGATTTGGGCCCATTTCCTATCTTTTGCTCCCAGTTCTACTTCACGCATCTCGTATTGTTCTCCCACTTTAATGAATAAAACTGTTTTTTTATTCATATTTTGCAAGGCTGAGGTTTTGACCATTAAAGGGACTTTTATTTCAGAAAGAAGTACATCAGCGCGTACAATGGTTCCAGGACGCCACTCTTCATTAGGGTTTGGAATCGGTACAATAGCAATGACAGTTTGACTTAATGGATCAGTCGTTGGAAGAATCATGGCAATGGGCGCACTTACTTCTTTATCCGCTTTCTGCGAATGTATGGTGACCATTTGGCCTTCATTAATTTTTTCTAAATCGCGCGGAAAAACATGAAGTTCAGCCCAGACATCTGATAAATTTGCAATCGTAAAAAGCGACTCTGTTCCGGCTACATTCCCAGGCGTGATGTTGCGCGCAAGAATACGGCCTTGTGTTGGCGCATGAATTTCATACTCCTTTAAGCTCTCATTGCTTTCAATGGTGGCTAATAAGTCGCCTTTTTTTACTGAGTCACCCCATTTAACGAATACATTTTTCACGACGCCCGGGAAGCGGGCTCTCACTTCAGCTGTAGTATTACGGTTAAGGGTAATACGTCCATTGAGATAGGCATATTTTTTTATCACACCAGGTCCTGCTACTTGAACGGTAATACCTTCCTCTTGTGCCTCTTTGTTACTTAGCTTAATCCGTCCTTTATACGACGAGTAGTGCCAGCTGAAATGCTGATTTTCATAAACTGCTTTTAGTGTGACATCAAAGGAGTGGGGTTCTTGTATTTCCTGTTTACTGACTAAAGCATCATTTTGGGGGGTAAAATTGATATAAGTTACATCGCCCTCCAGGCGTTTTAACGCAGCACTAAGATTTACTTTAGTGGGCGAAATGGGCTTCTCTTTTGATGAAACATAGGCCTTAAATCCAGGGCGTCCTTCTACTTCGCTAAGTAGAAGTTCCACGGTAAAATTCTTCTCTTCGAATAAGCGACCATTATGCGTGCTGTGCTTTTCTGGCGTATAAATTTCTGTGGTAAAGCTCAGTTTAGCAGAAAGCCACCATAAACCCCCGGCAAGAATTACACCTGCGATGATGATTAGATAATGATATTTTTTCACATGAATTCCCTTTTAACGTTATTTTTGAAACGTCTCATTCATTAATAACCCCTGGATTTTAATAAGCGCCTTATGGTATTCGGCATGGGCTTCAGTGTAATGTTTCTCTTCACGATTAAGCATAAGCAACGCATTATTTAATACAAGATAACTATAGCGCCCTTGTTCAAATCCTTCTCGGGCTAATTCAACCGTTTTTTTCGCATTTGGGAGCATACTGCTCGTAACCTTTTCCACCTCTTCCCTGGATTGTGAGGCGTCTAAAAAAGTTCCATACAAGGACGACTCCAGGTTTAATTTCATTTGGTATAAATCCTGAATTGCTTCATTTCGCTTTGCATGCGCGGTATAGACATTCCCTTGATTTTGATTAAAAACAGGAATTGGCGCTGTGGCTGAAACCAAGAAGGCCTTTTGATCGTTTAGCTCAAAATGACGAAAACCAAATTGGAGATTTAGATCAGGCCACACTTCTTTTGAAGTAGCCGCAATACGTGCCCCCATTGCTCTGACCAAGCCCATTTGTGCTTTAACCAGGTTACTCGTAATGAGGCGTTTTTTAATTAAAGACCATGAATCCAAGTGATGGGAAAGGCCTTTTTCATCCAGAATTATTGCGCCAGGATTTGGGGTGCCCATCAAATTAGCTAAGATGGTTTTAGATTTTAATTCATTCCGGCGAGCCCTATCATGAACAATGATTGCTTCATCAAGCACTATTTCAGCTAATCTATAATCAACTTCAGAATTGGCCCCTATATCCAAGCGTTTTTTGGTGCTAGCAACGACTAATTCATTTAGTTTTACCAGATGCTTTGATGCATTAGTCCAATATTGAGCATAAAAAGCATCTACATAAGCATTGCCTATCTCAATAAATAGGTTTGAACGACTGGCTTCTAATTTTAAACAAGCCGCTAGAAACTCCATTTTGGCTGCCTGGCGTTGATAATATAATCGATTGCCTAAGGGTATGGGTTGCTCAACTGAAATGGTTTTTTCAGTCCCTGTATATCCAGACTCTAAGGTAGAAGGGGTTCCAATATTTTCAGCTTGGATAGATAAAGAAGGATTCGGATATAATCCTGATTGAATCAATTGCCCTTTTGCTTGCTCAACGATAGCCATTTGTGCTTTCAAGGTTGGATTGTTTTTATAAGCCCTTGCTAAAGCTTGCTCAAATGTCAATAAGTTCTGACTGTGCACTGGCGAGCACATCATCAGTAATCCAATCAGTCCATAATAACAACGCATTAACAATCCTTTGTTTTTCTTTATTCACAAGATATGGTAGCTCATTTATTATGGAATAGTCTTGTTCATCAAATGTCAATAATCACCTCCAGCCTATTAGCAACGAAATACTGCAGAATCGAGTGTTAAGTGAAGGGGAATAAGATAGACTATTATTTCAATAACCACATGATTGGGATTTTTCCACCAGGGAGGGGATGTGGATAAGAAGATAAAAAGAGACGACTCACTTTGCGATGCAATGAGTTTAATTGATAAGCAACATCTTCAAAATTTTGCTGCAGTCGCTGTGTTGGATGACACAAATAATGTCCTTTTTTGCAGTGTGTCCTTAACCCAAATGCTTGGGCTTGATGCATCGAAAATACTCCATCGATCTTTTGCCTCGCTCTTTGCAGGGCAGGGGACTTCTGTTTCTAAATGGTTACAGCAGCCAATGGCGAGAAATTATCAGCCGGTTATTTGCATACAGCAGCAACAGTTATGGTTTAGAAAGCAAAAAATAAATGGCCAATGGCTAATTGAAATCGAACCTGAAATTTCTCCTATGAAGATAAAAGATTATCCTTTGGTGCTGGAAAAACTGGATTACTCTTATCAAGATGATAAAAAGGATCAAACTTCGCTAACCTATTGGCTGGAAAATATCGTTGATATTATTTTTCATTCACTTGCGTTGGATGTAGTTAGAATATATCAGTTTAATGAGGATGATTCAGGCAGGGTTGTTGCTGAAAAAAAAGTCGCATCTAATCCCTCCTATTTGCACTATCATTTTCCATCAACCGATGTGCCTAAGCCGGTGCGGGAATTTTTCGAACATTTTTTGTATCGCTATATTCCTGATATTCTCGCAGAAGAAACGCTTTTAATCCCCGCAGATGAAAAAATAAAACCCTTGATCATTGCCGCAGATTGCCGCCAAGTTGACTCTGTCCATAAAGAATATTTGAACAATATGGGGGCTCACGCGGCTTTTACTGTCCCTATTTTACTTAAAGGAAAGCTTTGGGGGCTTTTGGCATGTCAGCATCGCACAGCAAAATACATTCATCCACAGGATAGGTTTTATTGCCGCTTATTAATAGAGCATTTTACAATGCAGCTTTCTTTGCTGGAGGAGATCAGAAAAAATAAAAACGGGACATTTTTGCTAGATATATATGAAGTATTGAATGAAAAATTTTCCAAGGAAGAATCCGTATCTACCGCCCTGAAAAAACATTTACCCGAACTCATCAAGATGCTGGATGCTGCAGGTTGTGTGAGTATAATAGACGATGAGTATTTAAGCGTCGGTAGCGTGCCAAAGCAACTGGAAATCGAGATGTTAAGAGATTGGCTGGATAATAAATGGAATGATGGTGTTTTTTATTGTGATGATTTAATCAAACGCTATCCTAAAATGCAGAAATTTTCAAACCCAATGCATGGGATATTAGCGATGCGATTAATTAAATCGGGTAACAACGCATTGTTTTTTTTTCGCGAAGAAGTGATTAAAACCATTCAATGGGCTGGCAACCCTCATCATGAAGTCAAGTTGCGTGATTCGAAAGAGTCTTACTCACCGCGCTGTTCTTTTTCCGCCTGGATTGAAAAAGTTTCGGGTTTTAGCAAATCATGGAGTGAAGAGAATCGTGAGCTTGCCAATTTAATTAGACGAATTTTAAAAGACAAATTATTACAACAGATTCTACAGCAAAAAACTTATCTGGATCCTTTAACCCAATTGTTTAATCGTCGTTATTTAAATGAAAGTATTCGAAGTGATGTTAAAGATCGTCGAAGACAAAAAAGTGAAAGCTGTGTTGCAATGATCGATGTGGATGATTTCAAAGGTATTAATGACAGATTTGGGCATCTCACAGGCGATAAAATTTTGAAAGAAGTTGCCAAAAGTTTACGTCAGGAATTACGTGGCTCAGATATTATTTGTCGTTATGGGGGAGATGAGTTTATTGCCATATTAAATAATTGCACGGGCAGTAAATGCCAACAGATCTTAACTAATGTGTTGCAAAATGTACGTCAGCTGAAAATTGAAACTGAGGAAAATGAGGAAGTGAGGGTGACTTTATCTATTGGCATTAGTGCATCAGATAAATTAAACCGGAAATTATCCACACTGATTTCAAGAGCTGATGAGGCGCTATATAAAGCAAAAAATGCAGGAAAAAATCAAGTGATCGATTTTTCCAGTTCCTGCGAGTCGTAGACTATGCTTTCAAGTTTATTGAAAGAACATACTACTCTTCTACACCAGGAAACGGAAAAACACCCCTGGGTTAAATTGCTTTTATCAGGTCGTTTACCCATGCCCTGTTATATTCAATATTTAAAATTTTTTTTGCCAGTATATAGCTATCTTGAATATTTGATGGTCAATAAAAACTGGCTTGACGATTTTGTTCCAGAAATAGTGAGGGCGTCTAGCCTTCAAAATGATATTACAGAGCTTATCGATTCAGATGTACCATTCTATCTAGACAGTAACAATGCATATTTAGCGCATTTACTCCATCAAGGCGGAGAAAATTTGAATTTTTTTATTGCTCATTTTTATGTGCGTTATTTTGGTGATTTATCAGGAGGCAGACTATTTCGCGACATATTGCATAAAAAATATGGTTTGAAGTTAACCCAGTTGAATTATTATGATTTTTCCGATTTTTTACAAAAATACCCTGGCGGAATTCAGATACTGCGTGAGAGGCTAGATAGCATCCCCTTATCTTCATCAGACAAGTTTAGTATTATCCAGGAAGCACAAATCGCATTTAGATTGACCCAAAAGATGATGTCTAATGCCTTGCATCAGGCTCTGCACCACTAAATTGTTCTTATATCTGCAATATTTAATTGAGCTGGCGCATTTTCATTTTTTCATGTTCTTTAACGATAATTTATTGAATCAACGATTTAGTTCTAGCAATAATAAGGGTAAATACGATAAAGTGTACTTTTTATACGCTGCATTAATGATAAATAATTATTCAACCAGGTAAATAATGATAACGATAAAATCACCCGAACAAATAGAAAAGATGCGCGCTGTAGGTCGTTTAACCGCCAGAGTGTTGGAGGCCGTGAGCGATTTTATAAAGCCAGGTATGACAACAATGCAAATTGATGAATTTTGCGAGCAATATATTGTTGACACCCTGAAAGCAATCCCTGGTAGTAAGGGACAGTACGGTTACCCTTATACAGTGAATACCTCCCTAAATCATGTGATTTGTCATGGCATGCCTTCATCTAAGCAAATCTTGAAAAAAGGCGATATTATCAATGTTGATGTAACGGTTATCAGCGATAATTTTTATGGTGATAGCAGTAAAATGTTTTGCATTGGCACTACCCCTCCTCATGCGAAACGTCTCGTAGATGTGACTCAGCAGTGTTTGTATAAAGGCATTTTAATGGTCAAGCCTAATGCGACTTTGGGGGATATTGGTCACGCGATACAAACGCATGCCGAAAAAAATAACTATTCGGTGGTACGTGAATATTGCGGTCATGGGATAGGCCAGAAAATGCATGAAGATCCGCAAGTGATGCATTATGGAACACCTGGTACAGGAACTGTTTTGCAAGAGGGCATGACCTTTACTATTGAGCCGATGATTAATCAGGGCAAAGCTGCTGTAAAGCATATTGAAAAAAATGGCTGGGGTATTGCGCTTACTAAGGATCGTATGCTGTCTGCCCAGTGGGAGCATACTATTCTGGTGACAAAAACCGGATTTGAAGTTCTGACCTTAAGAGAAGAGGAAAAAGGCGTATTTGAGGCTTTATTGAGGGAAAACATTAATCCTGAGCCGTAACAGGGCACTTCAATTTAGACTGTGAAGCGCGTTCCTCTTCGCGCAGTGTGAGTATTTCTGCACCATCGTTTGTGACTAAGACAGTATGCTCCCATTGCGCTGATAAACTGTGATCTTTAGTAATTACCGTCCAGTTATCGCGGAGCAGATGAGTGTGGGGTTTTCCAATATTAATAATGGGCTCAATTGTAAAGGTCATTCCTGGCATTAATACTTCTCCTGTACCTGGGGTGCCATAATGAAGTACTTCCGGAGCTTCTTGAAAATTACGCCCTATGCCATGACCACAATATTCACGAACTACGGAGTAACCATTTTTTTCAGCGTGTTGTTGAATTGCATAGCCTACATCGCCGAGTCGAGCACCAGGTTTAACTTGCTCAATACCAATAAAAAGACATTGATGCGCGATTTTTACTAAATTAATCGCTTGTATCGAAGGAGTGCCAATCAAAAACATTTTACTGGTATCGCCGTGGTATTGATTTTTAATTACAGTCACATCAATGTTAATGATGTCCCCATCTTTTATGACCTCCTTCCCTGGTATGCCATGACAAGCCACATGGTTAATAGAAGTGCAAATTGACTTTGGAAAACCATAGTAGTTTAAAGGTGCGGGAATTGCTTTTTGTTTATTGATGATAAAATCATGACATATCGTGTTTAACTCATCTGTTGTAATTCCTTCCTGGACATAAGAAGTAATCATTTCTAATACTTCACTAGCTAATTTGCCAGCTATCCGCATTTTCTCAATTTCTTCTGATGACTTAATCATTGTCGACATGAATTAACACCCAAAAAAACTGATGTTAGCATAGGTAAATTAGCTAATCTAAATTCATTAGTCCAGGCATTTCTTGCCCTTCCGTGTTTACTGCCTCATCGCTTTCTGCATTACTTGTGCTCATTGTAGGAGCGGGTAAGAAAAATCCAAATCGATGAGTAGGTGCACGTGTTATTTGTGGTTGTGGTGAATTCACTACAGCATCGTCAAGAACACCTTGTAGGGCGTTGATTCGATCTGTGCTTCGAGACATGTAATGGTCAGCAATAGCCCGTCCGAATAGGCATTTAAGGTCAATCTTTTGATCTTTCGTCAGGTTTTTATCATCCCAAGGCAGATTGTCCAGCATGGCTGCGCTCTCTAGTACGATGGACTGAAGCGGTTGATGGGATGGGTCTTTGGGTAAGGCCACATGCAGCAGATAGCGTTCGGCGTTACGTTCAAGCACAATGTATTTCCATCCAAGGCAATCAGATGCCAGTTGTTCGTTGGTTAAGGGTCCTGTTCTGAGTCGGATCGGCATTTTTTTTAAATTCAAGAAAATCGGGTGTGAAATTAGCTTCCACTTGACGCTTCTTGAAAATTTTTCTTGATCAATATCAGGCGTTATTGATGGAGAATGCTCCTGACTGGCTTGTGATAACTGTGTCTGCTGAACCAATATAGGCTCAATTGCTTTAACGGTGACTTTTTTATCAGACGAAAGGAAGTGTAAATAGTATTTGTCTGTACGTAGTTGAAGAGCAATCAGTTCACCATCGTGTACTTTTTTATCATGTTCTTCATTTAATGACTCCTCATTGAGGTACAAATAAGGTGTTTCTTCAAAATAATTGATTTCCCAATCCAATGCCTTCATGACGTTGATATTTTGTCGTGCGGCATCCAAGGCTTTTTTTGTAGCTGTATTTTTCGGTGTCATCCATAATGATAAACCACCGAGCGCCAGCAGGCATAAAGGAGCAGGGCTTGTTTTCAAAGCTTTGTCTACAAATGAACGCATCATTGATGAGGAGCTTGAAGGTGGCGATTTGTCTCTAGTCCAGATGCTTACCCAAAGTGAGGCCACGCTACCAAGCAGCGTTGTGGCACCCTGGATTATCTCCTGGTCAAAGTAATAATCACTGTGTTCTGGCATTAAACCCGATTCAGCCCATTCATGCTCTTGAAGCATGGATAACAAACGCAAGGCGGCTGAAGTCACGTTGGCAACAGCGGAGGGTGGAGCCAATATTCCCTTGTTACTTAATTGATTTATAGCAGAGGTGAGATTGATGCCAGTAAAGACATATGGAGCATACTGGCTTACGTTTGACTGCAGAGATTGAAGTGCGCTATTTTCTGTTGGAAGATGAGGAAATCCTTTTAATGCAATTTTTGTCCAAAGCATGAAGCCATCAAAGCTGCGAGGACTAGTGAGGGTTTTAAGTAATTTAAGGATATTTTCTATATTTTGGTGTCGGGCTTCTGATTGGAAGCTTTGTAAAAGCATCGCTTTTAAATTCGGTAGTAGCAGCTGCTCGAAGGCATCAATTGTCTGTAGGGTGTTCAGTAGCATGTAGTTGAATCTGGATGGATGGGTGCGGTTTGACTGCATAAGATAATTTTGTGCAAGTTGAGAGCCGTAAGTAGTAAAATGCCCCAAGCGCTCGGTATTCATACGATGGGCTAATGCTGCTCTTTCTGCAAGATACTTATCGGAGTGAACCGATATTTCGTCCATTAAGTCTTTCGCATATTGTGAATAACCTGCGTTGGTTAAATCATTTAACCTTTTGCTCAAGCAGTAATCTGCATTGGCAATAAGGCATTGTTGCCGCCTTATCTCATCGTGTAATTGTTCTTGATTTACTTGATCAAACGCGTCGGCCGTTATGAGATCACGCTGGAGTTCAATAAGTTTTTCGTGCGCATTTCGTTTTGTTCTCATCCACGCATGGTCGTAGGCATAACCCTGAGGTACGTCAACGAATTCGTTGGGCGTTTGGCGCGGCGCATTGTTGGTCGGGGCGCTTTGTAGCGCTTGTCGTCCACCCAGAAAGCGCAACCATTCTGGCCCGCCCCAGCTGTCGTCGTTTGGGTGTGCGAGGATATTCCTCAAGTCATTATAATGTGTGGCTTTATCCTGATGCTGTTGGCTTAGTGCTTCTAATGCACTAATGGCTTTAGGAAATGCGCCAAGTTTGGCCAGATTATAGATATTATTCATGAATAGTTGATGGCCTTTGTCCAGTAAAGCCATATTACCAACGCTTCTTGCATCAGGTGGGGCTTTGTAACTTGCTTTTGATGCAGCTAAAAAATGCTCGGTAGCTGCTACTAATTTATTAATAGAACCCTCTGTTGTATCGTTGTTTTGCACTTTGCTGCCACAGCCATCAATAGCAATCAGTGCCTCACGCAAGTCTTCAACATGTGCGCTTTGTTCAGGAAAGGCTTCTTTGAAGTCATTTAAGGTGTGCAATGAATCCTGTAAGGGGACATCGCCTTGAAATATATGGTGGGTAAAACGTCCTAGTATGGTTTGGCGAATCTGTAAATCAGTTTCGGAAAAGGCATGACTAAGCGGTTTTGACATGTTTTTTGCATGAGTAATAAAAAAACTCATGGGTTCTTCAGTGTGGTTTATAAAAAATTGCGCTGCTTGCTGCGTGGAGGTTAAATCAAGCGGATCATTTAAATCAGCAGGTTGTTGAAAGGTTTTCGAGTTAAGGTTGACTTGATTATAATACACAACGCTGTCCAGTATTTTCCGCCCTTGCATGTGCTCCTTCTCGTCTTTGTATTGTTCTTCTAAATAAGGTATGTATTCTTTCTCAAGGAATTGCTTAAATTGAGCCAGCTTTGCTTTTCGTGAGGTTCCACCTTTGGTTTGATTGATGTCATTTATATAATTTTCAACTTTTCTGCGATTGTCTCTTTCTTTTGCTCTGATAGCATGGGCAAATTCATCACGAAAATGTGATCTTTCATGAAACGTAAAAGAGGGCAATGGGTCGAATGTGGCTGAACGTATGGCTTGCAATTGAGCTAAAAAGTCTTCTGCTGCTTTGGAGTCCCCATGAATTAATAAGTGCATGGCGTGTTGTTTGGCTAATACCGACAGGCCAGATGCCAGTGCACATACGGCGGGTGAGAGTGCCTTGTCCTGCACTATCTGGCGGGCATGCGCGATTAATTGAGGCAGTGGATCATTCGCATGCTGCTGGATGTATTTCTCTTTGATGCTCTCAAATAATAAATTATCTTGAAGTGTAATGAGTCGGTTTTTTTCTTTGTCAAAATCACGCGCAATTTGGGCGTGTTGTTTAGCGATGCCCTTGCCGCCGCGTGAGCCGGCAGCTTTATCCGCCCGTTTTTGCTCCTTATCGCGTTCAATCACAACCTGATCTATTGCTTTTTTCGTGTCCTTTAACAAATCAGTGAGTGGGGCTGGTTGACCCAATTTTGTTGCTAACTCATGATGAATGGCTTGTACTTTCTCTATTGAGCACCGCGTGTCGTTTAGCAACACGCGATTGAGTTTGCGTTTTACACGATCGCGATGTTTTTGCAGGCCAAAATCAATGCTTGCAATGATGGCTGCAACACCGACGGCAATCCCTGCAGACGCAAAAAAGCCACTCCAAAATTGCGGCCCAAAATAACTGGTTGCAGACAAGGCAATACCGGATTTATCCAGCTTAAAGCTTGCATGACTTGAGCCATCCAAGAGATGGGCCTTGAGCACGATGCCATCTGGTTCGGCGGACAGGGTAATTTTATCAACCGATAAGCGATTATCAGGCATCTCCCATTCACCTGGCCTTGGTCGGTTAGAAAACGCCTCAGGCACGGAAGGCGTGAAAGACGGGCTACTAGATAACCCACGCATAGTGATTTCCAGGGGATTAAATGGCGAGTGTTCTGCATATATTGCGGCCGTTTGCAATAGACGATGAATCCATTGGGTATAAGGGTTTTGGTCTGATGCTATCGTAAAACGTGCCTGTGTCCTATCATGATCCTGGATAGTAATGCCTTGCCTGGCTGCATCAGGCAATTCCTGCGGGGGCATGGTGGATTCTGGCGCATCATCTGTGGCAGGTAACGGCGGATTAGCAGTCGTTGCAGCGCTTGCTGCACAAGGCGATGAGTGGAATGGCATGCGGCGATTGAGGAACAATTGAATATCATTCTCGATTTGAGCGGCATTAAATGTTAGTTTGGCTTGTTCAAATTGTGCCTGGTATTGCTGTAAGACCTGTTGTTCTGTCTGGTGTTGATCGAGCTCAAAAGCGGCTGTGATTTTGTGTTGATTATAGGTGAGTACAAATTCATCAAAAAAGTAATTGGCTTGTAATTTGATGGCACGAAAATCAAGCCGTTGAAATTCTTCATAAGAAAATCGGTTTTTAAGCCCCCCGTAAATACCGCTCTCAGATAACAAGGTATCCATCCATTGAATACAATTACTGCCCTGATAACCATGCATACGGTAGGTAGGCGGATTGGCGATGTAACTTTTAAGATTATTTGCAAGGTTGATGTATTGCTCATGAGTCACTGGAATAGCTGCTGTTAATAAGTGCCTGGAATCCCTTGCTCTTTGTTGTGAAGCAACAGCACCTTCTGCGCCAAATATTCTTTTTATAATTGGCTCACCATCCTTAGGATCAAGACCAATGTTGGGAACAATAGTGATAGTCCCATCTTCAGATATAAGCGGTAGGTCGCCGCTCACATGCCCTACAGGGCCATCAGTGTGTAAATTGACGGTAATGGTTTTGTTGTAAAATAACTGATGCAGATCAGGCGATTTGGCAAGTAATGCCTGGAATGTTTGTTTATCAAAATTAAAATGACCAAGCGTTGTACGCGTTTGCGATGAGAGCGTCTCGCCACGCTGTTGTTTTATAAAATCGGAGTACAGTTGGACTAATTCAATTTCTTGCTCGGTCATAAATTTCTCACGTTTATTAAAGAGTATTCATCCATGAGAATCAGTTGTGTTTCCTTGAAAATTTCGTATGCTTCTAAGAAGAGAAAGTCTGATGAGGCATTTTATTCACAATGGTATGCCTATGTTTGGCCTGCATTTGGTTGATAAAAAAAGCGCATTGTAGATAAAATACAAACACGAGTCAAAGTCATGATGATGTTAAGCGTTTGTGTATTAATCCCTAGCTGATAGTATTAAAGAATTCTTTCAGCAGCATCCAGAGCCAGGGCGAGAGCACGTGTGCTTAAAAAATACCATGTAGGGTGGGCAAAGCACAGCGTGCCCACCAGTGTTTCGTAATTTGGTGGGCACGTCACTCACGTTCCTTTGCCCACCCTACGTATTTTTACGATATTATTGCACGAAGATATGTGTGACCTTTTTTAAGGCACACATGCGTTTGCCCTGCATCCAGAGCTAGAAACTGAAACCAAACAATTGAGTATCAGTTAAGATATAGCCAGTGCGGCCTTGATGCAGCCAAGTGTAATTAATATTTCACATAATAAATTTTGATTACAAAGGTAATTTAGACCGCATATAAGAGAGTTTTTAATGATAAAGGTGATTCGTCTATTATTCCTCATGCTAACCACGCTGTTTTTGTTTGGCGGCAATTACACTGCATATGGTGTCACTCTACATCAGGATTCATTGTTTGCATTAGAGAAAAAACTGGCCGAGCTTGAGTTCCAGTCAGGTGGAAGGCTTGGCATTTATGCAATCAATACGGCAGATAAGTCGCGTATTGAGTATCGTGCGCATGAGATTTTTCCTACACAATGCACATCCAAGGTAATGGGTGTTGCGGCTGTGCTGAAAAATAGCATGAGTAATCCTGCTTTATTACCAAAAAAGATTCTTTATAAATCGGAAGATTTAGTTAACTGGAACCCTATTACAGAAAAGCACCTCAGTGATGGCATGACTGTTGAGGCATTGTGTGCCGCGGCGATTAGTTATAGCGACAATACGGCCATGAATTTACTAGTGAAGCAGTTAGGTGGGTTAGACGCGATAAATATTTTTGCTCGCTCCATCGGTGATACTGTTTTTCATCAAGACCATGGATGGCCGGAAGAGGCTATGTCAGGTGGACCAGGTAATTTGGCTGATAGCTCCTCCCCAAAAGCGATGGGGAAAAGTTTAGAGAAGCTGGTGTTAGGGAATATTTTAGCTAAATCACAGCGTCAACTGCTTACATCTTGGCTGGAGCGCAATACAACGGGTGATGCAAGAATCCGAGCAGGTATACCGAAAACTTGGCGAGTGGGGGATAAAACGGGAACAGGCATGTATTATGGGACAACCAATGATATTGCTATCATCACACCACCTAAGTGTGCTCCCATTGTGCTGGTAGCATATTTCACCAATGACAACCAAAAATCAGCAAAGAAGCAAGAGCGCGTTATTGCACAAGCAACCAAGCTTGTGCTCAACACATTTGCAATGCATGACGTTTGTCTCAAAGAGGTCATGGCCTTTAAAACGACTTAATTGCTATTTTTTTCCTAGCTTTGCCGTACTTTTCTCTCGATACATTCACCGATTTTCTGGTCGATATTTTTCCAATATGCGAATGCTCTCTCCAATACAGGTTCGGTAACGCCGTTTTTCAGGTGGCCGACTACGTTGTTGACTAGTCTGTCACGGGCTGCATCATCCATTACCTCGCGTACCAGTGTGTTCGGTTGTCCGAAGTCGCTGTCATCCTTGCGTAATGTATATGCTTCGCGCACGAAATCCCCGTGTGCTTCCCATGTTGCCACTTCAGGGTTTCTGGAACTATCTGCTTTTGGCCCCCCTTTGGAGTTCGGTGCATAAACCGGATCGGATACATTTTCAATTCGCATGGCGCCGTCTTTACTGTAGCTGTGAACCGGGCATTGCGGTTTGTTAACCGGTATTTGCTTGTAGTTCACACCCAGTCTGGCACGATGCGCATCAGCGTACGAAAACACTCTGGCAATAAGCATCTTGTCAGGACTGATTCCAGTGCCGGGTACCATGTTGTTAGGTTCAAAAGCAGCCTGCTCAATCTCGGTGTGGTAATCCGTTGGATTTTGGTTCAAGGTTAGTTTGCCCACTTTGATCAGAGGGTAGTCGGCGTGCGGCCATACTTTTGTGAGATCGAATGGGTTAATACGGTAGGTCTCTGCTTCATTGAACGGCATAATCTGCATGAATAATGTCCAGCTCGGGTAGTTGCCGTGTTCAATAGACTCATACAAATCACTGGTATGATAGTCACCGTTTGTACCTGCAAGGCGATCCGCTTCTTCCTGAGTGAGGAATTCGATCCCTTGATCTGTTTTAAAATGATACTTCACCCAAAATTTCTCATTTTGAGCATTGACCCACATGTATGTATGGCTTGAATAACCGTTCATGTGACGCCAGGATTTTGGAATGCCGCGATCCCCCATTAGTATGGTCACCTGATGAGCAGATTCCGGCGAAAGGGTCCAGAAATCCCACTGCATATCATGATCACGCAAGTTATTATTGGCTCGACGCTTTTGAGAGCGGATAAAATGCTGGAACTTCATTGGATCGCGCACAAAGAAAACCGGTGTATTGTTCCCGACCATGTCGAAGTTACCTTCGCTGGTGTAAAATTTCACGGCAAATCCGCGTGGGTCGCGCCAGGTATCAGGGCTTCCGCGCTCCCCCGCAACAGTTGAAAAGCGAATAGCCACATCTGTCTTCGTGCCGGGCTGGAACACGGCAGCCTTGGTGTATTTGCTTACGTTTTCCGTTACTTCAAAATGTCCAAATGCACCGCCACCTTTTGCATGAGGTTGGCGTTCCGGGATCCTTTCACGATTAAAATTGGCCATTTGCTCGATCAGGTAGTGATCGTGCAAAACAATTGGACCGTTAGGTCCTATGGTTAAAGAGTGCTCATCACTTGGTACAGGTATTCCTGCATCAGTTGTTGTGAATTTTTGATTGTTGTCCTTGCCTGTCATTCAAATACCTCCTGGTAATATTTTAGTCCTGAAGCAGCCCTTTCTTCAGGATAACTGAAGGAGCGGCTTATCAACTGATTATAATAGCTTTTTAGATGCCGAAGACACAACAATCAAGTCGTTTAAAAACCAGTAATCAAGGAAATTATGGTTTCCAATTGAACCACTTAATAAGCTACACTTAGTTAGATTTTAATCTGGAGCGTTGTGTACTTCTTGGTGACTAATAATGATTGATCTACCCGGATTTTTTCAGCTAGGACCGCTTCCTTCGAATATGCTCACTGGTTCTTATAACCTTGGTTTAGTCGCTATTTCCTATGGCATTGCATTTTTTGCATCTTATATTGCATTGGATTTTGCAGGTAGGCTGAGAATAGAAACCAACCCGCAAGTAAAATGGTACTGGTTAATTGGCGGCGCTTTTTCGATGGGTGCCGGTATTTGGTCTATGCATTTTATAGGCATGCTGGCTTTTATTATGCCTATGTCGATGGGTTATGAACCATTCTGGACGATAGCCTCTTTGCTTGCTGCAATTCTCAGTGCGGGTTTTGCTATGTTTTTGTTGCGTGATGAAGCGCGCAGCATATGGTATTTATCTGCTGGGGGGGTAATTTTAGGTCTTGGTATCGCTACCATGCATTACATGGGAATGGCTGGCATGACAGGGATGAATATTCGTTATTTACCAGGATTGTTCACCGTATCGATAGTCATTGCGATTGTCGCTTCTGAAGCTGCGTTATGGCTTGCTTTAAAAAGCAATAAAGGCTCTTTTACAAAACAAATTCGCATGAAAATTCTTAGTGGCCTCATTATGGGCGCGGCAATTTGTGGTATGCATTATACCGGGATGGCTGCTGCTGTTTTTACGCCATTGCACATGCATCCAACCATCGAGCATATCGACCCATTTACATTATCACTTTATATTACCGGCATAACCGGAATTATTTTGACAATTGCACTGATCGTTTCAACGTATAAACAATTAATGGCAAGTGCTACTCAAAATGAACGAGATTTTTTAAATTCGGTGCTTAACAATTTATCTGATGGGGTATTAGCTTGTGATCCTGTCGGTAAAATAATAATGGTCAATCCGGCTTTTAAAAAATTGTTTAATTTACCTCAGGTTGATTACGTAACTGAACAATGGGCTGAACCTTTTTCTCTTTATCGACCAAATCATGATAAACCGATTTCCTATTTGGATCTTCCTATTAACCGTGCTTTACGTGGGGCGAAATTTGAAAAAGTGGAGTTGGTGTTGCAGTTAAACAATGCAGAGCATAAGCACAATGTTCTTATTAGCGGTCAACCCATTTGTAATATAAATGATGAAAAGCTGGGCGCTGTTATTGTAGTTCGTGATATTACTGTCGGTAAAAGAGCCAAAGAGTTAGAATCTGTCAATAAAGAGTTAGAAGATTTTGCCTATATCACATCGCATGATTTAAAAGCCCCCCTACGTGCAATTGAGAGTTTAACGTCATGGATTGAAGAAGATTCTTATACAAGCCTTAATGATGAATCAAAAGAGCATTTTGCTCTGTTGAAAAAGCGTGTGCAACGTATGAACCGATTAATTGAGGGCATATTACATTATTCACGTGTTGGACGAAAAAATATTGAGGCATCCGAAATCAGCGTGCAACAATTGTTAGACGATATCATCCTAGGGTTATCAGTACCTTCTGGTTTTGATATAAAAATAGCGTCATCCATGCCAACGCTTATAGCACCTGAAATTCTCTTGCGACAGGTTTTTTCCAACTTAATGAGCAATGCTATCAAGCATCATCATCTAGCCAAAGGAAAAATCATTATTACCTCGTCAAAACTTGATGATTATTATCAGTTTTGTGTCGAAGATGATGGGCCGGGTATACCAAAAAAATATCAGGATAAAATTTTTGTTATTTACCAAACGTTGCAACCTGATAGTGAACAGGAAAGCAACGGCATTGGTCTTGCCATTGTAAAAAAAGCAGTTTCCAGGGTAAATGGAAAAATCTGGGTTAAGTCTGAAGAGGGCAAAGGTGCTAGCTTTTGTTTTACCTGGCCTGCCAGGTTTAAAGAGGCCAGGTAAATCAAAAAGCAGCTAAAATATGGAGTTTGTTGACAATTCATTTTCTCAGATACTCTAAAGTTCCTAAGTACCGGGGTTTATCGCGGTATCCAGAGATCCCCTGGATGGCATGGATAAAGCCGCGCCACGTAGGTATAGCATTTAATGCGGGACGTTTTTAGCATCTCTGTCTCGACTAAGTTTGCTAGGTTGCCCTTTCAATTCCTCTAGCACGGCACGCATTGTCTCTAGAAAATCTTCTGCCAGCGTTATGCTTAGGTTTTCTTTGACTACAACACGGAGTGATTCTATATGTTGTGCATTTTCAGGCAGGGTGTAGGCAGGAACAATCCAGCCATGGGTACGTAAAGCTCTGGAGATATCAAACACAGAAAAGGAATGGTCACCTTTCAACGACACGCTCACGACAGGCTCCATGCGGCGATCACCGAGGAGTTTGAAGACGCCCATCTTTATCAGCCCTTTTTCAATTGTATCACTCACTGCCATCATGTTTTGCATGATGTTTTTGTAGCCGTTTCTTCCAAGGCGTAAAAAATTATAATATTGCCCGACAATCAATGCGCTGCCGCGAGAGAAGTTAAGTGTGTACGTGGGCATGTCTCCACCAAGATAATTCACCTCAAAGACAAGATCCTTAGGCACGACTGATGCATCCCTGAATACAAGCCATCCAATGCCTGGATAAACCAGTCCATATTTATGGCCTGATAGATTAATGGATTTGACTTGTTCCAGCCGAAAATCCCAATTGATTCCATCATCAAGAAACATGGAGACAAAACCACCACTCGCGCCATCCACATGCACGGGAATATCCCAGCCTTTTTCATCTTTTATGCGAAGAAGTAAATCGTTAATTTCTTCAATTTCATCATATTCACCAGTAAATGTGGTTCCAAGAATAGTTGCCACACAGATTGTGTTTTCATCTATTAGTGGTTCGACATCTTTTGCAGTAATAATATATTTTCCTTCTTTTATAGGAATGATCCGTGGCTCCACATCAAAATAGCGGGCGAACTTATCCCAGCAGATCTGAACATCTGCTCCCATGATAAGATTTGGTTTTGTTGTATCCAGCCCTTTTTCTTTGCGTTTGTTGCGCCAGTTAAATTTATGAGCAAGACCCGCCAGCATGATGGCTTCTGATGAGCCAATGGTTCCTGTACCTACGTAATTTTCCGAGTCTGGGGCATGTAATAAATCAGCCAGAATATGCACACAACGTTCGTGTATTTTTTCTATTTGCGGGTATTCATCATGGTCAATAAAATTTTTGCTCATGCATTGCATGATCAAGTCATCTGCTTCCGGCTCCATCCATGTTGTGACAAAACTGGCCAGATTTAAAATCGGGATCCCTTCAAGATTTAATTCATCCTGAATCAGCTGCTTGGTCACCTTTGCAGGCATGCCGTTCTCGCTAATTTCGGTTAATGTTAAATCAGAAAGATCATATCGACTGGCATAGATGGACGAGTTGCGGGCTTTTTCTTTTGTTTTGCTTTTTTTATGTATCATGAAATTCTCCATTCTTTCAAGATGATGCACAATAATGCACACACGTTTCATTACAGTGTAGTTTACATAGAATAAAAAAGGAATTTTCGAGCCTAAATTCAATAAAATCACTTTGATATCATTAAATTAAGTGCATTTTTATTCGCATATTAGTAAAGGAGTTTATGTGTTATTACAATAAATAGTGTAAGGGGTTATCAGGGCATTGACCAAGGCCGCACTCAATGAGTGTTGAGATAAAATTACCTACGGTTAGTATAAATATCAGTGCAAACAATCCATGCAGTACTGATGTAAAGGCAGCTGGTTTTTTTTTGGATTCAATATATTGAATATCAAGCCCCAGAATAATGGTGGTAAACAGTACAATGCCGATAGCGATGATAAATGACCAGGTATACAGATGAAAACCAAAAATACTTGATCCATAAGCGCCGGTACCAGGTAGCACATGCAGTGCCACTTGTCGTAAGGCAACAAAGGCTGTAAAAAGTGCGCCAAGCAAGGTGATCGCGTAATGGCTTGGTCGCAATCCAAAGCGTAGATTTAACATAAAGCCAATGCTGGTGATGATAAATCCCACCCGTTGCAACAGGCACAAAGGACAAGGAAGCTCATTAAATCCATACTGCAGGATAAAAGACATACATAATAAAATGGCGATAGCTAAGATCATTAATGCATTTACTACGCGTTCCATCGTTTGCACGGTAATAGTAGTCATTTTTCTTTCCTATAAATTAAGGTTTAAATGGGTCGTAAAATGATGCATGAATAAGGCAAAAGAAAATACTAATGTGAATAACAATAAGTAGATGGCAGCATGCCTTTTACCAAACCACACTAGCAGAATAACGAGGATGAGAAGCAAAAATGCCAATGCCATCATAATTATCAGTTCCTTGATGAATGAATGGTAAGATACTTACCATCGGATATAAATCCAGTATTTTTTTGTCCGATGGGTATATTCATATCAGTGTATGATGAAACAGGTTTTTGCTTCAAGTGGGTGGTCGGTGATTTACTGACGAATTAAACGTCGATTTTTACCTTCCAACAGGCATTTTTCTGTTGAGCGATAAGGGTTAATATCCAATCCTCCGCGCCGGGTGTAGCGCCCGTACACGGTTAGTGATTCAGGTTGGCAATAAGTCATAATATCGACAAAAATTCGTTCAATGCATTGCTCATGAAATTCATTATGGTTTCTGTATGAAACGAGGTATTTTAACAACCCCTCACGATTAATCTTTTTCCCTTTGTAGGCAATTTGCACGCTTCCCCAATCAGGCTGGTTGGTGACGAGGCAATTTGATTTTAATAGATCAGAATATAGGGTTTCTTCCACTTGTTCATCGCTTGTGGCAAGAAATGCAGGCTCCACTAAATACACGTCACATTCTATATCTAGATTGTCAAGGGATTCCCCAATAAATGAGGGCTTGATGGCGAATTTATTTGCTTGATCCAAACGATAAAGTTGGACCAAAACATCTGCTTTAATGCAGGCTTGTAAATCATTTTGAATCGTATTTGTCAGCGCGTCGATGCTTTCAACTTTGGTGTTGTTAAATGAATTAAAATAAAGTTTTAATGATTTGGATTCAATGATGTCAGGTGAGCTGCAATCATAAACTATCTCAGCAATAGCAACCATTGGCTTTCCTTTGGCATTTAACCAGGACACTTCATAATGGTTCCAACAGTCAAAGCCTGTAAAAGGGAGATTATTTGGGTCAATGCCAATTTCTTGTCGTTTTCCCATCCTTGGAATAGGGAATAGCCATTTCGGATCATAGGTTGAACTGTATTCAGATTGTTTACCTAATTCAGATTCATGAGCAATGGATTGGTCGTTTTTAACCACGTGGTCATTCATACAATATGTGACTCCAATAATTTAGTTATCTAACTCTCAGCGTGGATTGTAATAAATATCCTACACTCAATTTAATATTACGTTAAGGTATTTGTGCTATTTATATATAAAATAGCCTTAATTTGGCCTTGTTTTTCAATCAGAATAAGGTCAGCTGGCAAAAAAGAGGTGATAAGATATGCCATCATTTTTTGATGCAGATTTGGCACAGCAAAAACAGCGAGAGCAAAGACTCATACAGCGCATGATTAACTTGCACCAGGCAGTTGTTTTAAACAGAATAACTGCAGATGAGCTGCGTGAAATTGCAAGCTTAAGCCAGGCTGACTTGGAAGCCCAATCAGCCGATTTGTTGCGTAATGCACTTGATGAAACCAATGCCCTTGGCAAATTATATACAGTCTTGCGCCATGAATTACAGGTTGATGAAATCAAAGGCATTGAACAACTGATTGACGGCCTTAAACTATTTGATAGTGAGCACGGTAATTACCTGCCACTGGCAACATTGGCTGTGGATAATCCACAAACCCTTGCTCTCGCTTTAAATGATTTCGCCACGTTTTATGATGTATTTATTCAATACATGACGAGTCAAAAAATAGCCGAAGAGCCTGGAGATAAATACGCTGTAGGCTTTGATATGCTAGCTGCCAAATCAGCCTGGCTACGCTGGAAAGAAACGCGCCCCGCTTTAATAGACTATGATCCTGCACAAGCTGAAGCCCCTGGTTTAATGGAAAAATTTCTTGCCGGTCAATTAAAGAAAGACGAATGGTTGACTGATGTTGATCTTGAGCGTGCAGTTAAAATTTTAGATTTAAATCAAGTTGGCGTGCATATTGTTCCATTTAAGGCGGAAGATATTGGCCTGGTTTTACATTTTGAACGGCAAAAACATCAGCTTGATGATCCCAAAACACCTTACACCATTCCGTTGCTGGTTAATTTAGGCGAAGACGACCATAGCCGGATTGATTCACGCGGTCTTCACTGGACTCGGTTGTTGATTACCGTTGATCCTCGAACGCCATTACCGGTAATAACTGCACATTATACTGATGAATTGCAATTGCCTGAAACGCGAAAAAAAGTCATTACTGAAACAATTCGCCAAGCGTTAAATTATCATGTTGAGCAGGGTAGTTATACGGGCGATAGCTTACAAATTTACACAGCTTTTCCTGAATGCGAATCTCCAACAATAGAGGTCACAGGTTCCGGGGAGCAGCGTGATAGTTTTTCCTGTGGTTATCGCGCCTTGCGCGGACTGGTTGATGATCTGGTTAAAAGTGGCAAACTTGAAAATTCTGAACGTTACCAAAAAATTAGCGCCTGCAAAAGCAGTAACAGCTTGCGTGATTTTTTCTATGAGACATTAATTGGCGATCAGCCACTGAGTGAGCAATCTGGGTATACTTATCAATCTGATAAACAAGCACAATATTTGATTAAACCAGAGCTTGTCCAAGGGCAATTGCTGGCTTTTTCCCAAACAAAACGCAAACCCGCAGCCATCAGGCTGGATGCAGCAATGCTGGAATCCTTAGTTGCCATCAATGACGTGAAATTGCGGATAAAAAACGCCGATGTGGTAAAGCAGTTGACGCCAGCGGGCGACAGCTTGACATTAGATATCCAGGAATTACTGGATAATGAAGTGATAAAAGCAGAACAACGTGATGCGTTGGCGATAGAGGTTATTTTTGCCACGCTAAGCGACAATGAGGCAATAAAAAACCTGAACATAACAGGGACCACATCGCTCAGCAAACCCCATCTTGACGCCCTCCATACATCGATTGATTTTTTGCCATCATCCATGCTACTTGCTTCAGATGATCCAGAATTAAGTCATTATCTAGCTGTAATTAACGTCAGGAATAAATTGTTGGCTGAAAAAGGCCTAAGTAGCAGCCAGGGGGATGATGCCTGGCAGCAGTTGTTTGACGCGATGTTGTTTACTATTCCTGAAACACCAACCGGCGGATTGTTAGAGTTTTCAGTACAAGATCTGGGTAGCATAGGTTTTGCCAGGCTGTTGAGCTACGTGGCTGATAATCAAAGCCAATTGGTTGACGGGCAGTGTCCTTACCACACTATTAGCCTAGATGATGCATCTGCTGAAGCCATTCCTAAATTACTCGGTACATTGAAAACGCATTTGCAATCCACCACGCCATTTATTCCATTTAAACAGATTATGTTACCGATTCATGATCTCTCGCCTTCAATTTTAGCCGACCTTCAGGCCATCCTGCCCCTGCTGACTCAGCAAGGGGTTGAAAAACTGGTAATAAAAACCGAAACCACACCAAACCAGGATGATATACAAACACTGGTGGATTTTGTTCAAGCGAATAAAATCAGCACCATTCTTACCTTTTCACCCCCATTGGCAGAGCAAGCCGTATTGAATAAACTTGCTGAACTTGAAAATGCGGCGTTGGCTAATAAGCGCGATGCAACGAGTCCTACAGATGGCGTGGTTTCGCAAGACCTGGTTAGAAAACCAGTCACTTTGGGTAAAATTGGTAAAGCCATATTACACAGGGAAGGGGTTGGTTCCCTGGATGTGGAAGTTCAGGCACAGCAGCAACAGCAGGTACAACAGCAAGTTCAAACGGCTTTGGATGATGATGATCTTCCTGAAGAGGATGAAATTGAAGAGGAGAGTTTTGCAGCCTTCACTAGTGGTGAAAAATTACTGGATCGAAATGCGTTTATTGCAGAAATGCATGATTTTGTCAGCCGCAGGCATCCGCATCTGAGTCCAGAGCGATGTTGGGATCTAATTACCGGCGAACATGCTGAATTATTTAAGTACGGTATCCGTAAAATGACCATGTCAGCCGCGAAGAGACTGGTGGATAATTTGCCAGAGGTGCAATTCGGCTTGCATCCGGATAATTTGCCGCGGGGGTTCTCATTTCAGCAAGATGCTGAGGGGCACGTGGTACTCAATTATACCCGCGTCAATCCTGTGATA
>Ga0209024_1001100_pt1 | contig 27262 bp, 30 predicted proteins | sample AutmiccommunBRH5_FD_187380 | JGI IMG/M metagenome (GOLD analysis project Ga0209024, IMG submission 187380) | Deep subsurface microbial communities from Mt. Terri, Switzerland - Autotrophic microbial communities BRH/5 (SPAdes) (version 2) | ecosystem: Environmental > Aquatic > Deep subsurface >...
AGCGGTTTGCACCTTCACCGCCCGCAGCGTCCACATAAAGGAACTTGGCTGGACCGTCGTCAAGCTGAATGCCGGCCAGCAATTGTTGGCGCTGCTCCTCAGAAAGTTCGCCCAAAATACGAACGGCGTATTCGCGCTGCACTTCATAGCGGGGGTGCATCAAGCGGTTGGCCAAGTCACCAGATGACGTAAAAAGCAACAAGCCTTCTGTGTTGAAATCCAGGCGACCCACGGCAATCCACTTGCCATTGGAAATTTTCGGGAGTTTTTGAAACACGGTCGGGCGACCCTGGGGGTCGTCCATGGAAACAATTTCACCAGATGGCTTGTGGTAAATGAGAACCCGAGGTGGTTTGGATTTGTTTTTGCGTTGAATCAGCCTGCCATTGACACGAACCTGATCGGTGGGTAGCACACGCTGGCCCAAGTGGGCGGGTTCCGCATTTACAGAAACACGGCCAGCCACGATTAGTTCTTCCATTTCGCGACGCGAGCCCATGCCGGAATCTGCGAGCACTTTGTGCAGTTTCGGGGCAAGTTCGGGATCAAGACGGACGTTCAGTTTACTGCGGTTTTTGGACGCACCGCCATTTTCTTCTGATTTGAGACCTTCGACCTGATCAAGCACATCAGCCCATTCCATGTCATGGCTTTCGCTGTCCGTACTCACCTCAACGGGTTCAATGGTGTCGGTTGTTTCAGGGATTTCAGTTGCTTTGCGCTTGTTGGTTCTCATCGTTTTCCGCTGTGTCGCTGTCATCCAGGTCAAATGGAATGACTTTCTGTAATTCATCAGCCAGTTGCTGGTCTTTTTCATCGTCCAGTGCTGGCAAATCGCTCAGGCTGACCAAATTCAGGTCAGCCAAAAATTGGGACGTGGTTGCCCAAAGTGCCGGACGCCCTGGGGCATCACGGTGGCCAATGGCCTCGATCCAACCACGGTCTTCAAGGGCTTTCATGACCTGGGAAGACACCGTAACACCACGAATCGACTCAATATCGCCACGGGTTACTGGCTGTTTGTAGGCAATAATTGCCAAGGTTTCCATCGTTGCCCGCGAATACTTCGGTGGCTTTTCCGGATTCATTTGCTCAAGGTAACGCTTGACATCATCACGGGTTTGAAAGCGCCACCCGGTTTTAACCTGCACCAGTTCCAGACCTTTGTGGGTCCAGTCACGCCGCAAATCTTCAAGCAAGGTAGTGACGACAGTCGCATCGATTGAGTCGTCGAACAACCGCATCAGCTCTTTGACAGCAATGGGTTCGACCGAGCACAACAAAGCCGCTTCTAGTATGTTTTTAGCGCGCTGGGGATCCATCCAGGCGGACTCACTTTAAGAAATTCTGGTGTTGATAGGGAATTATTGCCGATTGGTCCTGCAGGCCGGGGTGGCTGTTGCCAGCGGGGTGCAGGGGCGCAGCGTGTAACTGGCTACGCGATGGGCATTTTATAAACCGATCGCGCATTGTAACCACGTTACCGGCAGATCAGCAACCACTTGATCGCACAATCAATTGTAAAAAAAACGGCCCACCGAAGTGAGCCGTATCCAAAAACAACCCCCAAAGGGTCGGAGACAGCTTTATGTTGCACGCTGCCCGCGCTCGAAACATCCCCACTGTGGCCTACCCCGTGGCCACCCGAGCTTTTTGGAACTTATCCACACTGGGCGGGGAAAACCTTCCCGAATCGCTGTGGATAAAATTTTCAGCCTGTTGATTTTTCGGTATTTTTGGTTGGTTGATTAAAAACTGAGCATGCTCTCTAAGTGGTATCGATACCCGCTATTTCACCTTTCCCAGCGATAGCCAACACCCGCTTGGCGTATGCGATTCCAGACCGCCTCTTTTTCCTTGTCGCTTTTGAAAAGCCAGCCATCAACTTCATCCATGGTTCGGCCACAACCCATGCAAACATCGTCGCCCAGATTGGTTGAGCAAAAACCTACACATGGGGTATCGGCTTCGGGCCAGACGGGTAAATTGGCGTATTCAGATTTGGACATGCTGCTACTTTTAATTGGAAATTGGACGGTGCTGTTTCTTCAGGCGAATATAAAGCACTTTGGTGACGCGCGCGACGACTGAACCATCTTCATGAGTAATGTCGGCTTCGAAGGTGTGCAACACTTTTTCTCCTGAGGCTGCCTTGCGCTTGATTTCATCAAGCGTTTGATCATCGACCTGATACACACCTTTGACCAGTGACGTGCCTGGTGCAATGAACTGAATATTCGAGCCTTGATCCCAAACGACATACTTGTGCCCAAGGCGCCTGATCAGCATGAGCATATAAAAGGGATCTGCCATGGCGTACAGCGAACCACCAAATTGCGTGCCCATTACATTTTTGTTTTTTCTGGTCAAGGGCAAATGCACTTCGATCCTGTCAAAACTTGGGCTGACTTGATGGACCTTGATGCCCGCGCCACGCAACGGTGAATACATATTGATCAGCATTCGTACGACTTGTGGCTTGTACTTGATGTCTTGGAGAAATTTTTTTAACATTTTTTACAACGAATTTATCTTGTGGTTTCAGTAGGATAAAGGATTTAAAGACACTTTCCATAGCGTCGAACAACTTTTGATACTTGCACACAAAGTAAAAACCCGCTATAGTTTCGTTCTTACCAGACGCGGGGTGGAGCAGTCTGGCAGCTCGTCGGGCTCATAACCCGAAGGTCGTAGGTTCAAATCCTGCCCCCGCAACCAAACATTCAGAAAGGTCAATCACTTAGCGGTGATTGACCTTTTTGTTTTGTGACATTAAATGCCGGTTTCGGGCGGGATGTTTGTCACCTAGTGTGAAATTTCAGCTTAAGCGAGTGCCAAAACAAATTCGGGCAATCGACACAACGACCAGCTTAGACTGGTATCGTCGCTTCATGGTAACTCACTATCAATAATTTAAAGTGGTCGAAGGCGCTCCCCTGCTAAGGGACGTTCGACCTCAGTAGCGAATACCGAATTTTACCGATACACCAAGGCCTCTAATCACGCTTGTCTCGAATATGACACCGCACGATCAATCACCTTCGTTGATTAAAGATATCCGCAATCATCGCGGACAACTTCAATATCTCTCGAACCTATCGCAAATTAAGCGGCGATTGAAACACATTGACGCGACATGGACGGAAAGTTTTGACGATTTCCAAACAGAGGCACTTTGCCTTCAAATTCGGATGATTGTTGAGTTAATCAGCTTTGGGCTTCTTGCGCTTCACGAACAAACATATCGTCAATTTCGAGCGTTAGAAAATAAAAGTGCGGAAGATGATTGGAACAGTCGTGAAATCACATATTTGATATCAAAGATCAACCCCAGTCTGACCTTTATACCCATCGACCCGAATTTTAAGCTAATGCCTGACGGAACAAAGCATCACCAAGACAGACCCAAAAATGAAACTTATCGATTAAACAACTTAAATAAGATATACGAGCGATGCGGGAAGATATTGCACGTGCCTAATCATTTGAAAAAGACTACGACGATCGAAACGTTTCACAAAGAAATTCCTTCGATTGTGAAAAAGTTGAGATTGTCATTACAAGATCATGTGGTGCTAACAAACCACATTAGCGAGCAAGAGGCCACCGCGCTAATCTTTTCGCTTGGCTCACTAGAACAGGCCCCCTACTGCACAAACGCGCAGTCCACGGGCAATTTTTACAAAAAAACTAAGTTCTAAATATTGATCAACATGTCGGGTAAATACCTTTTGAGTCAAAGACCAAATATTCAATAGTAGGCTTGACGCCTCTGAATCGGCGGCGGAGACCATTTCCCTGTGTGAAATTTGAAGGCACACTTAGGGCAAAAATATTTGCTGAGACCATTGTCTTCAGACTCAAGTTGAATAATCGACTTTCTTTTATCCTCGAAGCAATTTGGACACAACCAATATGTTGGCAGTGAACCACCCTCGCAATTTGATGCGTAGACAAAAATCTTTTGAGCAACTTCCGTAAGCAAATATTTTGCTTTTGTGGCCTCCCATCCCTCCATGTCAGCGATACGTTGATTTAGCTGTGCGATTTCATCAATAGCTTCAGTCAAATCAAATTGAGCAGTCAAAGCTGAAGCTTGCGCTCCCATGATGACACCCTGAAGTTCAATCACCTTCGACTGAATTTCTGTTTGTGTCTTTAGTTCAGCCATGCCTTTGGTAATTTCCGAAGCAGCCTTGAAACTAGTGAGTAGTGCTGCTATGGCACTCAAATCTGGCATACGTATTCTCCGTTATGAACAAAAATCCAAAAATCTGAAGCTGCATAAAGTAAGCGAAGGGGCGAGATTGCCAATTCTCGAACTGCTTTTAAGAATAGCAAATTAGCCCCCGGGTAATCATTCAAAATGTTAATCCAGCTTCTTCAGGAGGTCATCCCTCCTCAGATGCGTGTAGCGCTCAACGATCGTGGTTGTAAGTTGCCCAGTGATTTCCTTGACCTCAAACACGGAAAGGCCTCGTTCGATCAGCCGTGAAACTGCTTCATGCCGCAGATCATGCAAACGGAAGTCAATAATACGAGCTCGCTTTACCGCAGTGCCGAACGCACCCGTGATCGCATCAATTTGCACTGGGAAAACACGCTCACCGAAAGACAGCCCTTTCAGATAATCGAGTTGTTCCAGCGCCTTTCTCGACAACGGCACAAAACGCCGCTTCCCATTCTTGGTTGCGTCCAGGCGTGCCCACCTCTGCTCAAAATCAACATCAACCCATTTCAGGTTACCCAGCTCGCCTCGACGCATGGCAGTTTCAACGGCAAGAACAACATACGGGCGCAACCAATAGCTTGGATGCTCATCACATGAAGCCAACAAGACCTGAAACTCTTGTGGAGTCAATCGACGAGACCTGGCGTTTTGAATGCTGGGCATTCGCACACCTTCGGTCGGGTCGAGCAATTTGCGGAAGCCCCACTCATACTTCGCAGTTTTGAATACCGCCTTGATCACCTCCATGTATCGCTTTACAGTTGCGGGGGCATAACCACTACCCACCAAAGCATCGCGGAAATCAGCAATGTGCATACCCTCAATTTCTTCAAGGTTGCGATTAACGAGTGTTGGATAAAACCTGATGATCAAATCGATCCTGCTGCGCTCAGTAACGTGCCCTTTCTTTGTGGGTGTTACCACCTCCCGGTAGCGGAGCATTGCAGCCTTCAAGGTAGCAACTTCAAGTAAGCGTTGACGTTCAGGTGTTGCTCGCCTGAACTCCGCCTCCATTTGCAGACCCCATTTCAGAGCTTCATGGTAAGTGTCAAAGGTAGATGAAATTCCTTTGTGTCCAGCGATGCGGACACGTGACAAATAACGGTTGTTTTTTTGAACGATAGTGGGCATAAGGCCTCCTTAAAAGTTGTCAATCACATTTGTGACGATTGCTTTACCGGAGAAACGCTTAAGCTGCTAACTCACCAGGAGATGAGCCACAGCCATTGCTCGCGGCGGCTCATAACCCGAAGGTCGTAGGTTCAAATCCTGCCCCCGCAACCAAATATTCAGAAAGGCCAATCACTTAGCGGTGATTGGCCTTTTTGTTTTGTGAAAATCGAGTCTGTGATTAGACGAAACAAGGCACAGTCCGCTAAGAACAAGTGGGCTCAGATTCAATCCGCTTTTCAATTTTCCAGTGAGCGGATAAATATCGGATTGGTCAACGCTAGAGGTGTTGGATACGAAGACGGTGCGAGTGGTGGTCGAAGTTCAGCACGTACGCCGCCCTGAGCGATCGCCGGAACACTGACTGTTACGTTTTGAGAGTCGCCATTCAGTACCGACGCATACACAGGAGCCCCATTGTGAAAAACCAAGAGAACGGCCCCGGCCACTGCTTGCTTCACCTCAACCTCAATTGTTACCAAGTCAGTCAATGACGCCACCACGGTGTCGCCCATCATCATGTCTCCCGATTTAATTACCAGGCTTGGACCAGCCGGATCTTTCGTGATGTATGCACGACAGGATCGCAGACTGTCGACGATGGCTCGGCGAGAGAGAGACTCTGCCCACACGACAGTGGTTGGCGTACCGATCTCGTAGGGTGTGCCCAAAGGATTGCTGCCATCGAAGCCGTGAATGTCCGAACCTCCGTTGACGCAAAGTTTGCGGTTACGAGCAAGCTCAAGGTCCCATTGCCGCAAAGATAGGTCGCCACTGGATGCAAAAAACTCGGCATTCCAGATTTCAAGTGCATCGGGCAGCGCTCTGGCATCCAGATCACTGTCCTGAAAAAACCCCCAATCTGAACCGGCCCCTGGCACTACATACGGATGTGCTGCTGTTGAAAATATCCGTTTCTCTCGCAACGTCTCTAATAAGGGAATAATTGGGCTATCGTTTTCCCCCCACAGCGGGGTACGCGCGTAACGCCCAAACTGTGGTCGAAAGCGCCAATCAATATGATCCTGTGCGTTAAGGCCAGCAACAACCAGGTGCCCAGGGCCGCCTTGCCAAGTTGTGACTTCTTCGCCGGCCAGCAGCAGAAAACCATTCGGGCTCGCGGATCGAAGACGCCGATTTTGAACCGTCACGTTGTGATCGGTAAGTGCAATGAAATCCAATCCGTTGGCTTTGGCCGCTTCTGCGGCATCGCGTGGGGTTTTTGCCGAGCCGCTTGAAAAGGCATCGCTGGAGTACACTGTGTGAACATGCAGATCGCCTTTGTACCAGCCTGGTTGATCGATCACCATTTCCGGCACCGGCTCAGTTGCAGGCTTGGTTAAGTTGACGATATCGGCATCAACAATTCCGTTTTGCGAAAACATTTTAACTTCGACAAACGCCGTGCCACCAAAATTCAGAAAATTAGGCACAGCGATTTGCCACTCGCCAGAGGGTAAATCGCCGGCAGTGAACCCGGGGGTGGCCGCATCTCGTTGCACAAAAATCTCCCTTCGTTCTTCCCCTGTAATTCCACGAAAATCACTCATCTGGAACTTTGCACCGCCTGGCCCAAACAGGCCGAGCCCTAATTTTGTGTCGGGAGAACCTTCAATGAAGCGAGCTTCAAGTCGTTGTATGCCATTGGGCAAGTTGAAGGGCAAATAAAGTGTTTCACCCGGAATGCCGACAAGGCCAGACAGCACCACAGTTTGTTCAAGGCGAGGTGAAGCCTGTTGCTCGGTTACGGCCACGTTTGACACGTTTGTTCCGGAGTTACTCGCCCCACCTGTACATGCAACAGATAAAAAGCAGCAGGCTACGATCTCAAGCGTCGGTGCCAATGTCGCTCTGTTCAAGAAAGTCACAATCGGCATCGTCCCGGTCTCACTACGTAATTGGTCAAATCTAATACTTGCAGATTGCCTTATTGGACTTGTTGTCAAACACTAAATGACAAGCTACAAAGTGTTCACAAAAGTAGTGTTAGCCGATATTACAAATTAAAGCATGGTCACACAGAGTGTCACTTCGAAGGCAATTACCTGAATAGCCAGTACAAGCGTCAAAGTCTTTGACTTCCTCATTCGCTTTAAGGAATTGACATGAGTTCAAAAAATAGACGCTACGCCAAATCTATGTCCAGGCGACTGGGCCAAGGCAAGTTGCTTAACCGCCGAAACTTTATTAAAACCAGCTTGATAGGCGCTGGAGGTTTGGGCCTGGCAGGCCAACTGGCAAGCTGTGGATCGGACGATGCTGCGTTATCCGCACGAGTCACAGCCGCAGGCAACAATACCCAATCACGTGAAATTCAGGCACTCGCGCTGGATAATATTCCTGTCGAATTCAAGCACGGTGTGGCCTCTGGTGATCCGTTGAGTGATCGTGTGATTATCTGGACCCGTGTCAATCCTACTCAAGCGACCGAACGAGCCATTCTCGTGACTTGGGAAATGGCGGCCGATCCTGAGTTCTCTCGGGTTGTTCAGTCGGGTTCTACGAGGACTGCAGCTCTGCGTGATTTCACAGTAAAGCTGGACGTTGTTGGTTTGAATCCCTACTCCACTTATTACTATCGCTTTAAGTCTGGAGACGCGATGTCTCCGATTGGTCGAACCAAGACGGCCCCAACATCAAATGAAACAGATCGAATCAGGGCTGCTGTTGTTGCCTGTTCAAACTATGTCGCAGGTTATTTCAATGCCTATGGTTTGCTTGCTCGCAGGGCTGATCTGGATTTGGTATTTCATTTGGGCGACTACATTTATGAAACTGGTGATGCGATCATTCGTGCGCACCGACCCGCGCGCGAAATTGTGTCATTGGAGGACTATCGAGAGCGCTACGCTCAGTATCGAGAGGATCCATTTTTGCAAGAAGCTCACCGCCAGCATCCTTGGGTAGTGACTTGGGACGACCATGAGACCACCAACAATTCGTACAACGACGGCGCGGAGAATCATCAACCCGACACTGAGGGCGACTGGCAGGTTCGAAAAGGACAAGCCGTTCGCGCGTATTTTGAATGGATGCCCATTCGAGAAAATGCGATTAGTGAGTTTGATGCCCCGGAGAAAGGTTTAAAGCCAGAAGGCAACGGCAAAGTATTTCGTACCATTCGCTATGGCGGTATTGCAACATTTCTTGTACTTGATACCCGTCTTGCGGGCCGGGTGCAGCAAAACGGCACCGCCATCGTTTCTGAGGAACAAACCATTCTAGGCAAAGAGCAGCGCGAGTGGCTTTTGTCGGAAATGAAGAACAACCAAGCCGAATGGACTGTGGTGGCGCAACAAATGACTTTTGGACCAGTCAAGGCAGTACCTCTGACAGATGACTCTGGTGCTCAGTATGTCAATTCCGATGCGTGGGACGGATATCGATTTGATCGCAACGCCATTTTTGATTGCATTGAAGACAATGATCTGAAGAACTTTGCGGTGTTGTCAGGAGATATTCACGCAACGATTGCGATGGACTTGCCACGAGATGCCGGATTGCCAGATGGTTACAATCCACTGACTGGCGAAGGTTCATTGGGAGTAGAACTATGCTGCAATGCCGTGGCCAACCCGGGGCTTCCCATTTGGACTGCAGCCAGGGCAGTGAACCCGCACCTCAAGCATGCCAATGAAGTGGACAACGGCTACATGTTGATTGATATCACCAAAGAAGCTTTGCAAGCAGAGTGGTATTACAACTTGATCCGAACGATCGACTTGACACAGGAAAGACCAGATCCAGTGTCGCTTCGAACGGAAGCAGGAACCAACAACCTGCAGCTGGGAGTGACCACTGAGCCCAAAAGCAATCCACCCGAATTGGCACCAAACTAAAATTGTACTAGAGACCCTAGAGCATTTACCTTGCTGCTTGTTGCAATGCCTGGGTTTCAAACCGCCAAACGTAAGCCTTTTTCAGGGCTCTGCCCTGTTTGTCTTTTACACCGGTGCTGATCAACATGGTGTAGGTGTGGCCTGGTATCAAGTCGGTATCAGGTTCAAACCGGATAAGGTGGGTGTGCTCTCTATCATAGATGCCCACACTCGGTTTGCCAGCAACCGGCTTGCCTTTCTCATTAAACATTTTGACAGTTTGCGTGTTCACGGAAGCGGGTTGAACATTGCGTCCCATGACAGCATAAATTCTGAAGTTGTCCTGCTTGATTTGGGTGGGCAGGTTTCTGGCGCCGTTTTTTGGATACACCCCGGCGATCTGAGGAGAAAAAATGTGGCCGTCGGCTTGCGCAACCAGCATTTGCCACCATTGCTCGTACATGCCAGTGACCATGTAACCTGAGTCCACAACACCACCGGGTCCTGCAAAGTAGTTGCCGCGAAGCCAGGGCATTGTGATCCTGATGCGAATGATTTCTGCCGCTGCACCTGTGCGCTCAGCGGCAACAGCGCTTCGCGCGACTAGATGCGCGCGTTGAATGGCAGCTTCACCCACGGAGTTACCCACAAAGCGATTGCCTTTGTACACCTCGACCAAATCGGCGCTTGGGGGAAGTTCAAGCGCAGGGATTTCAGCCCACAGATTATGTTCTGCAATGCCCACAATGTCGCCGGCGTATTCGATTGCATTCAATGGGGTCATGCCAAAAAGATCTGACAGTTGTTTGAAGCCCGCTTCGCCGATGATTGGAATAAGGGCCTCTTTGGGTGTAAACGGCTTGAAAATGGCCTCGCTTCCCAACAATGAGACTGGGTTGGGGTCTTCGCCGCGAGCCCGTACCTGAGGCTCGAACAGTGAATCCCAAGACTCATCGGTTAATCCATGCGCTGCGTTGCCAAACATAAAAGCAATTAATCTGCCACAGTCCTGGCTAAGCCCCCGCGGGTTGATGATCGCCGTGGGATTATCAATTGGAAAGCTTGATTGGTAGTCACGTGCTTCCCTGGCGCAACGGCCACCGTCCTTGTTTTTGCGCAAGTAGGTCATGAATGCTTCTGTGAAGTCGCCCCAGTGCGCGGCTTCTGCCATGTTGCGATCCTCAGGAAACGCAACACCCGATCCATAGCCGCCATCGGGATTAATGGCCCCTGACACCAAGGAAGCCCGATGCTCCGTAAGTAGCGCCTTGAGCGGTCCCTCAGGCAATGCCTTTCGGCCAAAGTCGGCCATGAAGGCGTGGGTGGTCATGCCGGCAGCTTGAGCATCTTGATAAAACGCGACGCTACTTGCCAAGAGCGTAGTAAATATCAATGAACGCAGTAAAAATTTCATGGCGAGCCTGTCATGTCGTGGTCTAGAGTCAATTGAAGCACGATCGCTTCATCGCTTGACGCGGGAGCGGGTTTTACCACGACCACATCGTCACTGGGGGAGTGTCCGCCGTGGCCGTGGCCGTCGCCTTTTGCGCTATCAGAGGTTTCCGTCGGATTAGTTCGAGAATTGAGCGCCATCTGATCTTCCGTGCATCCGGGTAGGATTGCGGTCGCACTGAGCAGAATCAGACATGCTTGTAAAGTTTTAGTCATCAAGTGCGCTGCCTCTAACAACAGGGTTTGTTTGGTGATACCTGAATTACATCGATATGGATTAGCAGCAACAGTCTGAATGACATGACTCATCTTTGAAACTTTTACATTTCTCATCTCGCGTCAATTAGTTTGCAGTTTCGCAGGCTCGAAGGTAGAACTCTTCGTACTTCACCGTGCGCCAGAATCGTTCGATCGCCACATGGTCACGCCAGCAACCTTTGCCATCCAGGCTGATTTGTATGTCATGACCCTTGAGCATTTCGCTGAACTCCAGACTCGTGAATTGGGCAAACTCAACCGGTCGTTGCAACACTTTCACTTTGGAGGTGTTTATGGAAAGGCCAGCAAGTTGGATGAAAGAGTTTACAGGTACGTGATATCCAGCACCCAGACCTGACTAGGCCCAACAATGGGCAGTGTCCGCAGCAAGTGCGGGGAAATCTTGTGCGCAGGGCGATTGGGGTGGCATGCACATCATATTTCTGCGCCAGCTCGGCCAAGGGTTGTTCACCACGTACTGCTTCTAGCTGCTGACTTACTGCTCAATCAACACTGGCTTTTTCATGGCCACCCAGCCTTCAGCCTTGGGCAAATAGTGTTGCTCAATCACATTGCGCTTGATTTTCATGGTGGGTGTCAGGAAGCCGTTTTCCATAGTCCACAAGTCTTTTACCACCACAATACAGCTCAGCTTTTCATGCGCTTCCAACTGTCCGTTTACATGGTTAAGTAATTCGGTCATTTCGCTTTCAACCCGCGCGGCTTCATTGGGGCTTTGCTCCACTTGCTTGTGTTCTTCAAGCGGCAGCATGACCAAGGCAAAGGGTTTTGAAAACGAAGGGCCTGTTACGCACACCGCTTCAATCAATTCATGGCCGTTCAAACGGTTTTCAATGGGCACAGGGGCAATGTATTTGCCTTTGCTGGTTTTGAATAACTCTTTCACGCGGCCTGTAATTTTCAAGCGGCCCTGATCATCAATCACGCCCATGTCCCCTGTTTTCAGGAAACCGTCTTCGGTGTAGGACTGCGCGGTGAGTTCTAGGTTTTTGTAATAGCCCATCATGTTGCAGGGGCTTTTTACCAGCACCTCACCCGCCTCGGAAATTTTGCATTCCACACCGGGGTAAGTATTGCCCACGTAACCCGTGCGCACCTTGCCGGGCAGGCTGCAATGTGAATAGGCAAAGTTCTCGCTCATGGCATAACCTTCCAGCAAATCGAGGCCCAAATTTCGATACCACGACATGAGTGCGGGTGCCAAGGGCGCAGAACCACTGAGCGCCATGCGCACTTCTGACAAGCCCAGTTTCTTTAACAGGAATTTTTTAAACAAGCCGGAAAAAATCGGGATGCGGAAAATAATCTGTTGCACACTGAGCGGAATTTTTCCGCAAATGCCGTTGTAAAACTTGGTCCACAGGCGCGGCACCGAGAAAAACAGGGTTGGCCGCGCGCGTTGCAAGTCTTGGATGAAGCTGTCTAGCCCGAATGAGAAATACACATGAAAACCGTAGAACAGCGACCCGGTTTCGAGAATTGCGCGCTCGGCGGCATGAGCCAATGGCAAATAGGAAATCATGCGATCGGTGCTGCTGAATGTCATCACTTCCGATGTGCCACGCAGCGCGCTGATCATGGCGTTGAATGAAATCATGACGCCTTTGGGTTTGCCTGTGCTGCCTGATGTATACAGCATGGTGGCCATTTCGTCTTTTTTTCGTTTCACCGGGTTTTTTGTAGGTGCGGTGGCCGCGACGATGTCGTCCCACTTCTTGGAATGGGCCAATTGCGGTGCCAACGGCAAGGTGATAGTGGGCATGTCGGTGGGAATACCCCTCTCCACCACGCGCCAAAGTTCATCCATCTTGCCGATAAAAATCATTTTGGAATCGCTGTTGTCCAACACATATTCTGCGGTTTCGGCATTCAGCGTAGGGTACAGGGGAATGGACACATGCCCTGCCCGCCAAATGGCTAGGTCGGCCATGATCCAGTGCGCGCTGTTCTTTCCAAGAATGCCAATGTGGGTTTTCTCGGGCAGGTTCAATGATTGAAGGTAAGCCGCTATTCGATTAACCTGATCAGCCACTTGGGCCCAGGTGTAGTCGACCGTTTTATCGGCAGAAAAAGGCTGCGTGAAGTAAACCTTATTCGGTTGGGTTGCCGCCCAATGGTCCAGGCAATCCAGCAAGGTTTCGAATTTTTCGTACTGTGCTGCACTCATGTATTTGTCCCCATGTTTTTTATTAGTATTGCCGCGCCGAAGCCTCCGTCGGCACAACTGGATACTACAGCTTGATAATATTCATTTGCGAATTCCTCGAGGGCCATGCAAGAGAGATTCACCAGTATTTGAGCGGCAAATGCCTCGCGCAGTTCCCACACATCAATATCAGCCATGCTGAGTTTGTTTCGCAACGACAGTTGGGGAATGGATACAGTCGGCCTCGGCAAAAGGCTGCAAACCCAGCTTGTTTGCGGCGTCCAGACTGGTGTCCAACAAGGCGACCGAGGCATCAGTAAAACGGGAAGAACCGGCGACGGTGATTACGCCGTCTTTGCGGAAGATGATGCGCGTGGTTAATAACTTCTGAATGTTGCTGTCTTCGCGACTCACCTTGAATTTTTGCACCATTTGCTCGGCACACACACCCATGGTTTTTCGGTCGGTGAAATCAGTACCGGTGGGCATCCCGGGCTTAAAATCTGAAGGTCGAAGGCTGGCCCACGTGGGTGTATTCTTTTGCATGATTACAAACCCAACTGCTTGGGTAATACCCCCTGCAAATAATCGGCATCGCCAGCCAGATTGTAAATTTCGCGTGGGAAGGAGCCTGCTGCTTCCCATTCATTGATGTTGCAGCGTGCTTCGTCATGGGTTTCGTTGAAATAGGTGGCGAACATTTTGACCTCAAAGTGGTGACGACAACTGTCGAATTCGGTTTTGAAAATAAGGTGGACGGCGAACTTCACCTTGCCCAAGCCACGCGGCGGCTGCGGCAAAGGCAGCACGCCCCTCAGGCATGGTGGGGGAAAACAAAATGAAGTCGTGGAACACACCTGCCCACACATCCACATGGCACACAGTGCCAAGCCTCTGCGCCTGCTTCACAAGCCGAAGACTGTCGACCATGAACACCTCGTTGGCCGAGCACTGCACGTAGAGGGGCGGCAAACTTGATAGGTCGCCCAACAATGGCGAAATCAGTGGATTTTCAGGATCGTGCACATTGGCATAAGGGGCTGCAAACATGCGTTTGAGCCAATCCCGGGCGATCGATTCATTGCGCCCCAAAAATGCATCAATCACTTCCGGGTGCAAATCATTTTCTCCCAAGGAAGGATCCAGCCACGGCGAACTCAAATAAACACGCGCGGGCAAACGGCAACATTCCTTGTTCATGGCGTGGCACAGCGCAAGGCTTAAATTGCCACCCGCAGAATCACCGGCAAGCAACAATTCATCTTGACCGTGTTCACACACCAATGCTTTCCACACAGCCACTACGTCGTTCAGCCCAGCAGGAAAAGGAGCTGTGCTCATTAAGGTATAGTCAGGCACCCAAGCCCTGGCAATGCCTGATTTCTTGCACAGGCGAGCAACAAATGCACGGTAGTTTGCTGCACTACCAAAGGCGAACCCGCCTCCATGTAAAAACAGCAGGGTTTGGCTTTTGTTGGCATGCACACTGGTGTTATTGATAATTTCCACCGGCACGCCATTCACCATACGGTGCTGCACGGTACACCCCGACGGCATCGTAGACAGCTTTTGCAAAAGATTGGTAATGCGTGCGCCAACCCACCAAACCCTTTCAGGATTGTGGGCTGCCAGCAACCGCCCCTGGCACAGGCGCAAAAACAAGGTTACTGATTTAGACATTGAACTCATGCAAGCATCTTGCTGCATGCCTTCCGTTTGGCATAGGGCAAAGCAGGACAGAATGGGGGTAAATAGCGACAGCGTGTCTTAATTTACCCTGTTACTCGCTATGAAGGCCTGTGGCGATATGCCAAACCAGCGTTTAAAAGCCCGCCGAAAGTTGGACACCTCTTGGTATCCCAAACTCAAAGCCACTGATTCTACGGAGTTGTTACTAACCAGCAGGCTGAGCTTGGCCTGCCGGGCTAGTTCGGAGTCGCGAAGTGTTTGGTAGCTGGTGTACTCATGGCGCAAGTAGCGCATCAAGGTGCGCGAGGATAAATGAAAGTGGCTTGCCACCTGTTCGCAAGTCCATATTTGTCCGGGGTTACTACGTAGCAATTCAGTAACCCTTGCTGCCCAATTCCTAGGGTGCCGTTGTTCGAGTAAAAGTTGTTCGCAACGGGCCAGCGCCATGTCGTGGGTTTCAGGGTCGGCCATGGGATTGGGCATCAGGGCCAAGCCATGGGGAATCACAATTTTTGTTTTTGGCCTCCCAAACAGACAAGGCGCGTGCAGAAATTCGGGGTATTGTTCTGCATAGGCAGGGGCCGAATACGCCAACTCAATTCGCAACGCAGGGCTGGAATTGCCAATGATCATGCCCAGGTGGTTGACCATGGTGGCCAACACCGCTTCACAAAAAAAACGCCCTACTTCATCCAGCTCAATGCCCATATTGATGATCACCGCAAAGTGATCGCTGGCAATGTGGCCTTCCATGCGGGCAAAACCACCACGCGTATCATGAAATTTTTCAGTGGCTTTCCAGGCATGGCCCAAGGTGGGTGATGAAGCAATCAGGGTACCCAGAGGCCCGTGCGCCGCCAAATGCAAGTTGGCCCCCCAGCGCAAACCCAAGACTGGATTATTGCTCAGTTGCAAGGCATTGCGCACAATCACAGCCTGCGTTTCTGCATCAATGTACTTGTTGAATTCAAGCAAATCGGCGGGTGAAAGGCGAGTGCCTTTCAACAGTAGAAGCTGGCCCTTGTGATCCAGCCCCTGTTCACGCGCGAGGGTGCGCGTGTAGGCTGTTGGAAACACAACCTGATTCGTCACGCTGTGGATGCCAAACATGCGCCCTGGATGGCTTCTTTGGCATCCAGGGCAGCGCGGTGAATCCAGCCGGTGGTTTTACCGGGCCCGGCAATTTTCTTGGGCTTGCGTTGAAAAATTGTGATTGGGCAAGCGGCAGCCTCTGACTTGCCCTTCACGCCTGCGATGCCGCCTCGTGCAAAAAATGAAGCCAGCTTGGCCGGGGCGTCGTCTTCAGGCACGGTGTGCATGGAACCCAGATTCAATGGCACAAGTAGCTTGTTGTGCTGTGCTGCTGGCATTTCAATTCCTCAGTGATTGAATCACAAAAAAATTACGAAACCATCTAAATATTACGTCAATAAGAAATTATTTATGACGTAGAAGTCACTTTCACGATGAATGTTCCTGAAGATAGCCCTTCGGAGTTTGGCCGCATCAACGCTTGAACGTTCAGCTAAATCCAGCAGCTGCTGAAAGCTGGTGCCCTCGGCCTGCAAATCGCAATCGCGAAAATGCCAACGTTGAATTGCGTTCAATATCCAGACTGGAAACAGTGTCACACCTGGTTCAAATCAGGAATTCAAGTCATGAAGTACCAAAATTCCCTACCTCAAATTCACTTCAATAACGCGCTATCTGACACTACCGGCACAGTAATCGCGCGCCCCTCAACAACAGCGGAACGGGTTGCAAGCCCTGTGGCAAATTGCTGGAGTTAATTGAAATTTTAAGCTGATGTCTTTTGGGATCACTGCAGCAGTCGAGAACATTTCAACAGGCAAAGGCATGGGTTCGCCGCGTGATCCACAGCCTGATGCACGATCAAAATGCGTCCTCGGTGTTGTGTCATTTGCATGCCATTACAAAATTCGCATAACCCGCCAGGCTGGCGATTGCAAGAAGAGCCAAGAGGTTGATTTACTAAAGCAGCTAGTACCGTAATACGCGGCAAATTTACATTAGCCATTTTCTTGATTGTGATCCTCAAGAATCATGGCGGCAGCCTTTTCTCCAATCATTGTGGCTGCGGCATTGGTGTTGCCTCCGATCAAGGTCGGCATAATTGAACAATCAACAACTCGCAGACTCGCTAAACCATGCACCCGTAACCGGTGGTCAACGACAGCCATTTCATCCGTGCCCATTTTGCAAGTGCCAACTGGGTGGTAGGCCGTTTCGGCAGTTTCCCTAACCCACTGTTCCAGTTCCTCGTCGGTTTGCAGGTGTTCCCCGGGCGAAATTTCTTCCCGATTCATTCTTCCTAATGCAGGCTGAGTGGCAATATTTCGCGCAATTCGAATTCCCTTGACCAGCCGGTCGATATCTCTTTGGTGCTCGCCATAATTCGGATCCACAACAGGCAAGTCTAGCGGGTTTGAGCTTGCTAGCCTAACCGTTCCTTTGGAGTGGGGACGCAGGTCATAGATCATGATGGAATAAGCATAACTTTTAAACAATGGCCACAAATTCAAACCATGCCGGATGGCCGGAAGCGCGACAAAATGCAGTTGCAAGTCTTCTATTGGTTCTTCTACAGAGGACTTCACGAAACCGCCGGACTCAGCAAGGTTGCTGCTCAGCTCACCCCGTTTGAACATTAAATATTTGGCCAGTTGAAACACCCAACGCAACCAAGACAAAGGGTGCAGGGAGATAGGTAGACGATTGCGTGTCCGCATCACCAGAAACACATCCAAATGGTCTTGCAAATTCCGACCCACACCCGGTAATTCATGTGTTGGCGGAATGTTATGGTGCAGTACATCCTGCCATGGACCAATTCCAGACAACATCAGCAGATGCGGGGAATTAAAAGCACCACCACTCAAAATAACTTCTTTCCTGGCCAGTGCCTTGCAGAGTTGGCCTTCATAAAAATACTCCACACCAGAAGCCCTTCCGTTCTCGAGGCAAATCCGGGCAGCCCGAGCATTGGTCAGAATTGTCAAATTGGGGCGGGACATGGCTGACCATAAATAAGCTCTAGAATTGCTCCAGCGTTGGCCGTCTTTGTGATAAGCGCTGTAGGGTCCGACGCCCCCTTGTTTGGCTCCGTTGAAATCCAGGTTTCTTTCATAGCCGGCCTGCACGCCCGCCTCGATGAAGGCCTGCGAAAGTGGATTTCTATGGTCGGGCGAGGCTACATTCAATGGGCCGCCTGAACCGTGATATTCCTCCAGGTCTTTTTGATTGACACCTGCGGAGAAAGGGGCTGGATGGAAATTTTCTGACTTTTTAAAGTAAGGGAGTAGCTCTTTGTATGACCAGCCTTCGCAACCCAGGTCAGCCCAATGATCATAGTCACTTGCATGGCCGCGAATGTAGACACAGGCATTAATTGAGCTTGACCCTCCAAGCGTTTTTCCACGTGGTTGGAACAGGACACGGTTATTCAGATGTGTTTGTGGCGTAGTCCAGAGTCGCCAGTTGTACTTACGACTGTGCATGAGGCCAACCATACCCGCTGGCATGTGAATGAATGGGTTGGTTTTGTCGCTCGGACCAGCCTCCAACAGCAATACCGTGAATTTGCCATTTTCAGTCAATCTGTTTGCCAAAACACATCCTGAGGAGCCTGCTCCCACCACAACAAAATCGTATTGGGCTTGCCTGTCCATTTTTTCGCTCCTCATATTTAGTGCATGTTTTGTTACACGAACTCAAATCCGATGGTTGTCCACATCAGGTCTTGCGGCATTTGGACAGCATGACTTTAAGCATCGCGTCGCGAACCGTATCCGTTTGTTCCATCGGCAAGAAGTGGGTGGTTCCGGCTAGCACGCTCACTTCAGCGGACGGCAATAACTTTCTCAAACGTTTGCGCGCTGCTGAAGAGAAGGTTGAAGCACGTTCTGCAGCAAGCGCAATAACCGGACACCTCAACTGGCGGATGTCCGGCCAAGGGTTATGCTCCGTATGGGCGAAGGTGATGCTCTCCCACTCCGGTGAGCAGGCTAGGCGAACATGCTCTCCCTGCGGTATGAAAGCATGCTGGACATAGGCCTCTAACCATGACTCTGGCCAGGTCTTGAAGCCTCCTCGGCCACGATAGTTGTCTAGAGCAGCGACGTGAGAGTCGAATACCCCACGCCGACGTGCAGCCCCAGCGGCCAGTGATAATCGGTGTGATTGATGTAGCAACTTGGACAACCACAACATCCGGCCCTGCCAGAAATCCATGATCACGGGCTCTACAAGAATCAATCCAAGAACTTTGTCTGGTTGTCGGGCCGCAGCCATTATGCTGGCGGTAGCACCGATGGAATGGCCTGCCAACCAAATTGGTTCATCCAAACTCGCCAGCAGCGCGGTCAGGTCTCCATAGTAGGATTCCCAACCTCGAAATGCCGAAGTATCTGCCGCGCTGGCGCTGGCGCCATGCCCACGCATGTCCCAGGCCATAACATTGCAATGGTCTGACAGATCGTCAAGAAGCGGCTTGTACAAGCGACCATGGAAACCAGTCGCATGCGCCCAGTGCAAAGTGGGGCGCCCCTCAGATCGAGGCCAGTGCCACAAGGTAATTTCCTGGCCATCCGAAGCATGAAATCCGTAGCGTTCGGCCAAGCTTTGCTTATCCCTCATGACTATCATCTTGATTAGCACCTGAAGTGGCGAACAGCAACTGAACACGTCCGCTGGCTATCGGTGCAGTCTTGTCACCCTGCCAGCAGCTCACCTGTACCAAGCTGGTGCGACGACCTTGACGCACAATCTCGGCGATCGCGAAGGTAGGTTGTGCCTGTGCAGAGCGAAGGTAATTGATATTGCTTCCCAGAATACGCGGACACCGTGTTTGCGTATCTTCCCTTTGAGCAGCAACTCGCGCAGTGATCTCTATCAGCGCTCCTATGACACCTCCGTGTAGCGCTGGCAACATGAAATTACCAATAAAAGCCTCACGGTAAGGCAGGTGAATCAATATCCCGGCATCACATTGTTGGGCCTCAAGCCCAAGATGCCCGGAGTATGGAATACGCTGCAGCAAGGTTTGCCAAGCGGTGCATTCATTCTTGCCTACCTGTGAATCAGCGCTTGCCTGTGCTGAACTGACATTATCACTCATACCCTTCCTTTTTTGATTCAGCCACTTTAAAGCGTTGACCCCAGGTATTTCGGATAAAGGTGGCACTGCCCGTTGCCACCGGCTGACTATCGCCCTCAGAGAAGATGTCACAATGGATGAAAGCAATGTCATCAATTAAATGGCGGCAGATGGCAACTGCCAACAAGGCGCGGCCTGCATAGGCCGGTTTCATATAATCCATATGCAAACTCAGCGTAGCTATAGGAGTCAACTCCTGTGCCTCTGCGAACACTGCCAGCCCACTAGCCGAATCCGCTAGGGAATACAAGATGCTGGTGCAGATTTCGCTTCTGCCGATATCGGAGAACATCCATGCCTGTGGGGTCAGGCGCATACAAACCTTGCTCCCATCCACAGAGACGACCTGCATACCCAGATCACTGTTGTGGGGAACTTGTTCGGTGAAACGCCGCGCAGTCTCCACGGCGTCACTGAGTTGAACTTTTTTTGACTCAGTCATCAAATCTGTGCGCTCAAAGGAATTTAAGGTAGATGGGAGATTGGCTGGCAGCTGCTGATTGCATAGGTAATCACCATGAAAATTACTCTGAAACAAAACCACCAAATGATTTTGGTTGGTTAACCAACTAAAGTCAAGGATGTGCTCAATGCAAATGCCAGCGACCTGCCCGATGGCATACAATCAAGGCTACAGGTCTGTTCATGACAATGCTAATGTGAAATCTGATGACCTGATGAGGAGACGTTCAAACTATGACGCAAAGACAGCCCCGACCTGAGGACAAGCTGGACGATCAGGGTAATGTTTTATCGAATGCAGCCCGGCTTTTTCGCGAGAAAGGATTCGAAAAAACCTCGCTAAAGGAAATCGCGGAAGCATGTAACATGCTACCCGGGAGTCTGTACTATCGATACAACACCAAGGAAGCACTTCTTGTTGAACTGATGCGCCGAGGAATCTACTTGGTTACAGAAGAGGTCGAAGTAGCGTACGCCAGCTCAGATGATCCCGTAGAGAAGCTGCGTCTATGCATCAACGCGCATCTGCGAGCCCTGCTGGGTGATTCAGACATGGTTTACGTGCTGCTGTTTGAATGGCGAGCATTGAGCCCTGAGGCGCGAAAGGAAATCATCAAACTGCGTGATCAGTATGAATCCCTCTGGATAGACATCCTGGAAACGATGATTAAACAGGGGGTCATTCAGCAGGGCGTTGATGGGCGTCTACTTCGCCTGCTCGGCCTTGGAGCCCTTAACTGGGTTGCAACATGGTTCGATCCGAATGGTACCTATACACCCGATACCATTGGCAACTTTGTCTGGAAAGCCATTGTTAACGGCGTAATCAATCAAAGCGCGCAACGCGAGCACATGCGCCGATTTACAAATGCCTAACTAACCACTTTTTTAGGATCCCAAATCAGTTGAATGCTTGATTTGGGACTTGGCATTGAGTCTAAATTTCTCTGGCGGCTGGCCAAACCAACGCTTAAAGGCACGCCTGAAATTGGCGCTGTCGTGATAATTCATCAACACAGCAATGGCCTCAATGGATAGTTTGCTGTCACACAAATAGCTCGCCGCCTGTTGGGACAGGATCTCATCTCGAATTTGCCGAAAACCGCTGTGCTCCGCTTTTAGTTTTCGCGCCATGGTGCGTTTGCTCACGAACAGGGAGGCCGCAGCTTCGTCTTCACTTAGCGTACCAGGCGGACGCGACAACATCATTTTTTTCAGCCGTATCTGATAGCTCGGTTTATGGGACTGAAGTTGCGCAATCATCGATTCACATTGCTGCAAAGCAAACTGATAGTTTTCATGATTGGCAGAGGCGTTCGGTTCCAGGCACAATGTCATCGGCAACCTGAGTTTTAAATGATCGCAACCAAAGCGAATCTGACCCGACAAATAGTTGGAGTAGATGGCGTGGTACGCGGGTGCTGGATGAACAAAGCATACTTCAGCCTCATGTAAGGGGCGGCCAACAATGAACTCGCCGAATTCAAGGAGCGCCTTGACTATCGCATCGGCCAAGCAGCGCTGTATGTCATTGTCCAGTGACACCTTGAAATTCAGCATGCATTCGAGGTGTTCTTCAACCTGCAGCAAATGCAACTCGATAACGCTCGCCCGCGTGGGCAGGAATGTGTGTATAGCCCTTAGAGCGCTGAGTAGGTTTGGACTGCTGGAGGCAGCAAAACCCATCGCACCGTGGGTTGCCGGTGTCAGGCGCTTGCCAAGCCTCAAGCCGAATTCCGGCTGGCCGGACAACGCCAACGCATTTCTCAGAATCTGCACCTGTTGGGTCGCTGTGAGCAAGCTATCTTCGCTAAGAAACTGCGCAACACCAAGTCCGGTACCACGTAGTAAACAAGGCAGCTGCTTGGCTGTCAGATCCAGCTCACGAGCAATAAGTCGTGAGTAGTTCGACGGAATATCGGCTGTCAGGTTATGGGAAGTATTCGCCTGTCGCATCATTGGCGCTACCTATCTAAGATTTATATATTAGCGCATTGTCTTTAAATGACCCTGTGTCCGTCAAGAAATGACCTAGTCGCTTTATTGGTGCCAATCTAACATCTTTGCTAGAGCAAGTTACTCGTAGGAGAGAAGCGTTGGGCAAAATTATCTTTATTGAGCATGACGACACGACACACGTCATTGAATTCAAGGTTGGATCCTCGTTGATGCAAGTCGCCGTAGATAACGCCATTCCGGGCATCGATGGAGACTGCGGAGGAGAATGCGCCTGTGGCACCTGTCACATCATCGTCGCTGATGAGTGGTTCGAAAAGACCGGTGCTCCTAGCGATGATGAAGAGCAAATGTTGTCCATGACCCCGGAGCGGACAAAAACTTCGCGCTTGGGCTGCCAGGTAAAGACCACCGAGGCAATGGACGGCATGACCGTTCGCCTTCCCGAATTTCAGATGTAAGCATCGGAGAACTTCATGTCAACGCAATCCAAAAAATTTGACGAAATTCAAACGAGGGTTATTAACGCCACCTCCAAAGTACTGCCAATGCATATGCAGATTCAGGGGTTGAAGCTGTTAATTAGGGCCAAGAAAAAGACCATAGGCGCACGTAGGCCGATACCCAACTTTGTCGAAACACCGCTTCCGGATGTAGGCACGTTGAACCTCGAAGACATTGATGTCAGCAATCCGTTTTTATATCGGCAGGGGCAGTGGCGCGCCTATTTCAAACGGCTTCGTGATGAGGCTCCGGTGCACTACCAGAAAAACAGCCAATTCGGCCCGTTCTGGTCAGTGACACGCTACGAAGACATTCTGTTCGTGGATAAACATCACGAACTGTTCTCCGCCGAACCGGTTATCATTTTGGGTGACCCTCCGGAAGGCCTGTCGGTGGAAATGTTCATAGCCATGGATCCGCCAAAACACGATGCACAGCGAAGCTCTGTGCAAGGTGTGGTAGCTCCGCAAAATCTGAAGGAAATGGAGGGTTTGATACGCTCTCGCACAGGGGATGTGCTCGACAGCCTTCCCTTGGGCCAACCCTTTGACTGGGTGTCGACGGTATCAAAGGAATTGACCGGGCGCATGCTGGCTACCCTTCTGGATTTCCCTTACGACGACCGTGAAAAGCTAATCTATTGGTCGGATCTGCTCGCTGGCGCGGCATCAGCTACCGGCGGTGAATTTACTGACGAAGAAGCAATGTTCGATGCGGCAGCCGACATGGCGCGTGATTTTTCTAGACTTTGGCGGGATAAGCAGGCGCGCCGCGCCGCTGGTGAAGCGCCAGGCTTTGATTTGATTAGTCTGTTGCAAAGTGGAGAGGAAACACGTGATCTGATCAACCGTCCGATGGAGTTTATTGGCAATCTTGCACTACTCATCGTCGGCGGTAATGACACCACGCGTAACTCCATGAGCGGAGGCTTGCTGGCTATGAACCAGTTTCCAGAGGCGTTCGTAAAACTGAAGGCAAACCCGGAACTGATTCCGAACATGGTTTCGGAAATCATTCGCTGGCAAACACCGTTGGCTTATATGCGTCGGGTCGCCAAGCAGGACGTTGAACTAAACGGCAAAACTATAAAAAAGGGGGATCGAGTGGTGATGTGGTACGCCTCGGGAAATCGGGACGAACGCAAGTTCGCGAATCCGGATCAATTCATCATTGACCGCTCAGGCGCGCGTAATCACCTGTCATTTGGTTACGGCGTCCACCGTTGCATGGGCAACCGCCTAGCCGAATTACAACTACGTATTCTGTGGGAGGAATTGCTCAAGCGATTTGAAAATATAGAAGTTGTTGGCGAGCCTGATCGGGTGCAGTCGAACTTCGTACGGGGCTATTCCGAGATGATGGTTAAACTGACGCCCGCGTAAAAGTTGCCCGAGCAGAGAGAGGATTAGTTATTTCCTTTTCGGTCAAGCAAAGGGTACTCACTCGATAGGTGGGGTCGCATTTATGAAGCCATTGACCTACGGGACAGTCTGATCTCAATAGCCTTTTTGGAGACAAAGGCGATGACAACAAAAGAAAAAAAGACAACGGTAATCGTTGGGGGTGGGCATGCAGCAGGCGCACTACTTACCACTCTGATTCAGAAGCAATACCCACACGAAGTGGTGTTGGTAGGGGATGAGCCCTACCCTCCGTACCAGCGTCCACCACTGTCGAAAAATTATCTGGCGGGTAATGTTGACAGGGAATCGTTGTACCTCAAGCCGTTGTCAGTGTACGAGAGCGCAGGCTACCAACTGCGCCTAGGCGTGAGTGTCGAGCAAGTTCATCGGAACAACAAGACCATTCGGCTGTCGGACCAGAGCGTTTTAAAATACGACCAGCTCGTCTTGGCCACCGGATCACGAGTCCGACGCCTCGAAGTTCCTGGCGCAGACTTGAAAGGAATTCATTACCTACACGATATAGCCGATACGGATATCCTACGACAACAGTTAAGCCCTGATAAACGACTGGTAATTGTTGGTGGTGGCTACATCGGCTTGGAGGTAGCGGCCATCGCCGTCAAAACAGGTCTGGACGTCACGGTGTTGGAAGCCTCCGAGCGACTATTGCAACGAGTCACAGGTCCGGAGATCTCTGCATTCTTTTACGACAAGCATCGTGACGCGGGCGTGGACGTGCGATTAGGCTCTACTGTATCCAGCTTCAAGACTGACGGCTTCGGCCATGTCGCTGGCGTAACCATATCAGACGGCTGCACCGTGCCAGCCGATATTGTGCTGGTCTCCGTTGGCGTTACACCAGAAACTGCACTGGCCGAGGCCGCTGGCCTGGCCTGTGATGGAGGAATTTTGGTGGACGAACATACTCGCAGCAATGATCCCGCCATCCTGGCAATCGGCGACTGTACCCGTCACCGGAATCTTTTTTTCGAACAGCTGCAACGGGTTGAATCGGTCGCCAACGCCGTTGAACAGGCACGTACCGCCGCGGCAACTTTAATGGGAGAGGACAAGCCGTACGACTGCGTTCCATGGTTCTGGTCGAACCAATATAACGTTCGCTTGCAGATGGTAGGCTTGTCCCAGAATCATGATCAGCGTGTTGTTCGTGGAAATCCCATAGACAAGGGATTTTCGGTGTTTTATATCCGGAAAGGCCGTCTTATCGCTGTCGACGCGGTCAACATGCCCATGGCTTTTATGGTCGGCAAGCAGCTAGTCTACAAAGGCAAGAACGTTAATGCTGAGGAGTTGAGCGATCTAGATATCGAATTGACGTCTTTGGTCTGAAACATGTCGTGACTTAGCCACTCGTGATGGCATCCGGATTGTGATCGGTGTAAGAGGAAATACTCACAACCAAGGTCGTAGGTTCAAATCCTGCCCCCGCAACCAAATACTCGAGTAGGTCAATCACTTGGCTGTGATTGACCTTTTCGTTTTGTGCCAATAAATACTGGCAAATTAGAAAATCCCGTCAACCGCATCCACCACAATGGCGGTACCCACGGCGATCAACAACAGGTCGGTGCCCAGTTGCACGTATTTGTGATTCAGCGGCGGTACTGGCAGGCGAATTCTCAGTTCATTGGGTATATCGTAGTAGCGAACATCGCTGCCCAAAGCACGACCCTTTTGCCATTGCTTTGCCTGCCCGGGGGGCTGGCAGCCATTGCCCTTTTTGGCCAAACCGGGTGGGCACTTGCCTTTGGCAACCTGACCACCGTAATAGTCGCGCACAATGCTGGTTTCGCTGCGACCAAAGTTGAACGACACCGATACATTGCTTGTCTCCGAGTTTTTGCCTGTGCCCTTGTCAGCTTTTTTGCCACCCTGATCGGGCCCGCCGCCACGTTTGTGTTGCTGTTCGGACTTGTTCTTTCCTGAATTGCCATTGCCATTGCCATTTCCTTTTTCAGGTTTTTCGGCATAAGCACTGTTGCAGGCAATCACGAGTGTGGCCATGGCCACTATCACGCTGCGAGAGATGGAAGGGAGGTTCATGTAAATTCCTTATTGTAGGTATCGAAAACAACGCTTCAGCATACGCCTGACGCGTGAAATTCTCCAGAAGCATATAATGCATTCAAGTAGTACTTGCGTTACGCCCGCCATGAATGACCAGCAAACCTTGCTTTCCGCACTAGATCAAAGCCGTGAACGCGCCCTTGCGCTGCTGAACAGCCTGAATGACGAGCAGATCAAGGTGCCTTATTTCCCTGGCATCAACCCGCCTGTCTGGGAGGTGGGACACGCGGCTTTTTTCTTCGAACGCTTTATTTTGCAGAACCTGGACAAGGTGTCGTCGTACAACCCGGCGCTGGACGATATCTGGGATTCTTTTGAGTTGGCCCACGAGGACCGTTGGCAAGCCGACCTGTTTCCCGACAAGCCCGATACCCTGCTCTACTTTGAGCGCATTTTTTCAAGGGTTAGAAACCGGATCCTCGAAAAGCCGCTAACCCAGCCTGACTTGTACCTGTACAAGTACGCCATCTTCCATTTGAACATGCACATCGAGTCGATGGTGTGGTGCAGGCAAACGCTGGCCTACGCGCCACCACCGGGCGCAAGCAGTATCAATTACGCAGCGCCAGTCAACAGCAGCATTCCGGGCGATGTGGAAATTCCGGCCGGGCGCTACAAAATTGGCATGCCAGAAAATTCTGCGCACTTCGCAGGCGACGATTTTTGTTTCGACAATGAAAAACCAGGTTTTGTGATCGACACCAAGAGGTTTCGAATGTCGCCCACGCTGGTTTGCAACGCCGAATATCTGGCTTTTGTGCAGGCGGGTGGTTACAACAATGACGCGCTGTGGGGCATGGCAGGCCTGAAGTGGCGCAACAGCAACAGGGCGCGACACCCCCTGTTCTGGAAAGAAGAAAACGGCCAGTGGCTGGAACGCCACTT
>Ga0209024_1001104_pt1 | contig 27202 bp, 24 predicted proteins | sample AutmiccommunBRH5_FD_187380 | JGI IMG/M metagenome (GOLD analysis project Ga0209024, IMG submission 187380) | Deep subsurface microbial communities from Mt. Terri, Switzerland - Autotrophic microbial communities BRH/5 (SPAdes) (version 2) | ecosystem: Environmental > Aquatic > Deep subsurface >...
AAATTTTTCCACTAACAATGCCTTTTACACCTCCACCACCTTTTATTGGTCTAGCGCCTAAAAATAACAACATATCTGCATTTTGCTGTGCTTTAATCGACTCTTCACGTGGCACGCGACCCATTAATTTAATAACACCACTTTCCAGTAAGAACTCATAGCAATCTGTTTTTTGGATGGCCGAAGTATCTCCATAAAAAAAAATCTTTATTACACTCTCGGAAACCAAGCTACTTTTAATCAAGTTAGTCAACGCCTTAAATATAGGCTCTGGGTCTTGCAAACCTTGTAACACAGTTCCTGTATACACAATTGACAAGTAATTTTTGGACTTATGCTCAGCACCTTTTGCATGAATTTGATTTAAATGATCAAAATCCATGCTCATGGGGTCAAATCCATTTGGTAAAATCAATATTTTTTTATTTCTATGAAGCGTGCCTAATGCACTTTCCAGCTCAGGATTAATCGTCACTAACAAATTAGCCTTCTTTAAAATTAAAAGCTCATGACGCCTCTCAATCCATCGAAATAATTTCATTCCTGGAAAAATAGGATTCCCTGACCATAGATCCCTATAATCAGCGACCCAACATATAGTAGGATTAAAATATTTAACATAACAACCTATTGAGTGAGCTGTATATGATGGAACACTTGTAATAATAAAATCAATTTTTTTTTGCTGGCATAGTCTATTAGCAATAAAAGCTGCTTTTGGCCACCAAAGAATCCTTGGATCTAGATAATTAGCGACTATATTTCTTTTTATAAAATACAGTATTCTCTTAATTACAAATTTAAATTTATTATTTCCCACATCAAACTGTTGAACGTATGCGCTCTTTTTCTTTCGAAAAAAAACCGGGGGAACTTGATGAATAATCAATTTATTTTGCTTCTGAAGAAACCCAGGAAGCTCACCAGAAAATGGCATAGTAATAACTTCTACCGCACAGCCTTTCGCCAGCCAATAACGAGCAAAAGCATTAACTCGATTAACTCCCACACTATTTTCTGGCCCAAAATAACTACATACTAGAAGAATATTCATAGTGAAGAAACTGCAATAAAAAAATTAGAAATTTCCAATCGAAAGCTCCTACATTATCAAATATCGAATTATTGGCAAATCATTTCAACTATTTTTTTTGCAGCTTCGCCATTACCATATAATTGATCCATACTAGAAGCGGCTTGATTTGGAGTATTATGCAGCTCGTATCCAAGTAAAGAAAACGGTTTATCTGGGGGACACAATCTGTTCCACCCATTGTCCACAAGCTCTACCCACTCTGTTTCATTGCGTAAAGTAATACATGCTACCCGATTAAAATAAGCTTCTTTTTGAACCCCACCCGAGTCGGTAATCACAATATTAGCATTTTTTTCTAATGCCAGCATATCTAGATAACCAACTGGCTCAATAATTAAAATATACTCCAACAAATTGTCTAATAAATGATACTTCTTGAGCTGCGAACGCGTCCGGGGATGCAACGGCAAAACAATACATTTTGTATGACTTAACTCTATGAGTGCATCACATATATTACGTAATCTATTTAGATTATCAGTATTCTCTGCTCGATGAATAGTAGCTAAGCAGTACGATTTTGGATCCAAATTTAGGCTATCAACAATGGTTTCTCGATCTAAGTTAAATTCATTATAATAAAGAGTGGCATCGTACATAACATCACCAACAATTGCAATTTTATCTTGAGAAATCCCTTCTTTCAACAGTTGCTTATACCCATTTTCTGTAGGAACGAATAACAATGTGCTCAAGTGATCCGTCGTAATGCGGTTCACTTCTTCAGGCATATTTCGATTGAACGAGCGCAATCCAGCTTCTATGTGAGCCACTGGAATCTTAAGTTTTGCGGCGGCTAATGCACCAGCCAATGTTGAGTTCGTATCGCCATAGACTAAAACCCAGTCTGGCTTTTCCTTAAGCAAAACCTCCTCAATAGCAATCAACATTTCACCAGTTTGCTTTCCATGTGAACCTGAACCAATACTTAAATGATATCCAGGACTTGGAATATTCAGTTCATTAAAAAATTGTTCTGACATATTGGCATCATAATGCTGCCCCGTATGAATAATTATTTCATGTATGGAGGACGTTGATGCAATTGCCCGTGAAACAGTCGCCGCCTTAATAAATTGTGGACGTGCGCCGACAATAGTGCATAATTTCATAACACAACCTTATCTAATAGATTCATTAGTAAGCAAAGTAACAATATTATTGCTTAGAATGTATTGTTCATTTGATTTTTCACAGAACGCGATACAAGTCCCATCCTTTTGCAATTTAAAAGCTAACTTTTCGCCAAGCTGGCTCATCCAACCAATTTGGCGTGCTGGCACACCAACCATCAATGCATAGTCAGGTACATCACTAATAATGACGGCGCCTGCTCCAATAAAAGCATGCGCTCCAATCGTTACACCACAAACAATCGTACAATTTGCCCCTAAAGTAGCACCACGTTTAACCACAGTACTTCGATACTCACTTTTACGAGATACAGCAGAACGAGGATTATAAACATTAGTAAAGACCATGCTTGGCCCGCAAAATACATCATCCTCAAGCGTCACATTATCATAGACTGAGACGTTGTTTTGAATTTTTACGTTATTACCAATAATAACTTGGTTGCCGACGTAAACATTTTGACCCAAGCTACAACGCTCGCCAATGCGTGCTCCAGAACTTACATGAACCCAATGCCAGATGCTCGTATTGGTACCAATATTTGCACCTATATCTATGACTGCCGTCTCATGAGCCTGATATGACATGATTATAACTCTAAGGGTAATTGCACAGATAAATTATCTCGTGCTGAGCGATAAGCTGCTATCAACAACTCTAATGATGCCAACCCTTCGCGACCATCGACCAATGACGCCTCCAGTCCTTGCATACTTTTAATTACATTGTCGTAATAGAGTGGATGACCAAATCCATACACCGATGTGGTCTGATAACTCGCGGTTCTAATTGTTTCATCATCTGGTTGTTGATCAGCAAATTCCCATTGCTGGATCTCATTAACTGCAACCCCACCGATACGAACCGTTCCTTTTTCACCTAAAATCGTAATAGATCCTTCGTAATTTTTTGGGTAAGTCAACATGGTAACGTTCACGGAGCCCATCGCACCATTTCGCCATCGAATATTCATTACCCCTGTATCTTCTGCTTCAATATTTCTCGCCAAAGTTCCCATCATGGCTTGTACTGATTGCACCGGCCCTAACAGCCACTGAATCAGATCAACGTAATGACTAGCCTGATTCATAAAGGCGCCACCATCTAGCTCCCATTTTCCCCGCCAACCACCTTGGTCATAATAGTCTTGTGGACGAGTCCAGAATACGTTGGTATTAGCTAGATAAATCTTTCCAAAGCGGCCTTGCTGAATGGCACGTTTTACTAATTGCATGGTCGCATTAAGACGATTTTGCTTAACTACATACAAGTGTACGCCTGCTTCATCACAGGCTTTTACCATGCGCAAACCATCGCGCCAGCGAGTAGCCATAGGCTTTTCAGTGATTACATGACGGCCCGATTGTGCTATTTTTATTGCTTGAGAAGAATGAATACCACTAGGCGTGCATAGAACTACTAAATCAGCATTACAATAATGTAACATATCATCAATATTGTTATAATCATCTACGCTACATTGCAAAGCAGCAACACGCCTGGCATCATCATCTGTATCACACACAGCAGTCAATGTTAATCGATCTTGATGTTGCTTAATTGCTTGTAAGTGATTTTTTGCAATTCGACCACAACCTACCAAAGCAATGTTGATTTTACGATCAGTAATAGTCCAAGGTGTATGACTCATGGTTAGGCACTCACAATATTATCTTGTTTATACTGCTTAAATGCCCCACGTGTATCCACAATCAAATTGGCGTGTTGTGCAATTAGATCATAATCAAATGCATTATGGGCTGTTGCCAAAATAACACAATCATACTGAGTAAGTGCTAAAGCATTTACTTCAACACTATGCAAATCAAAATGATGCGTGCGCATCGCAGGGAAAAATGGTACATGCGGGTCAGAATAGGAAACCTCTGCACCTTTGGCTTGCAGCAACTCCATGATTTCGATGGAGGGAGACTCACGCATGTCATCCAAATTACGTTTATAAGCAATACCCAATACTAAAATTTTACTGTTTTTTATCGGACGTTCACATGAATTAAGTGCATCTGCGACTTTATTTACTACCCAGTGTGGCATATTGCTGTTTATTTCCCCCGCAAGCTCAATAAAACGGGTATGTAGTCCATATTCACGCGCCTTCCAGGTCAGGTAGAACGGATCAATAGGAATACAATGGCCGCCAATCCCGGGACCAGGATAGTAAGGTACAAATCCAAATGGTTTGGTTGCAGCAGCATCAATAACCTCATAAATATCAATTCCCATTTTATCAGCAAGAATTTTCATTTCATTGGCCAGCCCAATATTGACTGAACGATGAATGTTCTCCAAAAGCTTAGTCATTTCTGCAATTTTTGTTGATGAAACGTTAACTACTGTGTCGATCACAGCTGAGTAAAGTGCATGACCTGCTTGCATACAGTTCTCTGTGTCCCCTCCACACACTTTAGGTATAGTAGCCGTTGTATAATGGATGTTACCAGGGTCTTCCCTTTCTGGTGAATAAACCAGAAAAATATTCGTCCCAACAACGAATCCCCTGCTTTCAATTCTTGTTTTTAATTCTTCTTCCGTTGTACCCGGATAGGTTGTACTCTCTAAGGAAAAAAGTTGGCCCTCTCTCATATGTGGGAGTATTGCCTCAGTTGTCTGCAATACATAACTTAAGTCAGGTTCACGATATTTGTCTAAAGGAGTCGGAACACATAATATTATGGCGTCGGCCTCTGTACTCGCTGAAAAATTTGAAGTAGCTAAAATTAACCGTTGTACCTTGGCCACCTGCTCAGAATGGATATGTTGAATATATGATTTTCCCTGATTAATTAACTCATTTTTTTTCTCATCAACATCAATACCGATAACCCGATAACCGACCTCAGCAAAGCGTAGCATCAGAGGTAAACCAACATATCCTAATCCAACTACAGCGACGATAGCTTCTTTGTTCTTAATTTTTTCTATAAAACCATTCAGCATTTTCATACATCCTTATTTTGTTATTATTACGCTATAATCATCGTCTTCGCACGTAATACTTCTCGCAATGCTTTACAAATTTTTTGTTGCTCCTCAAGAGTTAAATAAGGATGCATTGGAATACTCATCACTCGATTTGCAGCATTTTCTGTAATTGGGAATGTTTGCTCGCTTGGATATAACTTTTTAAAAATCGGCTGTTGATGAAGTCCTAATGGATAATGAACTGCAGTTGGAACACCTCTATTTTGTAATTCTTTCTGTAGTTCACTACGATTTGAAACTTCTATTGTATATTGTGCGTATATGCTTGTATTATGATTTTTTATTATTGGCTTTCTTAATTCTGCAGGAAGTAATTGCTGGTAATGTTTAGCTACTTGTTGTCTTAATTGTACTTCTTCTGGAAAAATTGCTAGTTTCTCTAATAAAATAGCAGCCTGAAGGGTATCTAACCGTCCATTAATACCTAAGCGTGTATGATAGTATCGCTTTGACTGTCCATGTGTTCGAATTTCATTCATTTTCTTAGCTAATTCTACATCATTAGTAAAGCAGGCTCCGCCATCACCATAGCACCCTAATGGTTTTGATGGAAAAAAACTTGTGCAGCCAATCGTTGTTATTCCACAGGATTGTTGGCCTTTGTAGGTTGCACCAAAACTCTGGGCAGCGTCTTCAATAACTGGTAGCCCGTGCTTTTTTGCCAGGGCGTTAATTTCATCATAATCAGCACATTGGCCGTATAAACTGACTGGCATGATGGCTTTAGTTTTGTCATTGATAACGGCTTCAATAAAATTCACATCGATATTGTAAGTCGCTTTATCAATGTCAACAAACACGGGCTTTGCGCCTAAAAGAGCAATCACCTCAGCAGTACCAAAAAAACTAAATGGTGTGGTAATTACCTCATCTCCGGCGCCAACACCTAGCGCCATCAGTGCAATCAATAAAGCATCCGTTCCACTGGAAACACCTATGGCATATTCCACTCCGACAAATGTTGCTAAAGCGCGCTCAAGTTCTGTAATTTCTGGACCCATGACGAACTCACCATGATCTAGCACAGCTTTAAATCGATTAAGTAAAGGTGCTTCAATTCGATTTGATTGTTTTTTTAAGTCAATGAATTGCATGCAAAAACCTTCATTATAATAGCCTAAAATGTGTTGATTTTATACCGCATGCGATAGTATCAACACGCCTTATGTTAGTCAAGCTGATACTATAAAGAGTGCTAGTCTGGCAGAAGCCAACCACCAATTAAATAAGTTTTAATTTGTATGAGTTAAAGGCTAATTTCATATTTAACAATTACACCAGGTGCAAAGATCACACCTAAAGTTACAAATAGCTTATCGTAGAGATGTGAACAACGTAAATTGATTAATAAACATTTCAGTACGCTCACTCGCAATTATTTTCTTTAACCCATCTTGAAGATTAGATCCAAAGACCAATTATAAAAACCATCTATCTTCATAATACTAACTCGATCCTGAAGCCCCCTCTAACTCGCATGCGAATTCAGGCACTAAACTTTTTAACAAAACCAGCAACTCATCATCTTGATGAGCGGTACTCGCTGCAATTAACATTCGCATGGTCTGAGTTAGTTCATGCCAATCCATTTGGCGAAATTTTGCTTTAAACAACTTCTCATGCTCAGTTTGTACTAATTGTTCTGACGCATGAAACAACTCTTCAAACAATTTCTCACCTGGGCGTAATCCTGTGTATTGAATACTGATGTCTTTTCCAGGCTCTTTGCCTGCTAAACGGATCATTTGCTCGGCCAGGTATTTGATTTTTATTGGCTCACCCATGTCTAATACAAAAATCTCGCCACCTGTTCCATTCACCATGGCTTGTAGAATAAGTTGGCTTGCTTCCGGAATGGTCATGAAATATCGCTGGATATCTGGGTGGGTTACGGTAAGTGGTCCGCCGCTTTGTAATTGTTTTTGGAATAGAGGCACAACGCTGCCGACAGAACCAAGTACGTTGCCAAACCGCACTGTAATAAATTGTGTGCTTACGCGCGAATTCAGGTTTTGACAATAGATTTCAGCCACACGTTTTGTCGTACCCATTACATTTGTTGGGTTGACTGCCTTATCGGTCGAGATAAGTATGAATTTTAATGCAAGAACTGCAGCACTTGCTTCGGCCACGATTTGCGTGCCGAGCACATTATTTTGCACCGCAACCCGGACTTGCTCTTCCAGCATGGGAACATGTTTATACGCTGCTGCATGAAAGACTATTTCAGGCTTAAACTGTTGGAAAATATGTTTAATTGCAACCGAGTCTGTCACGCTGACTAATCCAATCTCGACCTTAATTTCAGGAAAATATGCATTAAGCTCCTGTTCTATCTTGTACAAGTTAAATTCGTTGTTATCCAAAACCAGCAAGGTTTCGGGATGCAGCGCCATGATTTGCCTGCACAACTCAGAACCAATTGACCCACCTGCGCCTGTTACTAAAACTCGTCTGCCCTGAATGTTAGCCGCAATTTTATCCCAGTTAAGCTTGACTTGATCGCGACCTAATAAATCCTCAATATTAACTTCTCTAAGTGCATTAACTTCTACCCGTCCAGACGCGAGCGCCTGAATGCTGGGTAAGGTGCGGAACGGAATGTTGCAGCGTTCACATTGGTTGACAATTTTTCGCATTGCAGCAGAGCGAGCTGAGGGGATTGCGATAAAAATTAGGTCAACCTGGTGTTTAATTACTAAATCATCCAATTTACTGATGGTGCCAAGTACTCGTACACCATGGACTTCAAGGCCGCGCTTACGTGGATTGTCATCCACTAAACCTACGGGATAATATGACTGCATGCGCTTTAAATCACGAATCAAGCCTTCACCTGCCTGTCCTGCACCTACAATCAAGACGCGCTTTATCTCACCAAGGTCTTGATGTTTACTGCGTTTATCCCAATGACTTCGTAGCAATAAACGCGCACCGCAGAGCAGTGTGACTAGAATTATTCCATAGAGGGGCAAAACAGATCGAGGAATGTGTTGCAATAGTGAGGTTAGATACAATACAGGTATCACTAATATTATTGCACAGGTCACGGCTCGTAAAATACGGGCGACATCATTCAGTGACGAAAAACGCCATAATCCACGGTATACTTTAAAATGGTAGTAGCAGGCAACTTGTATGATGGTGAGGATGGATAGTGCGGTTAGGGAGTAGGTTGTTGTCAGGCTGGTTGGGAATGGGTGCATGTTGTAGCGAAGCCAGTATGCCAGGTACCAGGCTAGAGGGATGGAGAGTGTGTCGAATGATATAACTGGTAGTTTTGAGTATATTTTTTTCCAGTAGTAGTGTGTTTTTTCCATGTTAGGTGTTTATCCTTGTTGCTTTTGTTTTGAGTTCGCTCAGATTGAAATCCCTGAAATTCCCACTCTGGAATTCCCCTCTCTGAAATCCCCCCTCGCCCCCCTTTTATAAAGGGGGGAAAATAGGCGAGCCCACTTTTATATAGTGGGAGTAGGCGCATTAACTAACTATACTGTGCTTGGTCGCTCATGTGTCATTTGTGTTTCTATACTGTGGGCATTATAGCTTAAGACGTCTTGTAATGCGCTACAGATTGTTTGTTGATCCTCAAGCGTTAAATAGGGGTGCATGGGGAGGCTCGTTACTCGATTTGCAGCATTCTCTGTGTTTGGCAGGCAATGAATCTCTGGATAAAGTTCTTTTATGATTGGTTGCTCGTGCAATCCAACTGGGTAATGCACCGCCGTGGGAATGCCTTTGTGTTGTAATGCTTGCTGCACTGAATCACGCGCTGAAACCTCAATCGTGTATTGGGCAAAAACACTGGTATTGTGGTTTTTTATAGTTTGCTTTCTGACGTGCGTGGGTAGCAATTGTTGATAGCGATCAGCGACTTGTTGGCGCATTTGTATTTCTTCAGGAAAAAGGGCTAGTTTTTCAAGTAAAATTGCTGCCTGGATAGTATCCATTCGTCCATTAATGCCTAAACGTGTGTGGTAATAGCGTTTGGATTGACCATGGGTACGAATTTCATTCATGCGTTTTGCAAGTTCTGAATCATTGGTAAAGCAAGCGCCGCCATCGCCATAACATCCTAAAGGTTTTGATGGGAAAAAGCTTGTGCAGCCGATAGTTGTTAATCCGCAGGATTGACGGCCTTTGTAAGTTGCACCAAAACTTTGGGCAGCGTCTTCAATAACCGGTAACCCGTGTTTTTTTGCCAAGGCATTAATTTCATCATAATCGGCGCATTGTCCGTATAAACTAACTGGCATGATAGCTTTAGTTTTAGCATTGATGGCCGCCTCAATAAGATTCACATCAATGTTATAAGTCGCTTTATCAATATCCACAAACACGGGCTTTGCACCTAAAAGGGCAATTACCTCTGCAGTGGCAAAGAAACTAAACGGCGTGGTGATGACTTCATCCCCGGCACCAATGTCAAGCGCCATGAGTGCAATCAATAAAGCATCTGTTCCACTGGAAACACTCAAAGCATGCTCCACTCCGACAAAGGCGGCTAGCGCATGCTCAAGTTCTGTGATTTCTGGACCCATAATGTATGCACCATGGTCTAGCACGGCTTTAAATCTTGCAAGCAGGCGATCTTCAATCCGATTTGATTGCGCTTTTAAATCGATGAATTGCATGGGTATCCTTTGTTCATTTGGGGGATTTCCAAAAATGGAACCGAATTTGAAATTTGAAGAATACTAGCAATCCAAGCGATATTAGTCAATTTTAAAACACTTTTTAAAACATAAATTAAGATAAAAGAGTATTCGCAAAATAGGGTAAATTGACGATATACTTCATTTAATACAAAAGAACAGGAACATTGCTTGACCTTAAAAGCCATGTATAACGATATTGCCAGCCAATATACTACTGCGAACCTCTTTGGTTCGATAAGTAAAAGCCATGAATGTGCGATTGCGCAAATTAAGAAAGCACATCTGGGCTTAAGACCTCATTATAAAGTGCTTGATCTTGGTGTGGGTAATGGCACTTTTTTGCAAAAGCTCCAGCAGGAAATGCCAGCGGCTGAATTTACGGGCATTGATGTGTCATCTGAAATGTTAAAGCGCGCGCGTGAGAAGCTTACTTTAACCACAGTTGAAACCAGTGCGACCGAGGCAAGTCGTTACTTGCCGTCTCACAGTCAGGATTTGGTGCTTGCGCATTTTATTAATGCCTACATTCCAATCAATACTTTATTTAATCAGGCAAACCTGTTGACGCGTGCTAATGGTCATTTTTCACTTATCACGACAACGTATGAATCATTCCCCGCTGCCCAGCAGCAGTTGGCAAATTTTGTCGCAGAAGAATCTATTTTGAGCAGCATTGTCGGCCATTATTACAAAGCAATTGTCAAAAATTCTACGGTTGCAGCAGGTGAGGAAGAACTTTTACAGACCTTCCCGCAACATGGGTTTGAAATCGTTGAGCATCAGCGCCTGCGTATTCCTGTTGTGCTGAATAACATCGATGATTTAGTCCTGTTTGGCATTGAGGGCACTTGGTTTTTGAATAGTGTCTCGATAAGGATGCTACCGAAAAATTTCCTGCTCCAACGCTTGAAACGCTTATTCAGTAAAATTTTCACCTTTCCTTATGAAGACACGCATATCATTGATGTTATATTGGCTAAGAAATAGACTATACTGCGAGAGCAGTATATACCGATTGGAAGTAAAGACACTGCTTTTTAGATACTCTAGGCGAACCCTTTGATGCCAAAGTTAAATCTCAATGAGATCAAAAAAATAACCTGAAAAATGCTCGGACGTAAGTAACAAATTATTCAAAAGAGCGAAGCAAAAAAAAGATTGAACGGCTGTTTTTTCAATCTACTTAGGACCTGATTTTCTAATGATTTCTTCAGATTCCGAATAAATCTCACCGGAACCAAATTGCTCCACAGGTGCATCTTTAAATTTTGGCAAGTCATCATTAAAATCAACGATTCGATTTAAATACCAAATATGTCTTACGGGTTTAAAAGATTCAGGAATATAGTCTTTGAAATAAAAATTGTTAGCATTTATCCCAATACCAGCCTGCATATTTTGTTCGAGAGAGATGCCGTAAATAAGACTATGACAAGATTTGCATAAAAGTAGCTTTGCATTATTTTTAATAACTTCGTCAAGATTATCACCACCAGAAATAATGTTGAAACTTGACTTCAAATAGGCAGCAGTATACGCATAACCAGATTTATCTGCATCGCGGGTCGAAAGAGCTGCTATTTCACGACATTTATTACAATGGCAATATTGTGTAAAAAGTGGCTCACCCTCACAAACAAATTTAACGGTACCACAGTCGCATCCACCCTTGCATTGAGTCATTTTATAATAGCCACATTGTTTCAGTTACCATAAGTTTAACATAATCAGCGGAACTTGATGGCAAGATATTACCCCATATTATCAAAGTCCTAAATTATCACGCTTGAATATACGGTCTGCGCGATAACTGGAGCGCACCAAGGGGCCGGATGCGACCTCAAAAAATCCTTTTTTTAAGCCAATTTCGCGCAAGGCGGCAAACGTTTCTGGCGTGACGTATCGTGCAACGGGCAGATGATTTTGAGTAGGCTGTAAATATTGGCCTAAGGTAAGGATGTCAACTTGTTGAGCACGAAGATCATCCATGGTTTGGATAATTTCCTCATCCGTCTCACCTAAACCAAGCATTAAGCTGGTTTTAGTTAACACTTGAGGTCGGTACTGTTTAGCATAGGCAAGCACATTTAATGTTTGCCAATAACCGGCACGATTGTCTCTCACAGGATGGGTCAAGCGCTCAACTGTTTCGACGTTTTGTGCAAACACGTCTAATCCACTGTCTAATAATACCGCAATGTCTTTCTGCATGCCTTGAAAATCGGGCGTTAATGCCTCTACTTTAGTTTGCGGGCAACGGGTTTTGATAGCACGCACGGAGTCAGCATAATGCATGGCACCGCCATCGGGTAAATCATCACGATTCACTGAGGTTAAAACCACGTAATCAAGCTTCATCAGGGCGACAGTTCTGGCTGTATTTTCTGGCTCGTCTTTATCCAGCCAGCCTTTTGGATTGCCCGTATCCACGGCACAAAAGCGGCATGCACGGGTACAAACTGCACCCATGAGCATAATAGTCGCCGTACCATGTGACCAGCATTCAGACATATTCGGGCATTTTGCTTCTTCACAAACAGTTGATAAGCGATGTGCTTTCACCTGTTCTTTTACATGGATGTAGGCTGGTGTTGTTTGATTAGTAATTCGTAACCATTTAGGCTTTGGCAAGCGCTCAATGGAAGTGCTTGCTGATTTCACACCATCTTTGATGGCGGCAAATCCTTGCGTGGTTTTGTATTTCTGGCCGCTCTCAACAACAACGGGAATATCGATTAATTTGCCCATGGTGATGCCTGTCTATTTATATGCATTAATGATCCCAAATCAAACTCATTAGATCAAGTTTATTATCGTTTATGTATGTTATTGTTCATTTCGTTTAATGAACAACCAGCCAAAAAAGAGTGAACCAAGAAGCACAATGCTGGACAACAATAAATTGGCCAAAAATTGTGGATAAACAGCCAATAAGACACCTATTACCAGGAGGATCAGGGTAGCGGATACTTTCAATGCATTTTCAAAACGCGAGATTCGCCTGTATTGACCAAATAAAAGATAAAATGCGAGCAGTAATAGTAAGGGCAGCGCATAAAAGATTTGGTAGATGAGCTGATAAAGTGCGTTTCGGCTCACCGAAACAGCTTGTTCTGCTAGCCACTGCTCAAACACCAGTGCTAGATTCAACCCGCAGGTTTGCTGATAAATCTGGACGGTGATGGCTGTGAGTATGATCAAAATATAGATATGCGGCGCGTGTTTTATTTCAATACCACGCCATATTTTTCGACCACAAGACAAACTATACAACAGTAACACAAACCCAACGATGGCAGCAGGCCATCTCAATCCGTGTATAGTTTGATAAAAAATGGCTGTGTGGGCTTGCTGGATGTAATTAACCCCTGCCAGTGAGAAAATAAAGCTAATCCCTGAAAAAAACTGCCACCATCTCTGCTTAGGCGTTAACCAGAGAAAGGCTAAAAATGCCATCAGACAAAAGAATGAACAGGCACTGAATGCATCGGCAAGCGCCAGGAGAGGAATCAGTCTTGCAGGTGACCTGGCAACATCGCCCAACTGAAGTTGATTTGCCATGCTGCGTTGACGCAGCACAGTAACAGTAGCTTTACTTAACTCGCCCTGCTTACTAACTTGTTGTCTACAATAGGTCATTGCCTGTAACAAGATCTTGCCTGAGCTCGCAGCATCTGCAAATCCAACCCAATGCGAATCACAGAAGAAAATTGCTGGCACCGCATAATTATAGATGCCCTGTTGTTGCAGACGCTCGTAGAATCGTTGCAGAGCAGGTTTGTCTTGATCAATATAATGGGCATGAGTAACAAGCCATGGCTTATTTAGAGCCAGCGTGCGGAAAAATTCATTGGCCTTTTGACAATGTGGGCAGGAAGAAGAGAAGAATAAATCAACATGGATTTTTACCTGATTTTCACCGTCGCGGCTAAACCAGGCAGCAGCTTGTGTATTGGCATTGGTAACTGATACAGCGGCTAAAAATAATAGACCGATAAGAAATTTTATTGCAGAGTGCATCCTTAACTTCCACGACTTTAAATTGCTAACCGAGGCATGATAATAGCACTAGTAGTATATCGGTACTATTCTTTGTGGAAGATATACCTCGTACATGACAAAAATAATATTGTCTTTCCCGCAAAGGCGGGAATCCATGTTTGATGTAGGACAATGCTACTTTCAGCATAAATCCCCGCCTTTGCGGGGATGACAAATTTTGGGCATTTTTTTGTCGTGTACTGAGGAACATATAATTAAGTGGGCTAAACAATCACCGCCGTTCCATAACACAAGACTTCCGTTCCTGCAGCACCAAGTTCTGCTGTATCGTAACGCATTGCTATAATTGCTGAAGCGCCAAGTTGTTGTGCATGCTCTACCATTAATTGATAGGCTTCCTCTCTTGCATGCTCACACATCTGAGTGTAAGCCCCTATTTGCCCGCCTACTATGGATTTCAAGCCACCCATCAATCCTTGTGTTAAGGTTGGCGCACGGACGATAATGCCTTTGACAATGCCTAAATAATTTTTTATTACTTTACCATCGATGCTATCACTGGTGGTTACGATAATAGACATTCTAATTTTCCTTATTTATTGATATATAATTTTTAGAATAGACAATTAATTCACCAAAAGACACCACGGATTGGTTTTTTTATTAAACCACCAAAAAATCAATTTTCGCACAGCGAAAACTTCCGGACATTATAGGCAGGCTGCAGCCAGCCTTTACAGCATAATAATAAGAGCAGCAAACCTACTTCCAGAAGCGTAAGATAACTGGCAGTCAACACATCACTTAGAAAATGATTCGTCAATAAGACCCTTGATAACGCAACCAGAAATCCGGATACAAGAAAGGCATAACAAAAACGAGGGAACATGATGCTCAAACCAAACACCAAACCCATGATAGTGGTGGTGTGCCCAGAGGGAAATGACCAAAACTGCGCTTGTGTTTGCAAGCCATAGAAACCATAAAGTTCGTCACTAAATAAAAGTGTGGGCCGGGCGCGACCAAAAGTAACTTTTAATATAACGCAAATTAAATTCGGCAACGCAACACACAGCCACAAAAACCAGGCACGTGCTTCCCATTGGGCATTAGATTGAATATAGCGAAAAAATAATGCCAACAATAAAAGAGAGACAAAATACACTCCCACCACACCTGCATTCGTAATCCAGGTTAAAATGGGTAACTTTGTTTTAAGATCAAGACTATAAAAATAATAAGCGATGGGCTGGTCAAAATAGATAAAAGATAAAACAATCAATCCCAAATAGCTGGCCGCAACCCACGGCTTAGTCATGACTGCAAATAGTCGCTCAAATGGTGTCACAATAATTGTCTCCTCTAACTTCAGCCATGTAATTCTACCCTTCTGGTATACTTTAATGCACGTGAGGGTAATCGTTCGTCATTCTTACAAAACTCACCGCATCAATCAATAAGTTAAGTTGGCTGAATTCACAAATCTTTCCCCTGACAGCTTTTTCATTTTGCTCCAGGGCAAGATCACGTGTGCGCAAACACTAATTTTAACTCCGTCTTTGCGAACAAAGTGAAGCAATCCCTACCTGTTTTCAATTTAAAATCCGAACTGAATTGCTTCGCCAATGCTCGAAAAGAAGATGGATTGTTTTAGGGCCTGTTTACAATTCGTTTCGCGAGCTAAAAATTGAGATGATTGAGCTCAAATTTTAGCTTGAGTGAGGCGAATAGCAAGCCTATTTAACGAACTCAAGCTGAAATTTGAGCCAATCACGCTCAGTTTTTAGCTCGCGAAACGAATTGTAAACAGGCCCTAATTGAACTAAATTAATTCACACATGCGTTTGTCCTGCATTTTGCTCATACTTGCCTTATTTTAAAATACGTGTATTTTAGAGCCATGCAAACATTAACCCTTATTCAGAAAATAGCAGTTTGGGCTATCCCGGTGTTGCTTGCGATTACCTTGCATGAAGCAGCTCATGCGTGGGTTGCTAATCGTCTTGGTGACAGCACCGCTAAAATGCTTGGTCGTCTGAGTATTAATCCTCTGCGTCATATTGATCCCATTGGTACAATATTAGTTCCCCTACTGATTGGGTTTTTGAGTCAATTTCAATTTGTTTTTGGCTGGGCAAAACCTGTGCCCATCAACTGGAACCAATTGCGTAGCCCCAGGCGTGATTCGGCCTTGGTTACAGCCGCAGGTCCTGCGGCCAATTTTATCATGGCTATTTTATGGGCCGGTGGATTTAAAGTCGCTCTTCTGCTTAACCCACAAGTATCCACGATCGCTTTGTTTCTATTGCTGATGTCTCAAGCCGGAATTGTGATTAATGTAATCTTGGCCTTTCTAAATTTACTCCCAATCCCTCCGCTGGATGGCAGCCGAATTGTTGCAAGCCTTCTACCGCCTCGCCAATCGGTACGCTACATGCAACTGGAACCCTATGGCTTTTTTATTTTAATTGCATTACTTTTTACAGGTATTCTTAGCTGGGTGCTTAGCCCCCTGCTCTATTGGTCGATTCAACTCCTCAAAGCTTTATTTAATATATAACCATGAAACTTCTTGCCGACAGCACCTTACCCAATTTAACTGATTTATTTGCAGATCATTTCACATTAACCACGTATGACTCTCAGGAGCAACTGCCTGACTTGATTGCTAAGCATGACATCTTGCTTTGCCGTTCCACACTTAAAGTTTCTGCGCGTTTTTTAGCAAATAGCTCCCTGCAATGCGTCGCTACAGCAAGTAGTGGTGTTGATCATATTGATACCGCTTATTTAACCATTCAAGGTATTCATTTATTTGACGCCAAAGGCTGTAACGCCAGATCAGTAGCTGATTACGTGATAGCAACACTTGCCTTGCTGCAAAAAAACCAGCAATTGACTGGCAATAAAGCTGGCGTGATTGGTGCGGGCGAAGTAGGGAGGCAGGTGATAGCCCGCTTGTGTGCAGCGGGCATGGATGTTGTTTGTTTTGACCCATTGAAGGCAATAGAGGATTCGTCTCAAACTTATTGTTCTTTGGCTGAGTTAGCTAGTTGTGATTTATTGTGCATTCATGCCAATTTGCATGATACGTTACCCTATCCGAGTGAAAACCTGTTCGATGCCACGTTGTTGGCACAATTGAAACCAGGTGTTGTCATCGTCAACGCGGCACGTGGTGGAATTGTCAATGAGGCCGCGTTATTGGCGAATCCAAAACCAATCATCTATTGCACAGATGTCTACTGCAATGAACCGGCCATTGATCCGCGTATAGTTGATTTTGCGCACCTCTGTACACCTCACATCGCAGGCCATAGTGTAGATGCTAAAATTGCAGCCGTCATAAAAATTTGCGAACAGCTCCATCATCACTACAAATTACCAATGCCACCCTTAAATTTGCCATTAATCGATAATAAGCAAATTATCCCACCCCCTCTTAATTGGCAAGATTGTGTTCTTGATTTGTATAATCCGCTGGTTGAGACGTTTTCGTTAAAAACGGCCAGCGACAAAAAACAGGCATTTATAACCCTGCGTCCTATGCATCAAAACCGCCATGACTTCATTAATTATGACGCCAGGCATGTTAATTCCCAGATAAAATCACTGCTTGGGTACTCTGCGTAGGAGATCGACATGTTCTCTTTTTTCTCCTTACCAAGCTTTTAGCATTAAAAATAGTCAACAAATCTTAAGAAATATGGTATCCTGTTGGCGCAATTTTATGGGTAATCCTAGGTGAAAAATGAAAGAATACGTTATTGCATCATTTTATAAATTTGTTCCTCTTCATGATTTTGAATCCATGAAAGAACCCTTATTGAAGGTCATGAAAGCACATAATCTTCTGGGAACAGTCATTTTAGCCCACGAAGGCATTAACGGCAGTGTGGCCGGTAAGCCTGGTGATATTTTATTTTTTTATACCCATTTGTATAATGATGTGCGTTTGCGTGATTTGCGATTTAAAGAAACATATGATGATTTGATGCCGTTTGAGAAAGCTAAAGTCAAATTTCGCAAAGAGATAGTGACTTTAGGAGTCGAAGGTATTGATCCCCTTCAAACCACTGGATGCCGTGTTTTACCTGATGAATGGAATCAGTTGATTTCTGATCCTGACGTATTGTTAATTGATACTCGTAATGATTATGAAGTAGAGTTAGGTACATTTAAACATGCGATCAACCCCAAAACTGAAAATTTCAGAGACTTCCCGGAATTCGTTAAAACCAATTTAATTGATAAGAAAGATAAAAAAATCGCCATGTTCTGCACGGGTGGTATTCGTTGTGAAAAATCGACTGCCTATCTAAAACAACTCGGGTTTGAAAATGTTTATCAATTGGAAGGTGGTATTTTAAATTATCTGGACACGATTCCTCAAGATAAATCCATGTGGGAAGGAAGTTGCTTTGTGTTTGATGAGCGAATTGCCATTGGTGAGTAAAAAATTTAATACTCATGCCAGTGTGCCGTCATTTACTCATCGGAAATGATTTTTGCCTGGATTTTGAAAAATCCCCCCTAGCCCCTGAGGTATCCCCTCATAAAATATCTCCCCCCTTTGTAAAAGGGGGGCCGGGGGGGATTTAACGGAACAACCACTTAACAACAAACATCTGCTTATTGCTCAACATTTGAAAAATCCCCCCCTACCCCCCTTTTACAAAGGGGGGATATTTTATGAGGGGATACCTCAGCCCTAGCCCCCCTTTTATAAATGTGGGGACTTAATCCCAGACTGCACGTGGTATAACTTACGTACAACTTCCTGATCAGAGAAATCGATGCGCTGTTGTCCAATTTGCTGATATGCTTCGTGTCCTTTACCAGCAATCAAAATAATATCCTGCTTTTCTGCAAGGTTTAGCGATTCCTGTATGGCTTGTTCACGGTCGATAATCTTCAATGCGTTAAAACCTGGAGATAAGCCTTGCGCAATTTCATCCATGATTTGAGCTGGATCTTCAGTACGGGGATTATCACTGGTAATAATTGCAAAATCAGCATACTCACTTGCGATTCGCCCCATCATGGGTCGTTTCGCCTTGTCCCTGTCACCACCACAACCAAAGACCACCCCCAAGCGGCCTTGCTTTAATTGGACAAGCGCTGCAAGCACATTTTCTAATGCATCAGGCGTGTGTGCATAATCAACAATCACACAAGGTTCTTGAGAAACGACTTCCATGCGGCCCGGAACAGCCTGAAGTTTTGCCATCACCTGCACAACGTCAGTGGCGGAAAAATCCTGAGCCATAAGGCTTGTAAATATAGCCAGGCTATTATAGACATTAAAAGCACCCAACGTATTAATGTGTACCTGGTGCTTGCCCCAGGGGGAGGCTACCTCGAATTGACTACCAGTCATGTGGCATTGCCAGTTTAATGCACGTACATCACCGCCTGTCCGCAAGCCATACGTGAGTTTTTGGCAGGTTGGGCTCAAATGTGAAGCCATCAGGTCTGCGTATTTATCATCATGATTAATCACGGCAGATTCTAACGTATTAATGGCAAATAGTGCAGCTTTGGCTTTTGCATACGCGGACATGGTGTGATGATAATCGAGGTGCTCATGACTCAGATTAGTATAAATGGCTTGGTTAAAATCAATGTTCTCTACCCTTTTTTGGCTTAACGCATGCGATGACACTTCCATGCATACGTGCTGTAGCCCACTTTTTTGGTAGTTGTGTAACAAATACTGTAGGTTTAACGCATCAGGTGTGGTGTTGGCCAGTGGTTGTAGCGCATGTACTCTACCCTGGCCTAACGTTCCCAAATAAGCCGCCTTGTCGCCTAGCAAGTCATAAGCTTGCGCCAGTTGCCAGGCAATCGTTGTTTTTCCATTAGTTCCTGTTACACCGGTAATAGATAGTGCGTGGGATGGGTTGTCATAAAACCTGCTGGCAATAGCGGCCAATTTATGACTTAGTCCAGGCACTGGTATACAGGGAATATGATTAGGCAATGCACATAAGGCAGGCAGCGCTTCGGGCTCATATACCACAGCAGCAGCACCTGCGTTAACTGCTTGCTGGATACATAAACGCCCATCAGCAACCGCACCAGGGTAGGCAAAAAATAAATCACCTGGTCTTATCTGGCGGCTGTCATTATGTAGTCCGGTGATGTTGCCATCAGGAATCACTGCCGGTCCCCAGGCTTCCAATAATGCTGTAAGCTTCATCATGACCTCGTGGATTGATCGGGTTGAATATCAAGAATCCGTAATGCCATTCCCATTACCTGACTAAAAAGAGGTGCGGCAACCGCACCGCCATAATAGCTTAACTTGCTCGGCTCGTTAATGATAACGGCCACAATTAATCTTGGATTTGATGCAGGAGCGATACCGACAAAACTGGCAATATGCCGGTTTGCCTCATAACCTAGTTTGCCAGCGATTCGCGCCGTACCTGTTTTACCAGCAACTCGGTACCCAGGAATTCTAGCCTGTTTTCCCGTACCGTCCACATCGACAACCGCCTCCATCATCGCTAATACCTGATTAGCGGTACTGGCTTTAATGACTTGAACACCTTCCACTGGGTTATTATCATAGTGCAACAGATTAATGGGTAACAGGCGTCCTTGATTAGCGAAGATCAAGTAACTTTTTGCCAATTGCAATGCCGTAACCGACATACCATAGCCAAAGCCTAACGTTGCCAGCACAAATGGATTTGCGTCAACAATTTTCACCAATGAACCATCACTTTCACCAGGATAGCCGCTCTCGGTTCGCTGACCAATCCCGCAATGCGCAAGCAAACCAATCAACTGCTCAGGCGGGCTGGACAATATCATTTTTGTCACCCCAACATTACTGGAATGTTGCAAAATTCCAGCCACGTCCAGTACCCCATAATTTCTTGTATCCCGGATGGTATGCCCATGCAGCATCATCCAGCCTGGTCTTGTATCAATGATGGTATCGGGCGCAAAAAGCCCACTTTCAAGTGCGCTGGCAATACTGAATGGCTTAATAACAGAACCTGGCTCGAAGGTATCAGTGATGGCTTTATTTCGGTAACTGTCTAGCGTGTAATGGCTGCGAGCATTCGGGTTAAATGACGGCGCATTAGCAAGTGCTATCACTTCACCGTTTCGAGTATCCAGGACCACAACTGATCCTGATTTTGCCGAATATTTTTCCAATGTGCGCTGAAGTTCATGGTAGGCGAAATATTGAATGCGCCTGTCAATACTAAGCCGCAATTCTTTCCCTGGGCGCGGTTCTTTGAGTATATCCAGTTCTTCAATAACATGCCCGAGTCGGTCTTTTACAACACGTTTCTTACCACTTACGCCCATGAGCCATTGTTGATAGGCAAGTTCCAACCCTTCAATGCCATTGTCATCAATATTTGTAAAACCCACCAACTGCGCGGCACTGTCAGCTTGCGGATAATAACGTTTGAACTCTTGCTGAAAATTAACACCAGGAATTTTTAATGAATGAATTTTTTTAGCCACCGCAGGCGGTAGCTGGCGTTGTAGATAAACAAATTCACGGCCTTTAGCACTTGCCACGTGTTTTGATAATTGTTGTACTGATACACTTAACAAGCGAGCCAGTGCGGCAAATTGTTTTTTGTCCGGGGCAAATTCTTTAGGATTTATCCAAACTGATTTTACCGGTGTGCTAACGGCTAATGGCGCACCTTCTCTATCCGTTATCATGCCACGATATGCAGGAATATCAATGACACGAAGGCTTCTGGCATCACCCTGACCTTGTAAAAACTGGCGATCCATAACGGTCAGATCATGCATGCGCCAAATCAAAATCGCCAAAATTAGTAGAAAAAAAAACGCAACAACCAGCAATCTTGGCAGGTGACCTTTCATTGTGCATGCAAAATATAGGTTTGTTTATCAACGGGCAGTCTCATCTGCAACTTTTCAGAAGCTAATTGCTGTACTCTTGCAGGTGTTGCAAGACTTGCTTGTTCAAGCAGCAATTGTCCCCATTGCAATTGCAATTGATGCATATTTTGCTCGGCACGTTGCAATTGACTAAAGGTTAGACGGTGCAAATTCGTCGTGTACACGACAGCCAAGGCGCTAATCAGCACTGAAAACAATAAGACCAGTTGCAAAAGAAGCGTTTTTGATAAGCGGATATCAGCAAATCGTCCACTAAAAAAATTACTTTGATGTATCACTTTTGCTGCGGCATTCATGCTGTTTTTTCTCCTATCCTGAGTACGGCACTCCGGGCACGAGCATTCTTTACAACCTCGTCATCTTTGGGCTTTATGGCTTTACCAATACGTTTAAAACACGTTTTAATATCAATTGAACGAATGGGCAGGTTTATTGGAAGGCGCATACCTTGCTCCTCGCCTCGCATAAATTGTTTAACAATACGATCTTCCAGCGAATGAAAACTGATAACGGCCAATCGCCCACCTGTTGCCAGCACTTCAATACATTGCTTTAAACAAGCAGTTAGATCCGTAAGCTCCTGATTAACGTGGATACGAATTGCTTGAAATACCCGTGTTGCCGGGTGTTTGTGTTTTTCCCATTTTGGGTTAGCCTGTTTTACAATTTCAGCCAGAACATCCGTGGTCAAAATAGGGTCTTGCTCACGCGCTTCAACTATTGCACGTGCAATACGCCCGGCAAAACGCTCCTCGCCGTATTGCCTGAAAACCATCGCCATCTCATCGGCTTCAGCTTTATTCACAAAACGTGCAGCACTTAATTCCTGATCTTGATCCATGCGCATATCAAGCGGGCCTTGCTTCATAAAACTAAAACCGCGTTCAGGATTGTCCAGCTGCGGGGAGGACACGCCCAAATCAAGCAGAATACCGTTAACACGACCATAAACATCAGATTGACGAGCAATTTCTACTAATTTAGCGAATGACCCTTGCACGATAGTAAATCGTGGATCATCACAAAAATGTGCTTGTGCAAAAGCTATCGCTTCCAAATCTTTATCAATGGCAATTAACCGCCCTGCCTGCCCTAGATGGCCAAGAATCGCCTGACTATGACCACCGCGACCAAATGTCGCATCAATGTAAATGCCATCAGGCTTGATATCCAGACCCTGGATTGATTCTTGTAGTAAGACCGAATGATGTGCGGTCATAATTATTTTCCATTACAGAGAAAAAGTTTTCATTTCATCTGGCAATCCATCTTGTTCAGATGCTTCTTCTGCCAGCCATTGTTCACGTCTGGATTGCCATAAAGATTCATCCCAAACTTCAAATTTATTGCCTTGCCCAATCATGACCACGCGTTTATCAAGATGAGCATAATCGCGCAATATAGGCGGTAATAAAACGCGTCCGTTACTATCCAACTCCACATCCGTCGCATGACCAATCAATAAACGTTGAATACGACGCGCTGCTGCGTTAAAACTTGGCAAGCGCTGCAAATTATCCTCAATCACTTGCCACTGCATTGCCGGGTATAGAAGCAAGCATGTTTCTTCTGTATCAATAGTAACCACCAACGAGGCGCGATCCTGCCCCAACGCTTCACGATAACGCGTTGGAACTGCAAGACGGCCTTTTCCGTCGATGTTAATTGCATTGATGCCACGAAACATGATTTAGTTATGTGAGAAGCAAATCCCACAATTCTCCACTTTTTAGTTATTTTAATCCACTTTACTACACTATAGAAACACATTTTCACATGCGTCAAGGTAAAACCCCACTTTTTTTACAAATAGTGCGTAAAATTCTGCCTTAAAAGGCTGGATGCCGGTATATTACACAGTGTGATTGGATAGATACAGAATATTTTGCATATATGACTCATCGGAAATAAAGATGTTGGGTTTATGCTATTGTCTGGATTTTTAAAATCCCCCCTACCCCCCTTTTATAAAGGGGGGAATTTAGGGAGTGAATGGGTAGTTACTTGCATGTGAACAATATGACCCATCGGAAATGAAGATGATGGGTTTATGTTATTGCCTGGATTTTTAAAATCCCCCCTACCCCCCTTTCATAAAGGGGGAGAATTTGGGGGTACTCCCCTTTTAAAAAGGGGAGAATTTAGGGAGTGAATGGGTAGCTGCTTGCATGTGAACTAAAGGTTGGTGCTGCGTTAGAGTTTATACGTGTATTTTTGCTAAGAAAACCTCTCATGGGGCAATTGCGGGCTGATTCATTTCAGCAGCAATACGCACGCCCTGTAAGACCAAATCAGGCACCACGTGATCATAAATCCCATGCTTTTCAAATAATGAGGCAAAACCACCGGTTGCTAAAACCAGTACCTCTTGATCGGCAAATGCTTCCTGCTTAATGCGGGTAATTAACTCGCGACAAGCGCCCAAGGCGCCATAAAATACACCGGATTGAATACTTTCAATGGTGGAGCGGCCAATTACTTTGTCTACTTTTAGAATTTCTACTGCTGGCAGTTTAGCGGTATTAGAGGATAAAGCATCCACTGCCAGACGAACACCAGGCAAAATGACCCCGCCTAGGTAATTTTTATGCAGGTCGATAACACAAAATGTCGTGGCTGTACCAAAATCTATAATGATAATATTCTTTCCTGAAAAATATCGCGTTGCAGCGATCGCATTAGCAATGCGATCAGCGCCTACATCTTGTGGACTTCGGTATTTGATGTTCAAACCGGTTTTGACTCCAGCTTGTAAAAAGAAAGGTTCGATCGAAAAATATTTGACGCATGCAGCACGCAAAGAATAATCCATTTGGGGTACAACCGAACAAATGCCAATTTCAGTAATTTCATCAGGTGAGCATTGATTCTCACGCAATACCGATTTTAGAAAAATACCCAGCTCATCTGAAGTACAGACCTTAGATGTGTGGCGAAAACGCACGCGTATTTCATCACCAGCAAATACACCGCCATATACATGAGAATTACCAACATCAATACAGAGCATCATGAAATAAACTCACTTGAGAATTGTAAAATTTAAGGTAACTGCTCTCCCCCGTCACCCAGAGGAGCTTGCGACGAAAGATCTCCTGGTAGTAGCACAGTGCCAAAGGAGGAGATCCTTCGCTGACGCTCAGGATGACGCTAAGTAGATTAAGCAGTGACAATTTAAGAAGGCATCATCGTAAGGGGAGTTTAGTTGATAATCAATAGGGCATAAATAAAAGTCGGTCGGTAAGCCGGGTTCTGTCGTGGACAATCATTCATCTGGGACAAACGTCACCGTTTGCCTCAAGCGACCTACCCGAATCCCGCACGGGCCGTGCGTCATGATCTTGCGATCACGTGGATTCCTATTTGGTCTTGCTCCGAGTGGGGTTTTCCCTGCCACGATTGTTGCCAATCGCGCGGTGCGCTCTTACCGCACCATTTCACCCTTACCTGTAAACAGGCGGTATATTTTCTGTGGCACTTTCCGTAGACTCACGCCTCCCAGGCGTTACCTGGCACTCTGCCCTATGGAGCCCGGACTTTCCTCCCTTTGCTAATGCAAAGAGCGATTGCCTGACCGACTTTGTCAACAATAGTAGCAGAGTGGCCAGTGCTTCGTCAACATTCAATCTAAGCGCCCATCACCGGATTGAATGTTGACGAAGCACTATACCAAAGGCCAGGATTAAAATTCGCGGGTACCAATAAATTCGTCATCAAAATAACGCTTGAGCTTGGTGCGCAGCGTACCGCGACTCACGCCTAAAACACGTGCCGCTTTTGATTGGTTGTAGCGAGTCATTTCCATCACGGTACGAAAAAGTGGTGCTTCTACTTCTTCAACAATCAGTTGATATAAATTCAAATTTGCATCTTTACTGTTCACTGCATTAAGATACCCTTTAACTGCACTGACCACTTGCTCTGACAAAGCGTCATTATGCTGTTGCACGTCTTGCATTACTGAACTCATTATAATCTCCAAAAATACGAATAAATATTACATCGGCTCAGTCATTTTCATCATGGACCGAACATCATGGAATATATAATAACAAATATCGCAAAGAGTGTAAATATTGTTTTAATGCTATTCATTTATTAACGGATGCTTAAGTCTTAATTTCAGCAGAAAATCTTGATTACGCGACGTGTAATCAACTACATTTTTTTATCACGCATCAAAGAAGCCTGGAAGAGAACTTGATATGGTTGGTTTTTTTTTGATAACGTAACAAAGGTCGTATTTTTTTCAAATTGATTTCAAATCGCCAACCAGCAGCGTGCAAGGGAAAAATTATGAAATTAAAACTGGATAATAAACACGATCTTGTAGTTGATTTGGATGAAGTGATTAAAAGACAAAATGACGAAACCGCTACATTACAGAATACTTTTTTTGAAATTCACACAAAGCTACGGAAGCCATCATTAAAAAATTTGTCAGGCCACAAGTTACGCAAAGAATTATTAAAAATGCAGGCTGGTGTCACTGACAATGTGTCAAAGTCTGATAAACATAAGCTCTATCTTGCGTCAAAAGCCATGGTGCGCCCTTACCAAAGAGATAGTGAGCAGTTGCTGCTTAGTCGTATTTTTCGCCATGTGCAGGCAAATCCATCGACCGAATTATCCATTATAGACATTGCTTGCCTGTTTATAGAAAAACAAAAACAAGAAATTCAGGCAAGTATAGATAATTGTCAAAAAAATTACGACCAATTACAATCAGAATTGACGTCTGAATTATGCCAGGTAAATCCTACTTTATGGGCATACAAAGTAGATAGGTTTAGAGATTTTTCATTAATACTCTCAATTAATGAAGAGGTTCTGATTAATATTAAAAAATTCGCTATCGAACGGCTCATTACGCATATCAAGCGTCTGCTGTCTGAAAAAACCGAGCTGCAACAGCCCGAACCGGCATTAGCCATAAATGATGAATGTAATCCTGTTTGCAAGCCATTTTGATTGGATTTTGAAAATCCCCCCTGGCCCCTGAGGTATCCCCTCATAAAATATCTCCCCCCCTTTGTAAAAGGGGGGGATTTAACGGAGTAACCACTTAACAACAAACATCTGCTTATTGCTCAATATTTGAAAAATCCCCCCTAGCCCCCCTTTTATAAAGGGGGGATGTCCGGCTCGGCCTAAAAACCAGTATCTTGATTTCCGGGAGGTATAAATGTGGTCTCATGGCATGCCCTGCCCCAAGCCCTGCTTATCCAACAGTAAAGCTTTCACCACAACCGCATTGGCCGGTTTGATTTGGGTTGCTAAAAACAAATTTTTGATTCAGCCCTTGCTTAACATAATCAATGTCCATCCCCTTTAAGTAGGGGTAGCTGCTTTTGTCAATACAAATCAAATAATCATTGACTAGCGGCAAAACAATATCCTTCTC